>Ga0154020_10008190_pt1 | contig 12133 bp, 5 predicted proteins | sample Klosneuvirus_201_FD_109709 | JGI IMG/M metagenome (GOLD analysis project Ga0154020, IMG submission 109709) | Active sludge microbial communities from wastewater, Klosterneuburg, Austria - Klosneuvirus_20160825_MG | ecosystem: Engineered > WWTP > Aerobic digester > Activated sludge | place... | reverse complement strand
TTCAGGGCCGAAACGGTCAGGTTGGTGTTGGCCGGAATGTTGTACACCACAAACTGCCCGTTGCTGCCGGCCAGGGTGCCGAGGCTGGGCGTAATGCCCACGCCCGCTTGTGTCGTCAGCGACACGGTGTAGGTCAGCAAGGTGCTGTCGCAGTTTTTTGCGGCTACCTGTACGGCAGGCAGCGAGTGAATCACAAGCGAAACTATGGCCACATCGGCGCTCGTCAGGGACTGATCGTAACGCGGGCTTTCACTGAAAATGTGGCTGCACCCGTGGGGTGGTACTGGAGCGTGCCGAGGGCGAGCGTACCGCCGAGGGCATCGTACCAGTCGGCGGTCTGGTCGGGGCCTACGGTAACCGATAGCATCGGGGTCGGCTCGCCGGCACATATTGCCACCGTGCCGGGCGAACCGGGGGCGGGGATATTTTGCACGCAGGGGCAGGCAGGCGACACCACCATCGTGTCGCGCTCGCAACCGGTTCCGGTGTCCGTGACAAGCAGGGTCACGGATTCACCCACCGGTACTCCGCCGACGGAAAAAGCGCCGTTGCTACCGGAAACGACTCCGGCGGAAGCCGTAAGCGTAGCGTCCGGAGCAGTGCTCACGGCCAGACTGTACGATTGGCGGTTCGGAGCGCACAGGGGCGCCCCTATCGTGAGGGCCGGAGGCGGGAAGATGCTGAGCGTCAGAGCTGTACTGCCTGCGCTGGTGCATCCGTTTGCGGGGTCAACGGTTTGCGCGAAATATGTGCCCGGGGCAAACGGTACGTACGAAAGCGTATCTGTGGCTACGGATACATTGTTGGCGTTGAACCAGTTGGCGCTCAGGCCGGCCGGGACAGTCACCGTCAGGGCCGGGAAAGGCTGGTTCGGACATACGGCGGCATCACCGCCGGATACAGGCGCCGGAACGGTCAGGCAGGCACAGTTGGGCGCCACTACCTGTTGGGATCGGCTGCAGCCGGTCGTGGTGTCGGTGACCGTGAGCAGGATGTCCTGCCCCACGGCAATATCGCTCACGGTGAACAGGCCGTTGCTGCCGCCGACGATGCCCGCATTTTGCGGGGAAATGCTCAACACGGCATCGGGAACAGTGGACACCGTGATCTGGTAATCACTTAGATCGGACGCGCAGAGCGTGTCGGTCAGCGTGAGTGCCGGCGCCGGGTGTATGATGAGGCGCACTTCCGTTCGGGCGTTGCTCACGCAGCCGTTGAGTGTGTTGCGGCCTTCGGCAAAATACGATCCGGCGGTATTGGCCTGGAAGGTGGACGTGCCCTGTCCGCCCGGCAGCACGGCGCCACCAGTGGGGGCGGCATACCAGTCTACGGTTTCTTGCTGGCCGGATGCGGTAGCCACCAGCGGGGGCACCGGAAGGTTGTCGCAAACCGTTTGGTCGCCGCTGCTTTGCGGCAAACCAACAGCACACACACAGGTTGGCGGTAAAACCTGCGCGGCGGTATCGCAAAAAGCATTGACGGCCGTCACCTGTACAGGACTGCCGATGGGCACATTGTAAATAGCGTAAACGCCGTTGGCAAACGTTTTTTGTCCGATGTTGACACTCAGATCAGTGCCGTCGGTGGTGGCCGTGAAACTGTAGGTCAGGTGTGTAGAGTCGCAGGCCACCCCGGAAATGGAAAGGGAAGGCAAGACGTCCACCGTGACGCTGAACTGCCGGCGCGTCAGGCTGGGGCAGCCGCCGGGGTTTTGAGCTTCGGCGTAGTACTGTGCGCCGACATGCTGAACGGGCGTGTACGTGAGGGAGTTTTCCTTTAGCAGAGTACCGCCCTGCGGCTGGTCGTACCAGTTGACGGTGGGAGTGGGTTGGCCGGGCGGTGTTTGAACGGTCACGGCCAGCGTGGGAAGGGGTTCGTCGGCGCATAGTTTTTCCGAAACAGGGCTGGCGGCGTTGGGCGTAGCCGGACGCTGGCCGACGGTAAATTTAATAGTATCGGCAGCCATTTGTACGCAGTTGGGGTTGTTGTTGGTGACGGTTACCCGGTATGTTTTTTCGCCAAGCCCAAGTGTTTGTGGAGGCAAAACGAAGACAGTATCACCAAAGTTGAATGGCGTCCAATCGTACGAGTACTGCGGAGCCAGACTTTGGTCGGGATTGTTCGGATCGAATCCGACGAAGGCCTTCAGGATGACAGTGTCTCCTTCACAGGCAACCGCCGGCGTTTGCTGAATGGTAACCGAGGCGGGGATACAAACACCGTCTTGTTGGATATCCATCACATAGCGGTACATGTCCGGACGATCCACTGAAACGAAACGCAGCACCGTGCGTCGGGACAGGGCCGAAGTGTTTTCGTCCAGGTCAATGGTAATATCGTACGAGCCGCCGCCATTGCCGGACATGGGCAACACCGACAACCAACTGACGGGCGGGTCTACCTCAATGTACCAGGGTATGCTGGAAGCAAATGTGGTGCTGATTTGCGTGGTAGTGGGGCTTACGGTACGGCCAAAAGATGTGCCGCCAAAAGTAACGGTGTTCAGCACGCTCATGGAAGAGATGGAGCTCCGGACATCGCCCGGCAAGGTGTCAAATACGAACCGATTGGTGGCATTTACACCGGGCGTGGCCGCGGGATCTTCATACACAACAGCCATTTCCTTGAAATTTCGACTACCGGGGGAGGTTTGGGTGAGCCAGATAAACATGGTGTCGCCGCCAAAATAGGAGCACTTGAAGGTGCCGTTGCCATACAGGATGTGGTCGAGGCTGCCGATGGAAAATTCTTTGTCCTGACCGGACGGTGCGTCCCATTTTTTAGTCAATCGTGCGCTGCTGGTCAGATTTCCGTCGGTTGTATCGCGAAACAGGAACTGGATATAGTCATCCGGAGCAAAGTTGTACGCGTTTGATTTGATGTTCACATAATGCCTGAAATTATAATTGGCGCAATCGCAGTAATGAGGATCGTACGGGAGATTGCTCTGCTCAAATTCGGTTGATTTGCTGAAGCCGCCACCGCAACCTACTTCTTTGATGATGTCAAAATACGATTTTCGGACGCACTCAACAGATATCTTAAAGTCGTTATCCGTGGGGGAGTCAAATGCCTTGTCCACAACAATGAAATAGGTACCCTCAGCCAGGAATTCCACGAATTGTGCACTTTCGTTATTCCCATCGGTTTCGGCGTAGTCGAGGCACTCTTTCCCGCAGATGAAAGAATAGAGAAATGCCCCTACCCGTACGGCAGACCGGATTCGAACCTTGATCGCTCCGGGGTTGGTGAGTACGAATTTGAAGATTTTTTCGCCACCGGAATAGGGCAGAGCGCCCCCGTAGCATGACTTGTACACATTGTCGGGGGTCTGGGTGTCGAAACCGGCAGCGGAGACTGGCTCCACGGTGTATAGGTCTTCGGCAGCTCCACCGGGTTGGTCCGGGCAGACCAGAGTCAGCAATTCGGCATTGTTGCCACAAGGGCCGAGGGGAAAAATACTGATGTCGTATTGCGTATTCACGACGGTGGAGGTGACCACGATGTAGTAAAAACTGTCGCAGGTCAGCGGGGTGTAGATGCCGCTGCTGCCGATTTCCGTCAGGCAGCGTTGGCCGATTGAGCAGCTGCCGTCCGGGTTTTTGGAATTGCAGGAAAACACGAAGGTTTTGATGTTGGCCGGGGTGGGCGAGTTCACAATCAGATCAAGGTTGAGGGTGTCTTTTTTTAAAAAAACATAGATGTCGGCATACAAGGGCGTGGGCACGTTTCCACCGTAGGCGCTGACCACGCAGGGATCAATACGAACCAGTTCGGGGGCAAAATCGGACGCGTCGAGTTCGCCGTCGTACTGGTCGCCACGGTAAATGAACGTGCCGCCGTAGTCGCATACGGAGTTGCAGTTGGTCCACTCCAGCGAGGTGTACAGGTCGCAGCGGGCGGCAGCGGTGCTGGGATAGTTCACGCCGTTGTCCACGCACACGGGCAGGTCGCCGGTGCAGTTCCCGGTTTTGCGCCATACGCAGATGTTGTCTATTCGAAAGTCCGTATCGGTTTCCGAAACAAACTCGATGGCGTTCAATCGGTTATCGGCAAGGTTGGTGCCTGCCGAGGTGAAACCCGTACTGAATTTCCACCTCGTCACGTAGTTGTTGTTGATCCACAGTTCGGCCGAGTCCTTGGTCATGTCCACGATTTGCATGACGTTCATCCACACCCCGGAAGGATACTGGAAGGTGGCGATAGGCGAGTTGGCGGGGTTTGCCACGCGAATTTGTCCGGTATTGCCGGCTCCGAAGGTCACGTGGCAGGCCCAGTTGGTGAATCCGGTGTGCGGACCCCGGTGCAACAGGTTGTAGCGGGCCGTTTTACCGGCGGCGATGTTCATTTTCCAGGACACCCGGTAGCGGCCCGTGCCCGCAGGGGGCGTGTTGCTGTCCTGTAACTTGTACAGCGTGCGTGGTTTGTTGCTGCCCACGGTTTGGAAACGCGCGCCCTGACCCGCAAAACCATTCGGCGACACCACGGCATCCACCGCCATGCTGTCCCATTTTAACCAGCGCGTGGACTGCGGGTCAAGTACTTTGTTGGGAAGATAATTCTCAAAATCATCGCAAAAAATCACCTCACCGGTGGGCGAATCGTTGCCCGGTTCCACGCAGGTGCAGGAACAGTCCACGATGAGGTTATAGGAGCCGTAGCCGAACACATCCTTGCCGTCCACCATCAGGTAGTATGTTCCGGGTGTGGTCAGATAGACATCGAGTACTTCGCGGTAGATGCCCGTGACCTGGTTGTATTCCGTAGACGGCATGCAGTTGACGATGAAGCCGCAGGTGTCGGCGAGGATCATGTCCAGATCGGTGCTGTCCGTTATTTCCAGGACAAACCGTATACCCATAGGCTGGGTGATGTGAATCTTGTACAGCCGGTCCGGTCCGTTCAGGAGGTTGTTCAGATCGTCCGGGATGCACAGGTACGAGTTCACATTGTTGTAGTCGTTGGTAGCGCCCTGCGTCGTTTGATTCAGCAGCGTATCGCCGCATTCGATCCAATCGAACTGGTTGCAGGCGGAAGGTCCTTGCGCCCGGAGCGGGCGTTCGGAGAAAAACAGGCTTAGGGCAACTAACCCCGTCAGGAGGAAGGAACGGTTGTTTTTCATACGGTTGGTATGCTTAGGTGATACGATACAGTACACGAGACCCGACCGTGCCGGGAGGCAGAAAAGGGGAATGAAACGCGTCGAAAAAAGGGCGAGAACGCGGTAAGGAACGCGGACGAGATAACATACCAATTTTGGCGGCCTTGTTTGACCCCTGCCTTCGTTGCTCGGCGGTTATTTAGCTCCACTAAACGCCCTCCTCGCGCCTCAACAGGTATCAAACCGGCTCCCCAAAATTGGTACGTTATTTCGTCCGCGTTCCTAAGCGAAGGCGGCCCCCGTCGGATTAAAAAATATGGTTGGCAAATATAAACCGTATGGTTTCCTGCATCCGGATTTATCTGAACAATTTTTTTTCGTGGGAGGCGCTCCGGGCCATCCACCCGTCGGCTATTTCCCGGTTTGTTTTGAAAGCGCTTCCACCCGCCGCTTTGCTTCGGCATCGTCCGGCTTTAGTCGCAAGGCGTTCCGGTAGTTTTCGAGTGCCATGTCGTACTTCCTGGCAATGTACAAGACTTCTCCATTCTGCAGGTACTCCCTGAACTTGCGCTCGATGTCTTTTGTCGTTTGCCCGATGCGGTTGTCAATGCGCCCGTCGGGGCTGATGCCGTTCGCCTGCCGGTAGCGGTCGAGCGCAGTGCGCAAGTCGCCACCGGCGCTCAGGCTGTCACCGGCGCGCATGTGCCGGTAAACGGCCTGCCAGTCTTGTGTGAGTTGGGCGATTTGTTCCTGTTCGGGTGGTGTCAATACCCCGGTAAACTGCCGGGTTGCCTCCAGTTGTTCCAGGGCTTCCGGGTACTTGCCCTCCACTTTGAGCGTCGTGGCGATGTTCCGTTGAGCCTCCAGCGCTTTGCGCGCAATCTCGATTCTGGCCCGGTCCGCCTCCAGATATTGGAACCAGGCCAAGACGAAGCCCAGCAGCGCGGCTGCGGCCAGGGTCATGCCGACTACCGCTATCCGTCGGGCCTGCCGGCGCTTGCGGCGCTCGGCTTCCAGTTCGGCCTGTTCGGTTTGGCGGGCGTGTTCCTCGCTATCGCGTACAAATTCCCGAACCGGTTCATCGAGCGTCGGCCCGAGGATGGGCCAGAGTTCGTCTATGTACCGGAGTTGTTTTCGGGTCAGGTACTCGCCCGTGTCGCGGAACTCGCGGAAGTTGTTCAGCAGCCGGGCCGTGGTTTCCTGCAAGCGGCGTTGCTGGTCAGAGCGTTGGCTGTCAATGAGGGCAGCCAATGCGTCGTGCGCCAGTTCGATGTGGCTGTCGGCAAACCGGATCAGCCGCGCCTGTTCCAGAAGTTGGCAACAGCGGTCTAAAACCTTGTCCGACAAGGGCTGAAAAAGGGGCGTCCACCGCGCATCCACGGCGATGCCCTGCCCGGTGCGGCGGTATTCCACAGGGCGTTTGGTGCCTTCACCGGAGACAAAGGCGTCCAGCACTTTTTCAACTGCGTCGTCCGCCGTGTCGGGAAATTCGGTCTGCAACCGGCGCTGGATGGCGCTTTTTTGCTCGTGCAGGAAACGCTCCAGCACGTTTTCGATCTGGCCCAGCGCGGCTATTTCCTGGCGGCTGATTTCCAGGGGCAACCATTCGCCGGGTTTGTTTTCGCGGTCGGGATAACTGCGGCGGAAGTCCTCGCGGTACAACGTATCCAAATACACCTGCAGGTAGGGCAGTTGGATACCGGCCTTGCCCCCGCTTACATTGTCCACGATTTGCTGCAACGTATCCGCTTCGGGCGCTTGCACGCGGATATGGAAACGTTGAAAAGACCCCTGCAAAACAGCCCGCACATTTGACACGCTCATCGGCTCCACGCGCAGGCGCCGGTCGAACAAGGTGGGCAACACCTGCTCGAAACCGTACAGGTATGCCAGATACTCTTCCCGGATTGCGAAGATGACCCGGCAGGGCACGCTGCTCTCCAAAATACTGCGGATGGTGTGCGTAAAACGCGCCCGTTCCTCCGGCGTGCCGAGGATAAACACCTCCTCCAACTGGTCGAAAACCAAATAAACCGGCCTCAGGAAGGTCTCATAAATCGTTTCCAAGGCCTCAACGGCATCCGGTGGCGCAGAACCGCCGACCACTGCGGCCAGTTGTTGGTGGAGCGAAGTGTTTAGGTCGTTTTGGCGCCGGACAAACATGGGGTACCAGTCCGTGGCGTCGAATTTGGCGGCCAGCCCGCACTGGATCAAACTGGTTTTGCCGGTGCCCGACTGGCCGTACACGAGGATGAGCCGGTTTTTGGCTACCATGTCGTACAGGGCAGCCACTTCCTCTTCCCGCCCGAAAAAGACGTCGCGGTCTTCCGGCGCGTAGGCATCCAGAAATTTGAACGGGCTTTTCATACGGCCGGCATGGGTTTTTGGAGGAGCAGATCGGCAAAGGCTTCAAATTGTTCCTTGACAAGGGGGTACCTGGCGTCCGATATTTCGAGGTAGGGATCGTCGGGCTTGTTCACGTACTTGAAGCAGTAGGTATCGGCGGCTTTCAGGTAGTGTGAAAAGAAAAAGAGTTTGCACACGTCCGTCCGCTCCCGAAAGGCATTTTCGTCCACCACAAAAGGAGTGAGGTTCAGGTACTCCCAGGTATCTTCGTTGAGGAGCAGGATCGAACGGTTGTCGAGCGACACATCCAGGTGAATTTCCGACACGTCGAACCCGCCCAGCAGGTCGTGGAGCATGATCGTGGTGTGGTTGTAGCGGGGGTCGCGCCGGTGGCGGTATTTTTCCACGTCAATGCTCTGGATGGTGGCGAGTTTGTACCGCGCCATAAACCCGAGATGTCCGTACAGGTAGGCCAGGCACACCTCGCCGTGTTTGTTCAGGTAGTCCAGATCGGACTTGTCCACCTCGTTGCGGCGCATTTGCAGGCGCAGTCCGTTCAGGAACTGGATGGATTCCAAAAACTCCGGGTTCTGGTCAGTGAGTTGCCAGATTTGCCGGAGTTCTTCCACAAAAAAACTGATCTTGTTCTGCTCAAATACGGTGCGTAGCGTGCGAATGAGCGGCAGCATGTTGTACGTTTCGCGGTCGGTACGCGACAGGCGGAAAAACGCCCGAAGGTCCTCCCGTTGCTCCGGCGCGATCGTCAGCGCAGGCGTTTCGTAGTACGCATCCCACAGTTCGGCCATCATGGTGTAGCAGAGCAGTTCCATGGAGGTGGTGAACGCCTGGGCGATTTGGCGCAGCCGCGCTTCGCTCACTTTGTCAAAACCTTCGTTCTCTTTTTCCACCGGCACCATGAGTTTGCGCAGCGGCTCAGCCAGCGGGGCGGGCAGGGCGTTCAGCAGAGCCATCCGCTTTTTGGGGACGGGGGTTTGGACTCCGCGGCGGGCCTGCTGCTCCAGTTTTCGCACCTCGTCGTTGTAGGGACTCAGGGCAGCGAAGAGGGCGTCTATCAGGTGTTGGTTGGGGCTGAACGATGCGGCGGCGGCTACGTCCGGAGTAGACAGCACCGGCAGTTTCCAGTCGAGCACGTGCTCGGATTTTTCAGAAAAATACAAGCCCCACGATGGCGTTTCCACTTCCCCGGCATCAAAACCGGCCGAGCGGTACTGCTGCACCGAGGCGTCGGCGAATGCCGTTTCCAGGGCGCCTTTGGCCATGTCGAAGGCCTCCCGCAGGGTGAATTGCTGTTGTAGCGCCTCAAAAAAACGAATGGAAAAAAAGGTCGCTTTCCGGTCGTTTACCGGGGCGCTGGTAGCCAGCACAACGGGAACGCCGGCTTCCAGCAGGCGCGCCACCTGCCCCTGCGTGGAACAGCCGTTGAGAAAAACCAGGCGCAGGTTGGGACATTGACCCAGCATTTGGGCCATGCCGCCGGCCTGCGCCGCACCGTCGCCCAGCAGCAATACGTCGCGATCGGCATGCCCGCTATACAGGAACAGCACCAGGTCGTCGCGGTACATTGTCAGGTACGTAGGCAGTTTTTCCACCGTGACAAACGACTCCCGGTGGAGCAAAAAATGCCGTTCCTTGGCCCTTGGCGACAGCAGGCGGTTGATCATGTCGTCTTCTTCCTGCAGGGTGGGCAGTACGTCGGCGACTTGGTTGGCGAAAGCGAGAAACAGGATGTCCATGCGTCAATGCAAAGCGTAAAAGTCAAAACAATACTTCAATAATTCGCCGACCGGGGCAGAATTAACCCCTGGAGCCCAAACCGGGTTTGTGGCCCGGAAAAACAGCGAAAAAATTTTTCCGCCGCCTGTCGCACAAAGTTTCCCGTTGGAAAAACGACCTTTGCGCATGGAAACAAGCAATGCACTGCCGAAATTTCTCGGCCTCTCGCTTACCTTCGACGACGTCCTGCTCGTCCCCGCATACAGCGAAGTCCTGCCCCGCGAGGTGGATATTTCCTCCCAACTCACCCGCGCCATCCGCCTGAACGTACCCATCGTGTCGGCAGCCATGGATACCGTGACGGACAAAAACCTGGCTATCGCCATCGCCCGGCAGGGCGGCATCGGAATTATTCACAAAAACATGAGCATCGCCGAGCAGGCCGATCAGGTGCGCCTCGTCAAACGCTCGGAAGCGGGTATGATCATTGACCCCGTCACCCTGCACCCCGACGCGCCCATGTCCGAAGCGCTGGAACTGATGCGCCGCTACAGCATCGGCGGCATTCCGATCACCGATAAACGCGGCAAACTGGTGGGCATCCTCACCAACCGCGACCTGCGTTTTGAAAAAGACCATACCCGCCTCGTACGCAGCCTGATGACCAAACGCGGATTAGTCACCGCCCCCGTGGGCACCACCCTGGCCGAGGCCCGGCAAATCCTTCAACGGCACAAGATTGAAAAACTGCCCGTGGTGGACGAAAACTTCATCCTCATGGGCCTGATTACCTACAAAGACATCATGAAAGGCGTCAATTTCCCGAACGCTTGCAAAGACCCGCTGGGCCGCCTCGTCGTGGGCGCCGCCGTGGGCGTGACCGCCGATATGCTGGAGCGCGTGGACGCCCTCGTGCGCTCCGGCGTGGATGTGGTGACGGTGGACACCGCCCACGGCCATTCGCGCGGGGTGCTGGAAGCGGTCAAACGCCTGAAAAAAACGTACCCGGAATTACAGGTGGTGGGCGGCAACGTGGCCACCGGCGACGGCGCCAAAGCCCTCGTGGCGGCGGGCGCCGACGGCGTGAAAGTGGGCGTCGGGCCGGGCAGCATTTGTACTACGCGCATCGTGGCAGGGGTTGGCGTGGCGCAGTTGTCGGCCATTTACAACGCCGCGCAAGCCATCAAAGGCTCCGGCGTGCCCATCATCGGCGACGGCGGTATCCGCTACACGGGCGACATCGTGAAAGCCCTCGCCGCCGGCGCCGGCGTCATCATGGCCGGTTCCCTGTTTGCCGGCGTGGAGGAAGCCCCCGGCGAAACGATCATCTTCGACGGGCGCAAGTTCAAAACCTACCGCGGCATGGGCAGCCTCGGCGCCATGGGCGACGGCTCCAAGGATCGCTACTTCCAGGACGTGGAGGACGACATCCGGAAACTCGTGCCCGAGGGCATCGAAGGGCGGGTGCCGTTCAAAGGCTCGGTAGCCGAGGTGATGACCCAATACATCGGCGGCCTGCGGGCGGGCATGGGCTACTGCGGCGCACCCACGGTGCACGAGCTGCAGGAGAAAGCCCAGTTCGTGCAGATCACCAGCGCAGGCATGACCGAAAGCCACCCGCACAACGTGGCGATCACGAAGGAGTCGCCGAATTATTCGCGGGGGTGAGGGGTTTGGGGTTTCTGGTTAGAAGGTTTCTGGTTACGCGGCTTTTTTCTAAAAACGCTTGACCTGCCTGGTGGCGACGGCATAGCCAAGGGAAAAGGTGGGGAAAACGTATTTCCAGTTGGCGTTGAGTGGCAGCCCGACCCTGGCTTCGACAAAAAAGCGGTTGAAGCGGTGGGTCAGGCCAATCTCGGCAGCCCAAAAAGTGATCTTGTCCGGCGATACCCACTGGCTTCCGATTTCCTGAGAACTATCGTTGAAATAGGTAGTCTTGTACACTTCTGCTCTCCCGTGCAGGCCTACGCCGAAAGCGAGGTAGTTCCACTTGGTTATTTTTCGATTGATCCCGATGGCTACGTCGAAGTTGTCCCGTTCAGAATCGGGATCAAACTGGAAGGTGCAGTTGTCGCATGGCGGTTTGTACGAACCGAGAGTTGACATAACTACTCCAGATCGCGGCCAGGGACACACCGAGGCGTCGGCGTACCAACCCATCAAGCCGTACTTGGCAAATGAAATCCCGAAGGGGGCTTGCGCTGTGCCCGACCAGCCTGGCACATAGTACCGCGTATAGGTACGGTTGCGCATAATTCTGTTTGTAATGAGTTTTGCCGTCAATCGGGAGTCGGGCGGCAAGTGGTGCATGTCTTTTGAAAAATCCCAGACCATGATTTTAGCCCCGGGGCGGGGGCGTTCGAGCAAGCCTACGTCGCCGGTTACGGATTTAATCGTGTCGAAATTCAGGCGGAACCCCGGCGCATCAAGTGCCGGCAATATCCAGACTTTCCGGCGAAGGAAATGGGGAAGTTGTATCCAACTCTTGGATATATTGTACGTCAGAACGATGCGGTTGCCGTCGGAAAAATAGGCCACGTCGGTGACTTTTTGGCCCTGTGCTTCGACGAGCAGAAGAAGCGCGAGAACAAATGATGCAGCCGAAAATTTGAAAAAACGCGTCATGTGCCGGGTGATTTTTTCCTTGTATTCAGTTACTCGACTTTGCGCTTCAATCCCTCCGGGATGAAGCGTACCGGATTGCCGGCCTTGTAAATTTTTTCCAGCCGGGGCAGTTTGGCGAGCCAGTCGGGCAACGCTGTCAGGCGGTTGCCTGCGAGGTTGAGCACGCGCAGGTTGGTCAGGTTTTGGAATGATTCAGGCAGTGCGTCCAACTGGTTGTGGCTGAGGTCGAGCAGCTCAAGATTGGTGAGGCGCCCCAGTTCGGAAGGCAATTCTTTGATCTGATTCAACGCCAACCGAAGTTCCCGCAGACCTGACAAACCACCCAGG
>Ga0154020_10008189_pt1 | contig 12133 bp, 8 predicted proteins | sample Klosneuvirus_201_FD_109709 | JGI IMG/M metagenome (GOLD analysis project Ga0154020, IMG submission 109709) | Active sludge microbial communities from wastewater, Klosterneuburg, Austria - Klosneuvirus_20160825_MG | ecosystem: Engineered > WWTP > Aerobic digester > Activated sludge | place... | reverse complement strand
TCGCAGTTGGGCATCGCGCCCGACCAGGGGCGCGCGCTCATTCGCGCCGCGCAGGACTCGCTGATTCTCGAATCGTTCCGCGTACGCAGCGGTCGCAACGCCGATTCGCTCGGCGCGAGCGGGGTGCTCCGTTTTGCGCGCGATGAGGCGATCAAAGTCGACGCGAAGATCGTGGCGAACAACGCGGTGCTGGCGCGTCAGCGCGATGGCACCAACGTGGTGGTCAGCGGCGGCCTCGATGTCACCGGCGACCTCAAACACCCCTCGGTGAGCGGCAACGTTTACGTACCGGCGGCGACCGTCCTCATCAACCCGCTCGGCGCGAGCACCGCGCTTGATCTCACCTCGGAAACCGCGCGCGCGTATCTGTCGCCGACCGAGATTCCGGTACTCGAAAGTGCCGGGCGCGCCATGTCCGGACTTGGGGCACTCGCCACCGTGTCCAACTTGCGCGTCGATCTCGGCAACGAGGTCTGGGTTCGCACGCCCGAAGCGGCCGTCAAGCTCTCTGGCAGTGTGGCGCTGGCCACCAAAGGGAACGAGTTGGTGCCTGAGGGTGAGATCAGTGCCAATCGCGGGCAGTACCGTCTCGATCTCGGCGTGGTCTCGCGCAGCTTCAGCATCGACTCAGGAAAGGTGCGGTTCTTCGGTGATCCGGCGCTCGAGCCGACGCTGGATATCAAAGCCACCAACGTCGTGCGTCTGACGACCGGCGATGAAATTCCCGTCGGTGTGCACATCGGTGGCACCATCGTCCGGCCGCTGCTGACGCTGTCGAGCAGCGACCCGCTCTACTCGAGCGCGCCCGAGTCTGAAATCATTTCGCTGCTGATTTTTGGCGCACCCACCTTTGCGCTCGACGGGCAAAGCCAGAACACGGTGCGCGCGGTGACGGGCGTGCTGCTGCCATCGCTGGGCGGAGCCGTCGAAGGGTATTTGCAGCGGTTGCTTCCCGTGTTCAACACGGTGCAGATCACCACCGCGGGCGGTCAGACCGCCGACGAGTTGACCAACGCCGGATCGCTCATCAACAACCTTGCGATCTCCGCCGGAAAACAGATTGGCGAACGCACGTTCCTGCGACTCAACACCGGCGTGTGCCGGGGCGGCGCTCAGCAGGCCGCGCGTGGTTCGACGCTGTGGGCCGGCGTTGCGGCGGAGTATCGCCTGGCGCGTGGACTCTCCGTGCAAATGGGTGTTGACCCGGGATCTGCGCCCTGCTCACGCCTTGGCACCGATCTCTTTCCACGACTCCAGTTTGGCTTCGACCTGTTTCGCGAGTGGATCTTCTAGAAGGATTTTGCGGCCTCAACCGTTGCGAGCAGTCCACAGGGTGTCGAGCAGGCGTCCTCGGCCGTCCGTTCGCGATCAAGCAAAATGAGTGAGAAAGGCGTCGAAATCGGTACCAGACGCGGATTGGTGGTCTGAAACGCGGCGTCGGGCCGACGCGGCCGGTGGCACGCAGATTGCACATAAAGTGACTATTCTCACCAACAGCTGCTGTTCGCTCTCCACAAACTCCGACTTCCCGCTTGATGCGTAATTTGTTGAAGGTCGCGCTGGTTCTTAGCGCGCTGGCCCCCGCTTCCGCCTTCGCCCAGGGACAACTGCGGTACGATGGTGACGTCTCCTCCAACGGAACGCTTGGTGGCGCGTCGGTCGGTCCGTATCAGGGCGACCTGTCGGGCTTCAGCCCGACGTTCGCCGACGACAGCAACGTCATCCTGTGGTGCGTGGACTGGAATCACGCCGCTCCCACCCAGCAGACCTGGGATACCTACGCCGCGACGGCGTTCAACGGCGGAGATTTCTCGGCCACGCGCGCAGCCAGCGCCTACAAGTATCAGAAGGCGGCGTGGCTGATCGAGCAGTACGAGGCGAACGTGTCTGGCTACACCGCCAAGAACGTGCAGGGGTCGATTTGGCGCCTGTTCTCGAACAACGCCCCCTCGTCCGGCTATCAGAACCTGCTGGGTCTGGTGCCGACCAACGTGACGTTGACCAAGGATTGGTTCGTGCTGACCGACGTCGTCGATTGCACGGGGTATCGTCGCGGAAAGTGCAAGTCGTGGGAGAACGACAACCAGGAATTCCTGTACTCCCGCACGCGCCCCGTGGGCCCGCCGACGCCGCCGTTCTCCGTGACGCCCGAGCCGTCCACGTACGTGCTGATGGCGTCGGGATTGCTCGCGTTGGGCGTCGCGTCACGCCGCCGTCGCACCGCGTAAGAAACGCGAAGCACGGTTCTTCGATTGCTCAGACGCTCCCGTCGGCTACGTGCCGGCGGGAGCGTTTTCGTTGGACGGGGCGTCGCGCGTATCGTCGATAAACTTGGTCCACCGCGCTGCGGCGATTTCGCTCCACCGCGTGCGCGCGGTACCGAGCAGTGCGACCGCGCCGCCAGCCACAGCGCCAAGCGTGGCCCCCCATCGCACCCACGGATCCTGCACGCCCGCTTCGCCCACCAAGGCCACCAGTAGCTCGCGTCGCATGCGGAGGACCACCGGTGACGCCACCCGAATGCTGTTGAAGTTGGCGTCGTAGCGAGAGCCGATGCCTTCGATGAGCGCGGCGGTTCGCGCGAAGTAGACGAGTTCACCTGGCAGCACAATCGGCCACGCAAACAGCTCCCGCATCACACGGTCAGCGATCATCCGGGTGCGCTCCACCATGGCGGATTCGCTGTACGCGATCTCCAGCAGCGCCGCCACGAGATCCGCCATCGTCTGATGCTCGGTTCCGGGTGCCACCATGCCCAGTGCGAAGAACCCGTTGGCGGTTCCGGCGGCGTCACGGCGGATCGCCGAGACGATGGTATCGAACAACGCCTTGCGGGTGCGCACGTCGACATCGATGACCATGCCGAAATCGAGCAGAATGATGCGGCCCGCGTCGTCGACGAGCAGGTTACCCGGATGCGGATCGGCGTGGAACACGCCGTCGCGCAGCATCATGCGCGCGTAACATTCGATGAGTGTCTCCACCAGCGCCGTCGCGGACACCGTGCCCGCGGCAATGCGCGCATCGAGCGCGTCGATGCGCGTGCCTGGCAGATATTCGAGCACCAGGACTTCGCGCCGCGTCAACGACTCGACCACCTGCGGGATGCGAAGCCGGGGCTCATCGGCAAAGCGCTCGCGCATGCGTACGCACTGGGCGCCCTCGCGCACGAAGTCCATCTCCTCCTTGACGTGGATCGCGAACTCGTCGAGGACGACACGGAATCCCAGCACGTGATGGTGCGGGAATCGGGCGTACACCCAGTCGACAATGCGACGCGCGACGCGGACGTCGCGCGCGACCACCGCGTCCACGCCCGGACGAAGAATCTTGACGACCACCTCACGGCCGAGATGTCGGGCGCGATGCACCTGGCCCAGCGAACCGGCGGCCAACGGCTCGGGATCGAGGTCGTCGACCACGTTGTCCGGGTCGACGCCCCAGGCGTTGTGCAGCACCCGACGAAGCGTCACCCACGGGACCGGTGGCACGCGGTCGGTGAGCGTGCCGAGGGTGCTGAGATAGGGCTCGGGCACCAGATCCGCACGCGTCGAAAAGATCTGGGCCAGCTTCACGAAGGTCGGCCCCAGCGCGGCCAGCTCGTGCACGATGCGCCGCGCGCGCGCTTGGTGGAACGCTGGCGTTCGACGTGCGGGTTCACCCCACCGTATCCATCGTTTGCGATCGCGTCGGAACGAAAGGGCGATGGGACCGAGCCGCCAGAGTATGACCAGCAGCCGCGCGACGTCTTTCAACCGGTCCTCATGGCGTTGCAGCGCTGTTGACACGCATGGCACCTGAGCGCGCCACGAGGTTCTCCGCGTCGAGACCGGTGAGCGACGCGCTGGCCGCCCAGACGGCCTCGCCGAAGGCGGTGTCGAGCGCCGCACCGGACGGCTCGACACGGCGACGTTTGACCCAGTAGTCGCCCGAGCTGTGGCACGCGTCGGCCGCGGAGGACAGCCAGACGAGCGTGTCAGCGCCTGCGGCGGGACCCACCGAAACCACGTCCATCATGCGGCGGAGCATGCGGCCCCGGCGACCGTTGTTGATGGCGAAACGCGTCGAGACGACGCCGGGGTGCAGTGCATGCACCACGACCTTCTCCCGATCGAGCCGACGGGCCAGTGCGCGGGTGAAGAGCACGTTGGCCAATTTCGAATTGGCGTACGCCTTCCATCCCGCGTAATGCTGCTCGAGTTGCAGATCGTCCAGCGACAGTTTGGCGTCGCGATGGGCACGACTCGACACGCAGAGAATGCGCGCAGGGGCGCCCGGTTCGGCACCCGCCACCACGCGATCCAGCAGGCGCAGGGTCAGCGCAAAATAGGCCAGATGATTGAGTGCCACCGTGCGCTCGATGCCTTCGGCGGTTACGCCCCGCTCGAGAAACAGTGCGCCGGCATTGTTGACGAGGACGTGAATCACTGGCAGGCGAGCCCGCAGCCGGTCGGCGAGCTCCTCGACGGCCTCCATTCGCGACAAATCCGCAATCTCCCACGTGATGTTCGTGGTGCCCGTCTCGCCCATGATGGCACGCGCGGCGGCGGCGGTCTTGGCCTCGCTCCGTCCTACCATGACCACGTGCGCGCCCGCGCGCACGAACGCTTCGGTCGCTGCGCGGCCGATGCCGTCGCTGGCACCGGTGATGACCACCGTGCGACCATCAAGTGAGAACGCGGAATCCGCGGGAAAGGATCGTCTGGTCATACGTGCGTGAGAACGACAAAGGCGCGACCGGATGCGATCGCGCCTTGGTTCCTGATACCCATCAAACTCAAACGGTTCGCCACCGGTTCCGGAAGTCGTCCGCTAGTTGGCGACCGCCGTCAGCGGAATAGGACCGAGCGAACCGGCGGTGACGGTGGCCTGCTGCAGCCCGGCCTGGGGACCCATCGTCCAGCGTACGGTCACTTCACCCAGCGCGTTGGTCACCGCCGACTGCGGGGAGATGCTGCCACCACCCGAGGTCACGGCCAGCGCCACGGTCTGATTGGGGATTGGCACGTTCGTTCCGCCCGTGACGCGAATGACGATCTGGACTGGCAACGCCGCGCTGATCTTGCCGGTTTGGCTGTTGCCTTGCGCCACGATCAGGTCGCTCGGCAGTACGCCGAACGCCTGCAGTGTGACCGGATCAACGCCCGGGGCGGTGCCATTGACCGTCTGCACCTGCGTGGAGGGACCCAGGGTCCACTTGGCTTTCACTTCGCCGTTGGCGTCGCTGACCACGGTCGCCGGGTCGACGATGCCGCCACCCTGCACGACGTTGAAGCTGACCGGGATCTTTCCCATCGGATTGCCATCGACGTCGTACACGCGAAGGACCACGGCCGTTGGCAGGATTGTGCCGGCCGCGGCCTGCTGGAGGTTGCCCTGCACGATCGTCAGGCGCGACGCCGCCGGGGTCTCCACAGCCTTGGTGCAGCCGGGAAACGCCATCAGGGTCGGCACCGCCGTGAGCAGGGTGGCCAGCAGATATCGGGTTTGGTTGCGACGCATGGATATCACAGTTCGGGTTGCCTCTCTCCGGATTGAAGTGTCGACCGGTCCCCCGCGAGAGTTGAGCGTCTGGTTTTCTGGGGGAGCGCCTTCGCGGGACAGGGCCTAGATTTTCCCTGCTATGTCCGTCACTCCACTTCACGCCGCGCGGTCGGCGCGTCCCCTCGGCAGTGCCTCCCCTGCCGTGCCGGAATCCGCCGGCTCGGCATCCGCCGGCGAACGGTTGGTTGACGAGCCGCCGGTTCGGAACCCCGGCACGGCGCTCGACCTGGGCTTGGTGCGCAGTACCCGGGTCAACCGCAGCGCGGTGGAGCGACGGGCGGCGTCGCTCCCCGGGCGACGCACGGTCAAGAAGGAGTGGCAAGCGGCGTGGTTGTTGCGCGCGATCAGTTGCATGGATCTGACCACGCTCAGCGGCGACGATACCGATGGCAATGTGCGTCGGTTGTGCGCCAAAGCCGTTTCACCACTGCGCCACGATCTGGTCGAGGCGCTGGGTGTTGCCGATCTCCGACTCACGGTGGGCGCGGTCTGCGTGTACCACCGGTATGCGGCCACTGCCGTCGAATCGCTCCGCGGCTCGGGCGTTCCCGTGGCGGCCGTGTCGACGGGATTTCCGGCGGGACTCTCACCGTTCGCGCAGCGGGTGGCGGAGATTCATGCGAGTGTCGCGGCGGGCGCGAGCGAGATCGACGTGGTGATCACTCGCGCGCATGTGTTGACCGGCAACTGGTCGGCGCTCTACGACGAAGTGCGTGCCTTTCGTGACGCGTGCGGCGATGCACATCTCAAGACCATTCTCGGGGTCGGCGAACTGGCCACACTCACCAACGTGGCGCGCGCGAGTCTCGTGGCGATGATGGCCGGATCGGATTTCATCAAGACCAGTACTGGCAAAGAACCGACGAACGCCACACTGCCCGTTGGACTGGTGATGACGCGCATGATTCGCGACTACGAGATGCACACCGGCCACGAAGTGGGCTTCAAACCGGCTGGTGGCATTCGTACCGCCAAGCAGGCGCTCGACTGGCTGATTCTGATGAAAGAGGAACTCGGTGATCGCTGGCTGCGCCCGCACCTGTTCCGTTTTGGTGCCAGCGGGTTGTTGACCGACGTCGAGCGGCAGCTCGAACACTTTGTCACTGGCCGATACGCTGCGGCGCATCGCATGCCGATGGTCTGACCCATGACCCCATCCACGACGACTCCCGGACCGGTTTCCAAAGTCCGCGCGCTCTTTGACGAGATGAGTTACGGGCCGGCGCCCGAGGCAGACACGCCGGTGCGGGAGTGGCTTGCGGTACACCAGTCGCGATTTTCGCACTACATCGGCGGTCGCTGGGAGGCACCGTCGGAGGGTGCGTATTTCGCGATCCACGATCCGTCGAAGGGCGCGGAACTGGCGCAGGTCGCGCACGGTTCGATCGCCGATGTGAACGCCGCCGTCGCGGCGGCGCGTGCGGCGCTGCCGGCGTGGCAGGCGCTCGATGGACATGCGCGCGCGCGCTATCTGTATGCGCTCGCACGCGGCGTGCAGAAGCATGCGCGCGAGTTCGCGGTGCTGGAGACGATGGACAACGGCAAGCCGCTGCGTGAGACGCGTGATATCGACGTTCCGCTGGTGGCGCGGCATTTCTACCACCATGCCGGATGGGCGCAGCTGCTGGACAGTGAGTTTCCCGGATACCACGGATACGGCGTGGTGGGGCAGATCATTCCGTGGAACTTTCCGTTGCTCATGCTCGCGTGGAAGGTGGCGCCCGCGCTGGCAGCGGGAAACACCATCGTGCTCAAGCCCGCAGAGTTCACGCCGCTGACGGCCATTCGTTTTGCGCAGCTCGTGCATGACATCGGACTGCCGCCGGGCGTGTTCAATCTCGTCAACGGCGACGGCGCGACGGGTGCGGCGATCGTGTCGCATGACGACGTGGACAAGATCGCATTCACTGGCAGCACGGACGTCGGCCGCGCCATTCGGGTGGCGACTGCCGGCACGGGCAAAGGTCTTTCGCTGGAATTGGGCGGCAAGAGTCCGTTCATCGTCTTTGACGATGCGGATCTCGACAGCGTCGTCGAAGGCGTGGTGGATGCCATCTGGTTCAACCAGGGGCAGGTGTGCTGCGCCGGCTCGCGATTGCTGGTGCAAGAAGTCGTCGCGGATCGGCTGACCGAAAAGCTTCGTGCACGCATGGAGCGACTGCGTGTCGGATCGCCGCTCGACAAGGCCGTCGACATGGGCGCGATCGTGGCGCCAGTGCAGCTCGAGCGCATCAAGCAGCTTGTGGCGCAGGGCATCAGCGAAGGGGGAACCTGTTGGCAACCCTCGTGGGCGACACCGGAAGGCGGCTGGTTTCATCCACCGACGCTGTTCACCGACGTCGCGCCGTCATCCACGATTGCGCAGGTGGAGATCTTCGGGCCGGTGCTGGTCAGCATGACCTTTCGCACGCCCGACGAAGCGGTGGCGCTCGCCAACAACACGCCCTACGGTCTCGCGGCGAGCATCTGGAGCGAGAACATCAACCTCGCACTCGACATCGCGCCGAAAATCAAGGCGGGCGTCGTGTGGATCAACAGCACGAATCTCTTTGATGCCTCGGCCGGTTTTGGCGGGTACAAAGAGTCGGGTTTTGGCCGCGAAGGTGGGCGCGAGGGCCTGTGGGAATACCTCAAGCCCACGTATCCGCACGTCGACGCCCCGTCACCGGTGATCGCCGACGTACCGGCCAGCGCATCGCACACGCTTACAACGCCTGCCGCCCTTCCGCCAATCGACCGCACGCCCAAACTCTTCGTGGGTGGCAAGCAGGCGCGTCCGGATTCGGGGTACTCGCGCACGATCCGCAGCGCTTCCGGCGTGGTGGTCGGCGAGGTGGGCGATGGCAATCGCAAAGACATCCGCAACGCGGTAGAAGCCGCGCACGCGGGGGCAGGGTGGGCCAAGCTGTCTGGACATCAGCGGGCGCAGATTCTCTACTACATCGCGGAGAATCTGTCGGCACGCCATCGTGAGTTCGTCGAGCGCATCCAGTCACTGACCGACGCACGGGCAGACGATGCCGGTGCCGAAGTGGATGCGGCGATCTCCCGGCTGTTCACCTATGCCGCATGGGCCGACAAACACGACGGCGCGGTACACGATGTGCCGCTGCGTGGGGTATCGCTGGCCATGCACGAACCGATCGGGGTCGTCGGGGTTGCCTGTCCCGATGTGTATCCGTTGTTGGGGTTTGTCTCGCTCGTGGCACCACTCCTGGCCGCCGGCAACCGCGTGATTGCCGTGCCGTCGGAACGGTACCCGATCGCGGCGACGGACCTGTATAGTGTGCTGGAGACGTCCGACGTCCCGGCGGGTGCCGTGAACATCGTCACCGGCGCGCGCGATGCGTTGGCCAAGGTGTTGGCCGATCACGACGACGTCGACGCGCTCTGGTATGTCGGATCGCAGGCCGGCGCCGGCGCTGTCGAACGTGCGGCCGCCGCAAACCTCAAACGCACGTGGACGGAGTGGACCGGCCGCGAGTGGCTTGATCCGCGAGTCGGCGAAGGCCGGGCGTTTCTGCGCCGAGCCGTGCAGGTAAAGAACATCTGGATTCCGTACGGCGAGTAATCGCCGCACTCATTGATCACTTTCTTAGGCGCCACATGATCGTGCTCCCTGCCTCCCCAGAGGCGTTTCGCGACGCGACGTGGGACGATGTCCTGCCGCACTACGACCAGCTGGCCGCCGCGCCGCTGAGCAACGACTCTGCCATCGTAGAGCCGTGGCTGGCCGCGTGGTCGCGCCTCGACACACTGATCGGCGAAGCGGGCACGCTCGCGATGATTGCGTATACCGCGAATACCTCCGATTCGGCAGCGGAAGCCGCCTATCTCCGATTCTCCATGGAGATCTTCCCGAAGGTCGATGAGCAGCAGGTTCGTCTGGCGCGTCGGCTGATCGACGTCGGGTGGTCACGTCCCGACATGGAAACCACGCTCCGACGCTTTCGCACGGACATCGAGATCTTCCGCGACGCCAATGTCGATCGGTTCTCGCAGATTGAGGAACTCTCCGCGGCCTACCAGAAGGTCACCGGTGGACTGAGCGTCGAGTGGGACGGCGAGCGCAAGACGATTCCGCAGTTGCAGACGTATCTCAAGGCGGCCGACCGGTCGGTGCGCGAACGCGCCTTCCGGCTTGGCGCGTCGGCGTATCTCGAACAGCGCGATGTACTGGCCGATCAGTTCGACAAGATGTACGCGCTTCGCGTGGCGGTGGCGAAGGAGGCCGGATTCGACGACTTCCAGCGTTACTGTTTCGCTGCGAAGTACCGGTTTGACTACACGCCGGAAGACTGCGCCGGTTTTCACGATGCCGTGATGCGTTCGGTTACACCGGCCGTGGAACGCCTGATGGCGCACCGTCGCGCCACGTTGGGAGTGGAGTCGGTTCGTCCGTGGGATGTGACGGTGGACCTCGATATCACCGAGCCACTCACACCATTTGCCAACGTCACCGAATTCGTCGACGGCGCGCAGCGCGTGTTCGAACGGGTCGACCGCACGTTCGGTGACAAGTTCCGTATCATGACCGACGAGAAACTGCTCGACCTCGAAAGTCGGGCAGGCAAGGCACCCGGTGGCTACTGCACCGATCTCGCCTTTCGCGGGCGGCCGTTCATCTTCATGAATGCGGTCGGCGTGCCCGACGACGTGAACACGCTGGTGCACGAAGCGGGACACTGCTTCCACGATTTTGCGACGCACGCATTGCCCTTTACCTGGCAGCGGCGCACCGGTCATGAGGCTGCTGAGTTGGCATCGATGAGCATGGAGTTGCTGGCCATGCCGTATCTCGTGCAGCCGGACGGGTACTACACACCCGAGCAGGCGCGGGTCGCGTGGCTCGAGCATCTGGAGGACGTGCTCTCGAGTCTCGTGCATATCGCCAGCGTCGACGCGTTTCAGGCATGGATCTACACCAATCCCGCCGGCGCCGACCGGGATGCACGTGACCGGCAGTGGCTCGCCATCCGGGCGCAGTTTGAGTCGGGAGTGGACTGGTCGGGACTCGAACGTGAACGCGTGTCCCGCTGGTATCGCCAGCTGCACATCTTCGAGTTGCCGTTCTACTACATCGAGTACGGTATCGCGCAGTTGGGCGCGTTGCAGGTGTTCCGCAACGCGGTCGCCGATGCGCCGGGCGCGGTGGCCGCGTACAAGCGGTTCCTGTCGCTCGGAGGCACCGTGACGCTCCCCGAACTGTATCGCGCGGCCGGGGTAGAGCTCGTCTTCAACGCCGACACCATGCAGGAGCTGGTCGATTTTGTCGAAGAGCGAATCGAGGCCCTGCGTGCCGGTGCAGACGCACCATTTCGCGGAGTCGTGCCGGCCTGATCGACTGCCGGCGCCTGGTCGCGGGCGTCCGGTCGTCTGCGCAGTGAAACCACTCGTCCCACGATTGCGTACACCGAGTCGTCATCCACAACAGGAGTTACGATGCGGGCAATTCAACGCGCGGCGCTCGCCGCCGTGTTCATTCTGGGGGCAAATACGCGCGTCGAGGCGCAGCTGCCCACCGTGCAACAGGTGTACGACAAGTACGCGTCAGCCATCGGTGGCCGCGACGTGTGGGCCAAGGTGAATGACCGCGCCGAAAAGGGCACGGCCGATATCACGTTCGCCGGCATCTCCGGTACGTACGAGATGTACCGGGCTGCACCCAACAAGCTTCGGCTCATTATCGATTTGGGCATGGGAAAAGTGGAGCAGGGAAGCGACGGTGACGTCGTGTGGACCGCGCAGCCCGATGGTTCGGTCGCAAAAATGCCCGAGCCGGATGCGACGTATGCGCGGGAAGCCAACGTGACCGGTCCGACATTTCTGGATCACACCGCGTTCGCCAAAGTCGCCGTCACCGGACAGGAAGAATTTGACGGCGTGCCGTGCTACAAGGTGTCGATCACCACGAAGGCGGGCCGCGAACGCACCGACTATTTCGAAGTCGCCACCGGACTGCGGCGGGCGCAGCTCGTGCAGAGCGCGGCCGGATTGCAGAAGACGGTCTATCGCGACTACAAGGCGTTTGAGGGCAAGATGATCGCCACCAAACAGGTGCTGACCAATCCGCAAGGCGACATTGTGTTGACGATCAACACGGTGACGTTCACGCCAAACGATTCCAAGCTGTTCGATTTGCCCGCCGGCATCTCGAAGTAACGCGCGATTGGCGATTGGCGATTAGCGATGGCCGGGCAGTGGCGCTCCAAGCAACTGCCCGGCCATCGCGATTCCGCTCAACCACGCGCGCTCCACGCCGTGCTGCAGGTCACGGCGGTCGGCCTCGCGCCCAATCCCGCCCCAATCGCCGCAGGCACCAAGCGACAGCTCGGGCCACCAGAGGCACCGCTCCGGCAGGCCGCGCGCCACATGCGCGTAGCGCCAGCGATGACCGCGCGCCAACAGCACATCCGACGGCGCAGGGTGCGGCGCGAGACGCTGCACGAGTTCAGCGCTAAGCATCGACGCCACGTCGGCAAGCGGCAGCTCCAGGTGCTCGCGACTCCAGGCGGCATTCGCGTGCACGACAAACGATGTGGCCGTTGTCGCATCCACGCCGCGTCGCTGACGAATGCATGCGAACGGC
>Ga0154020_10008188_pt1 | contig 12134 bp, 7 predicted proteins | sample Klosneuvirus_201_FD_109709 | JGI IMG/M metagenome (GOLD analysis project Ga0154020, IMG submission 109709) | Active sludge microbial communities from wastewater, Klosterneuburg, Austria - Klosneuvirus_20160825_MG | ecosystem: Engineered > WWTP > Aerobic digester > Activated sludge | place... | reverse complement strand
TCCGGGTGCCGAACCCAACGAGGTAGAAACATCCGTTTCACGGAAAATAGAAGATGCTTTATCGAACTTGGAAGGCGTAGATTACTTGGTGACAAAATCCTTGCCCAACGCTTCAATCATCATTGCAAATCTTAAATACGGAACCGATTTAGATAAAACAATGCAAGATGCACAGCGATATATCGATAATATCCGGAAAGATTTACCGGAAGATATTTTAAGCCCTGTAATGAGTAAAGTTTCACCTAATGACTTGCCCATAATGTCTATAAGCGCCTCAAGTAATTTGTCAGCCACGGAGTTTTATCAAAAAATGAAAGATGATTATCTGCCCCAAATTCAACAAATAAGAGGCGTTGCTGAAATTTCCATTTTAGGAGGAGAGGAAAGAGAAATTCAAGTTAAAATAAATCAGGACAAGCTAAGGCTTTACAAAATTTCTATGGTTCAGGTTGTAGAAGCCATTAATCGTTCGGGCTTGGACCTACCGGCCGGAAAAGTACAAACCGACAAAGAAAATAATTCAGTTCGCTTAGCAGGAAAATTTACAAGCCTGGAGGATATTAAAAATGTTCAGATCGCAATGCCTGTTTTAGGGAGTCCGGTTTATTTAAAAAATGTAGCAGATGTGGTTGATGGAATAAAAGAAACCACTTCAATAAGTCGCTATAATGGAATAAACGGTATTGGCTTACTATTGAAAAAACAGGGTGATGCAAATGCCGTGGATGTTTCAAAATTAGTTCGTGAAAAATTCCAATCCATAGAGAAACAAAATATAAGTTCCGGTGTAAAATTTATAATAGCAGATGATAGCACAGACAACACCATTGCCGCAGTTAATTCGGTTATTTTTGATTTGATACTGGCTGTGTTATTAGTTTCATTGGTGATGCTATTATTTTTAAGAAGTTTAAGAAACTCATTGATTGTTATCATTGCCATCCCGACATCCTTAGTAACAGCGTTTGCCGTTATGTGGCTTTTGGGTTACACACTTAATTTAATGACCTTACTAGCAATGTCACTAATTATCGGCATTTTGGTTGACGATGCTGTTGTAGTATTAGAAAATATTCAAAAACATTTAGACAAGGGCAAAGACAAACGAGTGGCTGCAATGGATGGAAGGATGGAAATAGGATTTGCCGCTTTGTCTATTACATTAGTTGACGTTGTGGTGTTTTTACCAATACTTTTTTTACAAGTGTTTGTGGCCGATATGCTAAAGCAATTTTCGGTAGTTGTAGTAACCTCAACTCTAACAAGTTTATTGGTTGGATTTACACTCACACCTTGGTTGGCATCACGTATTGGAAAGAAAGAGGATTTACAGCCTACAAATTTTTTCAATCGTTTTTTACTTTGGTTTGAACATCAATTACAAAATTTCACTAATTGGTATGGCAAACAATTACAATGGATTTTAAACCATAAATTGATTTTTACAGGAGTTGTTTTGCTGCTTTTTGTACTAACTTTAGGCATCATGAAACAAGGTATTATTGGTAAAGAATTAATTTCAACGGGTGATCAGGGGAAATTCAGAATGACTTTAGAATTCGACAAATCCACCTCTATTAATCAGAATAATTTAATAGCTCAAAAGATTGAAAATTACATTATTCAACAACCCGAGGTAGCAACGGTATTCAGCAATATAGGCGGGCCAAGCACAGGTATTGGCAGCTTGGGATTAGGATCGACAAACAAAACGGAATTTACAATTCAATTGCGAATTAAAAATAACGAATTACAAGAGAAGAATTTGAAGAAAGTACCGACTGAAGTGTTTATGAAAAAACTGAGGGACGACTTAAAGTCAAAATACCCGAGTATAAATTACTCAATGGCGGCCTTAGGTTTAATACCTCGCTCAGCTCCTATTGAAATAACATTAAGTGGCAGTAATTTAAATTTGGTGATGAAAAGTGGTGATAATTTAAAAACGATAATTGAAAAAATTCCCGGGGCTGATAATGTTCGCTTATCCGTAGAAAAAGGCAGTCCCGAATACAAAATCATTCCCGAAAAAGACAAAATGCAGCGATTGGGTTTAACAACAGCCTACGTGGGACTGAACCTCCGGACAGCATTTACCGGAAATGATGACGCAACGCTTACAGAGAAAGGAATAGAATATCCAATACGAATTTGGTTAGATGAATTTAACCGCCAAAATTTTGAAGATGTTCAACAACTTTCCTTAATTAACCCGGCAGGTTTACCTATAGAAGTCTCACAATTTGCAATAGTTGAACAAGATAATTCACCCTCATTATTAGAAAGAAAGGACCGCCAACCGGCAGTTACTCTTACTGCTGATGCTTTGGGCAGGCCATCAGGAACGGTAGCTGATGACGTGGTAGCTTATCTAAAAGAAAATCCATTACCGCAAGAAATACAGATGACCTGGGGTAGCGACATTAAAAGGCAGAACGACAGTTTTGGAGCATTAGGTTCAGTTTTGCTTATTTCATTTTTGCTTATTTACCTAATAATGGTGGCTCTTTATGACAGTTTTATTTATCCATTAGTAGTTTTGTTTTCTATACCGGTGGCGGCAATCGGAGCTTTTTTAGCTTTGAATTTGTCGCTGAGCAATTTGAGTTTGTTTGCCTTACTTGGTTTAATTATGCTAATGGGGTTAGTGGTAAAAAATGCTATTCTAATTGTGGATTTTACCAATCAATTAAAAGCGGAGGGCAAACATTTTAAAGAAGCCTTAATCATAGCAGGAAAAGGTCGCATGCGACCAATTCTAATGACAACATTATCAATGGTTGTGGGAATGTTACCTATTGCACTGGCGACAGGAACAGCAGCAGAATGGAAAAACGGTCTGGCATGGGTAATCGTTGGAGGGCTGCTTTCCTCATTAATTTTGACTGTTTTTTTAGTTCCTATGGTTTATTACCTTGTTGACACGGCAAAAGAAAAATTTAAGAACAAAAAACAATTAAAATGAAAATAGCAATCTTAACACTAATCGCTACCGCACTATTTCCTGTAGTCTATTCAATTACCAATACTAATACCTATTCTTTAACGATAAAAGTTGAGAATTTAAGGAACTCTAAGGGTGTGGTTCAGTTTGCATTGTATAATAAAGAAGGCTCAATTCCCGATGAATTTTATAAAAAACATTTCAAAATATTAAAAGGAGAAATTGTGAATGAATCGTCATCAATTACTTTTAAGAATATTCCGGCCGGAAAATATGCTGTTAATATTTTGCATGATGAAAACAAGAATGGCAAAATTGAAAAAGGTTTAATTATGCCTAAGGAAGGAATTGGCTTTTCTAATTTCCAATCTATAGGATTTTCAAACCGTCCAAGTTTTTCAAAAGCAAGTTTTAAGGTAAACGAAAATAAAATAGTAAGTGTAAAGATGATTTACATGTAAGGTGTTAGGTCATTACACCGTTACAAACGCAAGTGACACTGTTTCTTGGAGTCATTAAAATATTATTGTTTTAAACCAAGCACAGAAAACAGGCTTTCTTTATATACCCTACCCAGCGAAAGTGTCATTTCGTTATTCATAATTACATGGGTTGGATTTACTGCTTTAATATGATTTAAGTTGATTACAAATCCTCTGTGGATTCGTATAAAATAATCAGGAAGCATGGTATCTAAAAAACCGGATAATGTTTTTCTTAAGATAAACTTGTTTCCATTTTTAGAATGAATAAATATATAAATATGCTCACTCTCGATGTAAATAATATCTGAATAATACACCTTCAAATAGTTATCGGAATGCTTTATAAAAATAAAATTATTTTCAATGATGGGGCTTATCCGATTATTAAAATTATGGGCTGCAATTTCAATTGCTGAATACAGATCTATTCGACTGAAGGGTTTCATAAGATAAGCTGCCGGAGATACATCTTTAGCAAGGTCAATAGTTTGCTTATCAGAATTAGCTGTCAGAAAGATAAATGGTTTTCCTGAGTGCTCATTGATATAACTTGCAATATCAATACCTGATTTCGACCCTTTTAAAGTGATATCCAGCAAAAAAAGGTCCGTTTCATTTTTATCTACATATTCAACAGCTTCCTTAAAGCTGGATGCCATTCCTGAAATGGTGTAGCCTAATATCTGGAGAATATCACTTAGACTTTCAGCTATTATAGCTTCATCTTCAACTATACATATTTTTAATGTATTCATATCTATCTATTTCTGTTATGTTAACTATTTATCTTGTAATTGTTCTGTATTTGAAGTTATTTCACTATTTATGAGTGAACTAAATTGGATTTTAAATAAATTCTCACCGTTTGAATTTATATACTCAGTTTTTCCATTGATTTGTTTTGACAACGAATGAATGAGACGCATACCCAATGACTTTGATTTTGTATAATCAAAATCAGGTGGCATGCCCTTACCCGAATCGTGGTATACTATTAAAAAGGACTCTTCCACACAGCTAAAGTTTATTTTAATATAGTTTTTGTTGCTATTAGTAAATGCATATTTAAAAGAATTAGTAAATATTTCATTTAAAATTAAACCCAAAGGGACTGCAGTCTCCATATCTACATACTTATCATCCCCTTTCATAGTAAATGAGATTTTCTTTTTTCCCTCACTATAAATTAAATAGATTTGTTGATAGAGATTTGAAACAAATTCCTGCAAACTTAATTCCGACAGATTTTCATTTTGAAATAATTGCTGATGGATGAGTGCGATACTCATAATACGCACCTGACCATCTTTTAATGCCTCTTTTGCTACTTCATTTTCAAGTCTAAGATTTTGCATTTCAAGTAAACTATTAATTACTTGTAAGTTGTTTTTAACTCTGTGATGAATCTCTTTTAATAGAACTTCCTTTTGCTCAAGTGAGTCGCGCAACGCATCACTTTGATCTTGAATTGTTCTTGTTTTTATCTCCACCTCTTTTTCAAGAATAAGGCGATCCCTCAGATAGCGTGCTGTTCGCCATCTAATATAAAAAAATAAAAAAAGACTTAGCAAACTACCAGTAAGCACAAAAAACCAAGATCGGAGATAAAATGGCCTGATTACACTTAAATTAATTATTTCAGTTTCGGTCCACCCATATCCTGGAATCATGGCCTTTACTAATAATTTATGTTGGCCATAAGGTATTTTGCTCAATCTTATAGATGGCTGGTTTCTATATGTCCAATACTTCTCCTGCTGATCAATTTTGTAAGCATAGGTTATTTGTTCCTGATCGCTGTAGTTTAAAATTGAAACATCCAGAATACAGTATTTATCATTAGGCAGGATTGTAGCTGTGCCTATTTTAAAAAACTCCTCAGAAAAATCTTTTAAGTCTCTTTCATTATCTATTAATTTAGAAAATCCAAGAACTCTTAGTCTGGTACGATAGGCTCCGGAATTAAGATGTAAAGCTGCAGGATTAAAAACCGTAAGCCCATTCAAACTGCCAAAATACATTGTTCCTTCTTCATCCTGATAAAAAGAGCCGCGGTTAAATTCATTATGACTTAGTCCGTCACTTTCGGTAAAATGAAGTGTATGGTTATTTTTTTTACTAAAAACCACAAGCCCATTATCCGTACTTACCCATAAATTACCTGCCTTATCGGGAGCTATAATATTGATGGTATTGTTAGGGAAGCCATTGTCCATATTGAACATGATATATTTTCCGGTTTTGGGAAAAACATGGATCATACCATTATCACCTGTGGCAAGCCAATAGGTCCCATCTGTATCATGATAAAAGTAGTTTATATTTTGCGATGGTAACTTAATTTTAGCCGGCGCCTTATTATTCCATTCTTCAATCACCTTGTAATTTTTATCGCAAAAGAAAACTCCATTTTTTGTACAAAGCACCACGTTGTTATCTCTGTTTTTGGCAATTTGGTTAACCACCACATAATTTAAATGTCTAAAATCACCGGGGTCAAATTGAGTAAATTTTTTCTTGTTCAAGTCTAGCCATTGGAGAGTTAACGCATTATAATGTGGACCAATTAGTACAATATTTGGTTTCACTTCCAATGCCGAAAAAGCACTTGCCTCTGCATTCCTAAATTTGTCAATAGGTTTAAATCCGGTGTCAAAAACAATAAATTCGTTTCCAATAAATGTTAAAAAATTCCCATTTTGTAATCTGTGAAGTATAAAATTACCGGCAATATTCTGTTTCTTTGGATACACTTTTATTGGTTTTCGTGAATTGAGATCAACCTTGTATAAACCGGTTTCCTCTTGTACTACCAATAAACTGTTTTTGATTTTATACAAACCTCGAGTTGCAAACAATTGACCAAAATTTGTTGGTTCTCCAAAACTCTTGGCATAGTTTAAAAACAACGCCTTTCGTACATTGATAACAAATAAACCAAAGTTACTAATTATAAATATGTTATCTCCTTTAAGAATATAGTTTGTTAATGAATGATTCCTTAATTGAGGTACATAGATATCGGCTGAGTTTTTAATAATTTCAAAATCTTCTGTCTTAAGTTCGGAGACTCCCAATCGTTCTATTTCAAGTAAAAAATCGAATGTGCATTTGCCGCTGTAAATATATTTGGCGTTTCTATTAGATACTATCTCCTTCTCTCCTCCTGAATTTTCGTAGTAAAAGGTATCCGATGCCGGTATATTAAACATCACCCCAAAAGGTGTTTTTATATAACCTCTTCGTTTATTTACCCATTTTTTAAGAAGTGTATTTTTTACAATTTTAGAATTTTTTACTTCAAAAAAGTTCCATGCAGAATCTCTATAACATGGGCCAAACTTAAGGTAAAACTCATCTATTGTTTTTGCCAAGTTAAGTTGAGTCCATGTTTTATTTCCTTTATAAACAAAAATAGAATTTTGTCCTTTTTGAAAAAATAAGAGATCGCCATTAGATGTTCGTGTAAAATCAAGAAAATTCCTGTTGGAGAGTAATTGGTTGGGGAAATTGGTTTTTTCTGCCTTTATCCATTTCAGATATTTAGGATGAAAAAGAATAATATTTTGCCTATTGGTGTTGGTAACCCACAGGCAACCATCCTTGTCTTCTGAAATATTTGTTATTGGTGTGTCCCATATTTCAGGCAAGGTAAAATTTTTAAACGAATATCCGTCAAACCTGCTAATACCAAACCGTGTAGATACCCATATAATACCGCGGCTATCGCAATATAACGCCGAGGCTGCCCTATGAATTAAACCATGTTCGGTGCCAAAATGATTAATTGAAATTATGTATTTATTGGAGGTTGTATACTTAAATTGTGCATCAACCTTTTGAAGACCAAAAATTGAAATCCAGAGTACCCAGAAATGACCTGACTTAAGGATATTCCAATTTAAATTCATTTATTCTAATACGAATGTAATTATTTTCTTACATTTGGTCAAAATATTTTAATCAATCCACCTTTAATTTACTATTTATGACAGTAATATATTTTGTCACATCTATAATTTTAGACTGGTTTAAGGGCGCTAACGATAAATACGAAGTAATGAAATTAATGGTTTTTGGGAATGAAAATTTTTTACGAGTCGGCTGAATCAGTGTTTCATTCAAAAGATTAATTATTAAAGGGATAATCCCATTTTAAAATAACTACCAAAGCACTTAAATTCGCCGTTATCCATTATGATAATTATACTGTGCATTTGGCTGGCTCAATTTATTATCTTAAAAACTTTTGGCAAACTGGCCATTAAATTTACAGGTAATCTTAACCTTACATGGTTTGGTGAACTTATGCTGGGGTATTGCACATTATCCGCTGTATCAGTAATACTTTCCCTATTTATACCTTTAAATTCTTATGTTTTTGTTGTTCTGTTATTATTCTCAATCCCTGTTTTTATATACAATTCATTTACAAACAAAACCTCCTTTTACAAGCCTAAAATAACCGAGCTATTAATTGCTTTATTGGTACTTATTCTCACTGTCCCGGTGCCCAACCATGGAGATAGTGCCTTTTATCACGCCCAAGCCTTGCAATGGGTTGAAAAATATAGTGTGGTTCCGGGATTGGCTAATTTCTTTGGAAGACTAGCTTTTAATTCTTCATTTTTTACCACCGAAGCGCTATTTTCAGTTTACCCTTTCTCTGATATTTCATCCCGTTTTCTTAATGGCTTTTTGGTAATGGTATGGTTTGTGTTTCTTTTTCAAAAAACTACCGACAGAAATGAATCTTTAATAACACGCACCGCAGCCGTTTTATTTGCCCTAATTAGTATTTTGATTAGCAGAGGCTGGATTTCTACTATTGCCCCCGACGTTACCACCGGTTTGTTTATGATGATTATATCCTACCATTTTATCTTGGCTATACTTAATCAAGAACAGGTTTCTCCAATTTATCTAATTATATTGTTGCTTACTTCTATAACCATCAAACTACCGGCAGCATTATTGTTACCTATATTACTTTTTTATCCCGGAATCTATTACAAACACAAATGGAAGTTTCTACTGATACCCTTTGTGATAGGCTTGCCATGGGCTATCAGAAATGTTATTTTGTCAGGTTATTTGGTTTATCCTTATCTGCCATTGTGGATTTGGCAACCGGATTGGTTGGTTCCCGACGACCTGGCTTTGATAGAAAGAGCTTGGATTAGCAGTTGGGCACGCATTCCTGCAGAACCATGGCAACATGTGCTTTCTCTTCCTTTTACAGTTTGGTTCCCGCATTGGTTTAAAGGTCAGTATCTAATTAATCAAGCTATTGTTTTACTTTTTTCCATTAATTTTTTGTGGGTTGTATTTAACCTTTTTCTCTCCTTATTTAAAAAACAAAAAATTAGCAAAACACTCTGGTTACTCTCGGTATGGTGCGGTGTTATTTTTGTTTGGTTTATAACTGCACCCGATTTTAGATTTGGATACGGACTCATTCTGCCTTTTCTTATGCTTACTTTTTTGCATTATACCTATTCTATATTTCCTCAAAAAAGTGCATTACTTGTTGCGGCACAATTTGGTTTTGTTTCTGCTTTGATAGTTTTAACAGCTTATGTTATTAATAAAGAAAACACCGCCCTGCATAAATATGTCTTAATCCCTCAAGCATATCCTACAATACAAACCACAGAAAAAAGTATTGATCATCAAATTATTCAAATCGCACCGGGTGATGAAAGCTGTTGGAATTGCCCATTGCCTTGTATAAATGACGACATATTCCCTTTTCAAATTGAGATGCGCGGAGAATCGCTAAAACAAGGTTTTAAACCCAAAAAGCAGTACCCGCAAAAAAGTGAATGATAAATCAAGGTTTCATGTAAGGTTCCTGTCTTGAGTTTACCTTCATTTTGGTGATACTTCGCTCACCCCAATCTTGATTAACTGTAATTGCAACTATTTTTACAGTTACTGAAACACTTTTGAGAGTATTGTCGTTTTGTAAACAAACATGATAACTGCCTTTAAGTGGTGCCAGCATCCGTGAGAAATCATTAATTACATTGCCTTTTTTAATATATTTAAAATCCTGCTTCTTTATAAACTTGGTTTCATTGCCGGGGCTAACAATGTAGTAATTTATATCTTCACCGGTATTTAGCACAGTCAAAAAGGATGCTCCACCCAATGCAAGTGCTGCCAATGGGCCATAATTTGGTATTTTAGAAATAACCGGCGTTACGGCTTTGCTTAAATTGGCAACAGCATTTTGAAACGCTTTTTCACCTTCCTGATCCACACCAATATAATAACTCCAAGCGATGGTGTTTGGGGGCAGACTAAAATTAAAAGTAAGTTTATTACCATTGGTATTGCCTTTAGAATGTACCTTAGAAATTTGATCGGTTATGTTGGAGATTTGGGTATCGGAACGAATAAGATATTTTTCCTGAACTGTATAATAGGTTGTGTCAAAATAAGTTCTCCATAATACATTGGGATCGTGAAGGCTAATTTCCTCATTTTTAAGTATTCGTAGTATTTTTACATTACAAACTCGTTTGCCTGTAGAGGTGTTTTTTATCCTAAGTTGGTGCGAACCCGACTTTTGAATGGTAATGCGTTTATTCTCTATCTTTTTAACACGGTAATCGGTATAAATTCTAGAAACGCCAACTCTGCCAAATTCTACCAATCTTACTTCTTTTCCATTTAAAACCTCCAATTCAAGGATTAATTCATCACCTTCCTTAAATGGGTAACTATATGTAACCTCATCTTTAGCATTGATTCGTGTGGTATACTCACCAATTTTGATTGTAACCTGAGCTTTCGAATTACCATAGCATAACATGCTCAATATGAAAATAAATACACTTTTCATTCTCAATTTTTTGTTTGCAAACAAATAAACAATTTTTCCTTTAACCATTAACTCCCCAATTGTATTTAAGAGTATGTGCAAAAACCAGACCTTTTTTGCAGAGTTCAAAAATTCAGAATAATTTTACCCGAAGCACCCGTTGCAAAAACCGGAATCAAAAATAACTTTATATGCATTGCCTTGAATTTCTTTTTTCCAAGTTCTATCCTCTAAATTCGCGCCCATGTCTCCTGAATTAATTCTTTTAGTAATTGGGCTTTATTTTCTGCTTTTACTGGGTATTTCGTGGTATACATCGCGTCATGCCGATTCGCACGATTATTATATTGGAAATAAAAAATCTATATGGTGGCTGGTAGCTTTAGGTATGATAAGCGATAGCTTGAGCGGAGTTACTTTTATATCGGTACCCGGCAATGTATTTGGCGATAAATTCAGTTATATGCAGGTGGTTTTTGGATATGTAATTGGTAATTTTATTACAGCCTATGTATTGCTACCACTTTATTATCGTTTAAACCTTACTTCTATTTATGGTTATTTAGGACAACGTTACGGAATAACTTCGCAAAAGACCGGTTCATTCTTTTTTTTACTAAGCCGCACCCTTGGAGCGGCAGCGCGTTTGTTTTTGGCAGCCGGTGTTTTACAGACTTATCTTTTTGAGCCATTCAATATTCCATTTCCGGTTTCCATTCTAATTATCATCACCCTAATTCTCATTTACACATACCGAGGTGGTATAAAATCGCTGGTATTTACCGATGCTCTGCAATCTATATTTTTGCTTGGAGCCTTAATACTGACATTGGTTAACCTATATCAATACATCGATTGGAACACTGCATGGGATATTGTAGAACAAAACAACTTTAATAGAGTGTTTGTATGGGAATGGTTGCCGAAAAATAATTTTTTCAAAATGATTATCGGTGGAATACTTGTAGCAGTAACCATGACAGGTATGGATCAAAATATGATGCAAAAAAACCTGAGTTGTAAAAATATTAAAGAAGCCCGAAAAAATATTTTATCATATAACAGCACTTTAATATTCATAAATTTCTTTTTTCTGAGTTTAGGAGTTCTGTTGTATGTATTTGCAACACAAAAAGGAATTGAACTACCCATGAATGGAGAAAAAGTTGCCACAGACAAAGTTTTTCCTTTTATGGCTTTTAATCATTTAGGTGAGTTGGCCGGCTTAATCTTTATTGTTGGATTAACCGCAGCTACATTTAGCAGTGCCGATTCAGTGCTTACAACCCTTACCACAAGTTTTTGTATTGATTTTCTTAAGTTTAATCCAGAATCTGCTGAAACCCGCAAGGACAAAAACACCAGACATCTTGCTCATGTAATGTTTGCTATGGCCATTCTTATCAGTATTTTGCTAATTCAACAATTTAATGATGGGGCAATTATTAATACAATATTGACCGTGGCCGGGTATACTTATGGGCCGCTCTTGGGTATGTTTGCTTTTGGTATTTTTACTAAAATAAAAATCCATGACACTCTAGTAATACCGGTTTGTCTCATTGCACCAATTCTTACATATCTCATTGATTGGTATTTACCTCAGATAACAGGTGGGTTTCAACTTGGCTTTCTAAATCTTGCCGTCAATGGCATGTTGACATTTGGCGGACTATATTTAATTAGGAGGTAATTATTAATGATGAATTATGAATGATGAATGAGTTGAAAATTATGAATTATTAATTATGAATTATGAATTGTTGACCTCGAGTAATCTCTTCATTATTAAATACTTTCTTATTTCAGTTTGCTTTTGGAAGTCAAAATTACGCTACGAATAATTTTTAAAAGATCATTAGCCATACTACTT
>Ga0154020_10008187_pt1 | contig 12135 bp, 11 predicted proteins | sample Klosneuvirus_201_FD_109709 | JGI IMG/M metagenome (GOLD analysis project Ga0154020, IMG submission 109709) | Active sludge microbial communities from wastewater, Klosterneuburg, Austria - Klosneuvirus_20160825_MG | ecosystem: Engineered > WWTP > Aerobic digester > Activated sludge | place... | reverse complement strand
GGCACCAACGAAGAAGCATTCCTGACGCAGAAATTCGCGCGCCTCGTGCTCGGCACCAACAACGTCGACGGCTGCGCCCGCGTCTGCCACATGCCGAGCGCCGCGGCGCTGAAGCGCGTGCTCGGTACCGGCGCCGCAACCAACAGTTTCGATGACATCGAGCAGGCACGCTGTTTTCTGGTGGTCGGTGCCAATCCGCTCGCGAACCACCCGGTGGTGGGCGCGCGCATCCGTCAGCAGGTGCGCCGCGGCGCGCAGCTGATCGTCATCGATCCGCGCCGCACGCCGCTTGCCGAAATCGCCAACGTGCATCTGGCGCTGCGCGCGGGCAGCAATGTGCCGCTGCTGAACGCGCTGGCACACGTGCTGGTGGTCGAGAACCTGGTCGATCGCGCCTTCGTCGCGGCGCGTGTCGATGACCTGGACGAGTTCGTGAACTTCATCGCCGACTGGACGCCAGAGCGCGTCGCGCCGATTTGTGGCGTCGGCGCTGCCGATATCCGCAAGGCGGCTCGCCTGTATGCGCAACACGCACCGGCGATGTGCGTGCATGGTCTCGGGCTGACCGAGCATGTGCAGGGCACCGAGGGAGTGATGGCGCTGATCAACCTGGCACTGCTCACCGGAAATCTGGGCCGAGCCGGGGCAGGGGTGAACCCGTTGCGCGGACAGAACAACGTGCAGGGCGTGGCGGTAATGGGTTGTGAGCCGGATTCGCTGACCGGCGGCGCCAGTCTCGCCGACGCGCGACCACGCTTCGAGGCACGCTGGGGTGCGCCCGTTCCGGCGCAGCCCGGCCTGAACGTGCTCGGCATGATGGACGCCGCGCGCGCCGGTCGCCTGAAAGCCTTGTACGTGATCGGCTTCGACATTCTGGCCAGCCTCGCCAACGCGCACGAGACCGCGGCGGCATTGGCCAATGTCGAACTGGTGATCGTGCAGGACCTGTTCCTCAACGACACCGCGCGCGAGTTCGGGCACATCTTCCTGCCGGCTGTTACCAGCTTCGAGAAGGACGGCACCTTCATGAACTCGGAGCGGCGCATCCAGCGCATTCGTCGCGCGGTCACGCCGCGTGGTCACGCGCTGGACGATGCCACGATCCTGGTGCGTCTCGCGACCGCATTCGGCCACGGCGCGCAATTCCCGAGCGCAGATGCCAAGCAAGTGTGGGACGAGGTGCGTGAACTGTGGCCGGCCGGTGCCGGTATCAGCTACGCGCGCATGGAGCAGGGCGGAGTCCAGTGGCCCTGCCGCGACGAAACGCACGCCGGCACGACCATCCTGCATACCGAACGCTTCGCGCACGGACCGCGTGCCAGCCTGCGGCGCATCGACTACCGCCCGACGGGCGAGTCGATCAATGCCGAGTACCCGTTCCTGCTCAGCACCGGCCGCGACCTGCACCAGTTCAATGTCGGGACCATGACCGGCCGCACCGCCCAGAACCGCCTGCGCCCGACCGACACCCTCGACATGCACCCGGATGACGCCGCAGCAGTCGGTCTGCACGACGGACAGGAACTGCGCGTGTCCAGTCGCCACGGCAGCGTCGTGCTGCCGCTGCGCCTCAGCGATGGCATCGTGCCCGGCCAACTGTTCACCACCTTCCACGACCCCGCCCGAGCCGTGAACCAACTCACCGGCCCCACCCGCGACACCATCACCTCGGCCCCGGAATACAAGGTCACGGCGGTGCGGGTGGAGGGAATACCAGTTCGCGCATCGTGAGGAACAGAGGTCGAGCGAGCGTGGGCAATCGTGTACTAGACATAATATACATTCGCGTACATTTACGTAGCGCTGCCAAGAAGCCCATCGCACTTGCCGAGGCCGGCCGATCGACCGACAAAAAGCCCGCGCCGCCTCTGCCAACAATGCGTGCCATCCGCGCCAGAAATGACGGGCCAAACTGCGCGGTCGTCACCGCTTGCGTTCCATGCGTGACGGGTCGCCAAACTATCCGTGCCAAGAAGGGGTTCAGCCGAGATACGTACAAAAACCGATCATAGGCAGAGAAAAAACCTTGCCGATCATGCTTTTGGCGAATAATTCTAGGCCGCGATCGGCAGATCTCCTTCGTAGGGATCCGGAATGATCTCGGCCTCAATCAGGTAGTCGCCGAACCGCTTGACGTGACTAGTGATGTAAGGACTTAAGACCGCCACATCCTCCTTGGTGACTTTCCAACCCTCTTTGATCAACTTTCGGATGATCTTCGTCTGCTCGACCACGTTGTAGAAAATAACCGCGTTGGCCACGAGGTCGTTGTACTTCACCGCTTTCTCCTGTTCCACCGGGTCATTTTCGGCGATGACGCCTTCGCCCCCGAAAAAGAAGAACTTGGCGTAACCGTTGTACGACTCGACCTTGTTCGTGGTCGCCGTGATCTTCTCTCGCAGTTCCCGATCAGAGATGTACTGGAGGAGGAAGATCGTCCGTACCGCGGCTCCAAGTTCCTTGAACGCGTTGTACAGCCTGTTCTTGCGGCTGTAGTTGCCCAACTTGCGCAGCAACGTGGATGCGGCAATCTTGCCCGCCTTGATCGAAAGCACGACCTGCATCAGATCCTTCCAGTGCGCCTCGATCAAGTCCCAATCTATGGTCTGCTTGAAGAGCGCACCGATGTGCTCGAAGCGATCGTCATCATTCGCGCTGTAGAAGCTGTAGTCATGCCAGTTGCGGATTCTGGGCATCAGCTTGATGCCGAAGAAGTACGACAGACCGAAAACTGGCAACGATTGACCTTGAGTGTCGGCGTGAACGGTGTCTGGCTGTATGTCCGAAGTGTTCTTCAGCAGCCCGTCGATGATGTAGACCGCTTCCCACACGCCGCATGGAATGAAGTGACTGAACAGCGCGATGTAGGTATCTGAGACATGGTGATACGCGATGCCTCCTGAACCGCCATAGCGAATGTGGTACGAAGCAAGCAGGTTTTCATCATACAGATCGTACTTCGTGCCGTCGGCCGCCGCGGACTTGCTGTCTCCCCAGAACTTTGGCAATTGAAGTCCGGCGTAGCTGTTGATGATATCCCTGCAGGCGGCGGCGAGCTTGTTGGCGTCGATGTGTCTACGGTTGACGAACGACAGCATGTGCGCCGTGATTGCGCCTCGAAAGTGCCGTGCAGCCTGAGCAGGCCCGAGGTTGCAGCCGTACGTGAAGCTAGTGGCGATGTATCGCGCCGTCGGTTGATCGATCTTGGCGTCAGACCCTGACAGTGGCCCGAAGTGCCGAGTCCAGCCCGTCCAGTGTGATGTGTCGCAGAGAATTTCAATGACGCTTCGTTCCCGCATGCGTTGAAGAATGGCTGTTTCCAGAGCCTTGGCGCTGCTCGTCGCCTCTTTGGCTTTGTGACGCTTGAGCACCGGAATACCGTCATCGCCGATGACGACCTGGCCGTTTTCAAGATACCCCTGGTCGGTGAGCAACGAAGTTTGGGACAACCTGCCATGCATGACATTGACCAGCTCACGCGCCGTCGCTGGAATACCCAACTGACGGCAGTACTCTGGAACGAGCGGTTCACACTCGCTCCACGGCAAGAGCTGATCTCTGTAGTCAGCGAACTGCTCGGCTCCGACGACGGCGACATCGCCTGATCTAAGTTCGTTAGCGAGCGCCGAAAACACGCACACTTCGAAGTGGCGGCGATGGATCCTCTCCCGGCCTTCGGCATCCTTCTGCAGAACCGTCTTCGACCAGAGCTTCGTCGTGAACCCGAGATCGACCGTATCGTCCAGCCAGTTCCCGCGAGATCGTTCGCCTTCAAGCACGATTCCAATCGCGTGGATCAAGGATCGATCTTCGGTGGTAGTCCGCAGCTCAAGCATACGAATCATTCGCAAGATCGTAGCTCGATGTGTTCGGAAGTACGGCAGCAACAGCGGCAGGTAGTTGTCTCCGCTGTAAGCGGTGATCGCGGTACAGTCCTGCTGCATCGCTTGAGTTCCGCCGCGATCGGTCACGAGCGACCGAATCTCCCGGCCCGCATCCTCGTTGTCCGAATGTTGGTCGAGTACACGCACGACATCTGACATTGTCGCCACGAGCGCTTCGGTCTTTTCCCGATTGCGGAGCCGGATCCTTTCCAGCTCTTCCTTTCCGCGGTTGTGGATGTTTCCCATGCGCTTGATGAACATCTCCGCCAAGTCGTCTCGGGATTGCACTCGGGCGCGCTGAATCAGGCACAGCAGCAATGCATGGCGCTTCTCCGCACGAAAGTCACGCAATTCAGCGGCATCAAGTGCTCTTGCCTCGGCGGCGAAGTGCTTCCGTTTGAGATCTGGGACATCCACGAGATGCTCTGGCTTGCCAACCAGTCCGTCGAGCACGGCGATGTGGTCCAGCAGATTCTGGAAGTGCTGGAGGGACGCACGCTTGGGCAACCGCTTAATCAGCTGGAGCGGACTGGTCTTGGCGGAGTCACCTCGCTCCAGAAGCTCGTCAAGTTGCGCTTTCTCCTCGTCGCTCAGCCGCGATGCGATCAATTTGAAGTAGCCGTTGTTCGCAACAGTCCTGATCCGTCGCGCGAGCCTGTCCAGTGTGGAGAACGCCGGCAGTTCGATCCGGTCGCGCACTAGCTGTTCGATTCCGACGTTGATCAAATCAGCGGGGTTGTCCATCGAAACGGCGGCATCGCGAATTGCGCGCGCTGCGACATCGAGACCGCCAAGCGAATACGACTTGACGTCGAGGTGCCCTAGGATCTTGCGGAAGTATCGCAGTCGCGTCGCCTCTCCAACTGCCGCAGGCTTGAGCTTTGCGCGGAAGCTCATAGCATTTCGGATGTGTCTCACCACAACGGATGGCACATCGTCGAACTTGGGAAAGTAGCCGAGTCGCTGGAAGCACTTGAGGAAGACCGCGAGGGTGAGCCTATGCGCGGGCTGTCGTGCTTCCGCGACAACGAAGGCGATCTCGGGCTCCGTCGGCGTGTAGGCTCCGATCAATTCGCGGACGACGGGGTTTCTCTTGAACTGCGGATAGGCAGTGCGTTCGATTGCAGCCATGCGGACTCGACAATTCCTTTCTGGCGCGAAGAGCGGCGTGGATTAGGCGGAATGAATGGTTTGGGCGCCAACGGCATTGGCGTCAATGAAGGCCATGGCGTAGTCGATAGGAGTGGCGATCTGCAATCCGGCGTCTCCTGCCACGTCGTCAGCAGTCTCCGCTCGGTCTAGGCCGACGGCCTTCTCACGTTGGACAAGTTTGCCCAACGCCGCGAAATGCAGAGTTCCGCTTGAGACATCGGTGTCACCATGTGACAGTGGTCGCGTGTATTGAAGCGTCGAACGGAGTGGTGGTTCAGCGTCGCTGCGTTCTGCTCGAAGCGACTTTCCGACCAGTTCGTTCTTTGACGCGACCATCCATGAATTGACCGAAAGCAACCTTGGGATCGGCGCCCAAGGCATCGCAAATTTCCGCGAACTCGACCACGTCGAGACGGCGCTCACCACGCTCGATCTTGGACACGAAGGTCTGGGTGTTGCCAAGTCGCTCCCCCAATTCCGACTGAGTCATGCCCGCCTGCTCGCGGAGGTCGCGAAGCAGTTTCAGCAGCGACTGATAGTGCCGGTGGTGAGTCGAGCGGGCCATGAGGTTGCCGTAGTTCGGCAACGCACGCTAGAGTCCGATTCGGAATAGTCCAAAATCGGCTTTTTGCCGAGGTCGAAAGTGGAGTGGAGCCTGGAATCGCTCGGCGGAACGGCCCCGGCCCCGCCGTATGTCGAAGTACGCGAGCTGGGGCTCTTTGGCGCGATGGCCTTGCTGGCCATGCTCGAGGCAGGCGCTGACCCGGGGTTTCGCCATCTGAGACGGCTGATGGGTCGCGGGGCGCGCCTGGCGCCTCATCAGGATCTACGTCAGCGCATCCTCGCGGCGCTGCTCGAAACTGGTGTGCTGATCCCGGCCGCGCCGCGACGACTGCGGCTGGACGCCACGCTAGCCGACCCGGTGTGGGACTCCGCAATGCTCGAGGAAGCCGATTGGGCCATCCGCTGGAGTGACACCACTCGGGGATCGCTGCCCGCGCAGATTCGGGTTTTTCTGGACGAGTTGCAGAGCACCGAACGCAATCGCGAAATCCTGCTCGATGCCTGGATCGCGCTCGCGAAGGCCGAATGCCTGGCGTTTGGGAACTACGCTCTGTCTGCGCACCGGATGGATCCCAATATCGCGATTGCCGCCGAACCAGTGCTGGGCCCGATCCTGGCCCAGCGATCGATTGGACAGTGCTGCGCCCTGATGTGGTGGGCAGCCAAGAACGTCGCGTCGTCGTTTCTCCGGCATGGCGGTCAGCCCGGGCTCGCGGAACGCGAAGTCGAGCGCACCCTGACGAGTGCCGCCGACCGGGCCACGATGTCAGGCGGCGAGCTACCGACGTTCCATCGACATCACTCGCAACCTGCGAGCACGTTCGCTACTTCGTTCCTCTTGGCCAGTCGGCTGGGCGATGCCTACTGGACCAGTCCTGTGTCGGATGCCGCGCTCGTGCGCGCTCGTCCTGCGTCTGCTTGCTCGCTCCAGGAGTCGGTGTGATCAAGTGGAGTGAGTTCGCCGAAGGAGATTCGTTGTTCGAGGCGTTCTTGCCAGAACACGACCGCGAGTCCTGCAGCTGGCTGTTGCGCTGGAGTCGCAATGGTCACATCGTCGAAGAGCGACGCGTGGGATTGACCTGGCCGCCTCGGTTTGGACCTGACGTCGGCGACGTGGCGCAGATCGAAGCCGTGTTGGACTCCTTGATCTCAGGCTTGTCCGCGCCGCCACCCCTGGAGACATCTGGGGACTACGTGCCAGCGCCTTTTTCCCCGCTCTCGTCGGAACCGCACGTGCTCGCTGCGCTCGCGGTCTGCGTGGCTGAATACATCGAGGCGGAGCGCGCGCTGGGCCTCAACGAGGAAGAAACCCGGCGCTACCTCGCGCTGCCCGATCGCGCAAAGGCGGATGGTCTCTACCCAATGGCCGTCACCCCGGAGCGAGGCAGTCGCATGCGGCGCTTGATCACCCTGTCGAGCCTCCTCGCGCAAGATGCTCGCGCGGCGGCGCGGCGAACGGAACTAATCGCTGCGGTCCTAGCGGACGATGTACCGGCGATTGTCCGACTCCTTGAGGACTCCGGGATTCAAGCCGGGTAGCTGGCGACGAAACGTTCGCCATCCAGCGTGCGTGCGTGGCGCGAGCGCAATGTCCAATACCCGTGTGCATCACGAGTGATTCCACAGCGCATGAAAATGCGCTGCAGTAGCGCCACCGTCGATCAGGAAGTCGCTGCCGGTGATGAACGAGCCTTCTGGGCCCATCATCAGCGCGGCGATTTCGTCGGGCGTGCCGGCGCGACCCGCCGGGCTCGTCGCCAGCAACGTTTTCGTCGATTGCGTCAATTGACGCGCTCATCTAGAAATAGGCCGTATGCGGCCCTACGCCGAACCCCATTCTAAACCCAATCGAACCACTTGGCGATTCGAGCTACAACAAGACCGCCCGCAATTGTCAGCAAGAGTTTCACCAACCAAGTCGGCATCATTATGCGCGCGTTGGCTGTCGAGCTTCGAACCGTCGTCGGGCCAGTGGCAGCGTATCCAGGTGCACCCTTCAGATAGAGTTCGGTGACGTTCTCGCCCGCTTCGCGAATATCTCCCGGCTCATAACCACGGCCAACGCTCACAAGAAAGACGGATGAGTTGCGATTGATTTCGTCGATTTCTCGGAGGCTTCTGGCGTTGATTCCGTCCCGTTCTGAGTCCGAGTTGCGAATGGTCTCGATGATCTCGACGACCTTCAAATTCGCGGTGGGAAAAACCTTTCCAGCAACGAATACTGGTTCAGCTTTGGAATACGGCACCACGAACTTTCTCATCAAATCGTCTTTCGTCAGGTCGGTGAGGAGGCACTCCTCCTCTTTGCCTATTCCCACAATGACATGAAAGTACGACATGCCCACCCCTGTGGCGCGCCCAAAAATCTGGTTTCTTCCATCACATCATCGATCTGCGAAAAGCAGTCTACGCTGCTCAGCAAGCGAATTCAGGCCCGCGATCCATCATTTACGAAGCGTTCTGACGTACGCTTCGAATGAAGTTCTGCGTGACGTTGTAGACCAGAGCATGATCGACCCCACCATCGTAGTGTTGCTGATCCATCAATCCTTGCTCTGCCCAATTTCCAATCAATGCATCGACGAGCAACGGCGAGATACTTGCATGCTCGGCCAAGTCCGCAAAGCGGTGACCGTCACCATCGCACAATGTAGCGGCGATATCGTTCATGGCTGATTGCAGGCGATCCGGCTCGATAGCACTCCAGGCGAGCAGAACGCCGGTGTGCACCGAAGAGATACTGAACTTTTCTCCGATGTACGCATGACACTGAAGCAATCCGCGTTCGTCGAGAAATTCGACGCTTGATCGCAGGGCTGCCAAGGTGACACCGAGACGTCTGGCCATCTCCTCATCATCGACAATCTCATGCTTGCCAGATTCGACGTCGCGAAAAATCGCTTCCAGGATCTGGCGGTCGAGCGTTGCCAGTGATTGCCACATGTTTTGGCTGGTGGAACCAGCGACGAGTTGATGAATTTCGTTGAGCTTGGACTCGATACGGCCAAGTTGCTCGGCACTCGAGGCTTTCATTGATATGAGGGTTTCCAAGCTGCTATCAGCGCGAGACAACAACTCTGGAAAAGCCACGCGTTCCATCCAGTCACGAAACTCGTGAGCGCTGACCCGCTCTGGGCGTCCTTCGCGTTCCTTGAGGAATTCTGCGCCGAGCGCCACGGCTGTCGAAACCAACTCTAGCATTCCGGCTCTCCTTCGCTGTCGTGATCACACTGTCCGGTTCGTCGCGGCGCAACTCATCGGCGCACTGGTTAGCATCGCGATGGAATGGGTTCTCGAGGGTGCGCCAGCCTCAGCGACTGGCGACGCGTAGAACTACAAGTTGTTGAGCAACCAGTCAGAACACTGTTTGTCGAAACCAATCCAAGCGCCTTCACCGGTCAGTTTGACGACAAGCAATTCGTCGTTACTGTCGATATAAGGTGAGAGCGCATCGCGAATTGATACTGATGGACCATCGTGCTTAATGATCCATGTCGAATCGAGGCAATGCCACCAGTTCTTCGCAATTTTCTTGATTGCTTCGATGAGTGCTGCGTAGTCTTTTCCCGACTTGTTCAAGTCGTAGCCGATCAAGTATGTAGCCATGATTCCCTCTATGAATCGCGGACTGTATGTCGGTAACTCCCCAGACGAGGTTGTCAGTTCTTACCGGGGGAGAACCAGTACTGCACTGGACGCTCAAGAAATAGATAGCTCCCACGTTGAAGACAGAATCGGAAAGTCTTTCATCGGTCGCCACGCCCAGTTCTTCCACATTGCTTTGCCGTCGGTGACCTTCCATTTTGACGAGAGTCGATCGTAAACATCCTTGGTGATCCACGTGGGAGTGTCCGGGCTAAGCGTGGTGAGCTTGGCCGCATAGTTTGCCGCCCTGCCAACCCACACCAAGTCGTTGTCCCCGCGTACTCCAGTACGCACGGCGTGTAGATCGGAGATATCTATCCCTGTCGTGTAGCGTGCAGCAAAGTCGGTTGCTGGATAGCGCGCTTTGATCGCCGGATTGATGATTTTCAGGGTTGCCCATCGAATCTTCAGCGCAGCCCTCACAGCTGAATCGCAGTTGTTGGACTCGATGAAGATCGCCATGAGGCGATCACCGTCATATGCGGTGATGACCCCGTTCTCGCTCTTCACAATTTTCGCAACCGCATTCAAGAACGACTTGTAGATTTCGGCGCTAAACCACCATTTCTTAGTGTCCACCATTGAGGTGGAGCCATCGAGGTCTGCGTAAAGCACTGCAGCGGAAGCCAGCTTTTTCGCGGAGGAACCGAGTGAAATGTCAGTCGGAGCCGGAACAACGCGCGCATCCACTACCGACCAACCGCCGGCGTGGATCGTCGCGCAATCTTTGATCAACTCATCCTTCAAGCCCATGATCTTTACCAATCCTTCTTCGGGCCCTTTCGGGTGATGTAGTCCCTTAACTCGTTGCACGCCGGCGCTATCTGTGCAGCTGTATTGGGGCTGCCTTTATCGAAGCGATAGGTGATCGTCGTCACGCCAGCAAGGTCGCTCGGCAACCGGACTTTGTTGTTGCGAGGTTCGAGAAGAATGGCGCGGTCGGTCCCCAGGCGCCCCATGAACAGTCCCAACTCGAAGATCACGTTGTCACGCGGGGTCGGCCAATCGGTGTCTTTGTACTCAATGATGTCATCCGCATGCGCGATCGCAATTGCGAAATCCGCCTTGTCGACTTCGTCTTCTAATGTCTTGAGGGTGTAGCTCGTCGCCTTGAAAACACCTTCTTGCCAAGGAATGACGTCGAAGTCGTCGTACGAGAAGGCATTGTGGACGGCACGTGCGATCGGAAGCGCCTCGACAGAGCTGATCAGGAATACTCTGGTCTTCAAGTGAATTGGCCGGACGAGCCGATTCCGCTGCTCGAGCTTCTTCGCCATCAGCACAGCCAGGTGTCGGAATACTTCCGGGTATGAAACCCCGAGTTCGGACAATTTCGGCTCGGGTAGCGTTGCGACGACGGTTTCCCCGGTCGCTACGACTTGGGCCGTGCGGCGCATGGTTGGATCGACCGCGGCCATCTCACCTACGACTTCGTTCGCAGTCCGCTCAGCAACCTTCACACCCTTGACCAGCACATCGAGCGACCCACTGAGCACCAAGTAGAGGTCGTTGTCAGCAGCACCCTCGACAATCAAGGTCTCGCCGGACGCAAGTTGCCGCAACGCGACGAATTCGGATAGCGCCTCCGCCAAGGCCCTGTTGCCACCAACCATCCGCTGGTGACTCAGTGTTTCCACCAGCAAGCGCTTGCCTGGTTCACCCTCGAATCGCTCGATCATTTTCACTTCTACTACCCCTAATGATGGGGACCGCGCGATCAAACCTTCAACCGCGCGTCTCTTGCCTTGATGTGTGGTGATTCACCGGTCTATTCGTCGCCAGGCGGAAGGTTGACTGGATTGTCGCCCGTGCCCGTCGGTTGATACCCGCCCAGTGGCGACGGGTCGCGAGGCTCAGCAGGCACGACAGGCTGCCATCCTTTCTCCTGATGATTGCTGTCATTGGGGGGTTGCGTCGGTCGCGTCATGGGCCTTCTCCTGTGAATTTCTGAACTCGATATGGGATATCTGCTTCGAGAGCACGAGTACTCCCGCCGTTCCATTTTTTGGTCGAACGAAACCACCTTTTTCCCCGATCACCCAGGCTTCTTCCAGGTAGATCTGATCCTCGCAGGGGGCGCTAGTCGCAAACGACGCAGTCGAGTACCTCCCAGCGATCACCGTGCCATTCTCCAGCGTGATCTTCGCCCACAGGATTCTTCGTTGTTGAAAGAAGAAATCCCAGGCTTTTCCCGTTGGATGCGGCAGCATTCGCGTGACAAATGGCCGGGTTCGGAGCCATTTGAACATTGCGACCCACGAGACCGGCGCCACGACGAACAGGAGGAGATAGAACGCGTAGTAGGCAATCGGCGACTGGGTTGGGATGGAACTCGCTTCCACCCAGCCCATGGGTACCCACAGAATCGCAAAATTGATGCAGCTGTAGGCGACAGCATCAATCAATTGATCTCCCGAATTGCGCACCGGACCCGGCACCAACAGCGCATATGTCTTCAGACTGATGAAGCCTGGAATAACGAACACCAGGAATAGAACCAATTTGTCGACTTCCCAGATATCCATTCAATTTCTCCCGAGACTTCTGAATCGCTAGCGACCATTGCACAAGTCGTTCTCATGCCATGAGATTGTCGATGTGCCAGGTTGTACGCCTGCGTGGCTGTTGTCGGACGCTAGTGGATGGTGCTGTTGAGTCGATCCTCTTATTGCGTCGCCGCAGGCGCCCTCATCGCGATGAAGAGCGCGATCGTCCAAGGCACGGCTGCCGCGATCATCAACTTGTAGGCTTGCTCCAAGCCATCGAATTTCCTCTGCAGGATCTTGGAATTGCGCCAAGTCTGCTCCAACAGGTCGTCGATCAACTCCGTGTGGGATCGGCCGCGGCAAGCGTTCAAGAACTCGCTTTCCGAAAGCTGCGCGATCGTTCC
>Ga0154020_10008186_pt1 | contig 12135 bp, 10 predicted proteins | sample Klosneuvirus_201_FD_109709 | JGI IMG/M metagenome (GOLD analysis project Ga0154020, IMG submission 109709) | Active sludge microbial communities from wastewater, Klosterneuburg, Austria - Klosneuvirus_20160825_MG | ecosystem: Engineered > WWTP > Aerobic digester > Activated sludge | place... | reverse complement strand
TATCTGGGATTAATGCCGGAGCGAAATACATTGGTGCAAAATCTAATAAAGAACATTAATTTTAAGTGTGTAGACAATATTTATACACCTGTAAAAGAGACTTTTGACTACCAACTGGCGGAATGTTTCAGACGCATATCACCGGCAATTGCCAGCCTAAAAAAAGACAACATCACCACCTGGGGAATATACAAACACACCAATATTCCCCATCTGCTGGATATAAAACAAAACATGCCTTCACTGAGCCGGCTGGGACTGAATGTAGGAGGTGGTGAGGGCATAGTCAATGCAATTAAGCGCAGCCATGGCCCTTCCTGGCGAATGATCATCAGTCTGACGGATACCATTGAAGCATACGGCGTATATCCAGGTGGACAATCCGGGCATCCGGGAAATCAATTTTACGATACAGGTATCACACCCTGGTCTGAGGGAAAATACTTTACTCTGTGGCTTATGAATCTGAATGAAACCGATGATAAACGAATCATACAACGATGGATCATTACCCCTTAAATTAAAGCTATGAGATACTGGATATTTTTTATTCTAAGCTTAATACTTGCCGTTGTTTTTAATATCTTCGGTAGCTGGTGGATGATAGTTTTCGGACCATTTCTGGCCTCTTTTTTTATCAAATTAAGGCCTTCTGTTTCATTTACACTCGGCTTCATCGCCATCATGCTACTGTGGGGCGTCTTGCAGGCAAATTTCATTTTCAGAGGCGCAGGTGAAATTACAGGAAAGGTCGCCTCAATTCTTCCATTCTTGGGTAGTAAAGTACTACTTGTATTATTTACCTTATTCTTAGGTGGATTATTGGGTGGACTGAGTGCGATATGCGCAGCCTATTGGAGAAGGGCATTTTTTCCCAGTACCAGCGGTAGACCTAATCCGGTAAGCTCATGAAAATTACCCGGATAATCTTCTTAATTGCAGGATTTATCACTGTGCTGATTTGTTCTTATTTCCTAGTAAACAAAAGTCTCTGGGGCAATATCCCTTTGTGGCTGTTTTTGGGTCTCTGGGTAATTGTTGTTTTTTCTAGGAGTAAATGGATTATAAGCAGCAAATACCATCTAAGATGGTTATTGCTGTCTGTCATCTCCGCAGTCTCACTAACCATTGGCTTCCCGCCTAATGTATTTTTCCTGGGTATGGCATTAGGATTTATACCAATTCTGGTAATCGAAAAGGAGATATTCTCTATTAATCAAAAAGCCAGTCCCTGGTTATTCTGGCGATATCTATTTTCCACTTTTTGGTTGTGGAATATATTGGCTACTTATTGGGTAGCAAATGCAGCTTTAGTTGCAGGTCTCTTTGCGAATGTCGTCAATGCACTTTTGATGACCATACCGTGGATTATTTTTCACATCATCTGCAGAAAAAACTTCAATTGGTGGCGGTACGTAATCCTGGCATGTATGTGGATTATGTTTGAATACATCCATTCATTATGGGAGATTTCATGGCCCTGGTTGACACTTGGAAACTCATTGGGCACCGCTTATCAGTTCGCACAATGGTATGAATACACCGGATATTTCGGTGGATCCATCTGGATCTGGGCACTGAATATAGCCGGCTTTTATATCCTCAGTGGAAGTACTATTCGCAAGACATATCTGACCGGAATCTTTCTACTTATATTTATTATCCCCTCGCTGTTTAGTTTGTATTTATACAAAAACACTCCTGAGCTCGGAAAAGAAATCAATGTATCTATTATCCAGCCAAATTATGAGCCACACTATGAAAAATTCAGCGTTCCTACGGAAGTTCAGGTAGCAAAGATGTTTCGACTGGCTGATTCAGTCATAGATAAAGAAACCAAACTAATTTTATTTCCTGAGACAATTCTCGATCCGGTCAATTTAGACCAGCTATATGCCAGATCCCCTTACATGCTGGAATTGCATGAATTATTCAGAAAGGCCCCCAATGCTTATATCGTAGCCGGATTGGGCGGATATCACACCTTCTCTACACCCCCGGACCGACCCTCAGTGCGAGAGTCTGAAGGTACATATTATGAAGTATATAATGCAGCAGTAATGCTTCAGCCGGATACAGCGGTAGTGCAGGAATACTATAAATCGAAATTCGTACCTGGAGCAGAGATATTTCCATATAAAAATATTCTCCCTTTTCTGAAACCACTTGTGCGAAAACTCGGTGGCACCTATGAAGGTTTTGCGGGACAACCCTATCCGACCAATTTCACATTTGATCAAGGATCCGTTGCTCCTATTATTTGCTATGAAAGTATATATGGTGGATATGTGGCAAAATACGTTCGTTCAGGGGCAAATCTGTTGGCAATAATGACCAATGACGGCTGGTGGGATGATACACCGGGATATAGACAACACCTGGCTATCGGAAGACTGCGTGCGATTGAAAATAGGCGCGATATCATCCGTAGCGCAAATACAGGCATCAGTTGCTTCATCAATCAGCGCGGTGATGTAAGTCAACCTACTCTATACGAGACAGACGCCGCCATCAATGGTAAAGTCAATCTGAATAAAAAAACAACGTTTTATACCCGGCATGGGGATTGGATACTTTGGATAGTATGGATCAGTGGAATAGGCTTAATTGTACTTAATTATATTCTGTATAATAAAAAGAAATAAAATATTCCTGTAAAAAATTGAAACTCAGTATAACTAGCACGACCTACAATAAAGCCTCAGAATATCTAGCTCACCTTTTTCAAAATTCTTTTAGCAATTTCTTGTCTTCTCCAGAAATTCAAAGAGTCTAAAAAAACCCTAATAAAGATTTTTAAATTAAAAAACATGAAATTCAAAACCACAATAATTCAGACAGGCAACAATACCGGAATCGAGGTGAGTGACCAGATACTCGATCAATTGGGGAGTGGAAAGAAGCCACTGGTTGTCGTCACGCTCAATGGTTATAGTTATCGAAGTGCAGTTGGCAAGATGGGTAGCAGGTTTATGATCAGTTTAAGTGCCGAGAACCGGAAGAATGCTAGAGTGAGTGGAGGAGATCTGGTTGAAATAAATCTTGAGTTAGATGCAGAACCACGAACAGTTGAAGTTCCAACCGAACTACAAAAGATTTTTAAAGAGAATAAATCTGTAAAATTTAACTTTGAAAAGCTTTCACCAAGTAAAAGAAAAGCAATAGTTATTTCAATTAACGAAGCCAAGACAGAAGAAACAAAAATGAAAAGGATTCAGAAAGCTATTGAACAACTCATGAGCTGACCATTTTGACCAGGTAAAGAGAAAAATTTAATGAGTTTACCTTCAGTTTAAACTGTCTTAAGTCACTTTTGCCTTCCGTAGAATCTTGGAAAATATTCCCGGCACAAATCGTTTTAAGTAAATAGCGAGAATCTCGACACCACCGATGTAGATTTCTTCTTTCTCACGCTCGATTCCATTGATTGCTTTCACTGCCAGTCGGGCAGGATCCATACCATTTCCCGTCTTCTCATCCATCATATTCTGCTGGGTTCCATCTCCGGTGACCGCTGACAAAGATATATTGGTACGAATAAAGCCAGGGCACATTAGGGTAACTTTGATGTTCGAATCAAATAGTTCTGCCCTCAGGCTATCAAAATATCCATGCAATGCATGCTTACTGGCTGCGTAAGTAGTTCTTTTCGGGCTACCAATATGACCTACAAGGCTGGTGGTAACAGCAATATGCCCGTGCCCATTTTTAATCATTTCCGGCAGTAAGAGTTTAGTAAAATATATAGTGCCAAAATAATTGATGTCAAATATCCTCCTACCGGTCGCCTCAGTTGTATCAAGAGCAAATGAGCGCTGACTTATTCCGCCATTATTAATTAAAATATCTATCGGGATGTGACGCGATAATAAAATATTAGCCGCGTCCTCCATAGAAGTATTGGATTCCAGATCCATCTGTTGAATTACCTTTTCACCTTTACCCGTACAGAGCGACTTAGTTTCCTGCAGTCCGGCTTCGTTTCGAGCCAACAAAACCAAGTTAGCATCACGCCTGGCGCATTCGACAGCTAAGGCGCGGCCTATACCAGATGAAGCACCGGTGATCCATATCCATTTAGTACTTAATCTCATCTATTTATTAAATTTGTAGCTCCCAATATTGCAGTTAGATTCACACCAACTACGAAACTATGATCAGCCAACTTCCCATCTTGCAATGTCCAAAAATAATCAAATCGAAAGAACCTAAATGCACCGAATCCTATTCTAGTAATACCCACACCTGGCTCTAAGATAGTTCCGTGCTCCGGAGTCCACAGAGCATTTAAAGAAATTGATTCTTCAAAACCTGTTTTATTTAGAAGCGGAATCTTTTTAAATAAAAATCCTTTCATATCCCATTGGGAGAAAAATTCAATATACTTGTCATTCGTGCTATACTTATAATAGGACAGATTCTTAAAGGAATTATTATAATCATCAAGGTTCTTAATATAAAGTAAGTTACCCGCAAAGTGAGCATAATCCTGTCTATACTCAGGTTTATTTCCCAGGAATATTCCACTATAAACATTGGTATGCCAATTCCCCAAAATACTCAGTGGTACTGATATATCCAGTATATTAAAATTAATTCGACTGAACTTTGATGAATGATCAGTAAATCCAAATCCTTTTGATAGTTCTACCTGAAATATCGGCCAGTCAGAACTTACAATAGTGGTACTTTCAGGAAATTTAATCAGTTTTGTACCGGGATGAAATCGGAAATCAACCTTACTTATAAAGGCTTCGTGCTGCTGCATAGTGAGGTCATCTGACGGCCAGGCAACCGGATAATTTGGTTGATACACTCTATCTTTTTTATAAAAGCTGTAATCGGTATGATTGACTAATGGCTCTCTTTGCTGTGCGCTTAGTGTAATACCCATACGTAGATCCTTTGTAAGGTAAAAATTAGAGCCCAGTGTGAGATAATTCAGGTCATAAAACTTGGCGTAATTTATTTTACCAAATAAGCTAGCTATTGAATTAGCTAATGGAGAAATGGGTCCGGTAGAATTATAATCGCGAGTGATGTGACCACCGTTCAAGCTAAACTGTACCGGAAATTGCTTATTAATAGCATATCTCAATTGATAAGCATATCTAAATTTATCTTCTGCAAATCCATATATTGGTGAAAGAGAGATAAACAAATTTCTTTTTTCCGCCTCAAATCCTTTCCTAATTATAAAAGCAGGATGCAACGAAAATCCCATCACCGGATCGAAGCGAATCGAAGATAAAAAATTGGGCGTACTGATAGAAAAATTATTCTTTGAAACCCTGTAAGTGTATGATGTTACTACCTTTAGTGGCTTAAATCTATTGCTCTTCCTGTCAATAGAATCAAGATAAGCAGGTGAGCTCTGCACTACTGCGATACTGTCTCTTATTTTATAATCACCCGACTCTCCTGTAGTAAGTGCGATAGGTCGGAGAGTATCCCAGTATGACTCCGGCTTCTTTGCAGCCAGCGGATCAAATTCAACTATGGTATTGCGCTTTTCAAGTACTGAGTTTTCAGGTAGGATTTTATATTCTTGAAACATACCCAGAAATGAACCTTCGAATTCGAATCCCAGCATAGAGGCCTTGAATTGAACCATCTGAGTGAGAGGCAACCATTTGGGATAATTATTGATCTTCACATAAGATTGCTTAAGGAATAGTGTATCTATAAACTCTGCGCCAAGATTACTTCCACGACTGAAAAGATCTACTTGGCTGAGTGTAAAATAATCATCTGCAATATATATAGAACCCGTAAATACAGGCTCAGCAGATCGCTTGGGCGTTACCTTGATTTTATATATTTTCTGACCGGATTCATAATAGCTTCCTTCCAGATGATAATTATAATATTGAAAGGCCATAGTCCCGATGGGATTAATCATCCGCTTACTGAGGTCAATATAATCCTGGGTCAAATCAATCTTAAAAAATTGAACGAAATTCATCGCCAGTCCCTTGGGATCACCACTGCGCCTGGAAGACAATACATATTCTCTGGTGTCATTCCCTATTTTCTTTACATCAGTTAGCGTTTCAGCCAGATACATGATTATTCTTCCACTCGAATCTCTCACCTCAGTAGAATCGATCATACCCATCTTCAGAAACTTCTCATAACTCCTGGGTGAGCTTATTACGCCCTTAGTATATGCATGTGTTTCGTAATATTCCTTGATTGACTCCAGTTCTTTACGCTTTTGCATCGTCTTTAGTATAATGGGTATCGCCGGATTCTCATTTGACTTTATCACGACTTCTTCAAGATCAAGGATCTCATCTTCCAATGAAACACTGATTTTGCTCCCTTTCTCTACGGGTATTATGACAGTTTTCAAACCCACATAGCTGATTACCAGTTCGAACCGATCGGGCGTGGAAGCTATAGAAAATTCACCTTTTTTATTTGTAGTGGCACCTTTCGAGGTGTGTCGCATGATCACAGAAGCGCCTGTCAGAGGTTCTTTCTCCGGGCCGGTTATTTTTCCTGACACCTGAGTGTAAGCTTGATTACAAAAAAAGACCAAGATAACCACCATTAGAATAGCTACAAGATTCTTAAGGAAGTACTTATTATACAACAATAATATCATTTTGGAAGTAAGTCAATTAACGCTAAGGGGACAAGATAATTACAAATTTTAACTAAAATATAAATATTGCCGCATATAATCCTCGGTTAGTAATGGGTTATATTTGTACCTGGCGAGTAGAAATAGTCTGTAAAATAAGCATCATGAATATTAAATTAAATAAAAAAGTAGCTTCCATACTTCCCTATACGGCACTATTGGTTTTGTCGCTTTTAATGAGCTGTGGTACTTACAGCAGCATGCAGACCGCAAGGACCTTAGATCAGGGCACTATAGAGCTTGGAGTGGCGTATTACCGACCTTCGAGCATCATCAACTCACTAAAATTTATCAAAAATGAAACCTTCAGTCATTTCAAAATAGGCTATGTCCACGTCAATGGCAGGTACGGTATTACTGATAAGCTGGATGTCGGCTTCAATGCCAGCACTTACGGCCTGTTTGGCTTAGAAGGCAAGTACCAACTGATAGGTGATCATGAATCCCTCTTTGCACTCTCAGTAGGCGCCAATATCAACACCTTCTTTTTATATTATTACGAGTACCAGATTCCGGTCCATATGTCCATTCATCCTATTGAAAACCTGGGTATCTATCTGACGCCCAAGTATGCAGGTCAGTTTGTGTCTGCGTTTGGCCTGGCAAATCTGGCTTACATGCATTACGGTGGTTTCTCAGGAGGGCTAATGTATGGTGATCGCATAAAAGGTGGTATTGATTTTACAGCGATGTTTCCCCTTCGGAAAATATATGGTCAGGATGTATTTCCCAATCTGTACAATATTGGTATCGGAGTGCGCTGGACAATCGGAGGAGGTGGAGAAAATAAATCAGACCGATCAGTAAATAAGGGAAGAAAATCTTCCGGTAGGTTTTAGACTGGGATAAATGAAAAAGGATCTTTTGTGAATAACGCAAATAAGGTCGGTCATACTTTTTTAATTTCAATTAATTTCTTTCCTAATTAAATCCTTTCCTTTCCAACTTGCTGGATTATTAATTATATAATTGGATATGTTTTGATATGATCTTTCATTACGGATAATGTGTTCGAGATAATTACGTTGTCCGACTCTATTATTAAATTGTTTCCTTCCCATATTTTTGACTCCCCGAATATAATTGACTGTTACAGTGGATTGGAATGCTCCGACCTCACTTCGCGGTGGACTCATTTTTTGGTTGCGGAGAGTGAGGGATTATTAATAGCATGATCCCCAAAATGGAGGAAGAAACTCAACCAAAAAATGTGTTGCTCCTTCCAGTCGCGTTGTTCATTTGCAGCCGTTCCGCACAAAGCTTTGCTTTGACTACACTACTGCAAATACAAAATCCACCTCGCGGTGGACTCATTTTTTGGTTGCGGAGAGTGAGGGATTCGAACCCTCGATAAGCTTTTGGCCTATACACACTTTCCAGGCGTGCTCCTTAAACCACTCGGACAACTCTCCAAAATCGGGGCAAAGATAAAAATTCTTCAGTGATATTCGATTCTACTCCATCCTACACCGTCTTTAGCCGCAGGCAAACTAGACGCTTCGTGCTGCAGCAAAGGAAAAAATCAAAAAACCGCCCCTCCCTTTCTCCTTCTACTTCATATTTATGCCGGAAAGCCTTTATCTTCCCATCCAAATTCTAATCATATGTCAAGAGCTGCTCTCTTGTGTATCTTCATTCTATCTACATCTGGTCTGATGTCCCAACATTTATTGACTGATGATCCGGATACGACAGCCCTAAATTCTCGACGACTGAAGATGATTTCTGAAAAATATGGGAATTTATCCTTCAGCGGATATATGCAGCCACAGTTCCAAATTGCCACTAAAAAAGGCATTGTGAATGAGTTCGAAGGAGGCGCTTTTGACCACAATGTCTCCAACAGATTTCGCTTGCGACGTGGGCGATTGAAGGCTGAATATTTAACTTACCACAAAGATCAATCACCCGAGACCTACTTCATTTTCCAATTTGATGGAAGCGAAAAAGGAGTTAATATCCGTGACTTTTGGGGTAGATACTATGAAAATAAGTGGAAACTATTCTCATTCTCAATGGGGATAATGGGCAGGCCTTTTGGATACGAACTACAACTGTCATCTTCTACTCGTGAGTCTCCCGAACGAGGCCGCATGTCGCAAACACTGATGAAAACCGAACGCGATCTGGGTGCACTGATCTCTATCAATAAGAGAAGCTCCACCAACATCATGAAAAAAATACAATTAGATGTCGGCCTTTACAATGGTCAGGGACTCTCAGGTCCCGGCGAATTTGATAATGTGAAGGATATAGTCTCCCGCTTATCTATCAAACCGATGGGCATAGGTAAGCTCCAGCAATGGTCCATACAAGGTGGTATAAGCTCTATCTATGGGGGCATCGAAAATCGTTCGCCTTATCTATACGAGACTGTCAATATAGCGGGTCAAATTAGGATGAGCTCAGATAGTATAGTAGGGAATGTGGGCAAGAAAGCACCTCGAATCTATGGAGGCATCGATGCAGAGATAGCCTCTAAGAGCCTAAAGTGGAAGACACAACTCCGGGCAGAATATATATTCGGGAGGCAGAGCTCAACCAAGTATTCATCCTATACACCAGGTAGCTATCCAGTCAGTGGAGGCATCAGTCAACCGCTCTATATACGCTCGTTCAATGGCGCTTATTTCTACCTGATTCAAAATATAATGAGCGCAAAAAATCAATTGGTTTTAAAGTACGATTGGTATGACCCCAATACCAAAATTGAAGGTAAAGGTATTCTGGAAAACTCAGGTTTTACCGATGCCGATATAATGTTTGCTACAGTGGGAGTTGGGCTGATCCATCAGGTAAATCGGAATTTAAAATTGATGGCTTACTACAGCCATCCGATGAATGAATCTAGTGGAATTACCAATTATACATCTGATATAGATGATGACATCTTCACACTTAGGACTCAATTTATGTTCTAAATAGGTTTCATTTAATGAGACACTGCATTTAGCTATGTCCAGCCTCTTCCAGCTCACGGATGATGATTTTATTCATTTTCATGAGTGCGTTATTCACTTTAGCGGCTTTTGTCTTATCCTGCATCAACTCCAATAATCTATTAGGTACAATCTGCCAACTTACTCCATATCTGTCTTTCAGCCAGCCGCATCTACCTTCGCTTCCTCCATCGGAAGTCAGCCCAATCCAATATTTATCCACTTCGACCTGATCGGCACACATCACCACTAGGCTCACTCCATCGCTAAAGCTAAACCTGTGGCCCTCATCGCCATCCATAGCCATCAATGTAAAACCATCGATATCAAACTGAGCATGCTGTACTAATCCTTTCAAGGTCGGCTGCTCTGCACCATATTTAAGTATGCCTTCGATACTGGAATTGGGGAAGAGGGTAGTATAAGTTTTGATAGCCTCCTCTGCCCTACCCATCTCTGATTGACAATACAGGAGGGTAGGTGTCAATGACTGTGTGATTTGATCCTCAGTCGCCAAATACAATTGCCAGCTAACCCCATATTTATCTTCCACCCAGCCATACCGAGGGCTCCAGGGATATGAGTCCAATGCCATGAGTATCTTCCCGCCCTCCAATAGTCTTTCCCACATGCGCTCTATCACCTGCTCATCGCTGTGCATTAGCATAAATGAGATAGAAGGATTGGGCACAAAGTTGGGCCCTCCATTTATCAACATAAAGGGTTGATTCATGATGGATAGCATTGTAACTACTTGATTACTTGAGGTGATAAGAGTCTCAGGAAGTGATCGGACATAGAAATCCGCAGCATCTGTGGCTTTACTTTCGAACCACACACAGGGATAAATTGAATTATTCATCTTGAAAAATTTTAGCTTTCTCTAACAAATAAACATAATGTCTGTTCAATCCTAAATTTAAGTAACTTTCATTTTGCGAATACTGAAGAGACAAAATTTATGAGACAAGGCAATTTTTTTGTATTTTACACGCTATTAACTGTATTAGTATTATCTTGCAGCCCTCGGCAGAACCTATCAGACGGTAAACAAACCGTCAGTATATCTGCAGACACTCTTGCAACCCACTCCGAAAGTATGATCAACACAACTGACACTATGGCCTCAGGCACATTTATAAAAAAGGACTCTTCAATTGTCAATAAAGATTTAGAAGGTATCGCCACTGAAATCCTAACTCTGCTCAAGAAAAAAGACTATCAAAATCTGGGCAACTATCTTGAGCCGAAAGGCCAACTTATGTTTTCGCCTTATGGTCATATAAGCAAACAGGAAGCAGTGAGATTTTCCGCCGACGATCTGGAACACGTGAACAATGTAAAAATTCTCCGCTGGGGCACATATGACGGAAGTGGAGAGACTATCAGTTTAAATATCGATCAGTATTTTGATAAGTTTGTATATGATTCCAGATTTCTGGAAGATGGAACCATGTCTATTAATAAAATTCAGGGAAAAGGCAATACCATTATAAACATTGCTCAGGTATTCCCGGGAAGTGATTTCGTGGAATATTATATTCCAGGTAAGAATCCGGACTATAGAGGTATGGATTGGGCCAGCCTGCGACTAATATTTAAAAAATCAGGTAGCCAATATTATCTACAAGCTATCGTTCACGATGGGTGGACTATTTAATCCTTTATTAAATCTGATCTATTCTGCTCGTGAGAAGAAATTATTTTTTTATTTTAGTTAGTTTAATTTTACTGACCGGTTGCACTCAGACACCTGTCAGTCTACCCAAACCAAGGTCCTATCCCAGAATTATTTTTCCAGAGAAAACGTATCAACAATTCGATACCAATTATTGCCATTTTACATTCGAGTATCCTACCTACGCTATTATCGAAAGGGACAGTACTTATTTTGATGAGAAGGCTCCGGATGACTGCTGGTTTAATATAGTGGTGCCTCAACTGGGCAGTTATATTTTTTGTACCTATTACCCGTTGGGAAATAAGAATAAATTTGACAAGGTGGTAAATGACGCATTCCAGTTTGCAGATAAACACAATATTAAAGCAGATTATATTGATGAAATTCCAATTAAAAAACCCGGACATGTCTCAGGCATGATCTTTAATATTGAAGGAGCGGTAGCCTCAAATTTTCAGTTTTATCTCACCGACAGTACCACCCATTTCCTGCGAGGTGCATTGTACTTTAAGACTCAACCCAAACCGGACTCCTTAGCACCGGTAATTGAATTTCTAAAAGAAGATATTGTCAGGATGATCAATACTTTCGAATGGAAGAAATAATTTTTAATGATAAATTGTTAATGATAAATTGTTAATTGTTAATGATAAATTGTTAATGGTTAATGGTTAATGGTTAATGGTTAATGGTTAATGGTTAATGGTTAATGGTTAATGATAAATAATGAATGGTTATTAACTTCAACTTGAGCAATTATGAATTAAAAAATTCAACCTATAAATCGCAAAAGACTATACCGCTGGGGTGGTACTTACGAAGCAAAGCGTCCCAAAAACCAAGGACTAAAAGCTGTAAGCTGTAGG
>Ga0154020_10008185_pt1 | contig 12136 bp, 12 predicted proteins | sample Klosneuvirus_201_FD_109709 | JGI IMG/M metagenome (GOLD analysis project Ga0154020, IMG submission 109709) | Active sludge microbial communities from wastewater, Klosterneuburg, Austria - Klosneuvirus_20160825_MG | ecosystem: Engineered > WWTP > Aerobic digester > Activated sludge | place... | reverse complement strand
TGACAGTCATCATACTTAGCTCAGCAATTTATACCGAACTTAATTGGTTTTACAGTAACAAGCCAGTGACTTGAGATTATTTTACACTTTCAGAAGCTACCCATGCTGTACTCCAGGCATTTTGAAAATTAAAGCCGCCTGTTATTCCGTCTATATCTAAAACCTCACCACAGAAGAATACGTTTGGTACTATTTTGCTTTCCATAGTTCTGAAATCAATTTCCTTTAGATTAACACCCCCACTAGTTACAAACTCTTCTTTAAATGTAGTTTTGCCTTGCATGTGGTAAACATCGTTGCTCAATATTTGAGCGAGTTTATTCATTTGCTTTTTACCAAGTTCGTTCCAGGGTTTGTTATCAGGAATTTCTGCTTTCCATACTAAAAAGGCCCACAAGCGTTTTGGAATTTTATACAAAGGTGTATTCAATATCAAACTTTTCTCAGTCATCCAACTCACCAACTCAGAACTTACCAACTCACTATTTAAATCTCCCGTCCAGTTTATTTGAATATTTGCTTTATAATCCTTCTCAAAAAAATCTTTAGCAGCAAAAGCCGATAATTTCAAAACTGAGGGCCCGCTAAATCCCCAATGGGTGATTAAAACCGGTCCCGAATACTGATGCTTGGTCCCCTCTACCCTCACTGTTGCATTTTGTACACTTAGTCCCATCAGCTCTGTAATAGGCTCATCTTTTAAATTGATGGTAAACAAGCTTGGTATAAGCGTAGAAATACTATGTCCGGTTTTAAAAATATAGTTGTAGTTTTTGTTTTGATTGTGACCACCACTTGAACAAATCACAGCATCGGCATTATAAGTTTGTTTAGTTGTTTGAATGTTTAACGTTTGTTTGCTGGATTGTATCGACAAAACCTCTTCATCCAAATTGATTTTAACATTCAATCGTTTTGCTTCATTCAAAAAACAATCAATAATAGTTTCTGAGCTATCTGTTACAGGAAACATTCTACCATCCTGCTCAGCTTTTAATTTAACACCGCGCCCTTCAAACCAATTAATGGTATCCTGAACAGAGAATCTACTGAATACTTGCTTTAGTTCTTTCGCACCGCGTGGGTAATTCTTAACCAATTCATTAATATCAAAGGTATGGTTAGTAACATTGCATCGTCCACCACCAGAAATCCGCACCTTCGACAATAGCTTATTACTTTTTTCGATAATAATTACTGTATAACCCGGGTGCTTTTGAGCAACGTTAATGGCAGCAAAAAAACCAGCCGCTCCTCCTCCAATTACTATTATTTGCTTTTTAACCATTATTTTACAAATATGAACATTAAAGCTTTTTAACGAAAAGGATATTATAAAATTATATACATTTACTTTAACAATTTAATAAATACGTCATGGGATTATTTGACAAATTAAGGAACGAGTTCATTGATATAATTGAGTGGACCGATAACAGTAATGACACTATAGTGTGGAAATTTCCGCGCTACCAAAATGAGATAAAAATGAATGCCAAGTTAACGGTTCGTGAGAGTCAGTTAGCTTTGTTTTTAAATGAAGGTAAAGTGGCCGACTTGTTTCAACCGGGCATGTATAATTTGACTACACAAAACATGCCAATTATGACCACACTCAAGGGTTGGAAATACGGTTTTGATAGTCCGTTTAAAGCGGATGTGTTCTTCTTTAACACCAAGCAATTCACCAACCAGAAATGGGGAACCAAAAACCCCATCATGTTACGTGATGCTGAATTTGGTCCGATGCGGATACGCGCGTTTGGTTCATATGCTTTTAAATTAAATGATGCGATTAAATTTTATAAAGAGATAGCCTCAACCAATGCCGAATTTACAATTGATGAAATTAACGAGCAGTTACGCAATTTAGCAGTAACACGCGGTATGGATGCTATTGCTGAAAGCAAGATTCCTGTATTGGACATGGCGGGCAACTATGATGAAGTTTCAAAAATCATTCACGAAAAAATCAAACACGAGTTCAGTGAGATTGGCTTGGAGTTAACTAAATTCTTAATCGAAAATATTTCATTGCCTCCTGAAGTAGAAGCCATGCTTGACAAACGTAGTAGTATGGGCATTGTGGGCAATTTAGGCGCATTTAATCAGTTCCAGACTGGCGTGAGTATGGAAAAGGCGGCGGAGAACTCTAACGGAGGGATAATGGGCGCAGGAATCGGCGCAGGAATGGGTTTTGGCATGGGTAACCAAATGGGAAGCATGTACCAGAACAATCAGGTAAATCCACAAACAGGAACCAATACACCTCCTCCTCCACCAATTGTACAATTTCATGTGGCCGTTAACGGTCAACAAACAGGTCCATTTACAATTCCACAATTGCAAGCTATGGCGGCGCAAGGTCAATTAACCAAACAAAGTTTAGTTTGGAAAGCAGGAATGCCGAATTGGTTAACTGCAGAGAGTCAACCGGAGTTAATAGCATTATTTAATAATGTACCGCCTCCGATTGGGTAAAACCGCTTATTAATAATTACAGAAGCCGGCATTCTTAGAAAAGGAATTGCCGGTTTTTTATTTCATTAATACGATCTTCTCATTTTTAATGACTTTGTCATCCACAATCAAAGAGTATAAATACATCCCGTTATTGTAATCGGTAGGAAGGTAAATGAAATCAAAAAAATCGGTAATATTGAAGTCCTCTACTAATTTTCCGTTAATATCGAATATTTTTATTTTTGCCGATTTCCAGCCGGGTGGTAGTTGATACTTGAGCTTAAGTTGATCAGAGGTAGGATTCGGATAAAAGGAGGCTTCATCAATAAGAATTTCACTACCCCCACCACTTGCAACTGAATTTACGATACCTGAACTACAACCTAAACATAAAATGGTTCCAGGAAGATTATACACCTCATGTTTATTATTATAAGTCGAACGTAATTTCATTTTTACGCCAGTCCCATCAAAATAAATTGCACTCTCATTGGAAAAAACATTATCAAAATGTGCAGGTCCAGCCAATGAAAAACTGTCACGCATAAACAATACGGTACCAGATTCGTCGAATACATAAAATCTATTTCCAGAGCTTGAACTAGTTATTGCAATGTACTCCATATTCGCATCTAGGTCAAACAAATTTTCACTTAGATAACCAATTGATTGAAGAGAAAAAGTTGTAGCAGGGATATTGATGGTTTTGAACAGTGAATTATTCAAGTTATATATGTTTATTTTTTTTCCAGGGATATCAGCAGAAATATATTTGTATCCACTAAGATGGAATTTATCAAGACCGAAAAAATAATTGGTCTTAAAGTTCAAAGTTATTTGTCCAACTAAATTGCAAAACAATAAAGAAAACAAAGTAATTATTAAATATTTTTTCATGAGATAATTATTAATTGAATACAATTTAATAAAAAATCTTCAAATAAAAAAATCCCGCCTTTAAGTGATCACAAAGACGGGATTTTATATTTTATAAAATTCAGGTATCTGAATTAACCGATTGGCGGTTCTTTTTCAGTTTTTTCTGTTTCAGGTTTCGCTTCTTCAACAACTTCTTTTACAACAGGCGCTTTAACTTCTTCCGTTTTATCAAAAGGGCGTTTTCCAAAAATCTCTTCTAAATCTTCTTTAAAAATAACTTCTTTCTCCAATAATTTATTAGCGAGTGTAGATAGTTTTTCTTTGTTGATAGTCAATATTTGCTTAGTACGTGCGTAAGCTATATCAATCATCTTCTTCACCTCTTCGTCAATTATTTTCGCGGTAGCTTCGCTATAAGGCTTACCAAAAGAATATTCTGATTGTCCGCTGCTATCGTAAAAACTCACGTTACCAACTTTGTCGTTCAATCCGTAATATACAATACTCGCGTAAGCTTGTTTGGTAATTTTTTCCAAATCGCTCAATGCACCTGTGCTTACTTTACCAAAAATAACTTCTTCGGCAACTCTTCCACCAAGAGCTGCACACATTTCATCCATAATTTGTTCGGCAGTGGTAATTTGTCTTTCTTCAGGTAAATACCAGGCTGCACCCAAAGAACGGCCACGCGGAACAATGGTTACTTTTACCAGTGGCGAAGCATATTCCAGCATCCAGCTAACTGTTGCGTGACCTGCTTCGTGGTAAGCAATTGTTTTTTTCTCTTGAGGTGTAATAATCTTGTTTTTCTTTTCCAGGCCGGCAATAATTCTGTCAACTGCATCAAGGAAATCCTGTTTAGTTACCTGCTTTTTGTTAGCGCGGGCTGCAATTAAAGCTGCTTCGTTACAAATATTGGCAATATCTGCTCCGCTAAATCCTGGTGTTTGACGGGCCATGAATTCAACATCAACACTTGTGTCAATTTTAATATGTTTTAAATGTACTTTAAATATTTCCTGACGTTCATTTACATCCGGCATATCTACATAAATCTGTCTGTCGAAACGTCCTGCACGCATTAAGGCGCGGTCTAAGATATCAGCACGATTGGTAGCAGCTAAAATAATTACGCCACTGTTGGTGCCAAATCCGTCCATTTCTGTTAGTAATTGATTCAATGTATTCTCACGCTCATCGTTACCGCCTGCTGATACATTTTTACCTCTGGCGCGACCAATTGCATCAATCTCATCAATAAAAATAATACAAGGGGCTTTTTCTTTAGCATTCTTAAATAAATCGCGTACTCTGGAGGCTCCTACTCCAACAAACATTTCCACAAAATCGGAACCCGATAACGAGAAGAATGGCACTTTTGCTTCGCCCGCAACAGCTTTAGCTAATAAAGTTTTACCTGTACCCGGAGGGCCAACCAATAAAGCGCCTTTTGGAATTTTTGCGCCTAAGTCGGTATATTTTTTAGGATTCTTTAAAAAGTCAACAATTTCTTTGATCTCAATTTTTGCGCCTTCTAAACCCGCAACATCATCAAATGTGATGTTTACATTCGTATCCTTATCAAACAATACGGCTTTTGACTTACCAATATTGAAAATTTGACCGGGACCACCTGAGCCACCACTCATACGGCGCATCATGAACATCCATAATAACACCATAATAATAATTGGCGCAATCCATGTCATTTCATTCATCCAGTTGGTCTCTTCGGTTGAATGCGGATAAACACGGCGTTCTTTTGGTATTTGTGCTTCGTCTTGAACTTTTTCAATTCTACGTAAGAAATCATCTACCGAAGAAATAGTTAAGACAAAATGTGGTCCTCTGAATTTTTTATCAGGGAAATATGCAGTACCTGTTTTAGTATCTTTGTAACGATCACATGATGCTAGGCTGTCAATATTCACATATACTTTAGCGAATTTTTCGTTGACAATATCAATATTCACAACATCGCCTCTTGACAGCATTTCCTGTTCGAATTTCACCTGACTGATTTCTACAGTTCTTGAGGAAAAATTAGTTCCGAAAAATGTCACAAACAATAATCCCACAATTACTAAACCATAGATCCAGTAAAAATTATTACCGCTGTTGTTTTTATTAGAACCACCAGGAGTTTGCTTAGCAAATTTCTCCTTCATTTTTTCGAATTGACGTTTACGTTCATCTTCAGGATTATTCTGTGGGGCTCCTGATTCGTAATTAGTATTCTCGTTATTTTTTAATTCGTCGCTCATTTTAAGTTTCTGATAATGTTATTTATTAGGCAATGGTTATTTCAGCATCTGCCCACAAAGCTTCCAGATTATAGTAATCTCTGATTTCTTTCTGGAAAACATGAGCTACAATATTTATATAATCAATTAAAATCCATTCTGCATTTTCATAACCTTCGGCATGAAAAGGTTTTTCATTAGTTTTCTTTCTTACAACATCCTGTACAGAGTCGGCAATAGCTTCAACATGTGTTTTGCTATCAGCATCACAAATCACAAAAAAATCACAAATTCTGTTTTCAACGCCAGTTAAGTTAACTATTGTAACGTTTTTTGCTTTTTTCTCATGCATTCCATCAACAATTGCATCTAGAAATGAACTGGTTTCATCAGATGTGGCGACCTTTTTCGGACGCTTAGACTTCGATTTTTTTTCGGAGTTTTCAATCAGATTAGCTTGTTTAAGCTGTTTGTCTTTTTCGGTTACTTTCTTAACCTTTTTCTTGGCAGGGGCCTTTTTTACACCCGCCCTGGAAATGGAAGTAGTGCGTTTTTTAACAGAACTTTTTTTAGCGGATTTAGCAGCCGCTTTTTTCACAGTTTTTTTGACGATTTTTTTAGCCATAAAGAGATTTAAATACTTAGCTTTATTTGCTTACTTTCTATAAGTTTGCACTAAACAACAAAATTAATCTTTTTGGCTTAATGGCAACACTATTTATAGGGCAAAACAAAGTTTTTTTACCTGAAACAGATAGCACCAATTCTTATGCCATTAACCTGTTAAAGAACGTTAACTGTATTGAAGGCACTGTTGTTTATACGGATAATCAGACCCAAGGCAAAGGCCAACGGGGCAACACCTGGCACTCTGAATCCTCAATGAATATTACACTCTCTCTTATCCTAAAGCCTCATTTTCTTGCCTCCAAAAACATCTTTTATTTAAGTAAAATAACTTCGCTGGCGTTATATGACGTATTGACTGAATGCTTAGGTTTTGGTCAATTTGACATAAAAATCAAGTGGCCAAATGACATGTTGGTTAACCGCAAAAAAATTGCAGGAGTGCTTATTGAAAACAGTTTACTCGACAATAAAATTAACTGGAGTATAATTGGTATTGGTTTTAATGTTAACCAAATGCAATTCGCCGGATTAGATACCGCTACATCTTTAAAATTACTCGATCAGGACCACCGGAGTCTTGATAAAATAATGGACAGTATTTTTATCCATTTCGAAAAATGGTATTTAAAACTTAAGCAAAATCATTTAGCAGAAATTGACGAAAACTACCATAATTTTCTCTTTGGTATGCACCGTGAAATGACTTTTCAGTCGAATGGTATTCAAATTAATGCATTTGTGGAAGGCGTAAGCCCGGAAGGTTTATTGCGCTTACGGAATGAAAATAATCATGAGCAATTATACAACATGAAAGAGATTGCCTTTGTTATTTAAGGCCTAAAAACTGTTCCAGCGTCTTCATTTTATAGTGCATATCTAAAGAAAAATCAGAATCGAGAGATTTATCATTTACATACCTGAACAGAAGCATTGATTTCTTATAAGCATTCAAGGATTTTATTTCTTCATCTAGCTTACTATAATTTAATCCTTTTTCATAAAGTAAATCAGCCAGCATTTTTATATTCTCAATATTAAGACCGTGTTCTTTGAATAGCTTCTCCGGTAAATTTTCATCAGGAAGCGATTCAACAAAATCAATTTCAATATTTGTGAATTTTTTAGCTGAGTCATTAATCAGCTTTTCAAGCTCTTCCCATTTATCCTGGTTTTTCAAGGAAAATACAATGCCAATAAATTTACCGAATTCCTCCGTGAGCCGGATGATATAATCCTTTCTAAGCATTTTTCAACTTTTGATACACCGCAAGAACCTGCGGTATTAAAGCCTGCACTTCATCATTACGAATGACAAAGTCGCTGATTGGCGACTTTTCCTCATCAGGCATCTGAAGGTTTATACGTTTAATAATTTCCGCTTCGCTGAGATTGTCGCGTTGTTTTACTCTCTGAAGACGAAGCTCCAGTGGTGACATGACAAGAATAATTTTGTCGACTTTTTTATAAAGTCCTGTTTCAAAAAGCAAAGCAGTTTCCTTTACAATAAACTTTTCCTTGCTGTTGTTTTCCAGAAAATTTTTAAAATCCGACTCCACTGCAGGATGAATAATCGAATTTATTTTATGAAGCAAGGTGGCGTTTGAAAAAATAGATTTCGAAATGAATTCGCGGTTCAGTTCTCCGTTGGATTTATAAGCTTCGCTTCCTAATAATTCAATCACTTTTTCTTTAACTGACGAATCATAATACATCGCTTTAGCCCTAATATCAGAACAATATACAGGAACACCAATTGTTTCAAAGATCCGCGCGACGGTGGATTTCCCTGTGCCTATGCCTCCTGTTAAACCTACAATCATTGAGATTTAAAGATTAAAAATTCTACTTCAAAAGGCTCGGTAGAAAGAATGTTGGCTTGTGAAGGAATGATTGTTAATTCTACAGGCAACTTATTAAAATATTTCTTCCGCTTACTGTAATTGGCAACAGCTTTGAAACTTGATTCAGTAATATCATTAAAATCATTTTTAGCAGCGGAGTATGTAATTTTTACTTTCGGCGGGAATAATTTAACCAGAGTTCCAGGCGGTAGATTGATCAGTGTAACTGGCACTTCGATAATTTTCTCAAGAAGCTTGTCGGCCTGAATACTAATATTTATTTCATGCAAGTTCAGAAAGACATTTTCCGATGGTCTCATCAGGTTCAATTTTCCATTATAATTTTCATGAATATTATTCAAATATAACGGTGAAGAAACAATACTATCAATACCATTCACAGAAACACTATCACCGGTAATTGTAATAAATGAAGGATTGATCACGGGTTTTGATAAAACAAATCCTCGTTCGGGACTTGCAAATACATGGGCTTTAACAGGGATATTTTTAGTAATTCCGCGTTTAGTTGCAAAGAACAAAGTGTCGGGGCTTATCTTTTTTATATCAACATCTATTTTAGTGATAGATTTGATATTAATACTACCGTAATTCAAAGCATAAGACTGCAGTTTATTGTCGCCTTTAAGCGTATTAAAATCAATTGTTAATTCCTTAAAAGGTTTATTCATTAAAACGAATAGTAATTTCAATCCGCTTGTTTTAATGTCGCAGCGCAAATTATCAGGTAATTCGGTAATAAGAAGCTTATTAGAAGGAAGGTTAACAAATTTTACAGGAACTTTTATTGAATACGAATACGTTTGATTTAAACGGTGCGAAAGCCATAAAAATCCTGAAATAATAAGACAGATAAAAAAGGCCGATAATTTACCGCGCATTAACCATTGCTTAATGCCATATGATTTATTATCGCCTGCCAATACTTTTTAGCTATTTTGATTTAAAGTAGAAGTAGCATCCTGAGAAATCGCATTCTTCGAAATCTTCATTTTAGTACCGTCTTCAACTTCCATAATGATGGTTGCATCATCGCGCATTTCAACGATTTTACCATAAATACCACCGATGGTTAATATTTTATCGCCTTTTTTTAATGCCTCGATGTATTTCTTTTGTTCTTTGGCTTTTTTCATTTGCGGACGAATCATGAAGAAATAAAAAACACCAATGATTAACACAAGTGGTAAAATTTGCATAAGAGGATTTCCACCTTGCGCACCACCTTGAGGAGCCATTAAGATAAATTGTTGTAGCATAATTGTTTTGTTTTTGTTTAGTTAAAATCCATTGTCCTTTACAGTTTCAGGCACAATGATATTGGTTTTTATTTTGATTATTTTAGTACTAGGTTCGCAGTTAGTTACAATAGTAATCGTTTTTTCCTGTATACCGCTTTTTCCTTCACTACTGAAAACCACATTAATTTTAGCCTCTTGTCCTGGTAAAATTGGTTCCTTAGGATATTCAGGAACTGTGCATCCGCAGCTTCCGGCAGCTGAAGCGATTAACAAATTACTTTTTCCTGTATTTTTAAATTTAAATGCATAGGAAACTTTTTCTCCCTGAGTGATTCTCCCAAAGTCATGTTCTTCTTCTTCAAAAACAATCTGAGGTAAGTCGCCTGAATTTGACCCGTCAACCGACGCAGTATTGGTAACATCATTAGTAGAAATACTTTTGTCGGCATTCGTACCACCATTACATGAGGCGAAAAATAAAGCAACAATAAGTACTAATACAATCTTCTGTGACATAACCGATAATTTTGCCCGTAAAGATAACAATTAAAACATTCTTGAAAAGGAATACTTAGAATAATAGTAACAGTGGCTTACTCTTGTTTAAGATATTTTATGAAATATGGATTCTCGTCGATTTGCATTTCAAGTAAGTACACACCTGGCAACAACCCTAATTCACGCATTGACTTATTGTAATCGTCGCATTCAAAACCTGTTAAATAAACACCTGTTGCAGTGTAAACTTTCACTTTAACCATTCCGGGTTGAAAATCACACACAATAGGATCAAATAACTTTTCCATATCATTAAAATCTACTTGTGTGAGTCGGTAATAATTCACACCTCTTGATGGATACTGATCTGTATAACTATAAGCTTTTAATTCATTCGAGTTTCCTGCACCAATCACTCTACCTACTTCATTAAAATTAACCCCGTCTGAGGATCTTTCTATTTTAAAAAAAGCATTGTTTTTTTCACTTGTAGTATTCCATGAAAGATTAATTCCTGTTTTTTCTGAACGGCATTTAAAATCGCTTAGTTCAATTGGCAGCGGATTTAAAATAGAATAATACACTTTCATACTTGGTCGGCGTGGGCCACCCATCAATATAAAATACACATCAACATAATTTCCTTCTATTAATTGTATATTGGCATCATTGGCATATACAGTCGTGCCAGCCGTACCTGATCCTGCAATATACAAATGCCTGGTTGTGCTTAAATTATCGGTTCTGGTTAAATAAAATGCCTGCGTGGCACCGGGATTAATATTAACATTAACTGCAATAGGTATTGGTGATGATGTTGTAGTTGAAACACCTGTCACGTTCGCAGCAGTTCCTACTAAAGTCCATGCTCCTGCTGTTGCTTCAAAACCAACAAAAGTACCGGTTTTTGTATAGATTCTGTATCCGGAAGTGCCTTGAAATCTGGCCTCAAAGCAATTTATTGTAATAGTATTTGTAGAAATATTTTTAATATTAACCATCCATCCTGCCCATGAATGCGTCCAGGCAGGATAACCCGTGTTAAGGGTGTTTGCCGAAGGACACCACATGACCTTAGATGCATCAGGTATATCTGAGCTTCTGATAGGTTCCATGATGTTAGTTTGCAAAATTTCAGTCGGGGTAGCTTCATCTGTGATAACCGGCTCTGCATTAAGAACATTATTCTGACCATAATTTAACCCGCTGCAGAAAATCAATATACCAACTAATAATTTTAAATTTTGCATATACCTCTTATTTTTCCTCGAAAGTATTAGATTTTCAATTACTTATATTAACAATTGCGTAGAACTCTAAATCGATTGAGTTAACATGCTATTTAACTGAGTAAACATGATAAAAGTCCATGCTTATAAAGGATTCTGACAAATTTTGATTATATTTGCCCGAATTTTATAATCTTAAAATTCATTCTATGGCTTCATCTATTTTTGCTGAAAAGTTTGTCCTTGAAGGACTAACCTACGATGACGTATTATTGGTTCCCGATTATTCGGAAATTCTACCCAGAGAGGTTAACATTTCAAGTTATTTCACAAGAAACATCAAACTCAATACCCCTATTGTATCAGCAGCAATGGATACAGTAACCGAACATAAAATGGCAATTGCGATTGCACAAGAAGGTGGTATAGGTGTTTTACACAAGAACATGAGTATTGAAGACCAGGCTTTACAGGTACGTAAGGTCAAAAGAAGCGAAAGTGGAATGATCCTTGACCCTGTTACATTAAGTGAACTGGCAACCATTGGCGATGCTTTAGGATTAATGAAAGAAAACAAAATCGGAGGTATTCCTGTTATTGATAAAAACCAAAAGCTAGTTGGCATTATAACAAACCGTGATTTGAGATTTGAGAAAAATCTTAAAAGGCCGGTTAAAGAAGTGATGACGGCTGCAAAAAATATAATTACAGCAATGCACGGTATTAACCTTAAAAAGGCTGAAGATATTTTACAGGAACATAAAATTGAAAAGTTACCAATCATTGACAAAAACAATAAATTAATTGGCTTAATTACTTATAAAGATATTATTAAAATCAAAGTTCGTCCGAACGCTTGCAAGGATGAAATGGGCCGTTTACGCGTTGCAGCTGCAGTTGGGGTAACTATGGATGCATTAGACAGAGTGGATGCATTAGTTAATGCGGGTGTCGATGCTATTATCATAGACACAGCGCACGGGCACTCAAAAGGCGTGATTGATAAACTGAAAGAAGTTAAAAAGAAACATAAAGATTTACAAGTGGTGATTGGAAATATTGCTACAGGAAAAGCAGCACTAGACCTGGTT
>Ga0154020_10008184_pt1 | contig 12138 bp, 8 predicted proteins | sample Klosneuvirus_201_FD_109709 | JGI IMG/M metagenome (GOLD analysis project Ga0154020, IMG submission 109709) | Active sludge microbial communities from wastewater, Klosterneuburg, Austria - Klosneuvirus_20160825_MG | ecosystem: Engineered > WWTP > Aerobic digester > Activated sludge | place... | reverse complement strand
TGGCCCTCCGTCATCCCCGCGAAGGCGGGGATCCAGGCGGGTCGGCCGGGTCGAATCTGGATTCCCGCCTGCGCGGGAATGACGGGGAAACTGGTCGCGGCGACGGTCGCCTGCATGGCAATGCGCCGCTGCGCGCGCTGACCGCCGCCGAGCTGGCCGTTTCCCCGCAGCGCTTCCAGTCGGCCTACTGGATCACCCGCACCGCGCTGTGCGTGGAAGTGCGCGATCCGCGCCGCGCCAACGGCCCGAAGGCCGAGAAGGTGGGCGTCGAAAGCGGCGTGATGTACGTCTTCATGCCGCCGTTGTCGCACCTGGAGGACTACCTGGATCTGCTGGCGGCGGTCGAGGCCACGGCGACTGAGCTGCAGGTGAAGATCGTGCTGGAGGGCTACCCGCCGCCGCGCGATGCACGCCTGAAGGTGCTGTCGGTCACGCCCGATCCCGGCGTCATCGAGGTCAACATCCATCCGGCGCGCAACTGGACCGAGCTGGTCGAACACACGGAGTTCCTCTACGAAGCGGCCTGGAAGTCGCGCCTGTCGACCGAGAAGTTCATGCTCGACGGCCGCCACAGCGGCACCGGCGGGGGCAACCACATGGTGCTGGGCGGGGCCACGCCGGCGGATTCGCCCTTCCTGCGACGGCCGGACCTGCTGGCCTCGCTGCTGGTGTACTGGCACAACCACCCCTCGCTGTCCTACCTGTTTTCGGGCCTGTTCATCGGCCCGACCAGCCAGGCGCCGCGGGTGGACGAGGCGCGCAACGACCAGATCTTTGAGCTCGAAATCGCGCTTCGCGAGATCGAGCGCAACAAGGCCGTCTACGGTGGCGAGATGCCGCCCTGGCTGTTGGACCGCACGCTGCGCAACGTGCTGATCGACGTCACCGGCAACACGCACCGCAGCGAGTTCTGCATCGACAAGCTCTACTCGCCGGACAGTTCGACCGGCCGCCTGGGCCTGCTGGAGCTGCGCGCCTTCGAGATGCCGCCGCACGCGCGCATGTCGATCGTGCAGCAACTGCTCCTGCGCACCTTGATTGCACGCTTCTGGAAGGAGCCCTGCCGCGCCCCGCTGGTGCGCTGGGGCACCGAGTTGCACGACCGTTTCCTGCTGCCGACCTTTGTGCAGATGGACTTCGACGACGTGATGGAGGACCTGCAGCGCGCCGGCTACGGCTTCAACGCCGCCTGGTTTGCGCCGCACTTCGAGTTCCGTTTCCCGAAGGTGGGCGAGATCACCTCCCGCGGCGTGCACCTGACCCTGCGCAATGCGCTGGAGCCCTGGCACGTGATGGGCGAAGAGGGTTCGCCCGGCGGTGCGGTGCGCTATGTCGATTCGTCGCTGGAGCGCATCGAGGTCAAGGTCAGCGGGCTGGTCGATCCGCGCCATGTGGTCACCGTCAACGGTGTGCCGCTGCCCTTGCAGCCCACCGGCCGCACCGGCGAGTACGTGGCCGGGGTGCGCTACCGCGCCTGGCAGCCGGCCTCGGCGCTGCACCCGACCATCGGCGTACATGCACCACTGACCTTCGACCTGGTGGACCGCTGGATGCAGCGATCGCTGGGCGGCGGGCAGTACCACGTGGCGCACCCGGGGGGGCGCAACTACGACACCTTCCCGATCAACTCCTTCGAGGCCGAGAGCCGCCGGCTGGCGCGCTTCTTCGACTTCGGTCACTCGCCGGGTGAGATCCAGGTGGGCGAGCCGCGGCGCAGCTGGGAGTTCCCGTTCACGCTGGACCTGCGACGGGTCTGATCCCACAGGCTGGGGGGAGAGAAAGTGGGGCGTGGGTCCAGGGGGACAGCTGCGGGAGGCCCGCATGCCTGAGGCGGTCGGCTCAGGGCATGATCGGGGCATGCAGACCAGCCTCCTGCCCGATGACGCCCCCGATGCTGCGAGCCTGGCTGCCGCGGCAGCGCAGCGGGGCTCGCCCGGGCATTTCGATGAATGGCGCGGGGTCCTGACGCCGGCGGCGCCTGCCGTGGCGGCGGTGGGGGAGGGTGCTGGCGCGCTGCCCGCCGGGTCCGGGGGGGAGAGGGAGCGAGAGCGAGAGAGGCACAGGGCCCGGCCGACGATCGCGCCTCTGTGGCAACAGTTCTTCGAGGCCACCGGTCGCGATGGCTGGCTGGACATGGCGGCCCGCCAGGTGCGGGTGCTGCGTCGGGTGCGCGAGGATGGCGCCACCTACAACGTCTATGCCGACGGCCGCGAGGCGGTGCGGCCCTGGCCGCTGGAGATGCTGCCGCTGTTGATCGGCGCGCAGGAGTGGCAGCGCATCGAGGCCGGCGTGCAGCAGCGCGCCCGCCTGATGGACGCCACGCTGGCCGATGTGTACGGCGCCCAGACGCTGATCCGCGACGGCCTGCTGCCGCCATCGCTGGTCTACGGGCACCCGCAGTACCTGCGGCCGATGCACGGCGTCCGGCCGATCGATGGTGCCTGGCTGCATCTGATCGCGGTGGATCTGGCGCGCGGGCCGGACGGCCATTGGTGGCTGGTCGGGCACCGCATCCAGGCGCCTTCGGGTCTGGGTTACCTGCTGGAGAACCGCCTGATCATCTCCCAGCAGTTTCCGGAGGCCTTTCGCGAGATGAAGGTGCAGCGCATTGCCGGCGCCTTCCGCAGCCTGATGGAGGGGCTGCTGCGTGCCAGCCCGGCTGGGGAGCGCTCCCGTGTGGCACTGCTCACACCCGGTCCGCACAACGAGACCTACTTTGAACACGTCTTCCTGGCCCGCTACCTGGGCATCACGCTGGTGGAGGGTTCCGACCTGACGGTGCGCGGCCAACGCCTGTACCTCAAGACCCTGCACGGTCTGGAGCGGGTGCATGTGCTGCTTCGTCGGGTGGACGACGAGTGGCTGGATCCGCTGGAGCTGCGCTCCGACTCCGCCCTGGGTGTTCCGGGGCTGTTGCAGGCCATGCGCGCCGGTGAGGTGCTGGTGGCCAACGCGCCGGGGGCCGGGGTGCTGGAGAGCCCTGGCCTGCATGCCTTCTGGCCCGGCGTGGCCGAGCGGCTGCTGGGTGAGAAGCTGCTGCTGCCCGCCACCACCAGCTGGTGGTGCGGGGAGGACAGCGTCTGGGCGGCGCATCGCCAACGCCTGCAGGACTACGTGATCATGCCGACCTTTTCTGCCGGCACGGTCACGCAAAGTTTCGAGCCGGTGCTGGCAGCCGGCCTGGGCCGGGAGGCCCTGCGGGCCTGGACCGCAAGGATTGACGCTGACCCGGCCGCCCACACCCTGCTGTCACCGGTGCGGCCTTCCGAGCAGCCGATCTGGCGCGAAGGTCACATCGACCTGCGGCCGGTGGTGCTGCGTGTCTTTGCGATGTCCGACGGCGCGGGGGGCTGGTGTGTGTTGCCGGGGGGATTGACCCGGGTGGCACAGCGCCGCGGCGAGCCGGATGGCCGCCCGGAGAGTCGATCCGACCCAGGCGAAATCCGCAGTGCCGGCGCAGATGCCTACCTGTCCATGCAGCGCGGCAGTGCCAGTACCGATACCTGGGTGCTCACCGAAGGTGAGGTGGACCGCACCAGCCTGCTGCCGCGGCCGCTCGCGCCGGAGGAGCTGGCCGGCTGGCACCGCATCATCACCAGCCGCTCGGCCGAGAACCTGTTCTGGCTGGGCCGTTACACCGAGCGGGCGGAAAACAGCCTGCGCATCGCCCGCCTGGCGCTGGAGGCGTTGCCCATGTCCAGCGAGAAGGTGCTGGAGGTGCTGCACGGCCTGGCGCTGCGCCACGGCCTGATCGACGCCGGGGTGCCCTCGCCGGCGCGGCCCTCGGCCCAGGCGGCGCGGCTGTTCGAGCGCGCGCTGATCCGTGCGCTGGGGGATGCCGACGGGGCCTGCAGCGTGGCCTTCAACCTGCGCGCGCTGCGACAGTGCGCGCAGGCGCTGCGCGAGCGCCTGTCCACCGAGCACTGGTCGCTGATCGTGGAGCTGGAGCAGCAGTTTGCCGCCCAGCTGGGCAGCGTGATGGCCCTGGAGGGGCATGAGCCGCTGAGCGATGTGCTGCTGGTGCTCAACCGGGCCGCCACCCACCTGGCCGCCATCACCGGTGCCCAGACCGACCGCATGACCCGCGACGATGGCTGGCGCCTGCTCAGCGTGGGCCGCCAGCTGGAGCGACTGGGCATGCTGGCCCATGCCCTGGCCGAGGGGTTCGAGGCTGGACTGCCCGCACACGACGATGGTTTTGCGCTGCTGCTGGGCCTGTTTGACTCCACCATCACCTACCGCGCCCATTTTCAGGCGCGCCGCGAAGTGCCCCCGCTGCTGCACCTGCTGGTGCTGGACACCGACAACCCCCGCTCTCTGGCCTGGGTGTCGCGCACCATGCGCGAACGCCTGCGCAAGCTGGCCCGTCACGACCCACCTTGGGCTGAGCTGGTGAGCGCCTTGCTGCCACGGCCGGACCACTGGTCCCTGGCCGAACTGACCCGGCTGGACGAGCAGGGCCATGCCAAGCGCCTGGTCGATTCCCTGCGCGCCTGCGAGGAAGCCACCCGTCGCGTTTCCGACGAAGTGAGCCGCCATCTCTTCTCCCATGTCCGAGCCGATGAGCACAGTGTCTGGCAGTGAAGCCCGCCGGTCACCGGTTGCAGCACAGGGTCCGGTGGAGGTGCCTGTCACACCGCCGCTGCCATCCCCGCCTCCTGCCCTGCAGGCTCGGCCGGGCGTGCGGACGCTGCGTGTACAGCACGAAACCGTCTATGAATACGATGCTGCGGTGGAGCTGGCGCACCATCTGGCGCACCTGCGACCCCGGCCGACCCCGCTGCAGCAGATCCGCCAATGGCAGTTGGAGATCGACCCGGTGCCCGATCTGGAGCTGCCCACTGCCACGGAGATGAAGGCCGACTTTGGCCCGGCCGCGTCGCGGGGGGACGGGGTGTGGCCGGTGACCGTGCCGCCTGGAGTGCATCAAAGCCAGGATGTCTGGGGCAACTGGCGCGCAGCCTTCAGCCATGCACGGGTGCACGATCACCTGCGGGTGTGCTCCGGTTTTGTGGTGGAGCTGCGTCCGGCGCCCACCTTGCAGCTGTTTGCCAGCCCGGCCTGGGAAGAGGCGGCCACGCGGCTGCGGTATCACCCGGGCGTGCCGCATGACGAGGCGGTCGAGTTTGCACTGCCCTCGGTCTACGCACCTCGCAGCAGCACGCTGGCCCAGTTTGCGCGGGAAGCCTTCATCCCGAGGCAGCCGTTGCTGGCGGGGGCCATGACGCTGATGCAGCACATCTACCGGCGCTTCGAGTACCGGCCCAGCGCCACCTCGGTGGCCACGCGGGCGCCGGAGGCTCTGGCGCAGCGGCGCGGGGTGTGTCAGGACTTTGCGCATGTGATGATCGCGGCGATGCGATCCATCGGGCTGGCTGCGCGCTACGTCAGCGGCTACCTGCTGACTCAACCACCGCCCGGCCAACCGCGTCTGGTCGGGGCGGACGCGTCACATGCCTGGGTGGCGGTGTGGTGCCCGCTCAACGGCTGGGTGGCACTGGACCCGACCAACGGGGTGCCGGCCGGGCAGGACCATGTCACGCTGGCCTGGGGGCGCGACTACGCGGATGTCGCCCCTCTGCGGGGGGTGATCCGTGGTGGCGGACGGGCCCAGCCCCGGGTGGCGGTGACGGTGGAGCCGCTGCGCTGATCTTCTGCGACGCGTCTGTTGCGGGTGCGCAGAGATCACGCTGGGCCGCTTGCGGTGACGGCGGCTGTGCAAAGTGACTCAACCGGCGGGAAGGTCGGTCGATATGCGGGATCAAGCCCGTCCATTTCGACCTCATCTCCCCAGCCGACCATGCTTCAGATCTTTCAACGCCTGCTCCGCCGAGGTGCCCCGGCGGACGCTGAATCCACGCTGCTCAAGAGCTGGGCCGAATCACGTGGCGGGGATTGCCGCAACAGCCGCCGCGGCCTGGGGCTGAAGGTGCGCTCGCGCAGCGCTGCGGGGGACATGCGGCTGGAGTGGGGCCTCTCGCAGCGCAGCTACATCGACGGACCCGAGTTGCGCCTGCGCGTCGATGCGGGGTTGCCTGCGCAGCTGGAGATGCTGGTGATGAGCCGCAGCCTGGCCGACCGGCTGGAGGCGCAGACCTATGAGCTGCTGACCCACGATGCACAGACCGAGATCGACGGCGCCGCGCCGCAGGAGGTGCGCTGGCTGGCGATGTTCGAGCGCATGGAAGACCTGCTGCCACCGGCCTTTGCCGAGGCCTTTGTGGTGGTCGGAAGCAGCCCGGTGCATGCACGCCATTGGGCCCAGGGCGAACTGGCGGTGCGTCTGCAGCGCGCGCAGGACCGCTGGTTGGCACCAGAGGCTCCGCTGCTGCTGATGACCCTGCGTGGCCGACTCTATCTGCGCACAGCAGCGCCCAGCCTGGACGAAACGCTGCTCGATGGAGTGCGTTCGCTGGCTGAGGCCGGGGCGCTGCGGGCCCGGCGCATCTGCTCACGCTCCGGGCGCAGCACGGTGCACGGCGCGGTGCCGCCGGCGACGCTGCAGTCTGCCGTGGCGAGCCTTTCGGTGGCTGCGGCTGCCGCCGGTGCGCGGCCCGGTCAGGCCGGCGCAGCGGCGCCACCGCACCGCGTGGCGCAACGCCCCCTGGAGGAGGCGGGCGGTGCGCTGCCGATGGCCGCAGACCTGGACGGCATGGAGATGCGCACCGCGGACCTGGCCACCTTCAGCGAGGAGATGATGCGCGACTTCTCGCCCTCGTCGATGATGGAGGCCGCGCAACTGGAGGGCGATGACGGTGGTGATGCGGATCTGCCGTCCGAGCTCCCGCCGCTGGACGGCAACATCCCCACCGATCTGACGCTCTGAGCAACCCCATGGGCCGGGCGATGCCCGTCCCGATCAGCCCAGTCGCTGGGCGATGCGCCAGCCCAGTTCGGCCATCGGCCGGGCCCCGGCACCGGCCTGGCGGGCCTGTTCGCTGGAGGCGATGCCGTCCACCACCCGGCGGGCAATGCCCTGCAGGATGGCCGCGATGCGGAACAGGTTGTAGGCGAGGTAGAAGGGCCAGTCGCGCCGGAGTTGGTGGCGGTCGATCGCCGCACCGCCGCGCGCAGAGGTCAGGCGGTCCAGGTAGCGGTCGATGTAGACCTCCTCCGATGGAATGCCCAGGGCGGCCAGATCGGTGCCGCCGATGCCGCGAAACACGCCGTAGGGGATGTGCCAGGACATGCAGTGATAGCTGAAGTCCGCCAGCGGGTGGCCCAAGGTGGACAGCTCCCAGTCCAGCACCGCCAGCACGCGGGGTTCGCGGGGGTGGAACATCAGGTTGTCCAGCCGGTAGTCGCCATGTACCACCGACAGCCAGGACTCATCTCGGGCACTGGCGGGGATGTGCTGCGGCAGCCATTCGATCAGCCGGTCCATCGCCTCGATCGGCTCGGTGATGGAGGCCTGGTACTGCTTGCTCCAGCGGCCGATCTGGCGTTCGAAGTAGTTGCCTGGTCGCCCGTAGTCCGCCAGTCCGGCAGCCTGCACATCCACCGAATGCAGCGCAGCGATCACGCGGTTCATCTCGTCGTAGATCGCGGCGCGCTCGTCGGGTGCCAGGCCGGGCAGCGTCTGGTCCCACAGCACCCGGCCGTCCAGGTGCTCCATGATGAAGAAGGCGCGGCCGATGATCGACTCGTCCTCGCACAGCAGCAGCATGCGCGGCACCGGCACATCGGTGGCTCCCAGGGCCTGCATCACCCGGTACTCGCGCTCAATCGCATGCGCTGAGGGCAGCAGCCGTGCCACCGGGCCGGGTTTGCTGCGCATCACGTAGCGCGTACCCGGTGTGGTCAGCCGGTAGGTGGGGTTGGACTGGCCCCCCTTGAACTGCTCGACCTGCAGCGGCCCGGCATAGCCGGGCAGGTGGGCGCAGAGGTGGCGGTCCAGCGCAGCGATGTCGAAGGCGTGGCTGGCGGCCATCGGGCGGGTGCCGGTGTGGGCAGAGGTGTCCATGCAGCTTCGTGTCTCAGTGTTCGGCGATGGCGGCCAGCTTGTCGCGCGACAGCACCACCAGGCGGGTCGGTTCGATGCGCAGCGCCCCTTCACGCTCGAAGCCTTTGAGCTCCTGGTTGACGCGTTGCCGGGAGGCGCCCACGAGCTGGGCCAGATCCTCCTGGGCCAGTTGCAGGCCGATGCGGATCTCCTCGCCATTGGTCACGCCGTAGCTGCGCGCCAGGATCAACACCTGTTTGGCCAGGCGGGCCGCCAGCGGCTTGGTGTTGAGATCCTCGAAGTGCGCGAACATCAGTCGCAGGCGGCGGCAGTTCAGGCGCAGCAGGGCTTCGTAGAGCTCGCTGTGGCGCGACAGCAGGTCGTTGAAGTCGTGCTTGCGCACGATCAGCAGCGTGGTCGGCCCGTGGGTGGTGGCGTCGTGGGTGTGCGGCAGACCGTCGAACAGCGAGATGTCGCCGAACCAGGTGCCTGGCTCCACATAGGTGAGGGTGATCTGCTTGCCGGAGAACGATACCGAGCTCACCCGCACCGCCCCGCTGGCCACCCCCACCCAGTCGACGGCAGGGGCGCCACGGGTGCCGATCTGCACACCGTCCGGGTAGCGGCGGATGATGCTGCGCGCCAGGATGTCGTTGCGCAGCAACGGCGAGAGCTTGGAGAACCAGGGCCCGTGTTCGATCTGCTCGCGTTCGTCGGGGGTGAGGATCGGTGTCGTCATGCCAGCCAGTGGACCGCCAGGGTGTGAAGATTCGGTTGACGCGGTGGGACGGTGAGGCGACTCAGCCGAAACGCGGCGAGCGTTTCTCGCGCCAGGCCGCCAGGCCTTCGCCGCCGTTGGGATGGTTCACGTTGTCGACGAAAGCTTTGCGCTCGCGGTCCAGCTGATCGGCAAGTGCGGGTGACGGTGAACCCACCAGCTCCTTCACGCTGGCCAGCACGTTGGGCGCGAAGGCGCCCAGCTCCTCGGCCAGCGCCAGTGCGGTCGCCAGGGCTTCCCCGGGGGCGCAAAGCCGATTGACCAGGCCGCTGCGGTGCAGGTCCTCGCCGCTGCGGGTCTGCGCCATCCAGATCCATTCCAGCGCCTGGTTGCGCGGCAGCAGTTGGGACAGATGCCAGCTTGCACCGCCGTCCGGGGAGGTGCCGATGCGGCCGTAGGCCAGCGAGAACTTGGCCTCCCGGGACGCCACGAGCAGGTCACAGGCCAGCGCCAGGGAGCAACCCGCACCGGCCGCAGCGCCTTCGACCGCGGCGATCACCGGTTTGGGGCAACTGCGCAGCGCTTCGATCCACTGGTGCAGGGCGTCCACCCGGGCCTGCTGCCGCTCGGGCTGTCCGCGCACCGCCTGCATCTGACTCAGGTTGCCGCCGGCGCTGAAATGCCCGGCCGCGCCGGTGAGCACCACGCAGCGGATCTGTGCGTCCGATTCCGCCAGCGACAGCGCCTCCACGCCGGCCGCATAGAGCTCCGGGCTGAGGGCATTGCGGGCGGCGGGATCGCTGATCGTCAGCAGCAGGGTGCTGCCTTGTCGTTCACTGAGGAGTTCTGCGGGCATCGCTGTTTCGGTAGGAGGGTCGGACCGTACGGGGCGAGGAACTGCCGAATTCTGGCATGAAAACGAACGATCGTTCGTTTCTGTGCGGAGGGCCGATGAGCCGGTGGGTGCCGGCCTGGGGGCCTCAACCCAGGTGTCGGCGCAGCCGTTCCAGCGCGGCGTGCAGCGTCTCGTCCTTCTTGGCAAAACACAGCCGCGCAATCTGCTGGTTGCGGCCATCGCAGTAGAAGGCGCTCAGCGGGATCGCGGCCACACCCACTTCGCGGGTGAGCCATTCGCAGAAAGCCGCCTCCGGCAGGGCGGCGATGGCGGCATCGAGCGCGCTGTAGTCCACGCACTGGAAGTAGGTGCCTTCGCAAGGCAACAGGCGCAGCCGGGTGGGGGCCAGTCCAGCGCGGAACAGGTCGCGTTTGCGCTGGTAGAAGTCCGGCAGCTGCAGGTAGGGCACCGGGTCGGCCATGTAGGCGGCCAGCCCGTGCTGCATGGGGGTGTTGACGGTGAAGGTGTTGAATTGATGCACCTTGCGGAACTCGGCACTCAGTGAGGCCGGCGCGGCGGCAAAGGCCACCTTCCATCCTGTGACGTGGTAGGTCTTGCCGAAGCTGGAGATCACCACGGCCCTTGCCGCCAGTTCTGGCCAGCGTGCGGCACTGGCATGCGCCACGCCGTCGTACACCATGTGCTCGTAGACCTCGTCGGCGATCAGCAGGATGTTGGTGGGCCGCAGCAGTTCGGCCAGACGCTGCATTTCGGCGGGTGTCCAGACCGTGCCGCTGGGGTTGTGCGGCGTGTTGACGAACAGCGCCCGGGTGCGCGGCGTGATGGCCGCGGCGATGCGCTCGAAATCCGGCCGGAAGCTGCCGGGGGTGAGCGGCACCCGCACCGCAGTGGCCCCAGCCAGGGCAATGGCCGGTTCGTAGCTGTCGTAGCAAGGCTCCAGCACGATCACCTCGTCGCCCGGATGCACCAGGGCCAGCACGGCAGTGAGCAGGGCCTGGGTGGCTCCGGCGGTGACGGTGATTTCCAGGCCCGGGTCGTAGTGCTGGCCGTACAGCGTCTCGATCTTGGCGGCAATGGCCTCCCGCAGGGCCGGAACACCGGCCATCGGCGGGTATTGGTTGTGACCGGCGTCCATCGCGGCCTTCACGGCGTCCTTCAGGCGCGCATCGCCATCGAAGTCCGGAAAACCCTGGCCGAGGTTGACCGCTGCGCATTGCTGCGCCAGCGCGGACATCACGGTGAAGATGGTGGTGCCCACCTGTGGCAGGCGGCTGGTGACGGCGGGGGTGCGCGGCATCGGCTGGGTCATGGCAGTGGCAGTCGAGTGAGCAAGGGGCCTGATGTGACTTCGGGTTCGATCACAGCGGGGCAAGCAGGGATTCAAAGTCCGCAGGCGTCGTCACCTTCCGGGTGGCCGCTCATGGCCCGTTCCACCAGATGGCGGCTGAGGCGGTCGGACAGCAGCTGCGCAAAGGCATAGACAAAGTTGCGCAGGTAGGCGCCGCGTTTGAAGGCGATGCGCGCCACGTTGGTGCCGAACAGATGTCCCACCGGCCGGGCGCACATCTCGGCGGTGACGGAGAACAGCGGGTCGTCGCGCACCGCCATTTCGGCCACGATGCCCACCCCCAGGCCGAGGCGGGCGTAGGTCTTGATCACGTCGGAGTCGATGGCCTCCAGCACGAACTGGGGGGCCAGCCCGCGGTGCTCGAAGGCCGCATCGATGCGCGAGCGACCGGTGAAGGAGGGGTGGTAGGAAATCAGGGGCTGGGCAGCCAGGTCGTCCAGATCGAGGCGCTCCAGCTGCGCCAGCGGGTGGTCGGTCGGCATCACCGCCACATGGCGCCATTCGTAGCAGGGCAGGGTGACCAGGTCGTCGTACTGGGTCAGCTTCTCGGTGGCCATGCCGACTTCCGCTGCGTCGTCCAGGATCATCTGCGCCACCTGCTCCGGAGTGCCCTGGTGCAGGCTCACCGACACCTTCGGGTAGCGCGAGCGCAGCGCCGCCACCGGCCCGGGCAGGACGTAGCGTGCCTGGGTGTGGGTGGCCGCAATCGAGATGGTGCCGGCCTCCTGCAGCGTGTAATCCTGACCGATGCGGCGCAGGTTGGCCACCTCCCGCATGATGATCTCGATGCTGCGCAGCACCTGCTCGCCCGGTTCGGTGATGCGCTTGAGGCGCTTGCCATGGCGGGCGAAGATGTCGACACCGAGTTCCTCCTCGAGCTCCAGGATGGCCTTGGAGATGCCGGGCTGGGAGGTGTGCAGGGCCTTGGCGGTCTCGGTCAGGTTCAAGCGCCGACGCGCCGCCTCCTGAACGAAGCGGAACTGATGCAGGTTCATGCGCCCTGGCTTTCCTGCTGGGCCAGTCCGTATGCTGCATCCGCCAGGGCGGTGATCACTGCTTCGGACTCACCGATGGCGCAGGTGCTGTTCAGGACCAGGTCGGGGTGGCGCTGGCGCAGGTCTTCCAGCAGGGCGGGCAGGTCCCGTTTGACGTGGCCGCCCGCGCCGAGGAACACCGGCACCACCGTCACGCGGCGGCAGCCGGCCTGCACCAGGGCGTCCACGGCCGTGCCCAACGGGGGTTGCATCAGCTCCAGGTAGGCCAGCTCGACCGGC
>Ga0154020_10008183_pt1 | contig 12138 bp, 12 predicted proteins | sample Klosneuvirus_201_FD_109709 | JGI IMG/M metagenome (GOLD analysis project Ga0154020, IMG submission 109709) | Active sludge microbial communities from wastewater, Klosterneuburg, Austria - Klosneuvirus_20160825_MG | ecosystem: Engineered > WWTP > Aerobic digester > Activated sludge | place... | reverse complement strand
CGTGGATATCAGAGTCGTTAATGTTTGGCCCTCTGATTTGTGTCGATCTGTGAAGAACACAATAAAGTCTTTTTCGGGTGTTTCGTGTGGGTGTCGGGATGGGGATTGTTTAACTATGGGATGCAGTTCTTTTGCCGCCAATATAGAATGTGGAAGGCGATGTGTCAATCTCGGTTGTCGGAATAATCGAATGGAGTGTCGAAGATGGGGTGCAGTACAGGTTTTTGATACTGGTTGTTATGGTGTGGGTTTAAGAGCAAGACAAGATTTCTTTTGTGGAGATTTTGTTCTTGAGTATGTGGGTGTGGTTTATCCCGCTACTGAACTACCTGATTTGTTGGAGGATCGTCGTTATGTGTTGGATCTTGGGTATGGTGTCTTTATCGATGCAGCAAAGATTGGTGGTGTAGCTCGATATATCAATCATTGTTGTGAACCGAATTGTGGTTTTTTTAGGTGGATTGTTGGAGGGTTGCCTAGGGTTGGTGTTTTTGCGTTGAAAAATATTGTGACGGGTTCTGAGTTAACAGTCAATTATGGAATGACTGGACTCGGTGGAAAGGCGGGTTTCATCTGTAAATGTGAAAAGTGTAATTTAGAAGTGTGATTTTCGTACTTTGAGGTCATTTGTTGTACTGATTATTGTTTTGGTGTTATTGTTTGGAGACAAAAAAGTTTGTGATATGTGTTGAATCATATCATTCCTTCTGTCTGTTCTATGTTGATTCTGTTATTTTACGATGATAGTATTAGTGTCTAGCCATGGTTATGTGGTTTAGTTATAAACGATACAAATGTTGGTATTTTGATTAGTTAGTAAGTTAGTTATAATGTCTGGATTTGATGTTTTTTCTTGCTTTATAGTTCGAATTTCAAAGTTAACTATGGTTTTCGGTACTATGGTGTTTTGGTGTTAGTGTTTTGTAAGTTTATTTTTAACGGATTTAATAGTTGACTTTAGACTATGTTTCTTTTTGGTTTTTAAATATTTGAGGTCTTCTTCTACTTTCTGGTATAGTCAAACGATAATTGTTGATGATGTACGTTGAAAATTTTTTATTGGTTTTTTGATTTTTGGATTTTTTTATTTTTTTTTGGTTGATGATTGATAGGTATTATCTGGTTTTCGTGTTGGTTTATTCTTTTGGATTGTTTGTGTCTTATTCGATGTTCTCTGTTGTTGGGTTCAGTTTTTGTTTTTTGTTGCTTGGTTCCGTATGGGGCTCAATCAGACGTTCGTCTTCGTCCATTGCTTCCTGTGTAATTGTTGTTGTATTTGCTGTGTTCGCTGTGATGTTGTGTTCGTCTGTTTCTGTGGCTGTGATTACGATTTCGTTGTTGTTGTTGTCGTCTTCGGTTGGTTTGGGATCTTCGTCTGCTACCTCTTCGAATGCGTTGACTGTCGTGTCGATGGTTTCTGGTGGTTCTTCGAATGTTAGGTCTGTCGTTTCTATGTTTTCTGGTGGTGTGTTCGGTGATATTATTGTTATGTCGTTGGGTTCGTTTTTTTCGTTTGAAGGTTCTTCGTTGGACCATTCGCTGTCGCTGTCACTGTCGTCTTCACTGTCGTTGTCTGTTGTCCCTGTGTTGTCGTTTTCGTTGTGCTGTGGATACTGTATGTCGATGGCTGATTTTGCATCTTTCAGTTTTGATGCGGCGTCCATTGCCTTTTTCTTCAGTTCATTTGCCAATTTGATCCAGTCAGTAGTTTCGATGTTGCATGTTGATAGGTTTCGAGCGGTTTTGGCTAGTTCTGCGCAAGTTTGTCCGCATAGTTCCAGTGTTTGGACGATGTTTAAATTTAGTCGGTATTCGTGTAATTTTTCTTTCTGTTCTCGTTTTTCTTTTGGTTTGGGTGACTCTTTCGCTTTCTTTTGGGTGGTGGTTTCTGATGTGGTTGTTGTTTTTATTCCTGCAATTCTTGCGGATCGTCGTACTCCTTCTGTTGTTTCTTCTTCATCTGTTTCGTTTTCTGTATCTTTGTTTTTGCCTTTCTTGTCGCTTGATTGTTTCTTTTTTGTTTGTTTTTGAACTTTGGGTTCCTCTTTTGGTACGTCGATGTTTAGATGTCCTTGGAGATAAATGGCAAAGAATTCGTCAATTGTGTACCTGTCTTCTGCTAATTGCTTCAAGTGTCCCGCGTGGTCGGTTTCGTTCGTGTCTTTGGCAAAGTTGAATTCGATGTCGCTTATGGATTCTACTTCGCTATTGAAGCAGCCTGTTTAGTGTGTGTTTTTCGGGAGTGGAAAGTTAGTTTGTTTGGTATTATGAGTTGTGAAATTGATTGTTTGAGATTTTCGACTTACCTGCGTTGTTCATGGTTGTTAGATAGTGTGCCTTTGTGCTGAATATTTTTCTGCATGGTATGTGGTTGCAGTATCTTCCCAGTTGTCCCAAGAATCCTTCTATTAATGACTTGTTGTCCGATTCGCCTCGAAGTTCGTCGATATCGTCTGTCTTCAAAGTTTCGGTTGCTTTCGGGAACGGTCCGTATTTAACGAGTAGTGCAATTATGTCGTTTAGGATAGAACATCGGACGATGAACTCGACTTTCAACCAGGCACGATTGGTTTTGATTGTTCCCTCTTGGATAAATCTCTTCTTGATTGCCGCGGAGATTGAAAGAGTTGGTGTGATGATATAGTTGGTAATCCACATGGGATCTACCATGTCAAATTCGGTCGATGTTATCTCTTGTTCAGCGGCATGTCTCTTCCATGTGACGAATTCGAGTAGTTGTTCAAATGAGGCGTTGTCATGAATCGAATAAACAACTAGAAACATGATAGCTCTTATGTGTCGTGGTGCAAGTGCTCCATCTAAGTCTTTGCTTCCTTTGTGTAGGAGTCGTCTTAGTGGCCATGTACTTAGATTTTCTAGGACTTGTTCGGTTGTGAGGGAAGAGTCTGAATTGGGACTTTTCCTGTAGTCCGTCATCACTTGTATCCCAGGGAAGTTTGAAAGGATGCTGTTGGCAAGTAAACGTTGCATTTCGTTGATTCGTTCTTGGAATGCGTCTTTTCTTTCGATATACGGCGGTCCGAAGAAGTTTTCATGTGTCAATGTCCAGGTTCTTTTCATCTCGTGTTCGATGACCTGTAAGGACTCGATGAGTTGGTCTCTCCAGTTCCTCTTCCGAGCGAGTGCATTCTTTGCGTCGTACACTTTGCTGTCGCGGACTGCTGCGACACGAAAATTTTCGTTCAGGTCAGTTCGGGGCGTTAATATTCTGATCGGTGGAGATGCAAAGATTGGGGCATCCGGGCATGGAATTTGTTCACATTGCATGGAGTCGAAATCCTCAAATGCCGAGTGTCCTCCGAGAAAATAAACGCAACAGGCCGCGCGGTGAAGACCGTCGATGAACGCAATTCGCAGAGTTGACTTGGATTGAATAATTTCTGCCAGACGTCGATATAAGTAACATCTAGTCAACAAGTCTGTCGCGTGACTCGCAGGTTCCTCTGGTGTGAGCAGTTTTAAGAGGTTTCGCTGTGCTTCGAATGAGTGCATATGTTCGTTGGCGAATTCATTAAAGAATGTACTGACGAGCTGACCAATTGACGACTGTTGAATTGATTCGTCGCTAATGTTCAACTTGAATGTCTTCAATAAAGATTTGAGGCAGTCTTTTGTTGGTGATACTGCAGTGGTTCCGTTAGTTAGTTGTTGCGTGTGTTTCTTTTGTCCAATTGGTGCCGCTGTTGCAATCGGTAAACCTTTGGGGTCGGAAGAGATTTCGTATGGTACGATGCATAATTCGTTGTCAAATACGAAGTCTTGTTTGTCCTTAGAGCAGTGGACTGCATTGTATAGTTCACGATGGAGTCGGTCCGTGTCGAGTGGATGATGGTTCACCATTGGTTGTAAAAAGGGTGACAGGTCTTTTTCTCGATGTGCAAATAGAGACAAAAATGATAGACTGCATCTGCTGAGGTTGATTCGGCTAAGTTGTCTGACATTCTGCCGGCCGAGAATAAGACCCTAGATAGAGGACTGATATCTGGTTGTTGGTTCGTGTCGATGGCTGTGACTTCTGTCGGAGACACATTCTTGGCTTTGCGTATTCCTCTGGGAGAAGATTTGGTGTTGCTCTTCACCTTCGGTGAGCGCTTCGATGGACTGGCTGCTTTGTTTTTCGTCATTATAATTTTTGTGATATTCTCTTGTGAAGTGTTATTTTACTCGTATGTATTTTTGCGAACTGTGATTGTTTGCGAACTTTTTACTCTTGTGCCCTGCCGTCACTGGTGAGGTTTGGCTTCGCATGGTGCACTCGTATCCTACGGTGATTAACCGTTCGTATTTTCTGGTAGATAAGGTACTGAGTGTGGGACTGATCGCCACTTGTTTGGTCGTGTAGTATATGTTATAGTTTATTCTATGATGTGGTGAGTCATTGGATATTACTCTGAATAATTTTATCTTGACAGATGTGGCGATATCAGTTAAAAATTTTGTGTCTAATGGTTTTTATTGGTTTGATAAGATAAATAAAATGACGTATGTGCTGACTCTTGTTAAGGTTGCTGTGACTCGTACGTATGTACAATGGTAAGTCACGTTAACAACTGATGACCTGTGTAAGATGATTTTGGTTTGTATGTGACATATGAATCAGTGCAATAAAAATTCTATGTAGCATCTTCGATTGAATGTGTGAAAAGAATGTCAAGCGTTTAAAATGAGACTGTATTGTCATATGATCCATCTTATTTGTTTTGTCATTGCTTTAGATGTGGTTCCTGTATTGTTTGAGCAATACTGTGACGTCTTCTGTTATTGAAAAATGCGCAACGAGAAGTCAACTCTATTCAATGATGTTGCGTTTATATAATTGTGTATATTCCTGATTGTTATGAAGAATACAAATTTTTCGTTTGTCATTGTTGTGGTCTTGTTTGCGCGAACGACCTGCAACACAAGATGATTTGGCTGGAATGGCTGACAATGCGTCATTGGCTTGAACGATTTTCTGGTGAAAGGGATATCTCGTTGAACGGATGATTGTCGGTTTCGTTATTAGGATGTCTTGTTTTGACGTTGAGTCTTGTCATTGTCAGTTGAATAAAATTCGAAGTCAACTTGTATCGATGAAATCCGACATGTATGTTGTATTGGTAGTAGTTTTGCCAATGCGTCTTTGGGGATTTGGATTTTTCTTTTCCATAAATCGCAGTCTCTCATAAATTTGTGGTCTCGTTATTTCATATCGATTTACATTTTGACGTCTATAAGTGAATAATGGTGAGATATGTGTGTAAACTGTTGTTGTTTAAGACGTCTTTTACTGTAATCAATGTTATCGTTTGTTCGACTTATGTGTGTCCGTTATTATTTTGATGGTAATTGATAAACTATTTAATCATAGGCACGAAAAGCAGTGGGAGCCATTCGCGGGAAAAAGCGTGATACTTACAGAGAAGTTGAGGTCGTGGAGACTCCGCGTTCTAAGGGAAAGAAACTTAAGACGATTTCGGCATCTCCAGATGATGTCCGAGTAGTTGAAGACGTAGTACACCCCGTTAAGATCAAAATAGAAAAGAGTACGGAGGAGAGTGACGAGGAAAAGACAGGGACAGATGGTATTGACGACGACAGCGTGGAAAGCGATGATGAATTTGGTTTATCCACCATTCCGACGAAGCCTGAAGACATAAACCGAAACATTTTGGCCGCTAACAACCGTGGCGGAGAAGACACGTCAGGTAAGTGAAGTGGACTCAAATACTTCATGCAAGTATTCGATGTTAAGGATTCGGATAGTTTTCTGGTAGTACCTCGAGTCAAGTATGCGAACAATAAGCGAGATTGCTTCAAGTTTAAGGCCAGCTATGTCAAATTGGCTCTTTCTGCGATGAGCGAGAAAGCAAGTAACTTTTACTTGAAGCAATTGGTGAACTCGAAAGTGTTTCCTATTCGCAAAGTGCCGCACGGGAGTGACATTGTGTCAAAGAACGACAAGGATTACGTTGATCAAGTGCTCGTTTGCACTTTCAATAAGAGTCAGTTTGATGGTAAAGACGAAGCCGTTGATGTGGTAGTGAAAATGATGTCAAAGGCGCTTGCTTCGGAAGCATTCAAAGAGTATTATATCGGCGTATTGAAAGAGAAAGGCCCGGGTATATTGAAATTGATGGATACAGAGAAAGATGACCTGTTTACAGTATTGAAAACGAAGTGCTTCGATCGTATTGACGAAGAGGCTCTGGATGCTTTGTTTGTCAATGTTGACATTGTTCATTTATTGAAACAAGCCTTTGGGAAGAAGGTAGACGGTGATAAATTGCCGAATGCTATTGCCGCATATGGATGGAAAGACGGAAAGCCTGCGGGTTACTGAGTTGACTTTTCCTTATCCTAAAGGGTTGTGGATGTGTTATGCTCTGATTATTCGTGTTCGATCCAGAATTGTGATATTGTAATACTCTGTTAATTTAACCGTCTGTTTTGTTGTTTTGTTTGGCTTGTTCTGTTCCGTTTGATACTGTTATGAATTTCTTAGGTGATCCTTTGGTTTCTGAAGTTGGTTTGGAGCATGGAGTGACTCGGTTGAGAACAGTGACCCGCTTAAATCTTCAATATGATTGCCTCCGTTACGGAGTGGTTTATTCTCATTTGCCTTGTAGCGTCAAGGACAAAGAATATAATCGGCTCAGAAAATTGTTGTCAATTGGGAAAAAAGAAGTGTTGGCAGGAAAACGAACGTTGAATTCAGCAATCGAAGCCGAAACCTTTTATTCTTTGACAGATCATGAATGAGATGTGTCGATTCGAAGGGTGTGGCTAGAGGAAACAAGGCAGGTCCTTCTTCGTTTACAGTATGAAACACTCGTATATGGACTAGTGTCTCATTATAGAGCACTTGGGACGATAAAGGATGTCGTTGGAACTACGGTCGACCTGGTGAAATCTCCCGTGTACTCTGCATCTAAACGAGCTATTAGTCGGGCGAAAGAAGATGTGCAAAATGGGAAGTTAACTTTGGCTTGTGATCTTGATTTTCAGCGGTTTGGCGCAATAAGCGATTTTGAACGTTCTGAATTGTTGTCTCTAATAGAGTCCAGACAAACGGAGAATACGGAGATTGAAGAGGTAAAGCGTGTGCTGGGTATGCTTCGATATGAGTGCGCGAAGTATGGAGTGAAGTTTCCACTTTTGCCCTATTCAGCTTTCAGGACTTTGTCTGACTTGAGGTCCTCACAACAATACAACATGCTAAAACGAGCTATTAGGAGGCAAAAGAAAGAAGAGGCAGACGAGGGGTTTGTTTCGCTTCAGAATGTTTCTGTGGATCGATTCTTGGGCTTGGATGAACTACAACAGAATAAATTATCAGTTATGTTGGAATTTGAGGGAACGATGCTTCGAGTGAGACATAAGCATTGTACACGTTGCCATAAGGTTTCGTTGTATGGATGGCCCGATGACAAAAAATCGGTGTGTGTTCATTGTGCTAAGCAATTGTTGACCCCTGTTGAGAGAGAAGAGATCATGCAAAACGTCTACCCTACATGGAAGGACGAGAGCGGAGCAATACATCATGAACTTCCGGAAGACTTGGTTGGATTAACTATAGCTGAGCAGCTATTGATACAAAAGGCATCTCCGTTGATTCCCATCATGCATATCAAAAACGGGACGTTCGGGTGTAAAGGCCATGTTTGTACTTTCATACAGCGAGTGAATGAAACATGTCGGGTATTACCACGATTGCCGGAAAACTGTCAGGTCGTAAAGGTGATAAGAACACATATAACGACAGGTGGGACAGAGGTTACCAAGGCGTATTCCATTCGCCGAACAAAGGTCTTAGCTGCACTTCGGTGGTTGAAGAGGTATAATATTGAATATCAAGATATAGAGATAGATGAGTCCAATCTGGATTGGATGAATGGTGAAGAAGAGGCAGAACTAAATAGCGTTCATGTTATTGACCAGATCGCCGAAGACGACGAAGAAAAAGATAGAGGTCCGGCAGAGAATCAAGTTTTTGTCCCGGAGGAACAGGCGGACCAGTTCATTGAAGCATCGGGTTCGGTGAACGAGACCGATGCGCCATTTATTCCACAATCAGATGCTGATCTGCTGGAATCTATGAAATTAGCCGCCGATGATCCACATACGGCTAGGATTGAATGGCCAACTATTCTACCAGAACCTATATCGGAATATAGTGATAAAAAAATATTTGTGATGGCGTTTCCATGGTTGTATCCTGGAGGTAAGTTTGTGTCAGGTTAAATTCTGTGAGATGGTTTGTCATGTGTGGGGTATATTAAATGTGCGTAAAATCTTATATGCGAAACCCGCAAAACAGGCGTCGGTGATTATGTACAAGCAAAGAAATACGGTATCAAAGTACAGGATTGGGTACAAAATCAATTGCTGTATCACGATGGACGATTTGCCAAGGATCACTTGTGGTGTTTTATGGCATTGAATTATATGCATCGTCGACGCAATCAAGATCACGGAAACTGGTTTATCAAAGGGTTTATGGAAGATGCACCTCCGACAATGGATGATTTGAAAGAACGTTTGTCAGAACGCGATACTAAGTTCTTGGATCAGATGTTATATTACACTCAAAAGGTAAAAGGCAGCGATGCTTACTGGAGAGCAAAACGAGCAGAGTTGTACTCTTGGATAAATCATCACATAGACAGTGGACATGGAGCACCAAACTTGTTCATTACGTTAAGTTGTGCTGAATATTTCTGGCCAGATATAAAACGGCTGTTGGAAGAGAGGATTTATATTGCAACTGGAGAAGATGTGGATCTTGATTTGGATCACACGGCGAAAGTTAAGGCAGTAAACGAGTACAGCATCGTCGTACAAGAATACTTTCATAAAAGAGTTGAACACTTCATGGAGTCTGTCGGGAAAGAGTTATTGGGTATTAAACATTATTGGCTGCGATATGAATTTGCCAAAAGCCGTGGACAAATACATTGTCATATGTTGGCAATTACTCATGACGCAGCTGATGTTACTGGAATTATGTCTAAATTGCACGAAGCACGCAATGATAAAGAGCTTCAAGCATCTCTGCTTGAAGCGTGGGTCAAGGATCGCTTTGGTATGAGTGCTGAAATGCCAGAATTACACAATGACAGCAATGAGGACGATAGAACATTTTCCATGGACGAAACACAGCGGAACTATCAGCCGTGTAGTGTGAGGTTATGTGACGTTAAGGATGATACCATGGATATGTTTTGCTTGGCATCGACAACGCAATTGCACAAATGCAGTAACTATTGTATGCGACAACCACGAGAAGCAAGCAAATCCCGAGATGATAGCGAAGGCGAAAAGAACGACGGTACATCTGGGCGAGAAACTGTGAATTCCGCAAATTCTCGAATTGTCAAATGTCGGTTTTGTCGGATGGGAGCTGGCGTAGAAAAGAATGTTGGTGCCGCGGATACACCGGGATGGGAACATCGAGAAAAAACTGAACTCGTACGTGATGAAAGGGGTTTTATGAAATTGTTGATGAAACGAACTAATAACACACGTATGCTACAGACAAGCTTTGACGTGTTGAGGGTCTGGAGAGCAAACTGCGATGTGGCAGTGCTGTTGTATGAAACCGATCTGATGAAACCCGACCCAGCGGAAATAGCGAAGGTTACGGACTATGTAGTTGCATATGCTTCCAAGGGAAACTCTACGCTGGCCGTTGAGAAGCAATTGGTTTCGCGGTTTATTATGAAGTGAGTGGTCCATTTTCTCTTGAACGAATTTACAAGTCAACTCTTCTCTTTGTTTTTGATCGTTACTGAAACTGTTGTCTATTCCCTTCACTTCGAAAGCGCTAATGACGAAACAGGTACTCAACGTGATGTTATAAGGCTGGTACGACAGATTCTTAATAGAGCTCTGGCTACTAGAGTAATATCCAAGCAAGAAGCTATGTGTGAACTAGGTGGGCTTGGTCTTGTTCTGTGTTCTGAAACCATTGAAACAGTATCGCTGTCTGGTGCTCGAAAGATATCCGACTCTAGTGTCAATTATGCAACAATGATTCAAAAATACAAGAACAGAGAATCGTCATTGAATCGAATGTCGTTTCATCAGTTTTTTCATTTTCACAAGAATGAGAGACAGACAAACAACAAAAGAAAACAAGACAATGTTGTAATTCCACATTATGTAGGTGGATCGACCTTGCCGAAATTTCCTGTTGACGATAGTTATGCAAGGGCAACATTGTTGATTCACAAGCCATGGAGCAGGGAGTCTCCGTTGGATGGAGACGGAAGGTGGAAGGAAATGTTTGAAGATTTCTTAAAATGTCCTGACTGTCCGTCTTCAGTTGTAGTGGCATATGAGAGAGCTCGCTTGCGTGCCATGAAAATTCAAAGAGGTATCTACTATGAGCCAGTTTCGGGAATGGATGAAATGGGTGCAGGGGATCTGTATGGAGAACCCAGTGAAGAGGCTATGGATGTGGTGGAATTACTGACAAGTCGTGCTCAAAATTTACCTGATAATACTTTTGGACAATTAGGTGGACCAAGAGGTGAAACATATAATTGGGCAAGGCTTATTGAAGAGGTAAGTCAGATAAAACTCTCTACAGATCTAGGTTGTCCGATATCTTTTGTTAACGTGTTTTACTGTGAACTTTTTTTGTGTAATTATCGATTAGGATTGTATTCATCGGCCTGATACATTTGAATGGTTGAGCCGTCACGTTCACAAATCAGAAGAGCACGCTCAAGTCCAAAGAGATGCAGGAGTGTATCCCATATCAGTCCCGCTTAAGCTAGATGGCACGGGTTACACAATAGACGCTGTTGCGGGTGACCAAAAAGACATACTGTTGGAGATAATGAAAAAAGTGAAACAGTGGGTTACCCTCGCTGATCCAAACATTAATGGTGTGGACGGTCGTCAACAGAAGTTTGATGCAATGAGAATGACGGTTTTGGGAGCAGCTGGAACTGGGAAAAGTGTGTTGATCAACACAATTGTCACGGCCATCCGTTCGTTGTTTGATAATAACGATGCTGTTTTGGTGGCAGCCCCAACTGGAGCAGCGGCGTACAACGTAGGTGGGATGACACTCCATCGCCTATTGGGGATAAATATATGGGATCCAGACAAAGAACCTTCAGTGGCGATGAAGAAGCGCATCTCAGCAATGCTGAGATCTACCGTTGTTCTGATAATCGATGAACGAAGTATGATATCCCAAGAGGTTCTGGGTGCTGCAGAACAGAACGTGTCCATAATGGCACATGGAGGAAACCGAAACGCAGAAGATTGGGGAGGTTTACCCATTGTTATCCTTGTGGGAGATGACTTTCAGTTGCCACCGACTAAAGGTGATGGAGCGTTCAATGCAATGGAATCTTCAGCCACAGTAACCGAGAGAGGAAAGTTAGGTGCCAAAGCTAACGGCTGTCAACAGTTCTTACGGTTCAGCACGCATGCCATGAAGCTAAACACTGTCAAGCGACAACACGAAAGCCAAAGGGAGTTTCGTGATATTTTGACAAATGCAGCCACCGACAGGTTAACAGAAGCCCAAGCAAAAAAACTGACGTCCCTACATCTACAAAACTTTACGTCGGATCAACAAGATGCCATTGTTAAATACGGAACGATGTATTTGTTTGCGAATAAGCAGCCGATGGAAGAATTCAACCTGCAGCAATTAGTGGCTCAAGCCACTGAGGACAATCCTATTGCAATAATCAAATCCATTGTGAGTCCAAATTCGAGGAAATCCAAAACCATCGCAAAACACTTTGACAACGAGTCCACCCCTACAGCAACAGCATTTTGTCGAGGTGCTAGAGTACAATTGTGCTGTCGAAACTTCAATCCAACGTGGGGTCTATACAATGGTGCTCTTGGGACGGTGAGAGAAATAGTGTTTCAAGCAGGGAAAAACCCAAACAATGGAGATATCCCGGATTATGTCACAGTTGAGTTCGACTACTATGATAATACCAGGGGTCCAACCTGGTGCAAGAAACGACCAAAGGTAAGTCATCCGAAACACGCTTGTCAGCGAAACAGGGATGGACTGCAAATAGTGTTTGACTTTAACCATCTAACGCACAATTTTTAATTTCATTCGACAATGTACATTGCAGATCATACCGATTCCTCCGG
>Ga0154020_10008182_pt1 | contig 12139 bp, 8 predicted proteins | sample Klosneuvirus_201_FD_109709 | JGI IMG/M metagenome (GOLD analysis project Ga0154020, IMG submission 109709) | Active sludge microbial communities from wastewater, Klosterneuburg, Austria - Klosneuvirus_20160825_MG | ecosystem: Engineered > WWTP > Aerobic digester > Activated sludge | place... | reverse complement strand
TCCATCGGTTCGGTGATCTCCCACGACGCCGCCCGGCACACGCTGCCCGACCAGTCGCAGCCGACCGAGAAGTCGCGGTAGGCGTACGGCGGCCGGTTCTTGTTGGGCATGTCGTAGCTGGCCGAGTAATAGAAGTTGGGCCCGCCCGGCACCAGCCCCGGCGGCGGTCCGTAGGTCGACGTCTGGGTGTCCATCGGGTGGTAGGGATACATCGGCTCGACCACCGACATCGGCTTGCCGTTGTACATGGCGTTGCCGTGGTCGCCGTCGCTGCCGGTGTACGACCACCACGAGTGATAGATCTGGAACGACGAGTGCTCGCCGCCGTAGGCCGCCATGTTGGTGAAGTACAGCATCGACAGCGGGTTCATCCCCAGCAGGTAGTGCAGGTGCTGCTGCGCGCGCGCGGCGACCTCGGCCGCGCTGTGGCTGCCGCGCACGTCGAAGCGCAGCGCCATCAGGAGGTTGGCGCCATAGAAGCCCTGGGCGCGGTTGGAGCCCCAGCTCCAGTCCCAGCCGTTGCCGGGGCCGCCATACAGCGGGCCATACAGGCCGGGCTCGCTGAAGGCGCGGTCGACGATGGCGGCCTGCACGGCCGTCTTGATGGTGTTCTTGAGCGGCGTGGTCGCCGCCGCGTTCGACAGCACGTGCCAGGCGCCGGTGGACACCGTGCTCTCGCCCGGGGTCACGCTGCCCGGCAGCATGCCGTCCCAGGTCGACCAGGCGAAGCCCTCGACCACGGTCCTCGCGGTCGCCACCGTGGGGTCCATGCGGTACACGGCGGCGGCCGCGGCCAGGCGCTGGCGGCGCTCGCCAGCGTCGGTCGGGGTGCGGGTGGCCAGCCAGCCCCAGCCGGCGGCGGCGGCGGCCGCATAGCCGTTGCCGATGGCGGTCTGTCCGGCGGCGCGGAAGACCACCGCGGCGTGGGCCAGCGCCGAGGTCGCGTTGGCGGTGGCGCTGGCGATGGTGACGCCACCGCCCGACCAGCCATTGCCATCGGGCGACGTGGTGTCGAAGTAGACCCGGCTCTCGTTGGAGGCGCTGGGCGGTGACACCACGGTGGGGTCGCGGCCCTTGACCGACGACATGAAGTGGCCGTCGGGGCGCTGCATGCGCACGTAGAAGTCGAGCTCCCAGCGCACCTCGTCGAGCAGATCGGGGATGCCGTTGCCGCTCTCGGGCAGCGCCAGGCGACCGTCGGCCCACGCGGTCGGGTTGACCTCGTAGGCGAACAGGAGCTCGGGCACGCCGCGGCCCCAAAGCGTCTTCTGGTAGTCGCCGGCGTCGTGCCAGCCGCCGTGCACGTCGAGGTTGCCGTTCTGCGCCGAGCCCGGCCCCGGCGGCGCGCTGGTGTCGGTGCCGTGACAGCTGCCGTCGGTCCAGCGTCCGCCCAGGCCGGCCGCGCCGGGCAGCACGTCGCTGGCATGGGGCATCACCTTGTCGTGGTTGCAGCGCTGGAAATAGAACGACTTCATGGCCGCGCGCCCGACCAGGTCATAGCTGTCGGCGGCGATGCTGAAGGGATACGACCGCAGCGCGCCGCCGGGCAGGTAGAGGTAGTAGGTCCCCGGCGTGGTCAGGGCGCTGAAGTCGACCGTGCTGACCATGTCGCTGGAGTCCGGCTCGGTGGTCAGCGCGCTCGAGGTGTAGGTCCCGGCCACGCTGCCATCGCCGGCGCGGCGCACCTCGACCGAGGCGCCGGCGTGCCCCAGCAGCACCGCGAGCTTGCGGTCGCCGGGGCGCCAGCCGATGTGATCGGTGCGGAAGTCGCCGCTCAGGGTGCCCATCAGGCCTGCAATAGAAGCGTCGGGTCCAGCGTCGACATCGACGATGACCTGTCCGTCGCCAGTGACCGCGCCATCCGGCGTCAGCACGTTGCCACCATCATCGACCGGCGGCCTGGAAGACCCGCCACCACCACAGCCGGCCAGTGCGGCGCCGACCAGGATCCATGTACCGAGGCGTGTCATGTCTGGTAGATCCTACACAAAGACGATGGCCAAGATGACGCGACCTGGAACAGTGAAGATGATCGGGTGGTTTGCGCTGGCGCTGCTGCTGGCTGCGGGCGCGACGGGCGGCTCGGCGCGTGCCGAGTCGGCCGCACCGCCGCTGACCCCGACCAAGATCGTCGACCCGACCCGGCAGCTGGCGCGCTTCGCCGAGGCGCTGGCGCGGGTCAAGGCCGGCAAGGCCGGCGCCATCGTGCGCATCGCACAGTATGGCGACTCGATCACCTCCAACGACGCCATCACGCGGCGCGCGCGCGAGCGGCTGCAGACCCTGTTCGGCGACGGCGGCGCCGGCTTCGTGCCCGCGGGGCTGCCGTCACCGAGCTATCGGCACCACACTGTGCTGCGCACCGGCACCGGCTGGAAGACGCGCGCCATCCAGTTCGGCGGTTTGGCCGACAAGCGCTATGGCGTGGGAGGCGCCTCGTTCGAGGGCTCGAGCGGCGCGCAGGCCAGCTTCACCACCACCAAGGCGGGGCTGGGCTCCAAGGTGTCGCGCTATGACGTCTACTATCTGGCCCAGCCCGGCGCCGGCAAGCTCGAGGTCACGCTGGACGGCAAGCCGCACTCGGTGATCGACACCGCGGCCACCGAGGTCAAGAGCGGCTTCACCGCGCTCGAGGTGCCCGACGGGGCGCACAAGCTGCAGCTGCGCGTCACCGGCGGCAAGGTGCGCCTGTATGGCGTGGTGATGGAGCGCCCGGGGCCCGGCGTGACCTTCGACAACTTCGGGCTGGCCTCCAACTCGGCCAAGGCGCTGGGGTCGATCCGCCCCGACCACCTGCGCGAGCAGCACGACCACCGCGGCGCCGACCTCATCATCATCTATCTCGGCGCCAACGAGGCCGACTGGTATCCGCCCGGCGAGAAGTCGATCGCGGCCTACCAGGAGGTCTATGCGAGCACCCTGGGTGCGCTGCGCGCGGCGGCGCCCAAGGCGTCATGCCTGGTGATGTCGCCCACCGACGCGGCCAACTTCACCGAGGGCAAGCTCATCACCAAGGCGGTCATCCCCGGCCTGGTCGAGGCCCAGCGCAAGGCCGCCGCGGCCAAGGGCTGCGCCTTCTGGGACGCCTTCACCTGGATGGGCGGCAAGGGCTCGGTGCGCAAGTGGCGTCTGGCCGGCGTGTGGGAGCCCGACCTGACGCACCCCAACGGCGCCGGCGCGGCCAAGGTCGCCGACGGCCTGGTCGACGCGCTGCTGGAAGCGGCCGGCGTCAGCAAGTAGCATCGGCCATGGCCGATCCGATGCTGTCGCGCGCCAGCGAGCTGGTGGGACTCCTGTTCCAGGCCCATCCCTGGCATGGCGTGGCGACCTTTGCGGCGCCCGACGTGCTCCAGGTCTATGTCGAGCTGGTGCCCACCGACCCGGTCAAGTACGAGATCGACAAGCTCTCCGGCCACCTCAAGCTGGATCGGCCGCAGCGCTTCTCCAGCCTGTGCCCGACGGTGTACGGCTTTCTGCCCCAGACCTACTGCGGCGACAGCGTGGCCGCGCGCTGCGCCGAGCGCACCGGGGCGGCCAAGATCGAGGGCGATCACGATCCGCTCGACGTCTGCATCCTCAGCGAGAAGACCATCGTGCACGGCAACTTCCTGGCCCGCGCGCGCGCCATCGGCGGGCTGCGCATGGTCGACGGCGACGAGGCCGACGACAAGATCATCGCGGTGCTGGAGGCCGACCTGGCCTACGGCGGCTTCCAGGACATCGGCGACTGTCCGCGCGCCCTGGTGGAGCGCCTGGAGCACTACTTCCTGAGCTACAAGCAGCAACCCGGCGCGCCGGCCAACCACAAGGTGCGCATCGCCGAGGTCTACGACCGCGCCGAGGCCCGCGAGGTCATCGCGCGCAGCCAGGCCGACTACCGGGCCCGCTTCGGGGCGCCGGAGGACCGCCTCGGCGAGCTGCGCCGGCTCCTCACGACCCCCTGACCCCTGACCGCGGTGCTACCGCCGGGACCAGTCCTTGGCCCAGCGATCCAGCGGCTCCAGCGCCGCCAGCAGCTGCCGCCCCGCTTCGGTCAAGGCATAGCCGCCATCGTCCGCGTCGGTGTCGGCCGCGATCCCCGCCGCGCGCAGGTCGGTCAGGCGCGCGCTCAGCACGCTGGACGACATGCCCTGGCAGCGCGCCTGCAGACCGCGAAACGTGGCCGCGGGCTCGCGCAGCTCCCACAGCACGCGCAGGGCCCAGCGCCGCCCCAGCAGATCGAGCAGCGCCATGATGGGCCGGCCGGTGCGCGAGGCCCGGGTGGGCTGGCCAGGGCGTGGCGTTTTCGGGGCCTTGGCCGGTCGCCTTGACTGCTTCGAAATCAAAAGCTAGCCTCCTGGTGACGTGCTTCTAAATCAGAAGCATGCAGGAGGATAGTCCATGACCGCCGCCGCGCCAAGTCCCCGCATCGCCGCGCTGACCCCGCCGTTCGCCCCCGAGCTCGACGCCATGCTGAAGAAGTGGATGCCGCCCGGCAGCGCCGTGCCCCCGCTGGCGCTGTTCCGCACCCTGGCGGTGCACCCCGAGCTGTCCAGCCGCATGCGCCCGCTGGGCGCCGCGCTGCTGGGCCACGGCCTGCTGACCCCGCGCGAGCGCGAGCTCATCATCCAGCGCACCTGCGCGCGCGCGGGCGCCGAGTACGAGTGGGGCGTGCACGCGGTCGCCTTCGGGGCGGCCGTCGGCCTCGGTGACGCCCAGCAGGCCGCCACCGTGCGCGGCGCCGCCGACGCTCCGACCTGGACCCCGCGCGAACAGCTGCTGCTGGCGCTGGCCGACGAGCTGCACGCCAGCGCCACGGTGTCGGCCGCGCTGTGGACCCGCCTGGCCGCCGAGTGGACGCCGCCCCAGCTGCTCGAGCTGCTGGTGCTGGCCGGCTGGTACCGCCTGCTGAGCTACGTCATCAACGCCGTCGGCATCGAGCTGGAGCCCTGGGCGGCGCGCTTCCCGGCGGACGGCACCAGCGCGGGGCCTGGCGACTCGTGACAGCTCCCGGAGTGCATCCACGTCTCACCGGTGCGAGTGACGGTGGTGCGCGTCGCTGACGTGCGGGTGCTCGTGCGTCAGCGCCGTGTGGCGGTGCGGGTGGCTGTGCGGCTCGCTGACCGCGCCGTCGCCGTCGCCGTCGCCGACGCCGACCCCGACCCCGATGCCGGCGTGTGCGTGGTCGTGCTGGTGGTGCTCGTCGTGGCTGTGGCTGTGGTCGTGCACCAGCTCGGCGTGGGTGTGGCGGTGGCTGTGGCGCGCGCGCAGCAGCAGCACCACACCGAGCAGCATGGCCGCGCCGCCGCCGGCGTCGGCCAGGCTTGGGTGCTCGCCCAGCAGCGGGATGGCCAGCAGGGCGCCCGCGAACGGCGCGGTGGCGAAGATGGCGGCCTCGCGTGCGGCCCCCAGGTGGCGCAGCGCGATCATGTCGAGCAGGATGCTGACGCCATAGCTCAGCGCGCCGACCCCCAGCGCGATGCCGACCGTCGCCAGCGGCGGCAGGCCGGCGCCGGTCAGCAGCGCCAGGGTGCCCGTCAGCAGGCCCGCGCTGAGCGTCTTCAGGCGCACCACCTTGGCCGGGTCACGCAGCGACAGGCGCTGGGTCAGGTTGTTGTCGCCGGCCCAGCACAGACAGGCGCCGGTGATGGCCGCGATGCCCCAGCCGTCGGCGGAGAGCTCGCCGGGCCGGTAGCCCAGCGCCGCGCCGCCCGCCACGATGACCAGCGCGGCCGCGATCTCGCGCCGCCCCAGGTGCTCGTGAAACAGCAGCACCGCCACCAGCATGGTCGACGGCGCCTCCAGGTTGAGCAGCAGCGACCCCGCCACCCCTGACATGCGCCCGAGGCCCACCAGCATCAGCACCGGCCCGCCGACGCCGCCGAGCAGCGCGATCCCGATCATGGGCCAGGTGTCGCTGCGGCGCAGGCGGGCCTCGGTGCTGGCGGCTCCGCGCAGCGCCAGCCAGCCCGACAGCCCGAGCGCCGCGCCCAGGTACAGCAGGCTGGCCAGCAGCAGCGGCCCCACGCCAGGCAGCAGCAGCTTGGCCACCGGCGCGCTGGCGCCGAACAGCGCCGCGGCCAGCAGGCCCGCCAGCAGGCCGCTGCGTGTCCTGGGCCCTGGGCTCGGCGCCGCCATGGGGAGGTTCTACGACAATCCGGGCCGGGATGCTTGCGGGGCGTGCCAAGGTGGGCGAAAGTGACGCGACATGCGGACCCGACGCGCGCGACGCGCCCTGCGCTCCCGGCTCGCCCTGCTGGCACCCATCGCGCTCGGCGTCGCTCTGCTGCTGAGCTGGGGCGCCCGCATCGTCGCGCAGCCCTCGGCCGCGCCGAAGCCCGCTGCGCCCGCAGCGAAGCCGGCGACCCGGGTGCCACCACCTCCCGCGGTGGCCGGGGCACCGGCCGTGGCGGTGGCCGCGGCTGCCCCTGCCAGCCCTGACGCGCCTGATGCGCTTGCCACCCCGGACGCCTCGGTGGCCGCGACGCCCAGCACCGGCGCCGGCGTGGCGGCCCCGGCCGATGGCCCGGTCCCGGTCTATGTCGGTGTCTATGCCTTCCAGGTCCCGCAGCTGGCCCTGGCCGAGTCCAACTACCTGGTCGACTTCTGGGTCTGGTTTCGCTGGAAGGGCGACTTCAACCCGACCGAGACCTTCGAGCTCTTGAACCAGTTCGAGGGCGACATCGTGCGCACCTACGTCTATGTCGACGAGGCCGGCAACCCCAAGGCCGAGGACGTCGGCGACGGCTGGCAGTACCAGGTCATGCGCATCCAGAGCCGCTTCGGGCGCTCGTTCGACGTGCGTGACTATCCGTTCGACGATCAAGAGCTGACCATCGCCTTCGAGGACAACGACCAGACCACCGATCAGATGGTCTATGTCGCCGACAAGGACACCGACCTGGTCGACCCCGGCCTCAAGGTCGACGGCTGGATGATCGATCACATCTCGGCCAAGGTCGGCAGCCACGCCTACCCGACCAACTGGGGCGACCCGCGGCGCGGCCCCGGCGAGGATCGCTACTCGCAGTTCAGCTACACCATCCACCTGCGCCGCCCGGTGCTGGGCTACCTGGCCACCACGCTGGTGCCCATCGCCATCTGTATGCTCATCACCATCTCGGTCTTCTTCCTCGGGGTGCAGAACTTCGAGGCCAAGCTGGGCCTGGCCACCACCTGCCTGATCTCGGCCGTCGCGCTGCAGCTGACCGCGCAGGGCGATCTGCCCAAGACCGGCCAGATGGTGCTGCTCGATCACGTCTACAACCTGTCCTACGTCACCATCTTGATCACGCTGGTGGAGTGCATCTGGTCGGCGCGCCTGCACGACGCCGAGCAGATCGAGAAGGCCAGGAAGCTCGACCTCATCGGCCTGGCCATCACCGTGGTGGTCTTCTTCGGCGGCACCACCGCGCTGATCGCGAGCCGGATCTAGCCAGCGGGGCCCGCTGTTGTACACTGGCGCTCCAGTGGCGGGGACGGGTGACCAGGAAATCGCGAGGCTGAATCGCCTCTACTTCGCGCTCACCCAGATCAGCCAGGCCATCGTGCGCAAGCGCTCGCGCGAGGAGCTGCTGGAGCGGGTGTGCCAGATCCTGGTCAACGACGGCGGCTTTCGCCTGGCCTGGGTCGGCTGGCTGGAGCCGGTGACCCAGCTGCTGGTGCCGGTGAGCCAGGCCGGCCCCGGCGTCGACTACCTGAAGGGCATCAGCGTCTATGCCGACGATCGCCTCGAGGGCCAGGGCCCGACCGGGCGCGCCTTCCGGGACGCCCGACCCTACATCTGCAATGACCTGACCGAGGACCCGGCCACGCTGCCCTGGCGCGCCAAGCTGGAGCAGCACGGCATGCGCGCCTCGGCGGCGCTGCCCATCCACGTCGGCGGCGTGGTCCAGGGCACCCTCAACGTGTATGCCGATCGCGTCGGCTACTTCCAGGACAAGGAGCTGTCGCTGCTGGCGGAGGCCGCGGCGGATCTGTCGTTCGCGCTCGACAACCTGGTGCGCGACGAGGAGCGGCGTCAGACCTGGGCCGAGCGCCGCCGCGCCGAGGAGGCCCTGGCGCGCAGCGAGCAGCGCTATCGCTCCACGCTCGACAACATCCTGGAGGGCTGCCAGCTGCTCGACTTCGAGTGGCGCTACCTCTACCTCAACGACGCCGCCGCCAAGCAGAACCGGCGCCCCAACGCCGAGCTGCTGGGCCAGCGCATGCCCGACATGTGGCCCGGCATCGAGGCCACGCCGGTGTTCGCGCTGCTGCGCCGCTGCATGGAGGACCGCGTCGCGCTGCACGAGGAGACCGAGTTCACCTTCGCGGACGGCTCCCGGGGCTGGTTCGACGTGCGCTCGCAGCCGGTGCCCGAGGGCATCTTCGTGCTGTCGATCGACATCAGCGAGCGCAAGCAGGTCGAGCGCGTGGTGCGCGAGCTCAACGAGAGCCTGGAGGCCAAGGTGCACCAGCGCACCGTCGACCTGGAGGCCGCCCGCGCGCGCGCCGAGGCCGCCGATCGCCTCAAGTCGGCCTTCCTGGCCACCATGTCGCACGAGCTGCGCACGCCGCTGAACTCCATCATCGGCTTCACCGGGATCGTGCTGCAGGGGCTGGCCGGGCCGCTGACCGCGGAGCAGCGCAAGCAGCTCGGCATGGTGCGCGGCAGCGCGCGCCACCTGCTCGAGCTCATCAACGACGTGCTCGATCTGTCGAAGATCGAGGCCGATCAGCTCGAGGTGGTGGCGGAGCCGTTCGAGCTGCCGGCGTCGATCGAGCGCGTACTCGGCTCGGTGCGCCCGCAGGCCGACAGGAAGGCGCTCAAGCTGGAGGCGCGGGTCGCACCGGGGCTGGGCCAGATGGTCAGCGACCGGCGCCGCGTCGAGCAGATCATGCTCAACCTGGTCGGCAACGCGCTCAAGTTCACCGACCACGGCGGCGTCACCGTCAGCGCCGAGCGACTCGACGCCTGGCCGGCGCCGCCGCCCCTGGTGGCCTGCCCGGCGCTGCGCCTGTGGGTCGAGGACACCGGGATCGGCATCAAGCCCGACGATCTGGCCACGCTGTTCCAGCCGTTTCGTCAGGTCGACACCGGGCTGGCGCGCCAGCACCAGGGTACCGGGCTGGGGCTGGCGATCTGTCGCCGGCTTGCCACGCTGCTCGGTGGGGACATCACCGCCACCAGCGAGTGGGGCAAGGGCAGCCGGTTCACGCTGACCTTGCCCCTGGAGAGGCCGACCGCATGAGCCACACCGTGCTCCTCATCGAGGACAACGAGCAGAACCGCTACCTGGCGACCTTCCTGCTCGAGCAGCGCGGCCATCGCGTGGTGTCCGCGGTCGATGGCCCGAGCGGCATCGAGCTGGCGCAGTCGCTGCGGCCTGACGTCATCCTGCTCGACATCCAGCTGCCGACCATGGATGGCCACGCGGTGGCGCGCGCGCTGCGGGCCATCGAGGCCCTGCGCAAGACCCCGATCATCGCGGTGACGTCCTACGCCCTGGTCGGTGATCGCGAGAAGTGTCTGGCCGCTGGGTGCACCGGCTACATCGAGAAGCCCATCGACCCCGAGACCTTCGTGACCGAGATCGAGGACGTCGCGCGCGCCGCGGGGAAGGGGGACGCCGCATGACACGCATCCTCATCGTCGATGACAAGGAGGACAACCTCTACTACCTGAGCGCGCTGCTGCAGGGTCACGGCTACGAGGTCGAGGTCGCCCACCACGGCGCCGAGGCGCTGGTCAGGGCGCGCCAGCAGGTGCCGGCGCTGATCATCTCCGATCTGCTGATGCCCATCATGGATGGCTACACGCTGCTCCGGCACTGGCGGGCGGATCCGGGGCTACACGACGTGCCCTTCATCGTCTACACCGCCACCTACACGCGGCCCGAGGACGAGGCGCTGGCCATGACGCTGGGCGCCGACGACTTCATCCTCAAGCCCACCGAGCCCGAGGACTTCCTGGGGCGCGTGCGCGCCGCCCTGGTCAAGGTCGCGCGCGGTCGCACCCCGGATCCCACGCCGCCGCCCAACGAGGGCCAGCTCGAGCTGTACAGCCGCACGCTGATCCGCAAGCTGGAGGAGAAGACGCTGCAGCTCCAGGACATGAACCTGGCGCTGCAGCAGGATATCGCCAAGCGCGAGACCGTCGAGCGGGTCCTGCGCCTGCGCGAGGTCGAGCTCGGCATGCTGGCCGAGGCGCTACCCGGCGTGGTCTGGAGCAGCGGCGCCGACGGCCGCCCGACCTACCTCAACCGGCGCTGGAGCGAGTACACCGGCCTCAGCCAGGAGGACAGCCTGGGGCAGGGCTGGAGCCAGGCGTTTCACCCCGACGACAGGGCGCGCAACCGCGACACCTGGCACGCCGCCATCGACGCCGGCAAGGCCTACTCGCTGGAGTGTCGCCTGCGCCGCGCCGACGGCGTGTATCGCTGGTGGCTGATGCGCGGTGCGCCGATGGTCGGCGACGACGGCGCCATCCACAAGTGGTTCGGCACCGGCACCGAAATCGAGGAGCTCAAGCAGGCGCAGGCCAAGCTGGCCGAGGCCGAGGGGCTGCGCCGGCTGGCCGGGGGCGTGGCCCGCCTGGGTGGCTGGCGCATCGAGCTCGAGCCCGAGGTGCGCCTGTCCTGGTCCGACGAGGTCTACGCCATCTACGAGCTGCCGCCGGGCAGCCAGCCCAGCACGGACGAGGCGCTGGCCTTCTATGCGCCCGAGTACCGCGACGCCATCGTCAGGGCCATCGAGGCCTGCGCGCTGAACGGGGTGCCCTTCGACCTCGAGATGCAGGTCATCACGGTGCGCAAGCGCCGCATCTGGGTGCGCGTGATGGGCAACGCCGAACGCGACCCGAGCGGCAAGATCGTGCGTGTGTTCGGCGCCTTCCAGGACATCGACGACGTGCGCAAGCTGCAAGATCAGCTGCTCCAGGCCCAGAAGATGGAGGCCATCGGGCTGCTCGCGGGCGGTGTGGCGCACGACTTCAACAACCTGCTCTCCGTCATCCTGAGCTACGCCACCCTGGTCCTCGGCGAGCTGGAGCCCGGCGATCCGCTGCGCAGCGACGTCGACGAGATCAAGCGCGCCGGCGAGCGTGCCACCGAGCTGACCCGCCAGCTGCTGGCCTTCAGTCGCAAGCAGCTGCTGCAGCCGCGCGTGCTCGACGTCGGACAGGTCGTGGCCGGCATGGAGAAGATGGTGCGCCGGCTGCTCGGGGAGGACGTCGAGCTGGCGCTGCTGGGGGCGCGCCCGCTGGGCAAGGTCAGCGCGGATCCGGGGCAGATCGAGCAGATCGTGATGAACCTGGTGGTCAACGCGCGCGACGCCATGCCGCGCGGCGGCAAGCTGACCGTGGAGACCAGCAACGTGGGGTTCGACGCCGCCTATGTGGCCGAACACCCCGGCACCCAGGTGGGGCCGCACGTGATGCTGGCGGTCACCGACACCGGCTGCGGCATGGACGCGGCGACGCGCGAGCGCATCTTCGAGCCGTTCTTCACCACCAAGGAGCAGGGCAAGGGCACCGGCCTCGGGCTGTCGACGGTGTTCGGCATCGTCAGCCAGAGCCACGGCCACATCCTGGTCTACAGCGAGCCCGGGGTCGGCACCACGTTCAAGCTGTATCTGCCCTGCACCGACGCGCCGCTGGAGGCGGCCGCGCCGGTACCGGAGCCCGGCACCCTGCGCGGCAGCGAGACCATCCTGCTGGTCGAGGACGAGGAGCAGGTCCGCGTCCTGTGTCGGTCGATCCTGCGCCGCCAGGGCTACAACGTGCTGGAGGCCCAGAACGGCGGTGAGGCCTTGCTGCTGTGCGAGAGCTTTGGCGCCAAGATTCACCTGCTGGTGACCGATGTGGTGATGCCGCGCATGAGCGGGCGCGAGCTGGCCGAGCGGCTGGCGCCGTTGCGGCCGGAGATGCGCGTGCTGTTCGTCTCGGGCTACACCCCGGACTCCATCGTCCAGCACGGCGTGCTCGACGCCGGGGTCGCCTTCCTGCAGAAGCCCATCACGCCCGACGCGCTGCTGCGCCGGGTGCGCGAGGTGCTCGACACCCGGCGGGCCGAGCCGCGCGGCCCGGTGCTGGTGCTCGAGGATGATCCCCAGATGCGCCGCCTGGTGGTCACCATCCTGCGCTCCGGCGGCTACGATGACATCGTGCAGGCCAGCAGCG
>Ga0154020_10008181_pt1 | contig 12141 bp, 9 predicted proteins | sample Klosneuvirus_201_FD_109709 | JGI IMG/M metagenome (GOLD analysis project Ga0154020, IMG submission 109709) | Active sludge microbial communities from wastewater, Klosterneuburg, Austria - Klosneuvirus_20160825_MG | ecosystem: Engineered > WWTP > Aerobic digester > Activated sludge | place... | reverse complement strand
GCGCTGGCGCTACTTCGGGCGGCTCTTCCTCGGCCTGGTCGGCGGCTCCCTGGCGCTCGCCTGGCTGATGTTCGTCCTGCCGCCGCGCCGATGAGCCGGACGATCGGATGAGGCTTCTCGTGGGCGCGGGCGAGGTGTCGGGCGATCAGCACGCCTCGGCGCTCGTCGACGCGCTCCGGGAGCGCCTTCCCGACCTCCAGCTCGTCGGCGTGGGAGGCGACGGCCTCGCGTCGCGCGGGGCCACGCTCCTCGCGCACCAGAAGGAGCTGGCGGTGGTGGGCCTCGTGGAAGCGCTGTCGAAGATCCGCTTCGCGCGCCGGCTCATCGCGAGGCTGGTCGACGAGGCGCGGACGTCGCGGGTCGACGCCGCTGTCCTCGTCGATTCGCCCGACTTCAACCTGCCGCTCGCGAAGCGGCTCTCGAAGGCTGGCGTGCCGGTCGTCTTCTACGTCTCGCCCCAGGTCTGGGCCTGGCGCAGCGGGCGCGCGCGGACCCTCGACAGGATCGGCAAGGCCATCCTGGTCCTCTTCGGTTTCGAGAAGCGGTGGTACGACGCGCGAGGACTCGGAACCCGGGTCACCTGGGTGGGGCATCCGCTGGTCGATGCCGCGCGTCACGAGCTGGTCACCCCGCACCCCGGCCCGCCTCCGGGTCGCCGGCGCGTCGTCTTGATGCCGGGCTCGCGATCGGGCGAGATCCACCGCAACCTCCCCGCGATGCGGGACGCGATGAAGCTCCTCCGCGAGACGCACGCCGGCGTCGACGTCGTCCTGATCCGCGCCGACTCGATCTCCGGCGCCCAGGTCCGCGCCGCGGCGGGGGACGAGCTGGACCGCTGGCAGATGGTGACCGGCCCGCACCTGGCGCTCCTCGCGTCGTCCGACGTCCTCGTGGTCGCCTCGGGCACGGCGACGGTCGAGGGCCTGCTGGCCCAGGTGCCGATGGTGGTGGTCTACCGGGTGAACCGGCTGTCGTTCTGGATCGGCAAGCGGATCGTCAAGGTGAAGGACATCGCCATGGCGAACATCGTCTCGGACGACGGCAGCGGAAACCGCGCCGTCCCCGAGCTGGTCCAGCACGAGGCGACGCCGGAGCGGATCGCGGCCGAGGTGCGCGCCTACCTGGACGACCCGTCGCGCGTCGCCGCAACTCGCGCGCGCCTGGCGAAGGGCCTCACGGACCTCGGCCCGCCGGGTGCGGCGTCCCGTACGGCCGACGCGCTGCTCCTCGCGCTGGGGCAGGGCGGATGAGCGATTTCCGGCGCCTCCTCACCCTCTTCCGCCCGCACCGCCGCGCGGCGCTGGTGGCGATCCTGGCGATGCTGGGGGTGGCGCTCTTCACGGCCGTCATCGCCTACCTCATGGGGCCGCTCCTCGACGAGATGCTGACGCCGGAGATGCAGGCGGAGGTCTCGGGACAGCTCCCGGCCAGCCAGCTGGCGGCATTGAAGACCCCGCTCATCCGCTTCCTGGACGGCGCGCTGAAGGAGCTCCGCTCGCGGCTCGGCGCGACCAGTCCCACCGCGCTCCCCTTCATCCTCTTCGCGGCGTTCCTCCTGAAGAACGTCTGCGCCTACGTGGGCGAGTACCGGTTCAACGCCGTGGGGCTCGCGTTCGTGAGGGACCTCCGGAAGCTCCTCTACGAGAGGATCCTGGGGCAGTCGGGCTCGTTCCACGCCCGGTACCCGTCGGGCGACCTGATCGCGCGGGTCACGGGCGACGTCGACCGCGTCCAGTCGCTCTTCGGTACCGACCTCGCCGACCTCGTCCAGTCGCTCGCGACGCTCCTCGGGCTGGTGGTGCTCGTCGTCTCGCGCTCGCCGGAGCTGACGGGCGTCGCCTTGCTGATCGTCCCCGCGATCGTCGCGCCCGTCGTCCTCATCGCGAAGCGGCTCCGGTCGATCTCCCGGGCGAGCCGCGAGCGGATGGGCGACCTGACGGGCGTCCTCTCCGAGACCGTCCGCGGCCATCGCGTCGTGCAGGCCTACGGCGCGGAGGGATACGAGTCGTCGCGCTTCGGCGAGGTGAACGACCGGACGTTTCGGCTGACGCGAAAGGCCGCGAAGGTGATGGCGCTCTCGTCCCCGCTCGTCGAGACGGCCTCGGTGCTGGCGCTCGTCCTCCTCCTGATCTACGCGAGCGGCCGGATGAAGTCCCACGCGATGACGTTCGGCGTCCTCGTCTCCTTCTGCGTCGGGCTCGTGATGATGTACCAGCCGTTCAAGCGCGCGACGCGGACGAACCTCGCGCTGCAGCAGGCGTTCGCGTCGGCGCGGCGGCTCTTCGAGGTTCTCGACGCGCCCATCGACGTGGTCGACCGGCCGGGTGCCCGGGCTCTGGCGCCGCTCGAGCGGGAGATCCGTTTCGAGCAGGCCTCGTTCGCCTACCCCGGCGGCGAGCCGATCCTCCGCGGCATCGACCTCGTCATCCCGAAGGGTTCCGTCACGGCCATCGTCGGTCCGTCCGGAGCCGGGAAGACGACGCTCGCGAACCTGATCGCCCGCTTCATGGACGTGACGGGAGGCCGGATCGCGATCGACGGCGTCGATGTCCGCGACGTCACGCTCGCGTCTCTCCGCGGCACCATCGGGCTGGTGACGCAGGACGTGGTGCTGTTCGACGACACCATCGGACGGAACGTGGCCTACGGCCGGACCGACGTCCCCGAGGCGCGGCTCCTCGCGGCGCTCGAGGCCGCGAACGCGCGGGCGTTCGTCCTCGCCGCTCCGGGCGGGCTCGAGGCTCGGACGGGTGAGGGCGGAACGCGGCTCTCCGGCGGCCAGAAGCAGCGGCTCGCCATCGCGCGGGCGCTCGTGAAGGACCCGCCCATCCTGATCCTCGACGAGGCCACGTCGGCGCTCGACACCGAGAGCGAGCGCGCCGTGCAGGAGGCGCTCGACCGGCTCATGGTCGGCCGCACCGTGGTCGTCATCGCCCACCGCCTTTCCACCATCCAGCGCGCCGACCAGATCGTCGTCCTCGATCGGGGGAGGATCGTCGAGCAGGGAAACCACGAGACGCTCCTGTCGCGAGACGGCCTCTACAGGCGGCTCTACGACCTGAGCCGCGACGAGATGAAGGAGACCACCCTGTGAAATCGATGACCGGATTCGGCCGCGCGAACGCGGCGCTCCCCGACGGAACCGACGTGACGGTGCTGGCCCGCGGCGTCAACCACCGCTTCCTCGACCTCGCGATCAAGCTGCGCGACGAGTACGCGAGCCTGGAGCCGTCGCTCCGGCGGGTCGTCGGCGAGACGGTGGCGCGCGGGCACCTCGACCTCCTCGTGAGGACGACGCGTCCCGCGGGGCGGACCGCCGCCTTCGACGAGCAAGCGGCCTTCCGCTATGTCGGCCTCTGGACCGAGGCCGCCGCGAGGCACGGCCTGCCAGCCGAGCTCTCGGCGCGAGACCTCCTGACGCTGCCGGGCGTGGTCCGGTCAGAGGAGACGGGCGACGTGGACGAGGCGAACGCCGAGGCCCTCCTCGCCGTCGTCCGCGCGGCGCTCCGGGCGTTCGACGAGACCCGGGCGCGGGAAGGGGAGTCGCTGAAAGCGGCGCTCGAAGCGATCCTGGCGCGGATGGAGAGCGGCATCGCCAAGCTCGACGCCGAGCGGACCGGGCTCTCCGAGCGGCTGGCCGAGGTCCTCCGCCAGCGGATCGCGAAGCTGGCCGCGCAGGTGCCCCTGGACGAGCAGCGCCTCGCGCAGGAGGTGGCGCTCATCGCCGACCGGTCGGACATCTCGGAGGAGGTCGACCGCTTCAAGGCGCATCTCGTCGAGGTGCGGCGGCTCCTCACCGCGAGCGGCCCTATCGGGAAGCGCCTCGACCACCTGTCGCAGGAGCTCCACCGCGAGGTGAACACGTCGGGGGCCAAGGTCCGGGAGATCGGCGCCACGCGGGTTATCCTCGACCTGAAGTCGGACGTGGAGGCCTTCAAAGAGCAGGTCCAGAACGTCGAGTAGAGGAGGCAGAGCCTGAGCGAGCTTCGCGCCCAGACGGTTGTCGGACGGACCGCCGGCGACCTCTTCATCGTGTCGTCGCCCTCCGGGGCGGGAAAGACCACGCTCATCCAGCGCGTCCTGGCCGACCCCCGCATCGGAAGGCCGACGATCCACTTCTCGGTCTCCCACACCACCCGCGAGCCTCGCGCGGTGGAGGCGAACGGACGCGAGTACTACTTCGTCTCGCCGGACGAGTTCAAGGCCCTCGAGGCCGAGGACGGCTTCCTCGAATCCGCCGTGGTGCACGGGAACTTCTACGGCACCTCCCGGATGGAGGTGGAGCCGCGGCTCCTGGCGGGGATCGACGTCCTCCTCGACATCGACGTCCAGGGCGCGCGCCAGGTCCGCTCGAAGATCCCCGACGTGGTGAAGGTGATGGTGTTCCCGCCGTCGCGCGAGATGCTGGAGACCCGGCTCCGGGCGCGGGCCTCCGACGCCGTGGACGTAGTGGAGAAGCGGCTCTCGGCGGCGAGCCGGGAGATGGCCGAGTTCGGCGAGTACGACTATGCGATAATCAACGACGATCTGGAGATCGCCGTCGACGAGCTCCGATCCATCATCGTCGCGCGCCGGGCAAATCGGCGGCGCCGGCGGGAGCGGCTCGAAGCGATCCTCCGGTCCTTTCATTGAGTTCTCGTCCATAGGAGTCTCCATGTCGTCGAAGCTTCCCCCGAACGTCGAATCGAAGTTCCGCCTCGTCCACATCGCCGCCCGCCGCGCGGAGCAGCTCGTCATCGGCGCTCGCCCGAAGATGGAGAGCAAGCACACGAAGTTCACCCGCATCGCCCTCGACGAGGTCCAGAACGACCTGGTGAAGTGGCAGCTCGCCTCGCTGGAACCGATCGTTCCGGTCGAAGGGGATCTCCTTCCGACCGAGGCGTAAGTCGGCCGCGTGACGGACGGGCCGCTCCGCGTCGTCCTGGGGGTCACCGGCGGGATCGCGGCGTACAAATCGGCCGAGATCGTCCGGGGGCTCGTCAACCGGGGAGCCGACGTCCGCGTGATGATGACGCCGGCGGCGCTCCGGTTCATCGGCCCGCTCACGCTTTCCGTCCTGTCGAAGAACCCCGTGGTCCACGACCTGTGGGACGCGGGTTCCGGCGCCGTCGACCACATCGACGTGGCCCGAACGGCGGACGTCCTCGCGGTGGCTCCGGCCACGGCGGACTCCCTGGCCAAGATGGCCCGCGGCGTCGCGGACGACGTCCTCTCCACCTACGCCCTCGCGCACCGCAGGGCCGTCGTGGTCGCGCCCGCCATGAACACCTGGATGTGGTCGCATCCCGCCACCGTCGCGAACATGGGCGTCCTCCGGTCCCGCGGCGTCTCCGTCGTGGAGCCCGAGGCCGGAGACCTGGCCTGCGGCGACGTCGGCCCCGGTCGCCTGGCGCCGCCGGAGAAGATCGTCGACGCGATCCTCGAGGCGGGGCGTCGCACGACCGAGCTCCGCGGCGTCCGCGTGGTCGTCACCGCCGGACCCACCCGCGAGCCCGTGGACCCTGTCCGCTTCCTGTCGAACCGTAGCTCCGGGAAGATGGGCTTCGCCCTGGCCGTCGAGGCGCAGAAGCGGGGCGCCGAGGTGACGCTGGTGTCCGGCCCCGTCTCGCTCCCTTCGCCGCCCGGCGTGACGACGGTCCGCGTCGAGCGTGCGTCGGAGATGCGGGACGCCGTGCTGGCCGCGATCGACGGAGCGCAGGTCCTCGTCATGGCGGCGGCCCCCGCGGACTTCGTCATCGCCGCGCCCGCGTCCCAGAAATTGAAGCGCGCGGCCGGCACGCCCGGCATCACCCTGGCCGCGGCCCCCGACATCCTGCGGGAGGTCCGGGCAGCCCGTCCGGAGCTCTTCGTCGTGGCGTTCGCCGCCGAGACGAACGACGCCCTCGAGAACGCGCGCAGGAAGATGCGTGACAAGGGCGCCGGCCTCCTCGTCCTGAACGACGTCTCCGTGCCGGGAACCGGGTTCGACTCCGAGGAGAACGAGGTCGTTCTCCTGGCCCCGGACGCGCCCGACCAGCTCGTACCCCGCGCGTCGAAGACCGTCGTCGCGGGCCGGATCCTCGACCGCGTGGCCCCGCGGCTCGCGCCGCGGTCACCGCGATGAAGAAGCGCAGCCCTCTCGAGGAGACCCTCGAGCACTTTCGCGACCTCGGCGTCAAGGAGCTCTACCTTTCGCCTCGCGGCAGGGGTGCCGCCTCGGCTCCGGAGGCAGGAGCTCGACCGAAGGCTCCTGCCACGCCGGCCTCCGCCCCCTTGGTCGCCCCGAAGTCCCCCGACGTTCCCCGGTGGGCGACCCTCGGCGAGATGGCGGCAGAGGTCGCGGGCTGCGAGCGGTGCCGGCTCTGCAAGACGCGCAAGAAAACAGTCTTCGCGGACGGCAGCCCGTCGGCGCGCCTGATGTTCGTCGGCGAGGCTCCGGGCGCCGACGAGGACGCCCAGGGCGTGCCGTTCGTGGGGCGCGCCGGGCAGCTCCTCACGAAGATGATCGAGTCGGGGATGGGGCTCGACCGGGCGAAGGACGTCTACATCGCGAACGTCCTGAAATGCCGCCCTCCCGAGAACCGCAACCCCGAGCCGGACGAGGTGGTCCAGTGCCGCCGGTACCTCGAGGCGCAGATCGACCTCGTCAAGCCCGAGGTCATCGTCGGCCTCGGGAAGTTCGCGGTCTACTTCCTCCTGCAGACGGAGGAAGGGATCACGAGGATCCGGGGCCGCTGGGGCGTCTACCGCGGCATCCCCGTCATGCCGACGTACCACCCGTCGTTTCTCCTGCGGCAGCCTGATCGAAAGAAAGAAGCCTGGCAGGACCTCCTGGGGGTGCTCGAGCGGCTCGGGCTTCCGGCGCCCGGCCGATGAAGGAGACCGCGCGGGGCCTCGTCCTCATCGTCGCCGCGGCCATGGCCGTGGCGACCGGGGCGCTCCTGGTGAGGAAGGCGCGGTCGGAGAGGAAGGCCCTCCCGCGCGCTCGCGCGCTCCGGGACCCGCGCGCGCTCGACCTGTCGGGCCGGACGGCAGCCGAGACGGAAGCGGTGCTCCGGGCCGCGGTGAAGGGCGTGCGGGCCGCGACCGATCTCGACGCCGTTCCGTCGGATGCCCGGACCGACATCGAGACCCTCTACGGCGACGATTACCACCCGTACTTCGTGCGGGGCGACCTGAACGGCGATGGGGCCCTCGATTTCGTCCAGGCGTTCGTCGAGGTGCGGAACGGCGCTCCCTGGTTCGACGTCGCCGTCTTCTTCGGAATTCCGGGCGGGGGGTTCCGCGAACCTGTCCTCGTGGAGCGTGCCATCACGCTCGCGCCCGGCGATCTGTCGATCGAGCGCTCGCTCCTCATCCTCACGCCAGACCTCTCCCTCGACGTCGTCCGACGCTGGCGCTACGAGCCGGTGAGCCAGCTGTTCGTCGACCCCGACGCCGATCCGCCGGGCGCCGGCCAGGAGGGGCCGGGCGCGGCAGACGACGGAAAGCCCCGCACCACGGCGTGACGGACCGGGCGCGGGTCGCGCTGCTCCTGCCGAACGGCTTTCCCGGGCTGCCCTCGTATCGCCTTCCGGTTTCTCTTCCCGTGCCGCCGGTCGGCGTCCGCGCCGCCGTCCCGTTCGGCGCGAAGCTCGTCGTCGGTATCGTCGCCAGCGTCGATCCCGAGCCGCTTCCCGAGGGTGCCGTGGAGCGCGAGGTGGTGGCCGTTCTCGACGAGGCGCCGTTCCTGCCGCCCCGCCTCGTCGACATACTCCTCCGCGCGGCCGCCTACTACTTCGTCGCGCCGGGGGAGCTGTTGCGTGCGGCGGTGCCGGCACGCCTCCTCAGCGCGGGTCAGGCCATCTACACCGTCACCGGAAAGCCGGCCGGATCGCTGAGCCCGCTGGAGCTCGAGATCGTCGCGCTGGAGCGGGCCACGCTCACCGAGATCGTCGAGCGAGTGGGCCGGCCGGGTCTGGCGACCGCTCTGCGACGGCTCCTCCTCGACGGCTTCCTGGCCGTGGAGCGAGCGTCGATACGCCCGTCTCGCGCGCCGATCGAGAAGAGCTGGCGCTTCGTCGCCGACGGCGCGGTGCGCGGCCCGAAGCAGCAGGAGGCGCTCGCGTACCTCAAGGGGCTCGGCCGGCCGGCCGCGTCGATGCAGCTCCGCGCCGAGGGAATCTCGTCCGCCACCCTCGCCTCGCTCAGGGAGAAGGGGCTCGTCGACCTCGTCGAGACCGAACGGCGGACCGACCTGACGGCGCACGCCGGCGCCGTTCCGCTGGATCGCACCGTTCAGCTGACGGGGCCGCAGAGCGCCGCGATCGAGGCGATCCGCAATGGGCTTCTCTCGGCTTCCGGGCAGACGTTTCTCCTCGACGGCGTGACGGGGAGCGGGAAGACCGAGGTCTACCTGGCCGTGCTCGAGGCGACGCGGGCGAGCGGGCGGCAGGGCCTTTTGCTGGTGCCCGAGATCGCGTTGGTCCCCGCGCTCGTGCGGCGCCTCCTGGCGCGCTTCGGCGATCGGATCTCGCTCCTCCACAGCGGTCTCTCGGAGGGCGAGCGGGCGGCGGAGTGGGAGCGCGCGCGACGCGGTGAGGTGGACGCCGTCGTCGGGCCGCGGTCCGCCGTCTTCGCGCCGGTGCCGCGCCTGGGGCTCATCGTCCTCGACGAGTCCCACGAGGCCTCCTACAAGCAGGCGGAGTCGCCGCGGTATGACGCGCGCGACCTGGCCCGGTCCCGCGCCCGCGCGGAAGGAGCCGTCATCGTGATGGGCTCGGCCACGCCCTCGATGGAGCAGGAGCGGATGGCGCGGGAGGGGCGGATTCCGCGGCTCGCGCTGCCGGAGCGCCCCGGCGCGCGCCCTCGCGCCACGGTGGAGGTGGTGGACCTGCGCCGGGAGAAGGCGCGGGAGGGCGATCACGGCCGCGTCCTCTTCGCGACGCGGACGGTCGAGATCCTCAGGACCTGCTTCGAGAAGAACGAGCAGGCGATCGTCCTTCTCAACCGGCGAGGCTTCTCGCCGAGCCTTCTCTGCCGCGCGTGCGGGGAGGACTTCCGGTGCGCGAACTGCTCCGTGGCCCGGACGTACCACCGTCGTCACGAGCAACTGATCTGCCACTACTGCGGCGACCTGATCCGGACGCCCCTCGCCTGCCCGAACTGTGACTCGAAGGTGCTGATGCCGATCGGCTTCGGTACCGAGCGGCTCGCCGAGCGATTCGAGGAGGCGTTCCCGGGCATCAGCCACGCCGTCCTCGATCGCGATGCCGCGGCGCGCCGCGGGGGAGCCGCGGGCGTCCTCGCGGACTTCGAGTCAGGCCGCGCGCGGGCGCTCCTCGGAACGCAGATGGTGGCGAAGGGGCACGACTTCCCGAACGCCACGGCGCTGGCCGTTCTCGACGCCGACGCACTCCTCTCCTTCCCCGACTTTCGCGCCAGCGAGCGGACCTTCCAGCTGGTGACGCAGGCCTGCGGGCGCGTGGGCCGAGGCGAGAAGCCCGGCATCGTGGCGGTGCAGACCGCGCGGCCCGAGCACGAGGCGATCCGCGCCGCCGTCGCGCAGGACCACGTCGCCTTCGCCGAAGGCGAGCTCCGTTTCCGGCGCGCGTTTCGCTATCCGCCGTACACGCATCTCCTGCTGGCGCTCTGGACCGACGAGTCGCTGCCGAGGGCGGAGAGCGCGGCCCGCGAGGGGGCGATGGCCCTCGCCTCGAGCCCCGCGGCGAAGGACCTTCGGTTGCTCGGACCCGCTCCCGCTCCCCTCGAGCGTCTGAAGGGGCTCTGGCGGCTTCACCTCCTGGTGAAATCGGAGAGCCGCGAGGCGATAGCGAGGGCCGGGCGGCTCCTCTCGGAGCTGAAGGAGCCCCCTCGCCTGGATGTCGACCCGCAGAACCTCCTCTGAGGGCGGCCTTCGCGCATCCCTTGGCTCCGGGGTAGTTCGTTGACCCGTGGGTACGGTTCGGTACCGCCCCGTTTGACCCGATCAACGGACTTCCGGGTCAGACCGCGACCCTTTCCTTGCCCTTCCTTCATGGCACAGGAGTTGTATTGGTTGACGTAACGACTTGAATTTCCGAGAAAGGCAGGGACCCATGAAACTTCGAACCTCAACGTTTTCCTTTCTGCTCGCAGCGCTCGTTGCAGCGGCGCCCGCATTCGCGAGCTCCGCGACCCCCGGCGATCGGATCACGTCCCAGCAGCGCCGCGCGCTCTCCGCGCTCCCGGTCTCGGTCCAGCTGGAGTTCGACAGGCAGGATGTCCCGTCCTCGATGAGAGGCCAGCTCTCGGCGCGCGTCTCTCCCGAACCGCAGGTCGCGGCCGAGGCCGCTCTCGAGCAGCACGGTGCCGCGTTCCGCCGCGGCGCTTCCGACGCCTTCGCCTTCCGGCTGAAGGACGACGATCAGGTCGGCATGACGCACGTCCGGATGACGCAGACCTACAAGGGCCTGCGCGTCGTGGGCGGTGAGCTCATCGTCCACCTCTCGGCGGACAGCGTCGTCGGCATCAACGGCCGGTTCGTCGCCGACCTCGACGTCGCGACGCGCACCTCGGTCTCGGATCCGAAGGCCGCCGCCGCGGCCCTCCGTTACGTCCAGAGCCTGGGCGGCCAGGCTCCCAGCGTGCTGAGCATCGACGAGGCCCTCATCTTCGCCAGGGACGAGAGCGCCCCCCGCCTCGCCATCCCGGTCCTCGTCGAGTACGTCTCCGAGAACGGCCCCGAGATGGACATCGTCTACGTCGACGGCCTCGACGCCACGCCGGTGGCGCGATCCCCCCGCGTTTTCCGCGCCAAGAACCGGAAGATGTACACGCTGAACCAGACGTGCATCAGCACCGGCAACGAGATCCCGGGCACGCTCCTCTTCAACGAGGGCGGCACCTCGTCGGACACGGCCGCCACGGGCGCCTACAACGGAGTGGGCATCACGTACGACTTCTACAAAACGATCTTCAACCGTGACTCGTACGACAACCTCGGCGCCGTTCTCGTCTCGTCCGTCCACGCCCAGTTCGACGGTGGCACGAGCTGCTCGAAGGACAACGCGGCCTGGTTCGATGCCCCGTACAACCAGATGGCCTACGGCGATGGCACGCTCCCCACGTTCTCGAACCTCGCCAACGGCCTCGACGTGACCGCCCACGAGCTGACCCACGCCGTCTGCTCCCGCACCGCCGACCTCGTCTACGAGAAGGAGTCGGGCGCCCTGAACGAGGCGAACTCCGACATCCTCGGCCGCACCGCCGCGTTCTGGTCGGGCCAGGGCAACCCGGCGACCCGGACCGACTGGTCCATCGGCGCCGACGTCTACACCCCCGCCACGTCCGGTGACGCCCTCCGCTACATGTACAACCCGACGGCTGACGGCTATTCGAAGGACTACTACCCGACCCGCCTCTACTCCGGCGCCTGCACGCCGTCGCAGAGCAACGACCAGTGCGGCGTCCACGGCAACAGCGGCATCGCGAACCTCTTCTACTACCTCCTCTCGCAGGGCGGCACGCATCCGCGCGGCGTCACCACGGTGAACGTCCCCGCCATCGGCATCACGAACGCCCGGTCGATCTGGTACCGCGCGCTCGCCAACTACATGACGTCCACCACGAACTTCCAGGGCGCCCGCACCGCCACCGCGTCCGCGGCCGCTGACCTCTTCGGCGGCAGCTGCTCCACCACCTGGCAGTCCGTCCAGAAGGCGTGGGACGCCGTCGGTGTCCCGGGCACCTGGACCTGCGGCGCCACGAACGACTTCTCCGTGAGCCTCTCCCCGGCCAGCCGCACCACGGCGAGAAGCACCACCACCACCTTCACGGTCTCCACGGCGGTCGTCTCCGGCACGCCCGGCACCGTCACCCTCTCCGTCTCCGGTCTTCCGTCCGGCGTGACCGGCTCGTTCAGCCCGGCCTCCGTCGCCGCGGGCAGCTCCTCCACCCTCACGCTGACCGTCGGCGCCTCCGCCGCGGCCGCCACGACGAGCTTCACCGTCACCGGCGTCGCCTCCACGGTCACGCACACGGCCTCCGGCTCGCTGACGGTCACGGTCCCCGGCGGCACGCTGCCGGAGTCCGCCCACAACTACGCGAACAGCTTCGACTTCACCTGGACGTACACCCTCACCGGCAGCCCGGCCTCCATCAACGTCACGTTCGACGCGCTGACGAAGGTCGAGACGAACTACG
>Ga0154020_10008180_pt1 | contig 12141 bp, 8 predicted proteins | sample Klosneuvirus_201_FD_109709 | JGI IMG/M metagenome (GOLD analysis project Ga0154020, IMG submission 109709) | Active sludge microbial communities from wastewater, Klosterneuburg, Austria - Klosneuvirus_20160825_MG | ecosystem: Engineered > WWTP > Aerobic digester > Activated sludge | place... | reverse complement strand
GCGGCGGCGGGCTTTCCGGTCGGGGTGCTCGAGCGCTGGAACGGCCTGGGGGCTTGCGCGGTACCAGGCTGGGCGCTCGGGCGGCTGGTGCAACTCCCCGGTAGCGAGGTCGAGGCCGCGCTGGCCGACGGTCGCCTCAAGCCCGATGATGTGCTCCTCACCGACGCCGTGCCGCGCTCGCTGCCCCAGGTCGCGGCGGTGGTCAGCACCCAGGTGAAGAACGAGGGCGCGCGCGCGGCGCGGATGGCGCGATCCTATGGCGTGCCCTTTCTCCAGCTCCACGACGCGTCGCTCATCGAACGGGCGGTGGCCTTGGTCGGGCACCAGGTCGTGGTGCGAGCGCAGCCCGGCATGGACGGCTGCACGACCGAGCTCCTCGACGCGGAGGGCGCCTTCGATCCCGCGCTCCGGGCGGAGGTCCTGGCGCTCAAGGCCCCTCTGTCGCTGGTCTTCCCCGCGCGAAACCGGCGCGGCAGCTTCGGGATCAGCACCGACACGCTCAGCGCCGCAGATCTGAACAACGTGGGAGAGCGCGCCGCCAGCCACGGCCTCCTCCGGCGCGCGGTCGGCAGCTCCACGCCGCCGGCGATCGCGCTGACCATCGACCTCTGGGATGACTTCATGACCCAGCTCCTGGGCGACGGCCGCAGCCTGGCGGCGACGATCACCGCTGAGCTGGCGCCCCACCAAGTCCCGCTCGATCCTGCCGGGCTCAGGACGGCGCTGGCGGGGGTGAGGCGGCGAATCACAGAGGAGGCCAGCTTCACCGCCGCGCAGCGCGCGCAGATCACTGCGGCGTTGGCGGACCTTCATAGTAGCAGCTACTCCCTCCGGCTCTCCCTCAACACCGCGGACGCGACGCTGTTCGTGGCCGGTGGGTTGCTCGAAGACGAAGAGGCGGGGGAAGCCGAGGTCTTCGCCGCGATCCAGCGGGTCTATGCCTCGGTCTACGACGACCGGGCCTATCTCGAGCGGCTCCGCCGGGGCGCCAATGAGCCCCTGGTCGGGGCCGGCGTCCTGGTGCAAGGGACCTTGGGGGACCAGACCGCCAAAGGCTGGGTGACGCTGCGATCGGGGCAGTTCTCGCGGGACCTCAGCTTCCTCTCGATCCCCGCGGGCGCCTCCCTGGACACGGCCCAGCCCGAGAAGGTTGGGGTCTATACCTTTGGAGGCAACTTATACCCATCGACCGTGAGTCGCTCCTCGGCCGTCGTGCTGGGGGAGCAGGTGATGCGCATCCCCGAGGACTATGAGGCGCTGAGCCGGGTGCTGCTGACCTACGCCGATCGTTATCAGGCCCTGAGCGGCGAGGAGTTCACCGTGGAGCTCGAATACTCGCAGCGAGCCTCGGGGAGCTTCGCTCTCCACTCTGCGCGCGCCTTGCCGGCACCGAGCACCGTCCCTACGCCCACCTTGCTCGTCGCGGGGCGGACGCGGCTCTGCTCGGCGCAAGCGGAGAGCGGAGACCTCTTCAGCGCGCATCGCTTGAAGTCCCGCTGGAACCTCCAAAACCGCAGCACCTGGCTGAGGAGCGACGCGCTGGCCGCGACCTACTATCAAGAGGTCAGCGTCGAGCTGGTCGACGATGGCCAGGTGGTCACCAGCAGCGGGCCGCTCGCCGCGCGGCCGTCGTTCAGCCATACGGCGGAGCCAGGGGGCGGCGTCACCCAAGATCGCTGGCAGCAGCCCTTGAGCAACCCGCTGGAGCTGAGCCTCGGCAGCACGCACAACCCCGAGATCGGCGGGGGGCAGCAGCCGCTGCGCACGGTCTCTGACGGATACTTGAGCTTCAGCGGGCTCTGGTCGCGGCCGGTCTTCGCCCTCGACTTCAACCAGATGCCGGGCACGCGGACGATGGACGCGATCGCCTTGGCCGGCTGCCCCGAGGACGCCGTGATCGACGGGCGTTCGCGGCTGGTGACCCGGGAGGCGACCGTTCAGGGCAAGCACCTGAGGACGCGCTACTACCACCCGCCCATGCCCCGCGGCGATAGCGCCGGGTACACGGCGCCGCTTCAGGCTTGGAAGGACACCACCATCGTCGGTTTCACCGCGCAGCCGATCGTCCTCCACGGTTTTTGGTCCCAGACTTATCGCCCGGGGCACCACAACTTCACCGAGGAGTTCATCTTCGAGCCTCGCCTGGAGGAAGGGCTGTCGCCGGCCGTGAGGGCCGAGCTCGAGGCGGCCAACGTGCGGTGGATCTATCTCGAGGTGAGCTTCGATACTGCGTCGGTCGGGGTGATGGGGACCGACGGGGTATTTCGGATGCTCTGACTGCCCGCAGGCGGGTTCATCCCCCAGACACCTCGCTTAGCGCCTCAGATCGACTTCATCCCGTGCGGCGGGTGGTGCTCCACCGTGAGGTCGTTGCCCGGGTTCCGCAGCTCCTCTTCCCGCACCACGCTGGCGAGCTCCTTGGGGTACAGCCCCTGCTCGACGAGCTGGTCGAGCGCCGCGCTGATGTGGAGCGCCTGGAACGGGATGCTGGGGCTCGTGGCCGGGTTGGCCGCGTATTCGATCGTGACGCCCATCCCCGCGAGGCGTCCGCTGAGCTCGTTCGTCAACGGGTGGTTTCGATGCTGCGCCTGCATCGCCACGTACACCCGACGGAGGAAGGCGACCTGGTCCACCAGGACGGCGATCGTCGGCGGCAAGTGGACTGGGCCCCAGTGCTGAGGGTCCATCTCGTGCCGCTCCGGAGGCGCGAGGCGGGCCAGCAGCCGGGGCCCGTAGCGATCCACCATGGTCGCGATCCCCGCGATCGTCGCCTCGATCTGCTTGGCCTGTGCGTGCAAGCTCTCCGCCGAGCGGTCGAAGAGCCCGAGCTTCTGCTGCTGCACCTCCGCGGGGCTGTACAGCATCGAGCCGAGGGCGCGGTCGAAGCGGGCGACCTCCTTGGCCGCGGCCGCGTAGCCCGGCGTCTTCGCGCGGGCCGTCGCGAGCTTGGCCTCGGTCCGCGGGTAGTCCGTCTTCTTCACGGCCTCGGCCTCTAGCGCAGTCAGGTGGGTCGAGGCCGCGACATAGCTCTGGAGGATGCTACCGCTGATCGGCACGTTGGTCCCGAGCTTCGCCGCCTTCAAGACGGTCAGGGTTCGGGGCCCAGCGATCTCCGAGATGAGCTCTTCGGTGAGCTTGCCGTTGGTCAGCTGCGCCAGCCGCTCGATCTGGACTTGAAGCGCCTTGACCTCGGGGCAGTCGACCCACCCGAGCTTGGCGAACTCCGCGGCGGTGGCGGTGGGCCCGAAGTGCGCTCCGCTCAGTTGGTCTTCGAGCTTCACGGCTTGCTGCACGAGTTCTTTGCCTGGCTTCGTCTGGCGGACCCAGGACGCGGCGTAGCGGGTTTGTTCATCGGTGGGGAGATTGAGCTTCAGCTTCATGATTCGCTCCGGCGAAGGCCGAGGAGGGTGGTCGCAGGGCGCGCCAAAGACAGCGCACCAAAGATGTCGAGGGCCAGGGTCGGGTCGCCGTCGATCGTGAGCGGCGGGGGCGGTTCGGCGAAGTCGTCCGGCTCGTCGAAGAGGGCCGCGAAGGCCTCCTCGGAGGCGCTGACCCATGCTTCCACGGGGGCCGCGATTCCCTCCACCCAGCGGTGGGTCGCCCCCTCGAGGACGAGCGCGAAGTAGGTCCCGGAGACGTCGAACTGGAGGACGCCTCGCGGCGGGTTCTCAAGCTGAGGAAGGACGACCGCCAACCGCTTCGACACCAGCGCGGTCCAGAGGACGTGGGCCGGGTGGCCGGAGGTCGCGAAGGCTTCGGCGATGGAGTCCATGCCAGGGGTGCAGAGCAATCGGCGCGCCATTACCCCAGACAATGGCTTAGGCCGCGCGCGGGCGGCCCTGCGCCCCACGTGTTGCCAGCGGGCGACATCCCGGACCCTCTGCTCCGGGCCCACCTGCCCGCGAAGGCGGTCACGGCCTCGGAGCGAGCCGCAGTCGATTGCACCCCGCCGGGTCGCGTGCCATGAGCGTGCGCATGCTCACGTGCTCGCCGATGCGTGCGCTCGTCCTCGTGGGCGCTCAGCTCGCCCTCAGCAGCGCTGCCTTCGCCGACGCCAGGCCGCCGGTGGTGGCGGTCTTTGGGATTCGCGACTCCGCCTCGGTCCTGTCGAGCACTGAGCGGGAGCGGCTGGCCCGATACCTCTCGGCGCGAATGGCCGAAGGCGGCCGCTATCTCGTGGTCCCCGAGTCCGACCTTCAGCAAGCCATCCGTGCGCAGAAGAAGGAGTCGTACGAGGCCTGCTACGAGGAGGCCTGCCAGATCGAGATCGGCCGTGAGCTGGCGGCGGAGAAGACCTTTGTCACCGAGATCGTGCGGCTCGGCGACTCTTGCGCCGTGACCTCGGTGCTCTTCGACCTCAAAAGGGCCGCGAGCGAGCAAGCCGCCACCGAGCGGGGTGCCTGCGATCTGAACGCGCTCGTCCGATCGGTAGAAGCGCTCACTTCCCGCCTGCTCGGAAAGGCCGAAGCTGGAGACAAGCTCGCCGATGCGCGAGCTCCGCCGGCTCCGGAGACCAAGGCCAGCGCCGTCGTGCGAAAGTCAGCGATGAAGTTCCGCTTCGACACCGGTGAAGTGGACCAGGCGTTCAACGTCGAGTTCCTCGGTCCCGATGGTCAAACCCATCCCTGCCCGCAGCCCGTGCGCCTGGGGGTCTCCTGCCTCGTCGAGAACGTGGCCTTCGGCGAGGCGCGCTATCGCGTGTTCGCCCAGGGCCTCCGACCTTTCACCGACACCGTCCACGTGGAGGACTCCTACGAGACGGTCACCCTCCCGATCAAAGAGATCGCCAGCATGGGAAATATCGTGGCTTGGACCTTCGGGGGCCTGGGGATGGCGGCGGGTACGGCCCTGACCTCGGTGGGCATCGGCATCGACAACTCCGGCCTGGTCTATGCGGGAATTCCGACCTTCGTGGTGGGCGCAGGGCTGCTCGTCACCGGCTTCCTCATCGACGGGAGGATCTACGTCGGCGACAGCATGTTCGCCCGCTGGACCTTCTGACTACAGCGCCGCGCGGATCGCCTGGGCCAAGGTCGTCGTGAGGGTTCGAACGCCCCTGGGACTATCCAGGAACTACGGGGATCACGCCACGCGGGGAGCTTCGCCGTTTGCGTCATCACCGAGTTGCGCTAGGCTGCGCGCGGCGCTTCGGCGCGGAGGTTTGCGATGCGTATTGTGATGACGACGTTGGGGCTCGCGGTGGTGCTCGCGAGCTGCGAGAACCAGAAGTTGCCGGACCCGCCGAAGCCCCCGCCCGCGCAGGCCCCAGCTCCGCAGCCCGGACGACCCGCCAGCGCGCCGGCGCCCACCGCGGCCGGAGTGAGGGGCAAGGTGCTCGAGACGATCGACGCGGCCGGGTACACCTATCTCCGGCTCCAGACGGCGTCGGGGGAACAGTGGGCCGCGGTCACGCAGGCGACCGTGCAGGTCGGCGCCGAGGTCGTGATCGTCGACGCGACGACGATGCAGGACTTCGAGTCGAAGACGCTGAACCGGAAGTTCCCCACCATCCTCTTCGGCTCGCTCGGCGGCGAGGCCGGCGGCGAGGCCGGCGGCGAGGCCGCGGCGCCCCCGGGCCAAGCACAGCTCCCGCCCGGGCATCCGCCGATGAGCGCGGCCCCCCAGGCCGTGGTCGCGGATGTGAAGGTCGAGAAGGCCAAGGCGGCCAACGGCAAGATCGTCGCCGAGGTCTGGGCCGATCGCACCAAGCTCGCGGGCCAAAAGGTCAGCGTGCAGGGGAAGGTCGTGAAGGTCTCCACCGGCGTCATGGGCAAGAACTGGCTCCATCTCCGCGATGGGAGCGGGACTGACGAGGCCAAGGACAACGATCTCACGGTGACCAGCCAGGGCCTGGCGGCGGTCGGTGACGTGGTCACCATCGAAGGCGTCGTCTACATCAACAAGGACTTCGGCGCTGGCTACTCCTATGCGGTGATCGTCGAAGAGGCGAGCGTCCAGAAGTAGGCCCGGACATCCGCCGCGCTAGAGCGCCGAACCGTCTGGGATCCTGCGCCTGCCTTGAGCGCAGTGCACAGACATGAGATCCGTCCTCCATGGCAGATCAAAACGCGCTCGAGCGGCTCAAGACGATGACGGTGGTGGTGGCGGACACCGGTGACATCAACTCGATTCAGAAGTTCAAGCCGCGCGACGCGACCACCAACCCTTCGCTGATCACCGCGGCCGCGCAGATGCCGCAATACCAAGGCCTGGTGGACAACGCGCTGGCGTGGGCCAAGGCCGAGCGGCCCACCGCGGACAAGGCTGGCCTGGTCTCGTTGGCCATCGATCGGTTGGCGGTGGTCTTTGGCCTGGAAATCCTGAAGATCGTGCCGGGTCGGGTCTCCACGGAGGTCGACGCGCGGCTCTCCTTCGACACCCCCAAGACGCTGGAGAAGGCCCGCTGGCTGATCGCGCAGTACGCGGCGGCTGGCGTGGGCAAGGACCGCATCCTCATCAAGATCGCCGCCACTTGGGAGGGCATCCGCGCCGCCGAGGTCCTGGAGAAGGAGGGCATCCACTGCAACCTCACGCTCCTCTTTGGCCTCCACCAAGCGATCGCCTGCGCCGAGGCGGGGGTCACGCTGATCTCCCCCTTCGTGGGCCGCATCCTCGATTGGTACAAGAAGGACACGGGGCGGGAGAGCTACCCCTCGGCGGAAGATCCTGGCGTGCTCTCGGTGACCAAGATCTACCAGTACTACAAGCGCCACGGGCACCAGACGGAGGTCATGGGCGCCAGCTTCCGCAACATCGGCGAGATCCTGGAGCTGGCGGGCTGCGACCTGCTCACCATCGCTCCGGCGCTATTGGCGGAGCTCGAGGCCAAGCCCGCCGCCGAGGTCCAGCAGAAGCTCGACGCCAAGCGCGCCCAGACCATGGACATCGCGCGCATCCCCATGAACGAGGCGATGTTCCGTCAGATGCACGCCGCCGATCGCATGGCCAATGACAAGCTGGCCGAAGGGATCGACGGCTTCAGCAAAGCCCTTGTTTCGCTGGAGAAGATGCTGGCGGAGCGGTAGGGCGGGCGCCTAGCTCAGATCCCCCCGCCGCTCTGAAAATCTTCCTGCCGCACCAGGGCCTGCGTAATCCGGCTCTCGGGCGGCACGCTCTTGGTGAGCCACACGTTGCCGCCGATGCTCGAGCCCCGCCCGATCGTGATCCGCCCGAGGATCGTCGCGCCGGCATAGATCACCACGTCGTCCTCGACGATCGGGTGCCGCGGCACGCCCTTCTTCGGATGCCCTTGCTCGTCGAGCTCGAAGCGCTTGGCCCCCAAGGTCACGCCTTGGTAGAGCCGCACGCGCTCTCCGATCACCGCCGTCTCTCCGATCACCACGCCGGTCCCGTGATCGATGAAGAAGCTGCCGCCGATCTGGGCCCCCGGGTGGATGTCGATGCCGGTCACTCGGTGCGCCAGCTCGGCGATCATCCGCGGGATGAGCGGGACCTCGAGCTTCACCAAGGCGTGCGCCACCCGGTGATAGATGATCGCCGTGACCCCGGGATAGCTGAAGAGCGCCTCATCGATGCTGGGGGCCGCCGGATCGCCGTCGAAGGCCGCCTGGACGTCGCCGGCCAGGAGCACGCGGATCGCCGGGATCTGCGCGGCCAGCTCCTGGATCACCGCGTGCGCGCGCCGATCGCAGATACCGCAGGCTCCCTCCGAGTGCGTGCAGGCGAAGGCCAGCCCGCGGCGGATCTGGGCCTCCAGCGCCACCAAGGCCGCGCCCAGCGTGTGCCCGACGAAGTAATGCAGTCCCTCGTCGGACAGATCCAGCGCGCCAAAGTGGGCCGGAAAAAAGGCCGAGCCGAGCTCCTCCATGATCGTCGTCAGGGCCTCTCGCGAAGGGAGCACGTGGCGCCCGAGCTTGCGCCGCCTACCGCTGAGCAGCTCCCCGTTGATCTGGCAGATCGCGTCGACGATTGGGCCCAGCGCCCCGCCTTCGCCCCCGGAGCTCACAGCGCGGCCCCTTGCGCGTCGAAGATCCCCTCGAAGAGGATGCTGCTCAAGTAGCGCTCGCCCGAGTCGGGGAGGACGACGACGATCGTCTTGCCTTCGTTCTCGGCGCGCTGGGCGACCTTCGCGGCGACGGCCACCGCGGCCCCGCAGGAGATGCCCGCGAGGATCCCTTCCTCCTTGGCCAAGCGGCGCGCGTACGCGACCGCCTCATCATTGGTCACTTGCTCCACCGCGTCGACGAGGGACAGATCGAGCACGTCGGGGATGAAGCCTGCGCCGATGCCCTGGATCTTGTGGGGCCCTGGCTTGATCGGCTCGCCCTTGAGCTTCTGCGTGATCACCGGGCTGTGAGCGGGCTCGACCGCGATGGAGAACAGCGGCCGCTGCTTCACCTTCTCGAAATAGCGCGAGATTCCAGTGATGGTCCCCCCGGTCCCGACGCCCGAGACCAAGATGTCGACCTTGCCGTCGGTGGCGTCCCAGATCTCGGGGCCGGTGGTCGTCTCGTGAATCGCCGGGTTGGCGGGGTTTTTGAACTGCTGGAGGAGGACGTAGCGTCCCGGGTCGGAGGCTACGATCTCCTCGGCCTTGGCGATCGCCCCGCTCATGCCCTTGGGGCCTTCGGTCAAGACGAGCTTGGCCCCGTAGGCGATGAGGAGCTTGCGGCGCTCGAGGCTCATGGTCTCGGGCATGGTCAGCGTCAGCGGATAGCCGCGCGCTGCCGCGACGAAGGCCAAGGCGATGCCGGTGTTGCCGCTGGTCGGCTCCACCAGCTCCTTGCCCGGGCCGATCGCGCCGCGCTTCTCGGCGTCCCAGACCATCGCCGCGCCGAGGCGGCACTTCACTGAGTAGCCCGGGTTTCGGCCCTCGATCTTGGCCAGCACGGTCGCGCGGGCGCCGTCGATGACCCGATTCAGCCGAACCAGGGGGGTGTTGCCGATGGAGAGAGCGTTGTCGTTGAACCACTTGGACATGAGAGAGCCTCCGTATCTGGGGACGAGAGATGGTTTGGGGCTGGGGGCGCCGGCGGGCGGACGACGGATCACCGTCGAGGCTCGGACCGCCGGCTAGCTACAAAGACAACAAGCACGCGCGCTGCCGAGGTCGGCGCACACGAGCTGGGCGTGGCGAAGGAGGGAAGACATCGACGCGAGGACTACCGTACGCTGAAGGGAGCCCAAAGAACAAGCCACCACCCCCCAAGGGTTCACTCCTTGGTGGGGCGTTGCGCTCGCCGCTCTTGCCGCGGCTCGGGGAGCTGCACGCCGCGAATCGAATCTGCCTCGTCTAGCCCGCGCAGCGATCGGTGGAGCACCCGCTCGGGGTCCGGGCCCCGTGGCGCGCCCGCGACCGCCTTCTTGAGGAGCTCCGCCCCGCTCCGCGTTCGGCCGCGCAGGGCTCCAAAGTGGGCCAGCTCGGCGCTCACCAGCTTGCTCCCCAGCACCGGCGCATAGCCGGAGCCGAAGAGGAGGCCCGCGTTGTCGAATTGGCGATCGCCGGCCGAGCTGGCGAAGCTGAGGAGGAGCGTGTCCGTGACGGCGCCCGGGGCGACCGGCACCTCGAAGGACAACGAAGCACCGCTGCCTGGGCTTGGGGCGAGCGTCTGCCAGACCCCATCGCCAAAGGAGATGCGCAGGCGGGTGTCGGTGGGGTCCGCCAGGCCGAGCGGGTTCCCGTCGAGCGTAACGCGCACGCGATCTTGATCGCCGCGCGAACCCTCTTCGATCGTGACCCCGTTCTCCGCGACCTTGTTCAGGCTCAGCCAACCCTCCGCGTCCGGCTTGAGCGCTCGATGGCGCAGGGCCATCGCCACGTTCATGGGCGTGCCCGGCCCGCGCCGGGTGTTGCGGCGGACTGTCTGCTGCAAGAGGGCGCTCGCTCGATCGGGCTGATCCGCTTGCACCGCCTGGATGATCTCTTGGGTGCGCGCCACGAGCGGGTTCCAGCTCAGCTCGGTGACGCTGGCGTTGATCCGCTGCGCCTGCTCGGTGATGAGCTCGTGCTTGACCCGGCGCACCTCGCCCGAGACGCCCGCCAGCGCCGAGTCGATCAAGGGGCGAACGGCCTCCAGCATCTCCTTGGCCACTGCCAGATCGCGCGGCTCGTCGTGGCTGAGCGGCGCCAGGGCGCTCACGATCGCGCCCAGATCTTCGGTACCGGGGGCCTTGCCCGCCTGCTCAGCCAACGCCGGCAGCGCCGCGAAGAGCGCGTAGCGGGCCGGATCTTTGATCGGCACCCCGAGGGTCCCCGGGAGCGGGACTTGTCCGCCCGGCTCAGGGACGGAGCCCAGCCGAAAGAGCGTGTCCAAGGCCTGCATCACTGCACCGCGATGGTGCTTCATCTGGGTGGTCGCGTCGTCCTCGTCGAGGCCGAGGTGGTCCAGGAGACGTCCGGCCATTTGACGCTTCAATTCCTGGGTCGCGAAGGTCTCGTAGTCGATCTTGGAGAGCACCTGGCGTTCGGCCGGGCTGCTCACCTCGTAGGTGAAGCGGAAGAGCTCCGAGGAGTAGAGGTCCATCACCCGGCCCGGCTCGACCACCAGACCGGGGGCCAGCTCGTGCAAGGAGCTGGTGTGCAGGCGATCGTAGGCCGCCATATTGGACACATCGAGGTGCCCGAGCAGCCCGATGTTGTCGTAGGTGGTCGCTCCATGGGCGATGCCCATCCAGAAGAGATCGGCCAGATCTGAGGCCTTCCTGGTCATCAAGACCCGGTAGACGCCGTCCATCGATAGCCGGCTCGGCCGTCCCAGCTCGAGCGCGAGCTTTTGACCGACGCGGTCCAGGAAGGCCCGCAGCTCTACGGGGCGATCGCGCAGCTCATTGAGGTGGGCTAGCCGCTCAAAGTCGCCGGCTCGGACGGTGCGGCCAGTGGTTGCGCTCAGGGTCTGCGCCGCGACGAAGCGCTCCGCCCGCAGGCCATTGGCCTCGAGGAGCGTGGTGACGATCGCGTCTTTGATCACGAAGTCGAGGGGAGCGACTCCGCCGTTGTGGTCTGCGCCCTGAGCCCCGATCGGCTGGAGCCCGGTGACGACCCCGCCTTTGACGCCGACCTCCACCAGACGAGGTACGGTGTGCTCGTCTCCGCGGAGGAGCAGCTCGCCGCGCAGCACGGCGCGGCCATCGCCGCGGACGCCGCCCTGCTTGCCGCGGCGCTTGTCGGAGTAGTGGGTCGCGACGCCCTGGGCCTCGGCGGCCGTACCCTCGGGGCTCTCCTTGAACCCGAACATCGCGTCCAGCGAGCCTTTGGCCTCAGCGCTCAGCTTGCCAGCTCGAGTGAGCTCGAGCTGGTCCGTTAGCCCCGGGTTGGCCAGGACGGTTTGACCGTGGTCCCGGACCAGTCCGATGACCTTGTTGCCGGGAGAAAGGGAGGGATCACTCCAGATCTGGCCATGCTCCCCTGGGCCGAGGTGCAGCTCTGCCTTGCTTGGGGCCTTCGGGCGGAAGCGCACCACGGCGAAAACCTGTGCAAGGGCAGGGCCAGGATCCCAAGCAGCTCCGAAACGTACGATCAGTAAGCCAGCTCAGACACCCTGTTGGCCTCAGGCGCCAAGTGTAGCGCGCCTTCAGCGTTCACTTGAGCCATTGCCGGGCCCAACGGCTCGGCACGGCGTGTGAACACAGCCAGCTCGTGAACCCCTCCCCGCACCCCTTGAAGGAGCTGGCGCTCGAGCTCTTCGAGCGACGAGAGTTCTCGGCCGCCATCGACGCCCTTCGCCTCGAGCGCCGCCTCCGCCCGCCAGACCCCGAGCTGGTCATGCTCGAGCTCGTCTGCCGAAGCGCGCTCGGCCAAGCCCGGGCCGGCGAGCTCCTCGAAGATCTCGGGGCGGGCCCCGGCGGGCCTCCTGAGCTCGCGGTCCTTCGTCCTTGGCTGCCAGAAGGATCTGAGTCCTGCGACGCGAAGAGCGCGCTCGAAGGCAGCGCGAACCGCTTCATTCCCCGCTTGTCTCCCAAAGGAACCACCCCATGAGCATCAAGAACGACGTCACCCGGCAGGCGATTACGCAGCTCAGCCAGCAGGTGGAGGCGCTGATCACCAGCAATGCGGCGGTCAAAGCGGCCAACCTCCAAGAGCTCAACCGGCTGAGCGCTGACCTGGCCCCGCTCGGCGCGGCGGTCATGGCCGCCAAGGGGATGAGCGCGGAGGACCTGGCGCGAAAGTCTCAGCGCTCGCTG
>Ga0154020_10008178_pt1 | contig 12144 bp, 8 predicted proteins | sample Klosneuvirus_201_FD_109709 | JGI IMG/M metagenome (GOLD analysis project Ga0154020, IMG submission 109709) | Active sludge microbial communities from wastewater, Klosterneuburg, Austria - Klosneuvirus_20160825_MG | ecosystem: Engineered > WWTP > Aerobic digester > Activated sludge | place... | reverse complement strand
CATAATCTAGTATATTTTATGAAAAAATTAGAAACTGAAAGAAACACCTTGTATGAATTTATTGAAATTCTTAAAAAAGAAGAAAACGCACTCGTTGAAGGAAAAATAAAAAAAATAGATTACCTTGCCTCTGACAAATCACGCTTGATTGAAGAGTTGATAAAACTTGATGATCGTCGTAACGAATACTTACAGAAGCAAGGACTTTCTTTGACAAAAAACAGTATCAATGCTTGGCTGACCGAACAACATTCCTGTCAAAATGAAATAAAAACTCTATGGAATGAATTATTAAATCTGGCAAAAACAGCTCAACAACTTAATCATTCAAATGGTTTGATTATTTCAAATCAACTGCAACATAACCAACGTGCCTTTGCCGCTTTAAACTGTGCTGCAGGGAATGTTTCTCTATATGGCCCAAAAGGTCAAACTTATATTTAATTTTCATTCTAATATTCAATAATCGGGATTTCAGTTACTTTATCAGGATCTGTTGATAAAATCATAACTGTTACACGGCGATTTCTTTTTCTACCGTCGGGTGTTTCGTTAGTTTCTATGGGTCTGTTCTCGCCATAGCCTATTGCAGTAAGACGATGTGCTTCAACACCATTTTCAATGAATAGTCTGATCACACTACTTGCACGTGCTGATGATAATTCCCAATTTGATGGAAAGTTTTCCGTCTGGATGGGCAAATTATCCGTATGCCCCTCGACATGAATCTCATGCTCGTGACCCTTGATAACGTGAGCAACTGCTTGCAACGTCAAACTTGAGTTGTTTGCAAGTTTAGCCTGCCCCGGTGAAAACAGAACACTGGCATTGATTTCCACAGTGATCCCTAAGGAACTTTGTGTAACTCGTACCTGCCCGTCCTTTACTAGGGGTTCTAACGCATGGAGAATATTTTTTGCCATGCTTTTCATTTTTTCCTGCTTCTTTTTTTTCAGAGAACCTAGATTGTCGATCTGTTTGATTGAATCAGTTTGATTTGATTTCTGGACACTGATAGGTGAAAATTCTGTTGATTGTGGAGGTGTATGATTGGATAGATTATCGTTTTTAAATGCACTGACCAAAGAAGAACTTAGAACACGATACTTGCCCTCATTAACCGACGAAACCGCGTACATTACAATAAAGAAAGCAAATAACAAAGTTATAAAATCAGCATATGAAACAAGCCAGCGCTCATGATTATCCACATGCTCATCATTCTTTTGCTTTCTTTTCTTCAACATGGAGTATTCATACAAGTCATTGACAACCAGATTAATGCATGCGGAGTTTAAATAAAATAACCTTTCAAGCGGTTTTCTATTAACCGGGGATTTTCTCCATTAGCGATAGCAACAAACCCATCAACCAGTATTTCTTGCATGACCAAATGTTCATTAATAATACTTTTTAACTTATTGGCTATCGGCAAAAAAATCAGATTAGCTAAACCTACGCCGTATATGGTTGCAACAAAAGCGACGGCAATACCATTCCCTAAAAGTTCCGGATCCGATAAATTCTCCATAACATGAATCAACCCCAGCACAGCACCTAATATGCCGATCGTCGGAGCATAACCCCCAGCCGCCTCCCAGATCCGGGCAGATTGACGTTGATGCGCCTCTAAAGCCAATATATCAATTTCCAGAACTTCACGTAATTTTTCCGGAGTACTTCCATCCGCCAGTAGCTGCAATCCTTTCCTTGTTAAGGGATCCTTTACAACCGGGACATGCGTTTCAAGCGCAAGTAATCCTTCTTTCCGTGATATATGGGCCCAATTGATAATCTGTTTAATTAAAGTTTGCGGGGAATTGATCGGCGGGAAAAATACCCACGCACTCATTTTGACCCCATTGAGAAAAATTTTCACTGGGCTTTGGAGCAAAACCGCTCCAACCGTACCACCCATTACAATCAAAAAAGCCGCGACTTGCAGCAAGGAACCAACATGACCGCCTTCGAGAATCTGCCCGCCAATTATTGCAACAAAAGCCAACAGAATACCGATGACACTATTTAAATCCATCTTTGATTTTCCATTCATTGCATAATCCATTTAATTAAACTGGATAATTCGCATGACATCTCAAAGATTTCTCAAACGGCTGCGTAAACGTGCGACAGCCTGGGTATGCAACTGGCAAACCCGGGATTCACTGACACCAAGCACTTCACCAATTTCCCTTAAATTCATTTCTTGTTCATAATGCATTCCCATTACCTGCTTTTCCCGGGGAGGGAGATTATCAATAGCAGTAATCAGCAGACTCCGGAAATTCTCATCCAGCATTACATTTAATGGATCGCCTTCAGAATCGATAAATAAGCGATCCAAGAATGGTTCTTCATCATCCTGTTGAAAATCTTCGTAATAAATTAATTGAGCGCCTCGTGCACTTTGCAAAGTCTCATGATATTCATCAAGAGACATATTCAACTCCTCGGCCAGGTCCTGTTCGCTGGGTGCGCAGCCTTTGCGTTGCTCTAACAAATTAACAGCCGCTTCAATACGCCGCATTTTTTTACGTATGCTGCGGGGTAGCCAGTCTGCTTCCCGCAACTCATCCAAGATAGAACCGCGTATGCGCTGCGCCGCATAACTCTCAAATTGTCGGCCATATGAGCCTTCATACCGATTGATTGCATCGAGCAAACCAATCATCCCCACTTGAATTAGATCATCGACCTGCACACTTGCTGGCAATCGAGTCATCATGTGATAGGCGATGCGTTTTACCAATGGCGTAAATTCAGTTATAAACTGTTCTTTATCAATTGCTTTAGTTCCAGTCGCAGTATACATATTCAATCACACCGTAAAATTTGCCATACTAAGATGGCTTGTTCGAATCAATCGCTGCATAAAATTATCAATTCCCCCGTTATATTTATCCGGGCATGAGGAGCGCAAAACATTCTGAGCCAGATGTTTAAAACTTTCTGCAGCTTGCGAGGCCGGAAATGCTTCGATCACCGGCATACATAGTTGCGTTGAATTGCGTAATTTTTCATCACTTTGGATATAACCAATATACTCAAGTGCCACAGATAGATATTGACGGGCTACTTTGTATAAAGTCTGGTAAATAGACAGTGATTCTGTCTCCGAATCAACTTTATTCACGAGAATAAGGAAATGCTGTTTGTTATATTCCTGGCTCATGATTTTAATCAGCGCATACGCTCCCGTAAGGGATGCGGCTGATCCAGAAATCACGATCATGACTTGCTCTGAAGCTAAACTTAAAGGAAGGACATGGGTTGTTCCGGTCATTGCGGTATCAATCAGTACAATATCAACAGATTCGGCAAGCTCCGAAAAACTCTTAATGAGCCAATCTTGCTCAAGTGGATTCAGCTTGTTTAATGCATGAATTCCGCGCATGGCTGATAGTACGATAATATTTTCCGGGCCTTGTAAAAGCACTTGATCCAGTCTTTTATCTTTATGGATCACGTGAAGTAAATCAAAGCGTGCCCGCAGGCCTAAATTCGTACATATACTGTTATGACAGGGATTCTCATCAATCAACAACACACGCTGACCATTTTTGGCTAATGCAATAGCAAGATTCACCACAATGCTGGTTTTTCCGATCCGTGCTGTTCCGCTTGCAATTGTAAAAACACGCGCTGAATCAGGTGCCTGGAATGACGTCAGATTACGTAAACCCGCCGCTTGATCTTGTAAAATCAATCTAGTCATAGGTAAATCCTGCCAATGATTCTTTCTCGGACTGTAATGGCTCTACACTATTCTTGGTTGCCATAATTAAAGCAAATTCCGCATCCCGCAAAGTAAAAGCAGATTCACCCGGAGTCGATTTAAAAATACGGTGTAACAAATATCGCGGATTAGCGGCATGAATATCTTCAGGAACCTTTTGCCCGTTTGCGACATAATGCAACGATAATTTTCTGCGTATGACAACATCCAAGACCACGCCTAAACTGGCAGCCTCATCGACTTTTGTGATAATGCAGCCGTAAATTCCGTTCGCCTGGTGAGCCGAAATCACTTCATCCAGAGTTTTTCCATTCGATGCTGCGCTCAAAATGAGCATGCGCTTAACATCCGCGCCACAATTACTCAACATAGCAATTTGCTCCAAAACCAATTGATCGCGCTGACTCATACCCACCGTATCGATCAACACCATATGTTTGTTTTTTAGCTCCGACAACGTTAACTGCAGATCTTCGGTATCCTTGATGTTTCGTACAGGAATACCCAATAATTGCCCATAGATTCTTAGCTGCTCATGGCCGCCGATACGATAACTATCTGTAGTCAGCAACGCGACTTTGTCTGCGCCGTGCCTCATAACACAACGCGCTGCCAGTTTTGCGGTAGTCGTAGTCTTGCCGACACCGGTAGGACCGATCAGTGCATAAACACCGCCCTTTTCAATCATGTCATCATTGGCGACTATACGCAGATTAAAAGCCAGTGCAGACATCGCCTGTTTCAGGATTTGTTCATAATCAAGATCTACAGATAGCTTGTCGACTAAGCGGCGTGATAGCAACGGGCTGAAACCCGCATCCAACAGGGTACGTAACAGTTTTACTCTTTCTGGTCTGCGCTGCGTAAAGTTTCCCCATGCAACCGTCGCCAGCTGATCTTCCAGTGTATTTTTCATCGCCTGTATCTCAGCTATAATATCGCGGGCCAGTGATGCGGACATCACATCACTCGATGCTTTCTGGGTTTCTGCTGATTCATTGACTAAAGGCTGCATGGTTGAATATGATTCAGTTGTCCTCAACTCTTTGTTTTGTTCGTGGTGAGCAACAACATTCGATGGCAAAGTTGACGGCATCTGGATATGCACCAGATCTGACATCTCAGAATCTGCCAGCGCCATGATTTCAACACCATTCCTTGTTTTTCTGTTCGATAATATGACTGCATCTACACCAAGCTCTTCTTTAACTTGACGTAATGCTTCTCTTGACGTGGAAGCGATATAGCGCTTTACTTTCATTTATTACCTCCAACAATGGAAGTGATTTTGATTTTTCGTGAATCCGGAATTTCTGAATGAGAAAGTACTCTTAACTGAGGTAGTGCACGGCGTAAAAATTTCGCAAGTAAGAAACGGATAACCCCTGGCACGAGTAGTACAATAGGTAGCCCAAGTTTCTCTTGTTGTAGTGCTGCGCTGCGGGTTTCTTTTAACAGAGTATCGGCAAGTCCGGGTTCAATTCCGGCACCTTGAGTACCGCCAGACTGCATCACCTGAATAAGTATATTTTCCAGTTCATGGTGTAAGCTCATCACTTGCACCTCTGCGCCCGCAGGAAAATATTGATCCACGATTGCGCGACCTAAAGCCGCCCTGATAGTCGCGGTTAACTCGACAGCATCCTGTGTCTGTGCCGCATGCTCGGTCAGCACATCGATAATGGTACGCATATCCCGGATATGTACACTTTCTTCCAATAAATTGTGCAGGACTTTCTGTACTGTCGATAGCGGCAATAATTTCGGAACCAGATCTTCAATAAGTTTTGGAAATTGCACACTAAGATGATCAAGGAGTTTCTGTAACTCCTGCCTGCCCAATAATTCGGCAGCATGCGAATGAATCAAATGGTTGATATGCGTGGTTACGACAGTGCTGGCATCAACAACGGTGTAACCATTGATTTGTGCTTGTTCACGCAAAGTAGCCTCAATCCATACAGCGGGAAGTCCAAATGCCGGATCACTGGTCAACGTGCCAGGTAACTGCATCGTGACGCGCCCCGGATTGATTGCCAGATACATACCGGAATAGGATTCGCCTTGACCAATTACCGAACCTTTCAGGGTGATGCGATAGGCATTTGGACGCAGCTCCAGGTTATCCCGAATGTGTATCACCGGTGGCAAGAAGCCGATTTCTTGCGCAAATTTTCTACGTATACCATTAATTCTTTTTAACAAATCTCCTTGCTGCGCTTTGTCTACTAGCGGAATTAACCGATAGCCGACTTCCAAACCCAAAGTATCAATGGGTGTCACATCTTCCCAGCTCGCATCTGCTTTTTCTATGGAAGGTATTTCTGGAGCAGTTAATTCAGTGGATGGAGCAATTGTATTTTTTATCTTTAAATAAGCTATCGCCCCTAAAATTGAAGCAATGAGCAGGAATACGAAATTAGGCATTCCAGGAATCAAGCCCATGACACCCAGGATGCAAGCCGTAATGACTAATACTTGTGGCTGGTTAAATAATTGACCTAAAACTTGCTCACCCAAATCTTCATCGGTGGTCACACGACTCACAACCAAGCCAGCGGCTGTTGAAATAATCAGTGCGGGAATTTGCCCAACTAAACCATCCCCGATTGTCAGCAACGTATAATTTTTTGCTGCAGCACCTAATTCCATGTCATGTTGCAGCACGCCAACAATTAAGCCGCCAATAATGGTAATAAGCATGATCAATATGCCCGCAATGGCATCACCGCTCACAAACTTACTGGCACCATCCATTGAGCCATAAAAATCAGCTTCTTGAGAAATGACAGCCCTGCGCTTACGCGCTTCATCTTCACCAATCAACCCTGCATTCAAATCGGCATCAATAGCCATTTGCTTACCTGGCATGGCATCGAGTGTAAAGCGCGCACTGACTTCCGCAATACGACCGGCGCCTTTGGTAATCACCAAAAAATTTATAATGACCAGAATAATAAATACAATCAATCCAACCGCGTAATTACCCCCAACTAGAAAATGACCGAAAGCTTCGATTACCTTGCCAGCTGCATCGGGACCGGTATGCCCTTCCAGTAACACAACCCGGGTTGAAGCAATATTGAGTGATAACCTTAATAAGGTTGCAATCAGCAATACTGTTGGAAAAACCGCAAAATCAAGTGGGTTCCTGGTATAGAGACTCACCATTAACACAATAATAGATACTGCAATATTGAAGGTAAATAAAAAATCCAGTATGAATGGCGGCAATGGCAACACCATCATAGCCAAAATCATAATAATCAATATCGGACCGGCAAGTGTCCTGAGATTATTGCTATCGGTTAAGGATGATAATGTGGCCGCGTTAATCATGGTATATGTAATAAAAACCTGTAATAAATCAGCTTAAAATAAAAATTGCCGGAATCTTTTAAACCACCTGCTGCGCCGGATCAAGCTCACCAGGCACGGGAACATCAACCGGTGGTTTTGGCGCTGCTCCTCCGTATTCGTTATAGCGCCTTAACTGAAAGACATAAGCCAATACTTCAGCAACCGCGGTGTAGAGTTTTTCTGGTATTTCACTTTCCAGTTCCGCGTGGTGATACAAAGCCCGAGCAAGCGGTGGCGCTTCAAGAATAGGTATGCGATGTTCTTCGGCTACTTCACGAATACGTGCAGCCAGTAAATGCACGCCTTTCGCAACTACCGTTGGTGCGCGCATGGTTTCATTTTTGTAGCGAAGTGCCACGGCATAGTGTGTCGGATTAGTGACAATGACATCTGCTTTCGGTATTTCGGCCATCATGCGGCGACGTGCTGCTTCACGCTGCAAGCTGCGAATACGGGATTTAATAAACGGATCGCCTTCACTATCTTTATGTTCTCTGCGAATTTCTTCCTTAGTCATCCGCAGTTGTTTCGCATGTTCCCAGAGTGTATAAGGCACATCGATCACGACAACCAGTATCATGGCGCCAATGATCGATAAAAAACTTATCGTCATGAATTCGCCTGTACGGCTGATGCCTAAATTGACCGGCACGGTCAACAGCGCCATAACAGCTTCCTTATTGTGCCAAATAACGAGCGCTGCAACGCAGCCAATCACGGCTGTTTTAAGGATCGCTTTCACCAGTTCAACCAGGCTGCGCATGGAAAATATCCGGCCAAGACCCTTGATGGGATTGATGCGATCGAATTTAGGCATAAACGCCTTGGCGCTGAACATCCAACCACTTAATAGCATTGGTGCAAAAAATGCCACAACCAGGAGCAGAAATAATAATGGCGCCATCGATATCAAACCTTCAATAGCAAGCTCATACAAACGATTGAGCATCAGATCCGTTTGAAACGCCAGATCACGTTCCATTTGCATGCCTGCTTTCATGATTCTCATAAGCTTATCCATCAGGCCAGCACCCATAAACAATATTCCGGCAGCGGCTGCCATCAATAAGGTAAACGTAGTAAGTTCTTGAGAACGTGCAACCTGACCCTCCTCTCGCGCTTTTTCCAAGCGCTTCGGCGTGGCCTGTTCGGTACGTTCTAAATCACTGTCTTCAGCCATGCTAAGCTCCAAAATTCTACGAATGAATTATCATTGCGAATACCCGATTTCAATATCAGGAATAAAGAAGGAATCATCCCCTTTATTGCTAAAGCACCGTCTGAATATCGATATTTAATTAGATATCAAAGTTTTATTGGATAATTAACACTGATGCTTTTAAGCCGAAGCGCGCCCATGAATGCGTTTTAAGGATTTCTCAATTACTTTCTTGCGGTTATGCATATTACTTTACGTTTTACCCGTTTCTTTCTGATAATAAGCACGTTAATTGCTTGTATATTAATTATTATTATAGCTTTGTTACTGCGAGGCAGCTTGCCGCAATATGTCGGAGAAACAGTTCTGCCGGGATTATCCGCTCCTGTATCTGTCGACAGAGATGCGCTCGGGAGTGTCACCTTGACGGGTGAAAATCGATTGGATTTGTCGATGGCTATGGGTTACATCCATGCCCAGGAACGGTTCTTTGAGATGGATTTAATGCGTAGGCAGTCTGCGGGCGAACTGTCTGAATTGTTTGGTATCGCTTCGGTCACACATGATCGCAGGGCACGTCAATTTCGCATGCGAGCTCGCGCTTTAGCGGTATTGAATCAACTTCCTGTGGAACAACGACAATTACTCGACGCTTACCGGATTGGTGTTAATAAAGGAATCTCTGCGCTATCTGTCCGCCCGTTTCCTTACCTGCTGACACAAACCCAGCCAACTGTATGGCGGAATGAAGACAGCATTCTGGTGATACTCGCCATGTTTTTCACCTTAAATGAGACAAATATTTATCGTGAACTAGAATTATCCAGCATGCGCGCTGCATTACCCAATTCCGTTTATCAATTCCTGACAGTGCAAGCAGGGAGCTGGGATGCGCCACTCTTCGATGAGCCCTTCGCAATTCCGGAGCTTCCGTCAGCAAGTGACATTAATCTGCAAAGCTTGCATGAACATTTGTTCAAAGACGATCACTTTAGCGCTGAACAGGTGCCGGGCAGTAACGGTTTTGCGATTTCCGGCATATTAGCCGATGGATCTGCCATGATTGCCAATGATATGCATTTGACATTACGAGTACCTAATTTATGGTTCCGGTCACGTCTTATTTATCCCGCCCAAGCATCTTCAGAGGAGCTTCATGATATTACCGGCATTAGCTTGCCAGGCGTTCCGTCTATTATTATCGGCTCAAACCGCCATATTGCGTGGAGTTTTACCAACAGTCATGGTGATTTTGCTGATTGGGTTCGAGTAAATTTAGATGAAAATGATCAAACACGCTATCTCGGCTCAACAGGCTGGAAGCCGATCAATATGATTCAAGAAACGATTCATATCCGTAATGCCCCGGTCGAAATACTCAATATTTCCGAAACCGAATGGGGGCCAATAATGGCGGAAGATCATGATAAAACCCCATTGGCCCTGGTATGGACGGCATTGCAACCCGAGTCGATCAATCTTAAACTGACTGAACTGGAGCAAGCAAGAACCGCCGAACAAGCCGTAAAGATTGCTCAACTGGCTGGCATCCCGGTACAGAATTTTATTGTCGGCGATCGCGGCGGCAACATCAGCTGGACGCTTGCAGGGCGTATTCCAGCACGATCCGGCGACTATGATCCGCAGATACCCGCTGACTGGTCAAATCCAAATGTCGGCTGGAATGGCTGGCTGAATCCAGAGCAATACCCACTGATTACCAATCCCCCTTCGAATCGTCTATGGTCAGCCAATTCACGCACCGTCTCTGGCAACACACTAGAACTTCTAGGTAACGGTGGTTACGACCTGGGAGCGAGGGCATCGCAAATTCGCGACAGTTTATTTGCTCGCGAACAATTTAGTGTTGAAGACCTTCTGGCAATCCAATTGGACCATCGCGCACTTTTATTATCAAAGTGGTATCAATTGCTGACAGCAACACTTGACTCGGCCGACAACACTCTTCCTTGGGTTTCCGCCATGAAAAAAGCATTAAACGATTGGGACGGACATGCTTCCTCGAATTCTATCGCCTACCGGGCAGTACGCACTTATCGCTATGAAGTTATGAAGACTATCCTGGGCGGTATTGCTGCCCAGGTCAGGCTCCATGATGCTGCATTCAAGCTACCCAGACTCAGTCAGGCTGAGTTAATCGTATGGCAACTAATCGAACAACAACCACAACATCTGCTTCCGGCAACCTATAAAAATTGGGAAGATTTACTTTACCTTTCTGCCCAGAGAATTGCAGAACAGATGCAACAGAATGGCGGCATTACTGAACGGAATTGGGGTGAAGTCAACACAGCACGTATCCGGCATCCGCTCAGTCAGAAACTTCCTGCATGGATTGGACGATGGCTTGACATGCCGGAAGATCCGCTACCCGGCGATCACAATATGCCGCGCGTCCAAACCCCTGATTTTGGTGCTTCACAACGCTCAGCAGTAGCACCTGGGAAAGAAGAACAAGGCTACTTGGATATGCCGGGTGGACAAAGCGGGCATCCGCTTTCTCCCTATTATGGCAGCGGACATACGAATTGGGTAAGCGGCACGCCCACACCTTTTCTTCCCGGTATGCCAGAAAAGCAGATGAGACTTGTTCCAGAAAATTTATAAGGGCGGCTCTAAAAATTCAAAATTTTAAATAGAACGAGGCGCGAGCAACAAAGTATTGTGACGAAATTTGGATTTTTAGGGGTGTCTACAAGTGATAGATTTCTTCCAGATTCTGGGGATGAATGTGAAAAAAGAAATGACAGAACGTTACGATACCAGAAATTTCAACTTCAGAAGCTTCTAAAAAGTTTGCTGCAAATAGTGACAAAAATATTGCACAAAAGGCAAGAAAGTATTTTTCAGGTTTGCCGCCTCGCTTGTGATGACGCATCACTTGTCGCCGACGTTCATGCAGCGCTTAATCTTGAATCTACCCAAGACAAATGAACTTTCAGGATCTGTTTTCAACACTTCAGGGTAACGCAGATAGATTTTCAACAAATGAAATGGATGAGTAAGAGAAAGATCAACAGATCGTGGCGCGTTACATCGTTTTATTACAGCTTTATCGTTGTCCCTTTAAATTTTTCTTCAACGCAATATGCAGGTAGATCGCATTATAGGCTGCGCAATAGGTGTTATTGCTGCCTTTAATCGCTTCACTAATAATTCACAAACCTTATGCTATGTTACCGCGCTGTGAAAAGAACAAATATAACGTCTTTTTGTACTATAAAAACAATAGCTTAATTACAGATTGGATAAAGGGTGTTAAATAAATCACAATCAAAAATTCCAAGCCTTCTAATCGCACTGTTTTTAAAGTTTAACAAAAATAACTGGCAAAAAGGTAAATTATTCAATGGGGATACTCAGTCTTTTACTTATAACACCTGCAATAGGGGCTTTGATACTTGCGCTCATACCGGGGCAAGATACTAAACAGATACGACTGGCCGCGAACATCTTCGCTGCGCTGTCCTTTTTGTTAAGTTGCTGGTTAGTAGTTATGTATGATATTCATGACGGCGCGTTGCAGTTCGAGGAACAATTCGTTTTAAATCCTAAATTAGGTACCGCTTTCGCGCTCGGCGTTGACGGCTTGTCGCTACCCATGGTGGTTTTGGCGACCCTGCTGACTTGCATCGCCCTACTGGCCTCCTTCAACATTACGAATAGCGTAAAAGGCTATTACATCAGTATTCTGATGCTCGAATTCGGTATGGTTGGCGTGTTTCTTTCCCAGGATTGGTCGCTGTTTTACATCTTCTGGGAATTGACACTGATTCCGCTGTTTATATTGATCGCGCGTTGGGGCGGCACACGCCGCAACGTTGCCAGTATTAACTTCGTGTTGTATACCATGGGCGGATCAGTTTTT
>Ga0154020_10008177_pt1 | contig 12144 bp, 10 predicted proteins | sample Klosneuvirus_201_FD_109709 | JGI IMG/M metagenome (GOLD analysis project Ga0154020, IMG submission 109709) | Active sludge microbial communities from wastewater, Klosterneuburg, Austria - Klosneuvirus_20160825_MG | ecosystem: Engineered > WWTP > Aerobic digester > Activated sludge | place... | reverse complement strand
CCAGGTATATGCAGTTCCGCTGGTTAAACTTGTTAATAAAATTGGAGCAATATTACCGCCATTGCATATTGCCTGGTTAACCGGAGTTGCAATTGATACCGGTGATGGGTTTACCAGTACGGTTGCTGTAACTGCGGTTCCCGGGCATCCGTTTGCTGATGCACTTATGGTAAATGTTACCAACACAGGGTTTGGCGTACTGTTTATCAAAGTACCTGAAATGTTACCACTGCCACTGTTTGCGATGGTTCCTGTAACGGCCGGGTTATCTCTTACCCAGTTAAATGATGCACCGGATACATCAGAAGAGAAATCTATTGGTACAATACTATTACCAGAACAAATGGTTTGTGAAAGCGGGGCAGGTATTGCAATTGGTTTTGGATAAACCAGTACTTCAACAGAAACCGGTGTACCCGGACAACCACTAGCCGTTGGCGTTATGATAAATGTTACGGTGATGGGATTGTTGGTATTGTTATCCAGGTTTCCGCTGATATTTCCACTGCCGCTGTTACCGATTGTTCCGGTAACACCCGGGTTGTCTCTTACCCAGTTAAAAGTAGTAGCAGGCACAGCCCCGGTAAACTGGATGTTTGTAATATTTACTTCCGAACAGGTTGTTTGGAATACAGGTAAGCCAACAGCATCCGGAATCGGGTTAACGACCAGGCTTACATCTGCAGAAATTGATTGAGGGCAAATACCACCGGCGCCGCTGATCACCACATTGTAGTTTGTGGCTGCGTCTCCGGCATTCACGTTGGTTATTACAAGGTTTGCCGTATTGGCACCGGAAATTCTGCCACCGTCATTGATGGTTGCCGCTCCCCTGCGCCATTGGTAACTTAAACCAGCGCCACTCGCATTTACTGTAAATGATGCAGTTGCTCCGGCACATTTAACTTCCGTTACCGGCTGCTCTATGATTTCAATATCCTGGATAACGGTTAATACCGCATCATCTGAAAAAACAGCTGTACAGGGTGCTGTAGCGCTTATCTCTACACGATAAGTTCCGGCATCTGCCAGTGCAGCCTGGGCAATGGTTAATACAGCTGTATTAGACCCCGAAATATTGGCATTATCTGTAAGTGGCGTTGCGCCTAAATACCATTGATAATTAAGGCCGGTACCGGTAGCGGATACACTAAAACTAACCGGAAAACTGGAACAAATTGTTTGTGAAGGAGCTGGCTGGGTAACAATGCTTACCGGCTCATAAACAGTTACAAAAGTTGAACCTGACAGGCCACCCGGCAGCGCACTGCAATTTTCATCATCCAGTGAAGCGATCGTATACAATGTAGAAATAACAGGACTTACAGCAATACTGAAACTCCCATTACCCGTACCCGTTGCTGTTGCCCCGTTGCTTAATGTTAAAAGCCAGTTTCCGTTTGCAGTTACCGTTCCTGTGATCAGTGTATTTCCGCCATTATTACAAATACTAACATCTGCACTGGTGATTGTTGAAAGCGGAACAGGACGAATGGTTACAGACGATGTTGTATTGCTGCAACCTGTTGTGGAATTTGTAAAAGTAAATGTTGCATTCCCGGCAGCAATCCCGGTTACCAAACCTGCATTGGTTACTGTTGCAATTAAATCATCACTGCTTATCCAGGTACCGCCTGTTACCGGTGATAATGTAATATTACTTCCCACACATACATCCGGACCGGCAGATACAACCGGCTTTGGATTTACAACAACTTCCACTGTATTTACCGGGTCAGCTGATCCGCAGCTATTGGTTGCCGTTAGTGTGTATATACCGGCCGCTGCAAATGAAACATTCGCAATGGCTGGATTTTGTACAATTGATGTGAAGCCGTCCGGGCCAGACCATTCCCAGCTGTCGGCGCCTGTTGCAGATCCCGTTAAAATGAGTGTTTCGTTATCGCAAACCGGATTTGGACTGGCAGTAGCATTTACTGCCGTTGGAATATTTTTAATAGTTATAGCTGCTGTTGTAAAAGCGGTATTACCCGGGCCAACGCCACCGTTATTATCGCCAAACCACGAAATGCCTTCATACACAATATCTATAGTAAGATTATTGTTTCCGGGTGCAAGTGCTGTTGTATAACCCAATCCTTCATTATCGGAAGCTGTTACCGGTATAATATATACCTGTATATCACCGGGAGCTACCGTTCCGGCATCGGTACGGATATGATAGTCTGTCCAGTTTACCCCGTTGGTATTCCATTTAATCCCAATATTAATATCAGGCCCGGCATCTGTCCAGGTTGCTGTTCCGGTATTTTGAATGGTAACCGTAACATCCCTGGTTTCACCCGGGCACCATTCATCTGACCCGGAATTTACTGAAAGAATATTGCTTTTATATGTTTCCTGGGTATACGTTACCGTTACCTGTCCTACCCCACCTGATCCGCCGGTTTTTGTTGACCCGCTTGTCCTCAACGCACCACCACCGCCACCACCGGGTGTACTGCCAATTTCGCCATTACCCTGTGAACTAAATCTTCCGTCGCCTCCGTCACCACCACCGGCAGGAGCACCGGCACCATTACTATTTGTTGCATTATTACCATTAGCAGCAAGTGCAATACCTGCGGATGAACCACCGCCGCCGCCATAGTCTGTCCCGCTTGTATTACCATTTCTGCCATTACCGCCACTGTTTTTTATGGTTCCAAAACCCGGACCGGCAGCGCCTCCTGTTCCGGCAGTTTGTGAATTAAGGGTAACACTGTTACCGCCCTTAGCCATTATTGTTGTTGCAGAACCAAACCAGGTATCGCCACCTGCAATAGCAGGAGAACCCGATGTTCCTCCATTTCCCACCACATAATTAAATACATCTCCTGCAGTAACTGCAATTACAGAAGATGAATAGGCACCGCCACCGCCGCCGCCGGCCACACCACTTGTAGACCTGGTACCACCACCACCGCCGCCGCCCCAGCATCCAACAGTAATGGAAGTAACACCTGCGGGAACAGTGAATGAACCACTGGTATTAAAAGTTTCGGTAACCTGCGCCATCATGCCGGCAACGGGTGCAAGCATTAAAAATAATAGTACAGTTATATATTGTACTAATCTTTTTACCCGGCAAGTTGCTTTGCTGCTGTTGTTAGCATAATCTGATTGTTGTAAACTTGTTTTCATAACATGTAATTAAAGCTCGTTATAGCTAAAAAAAATACGGTAAGGATAAAAATCAGTAGTAGAGGGCCGAAATGTTATTTAAACAATTCAAATTCACACAATATTGGAATTATGGTAAGATTACTTAAGCGTGTATGAGTAGGGATACATCTTCAGTGGTATTTCTAAAAGAAAGGATTAATGTAGTTAGAAAGGAAATTCTCTAGGTATGGAGGATCGGGTATAGTAAAAATACTATCAAATACAAAATAAATAGAAAATACTGACAAATCATAACTATTTGTGCAGTTTTAATATATTCAATTTGTTAACGGTATCTATTTGCAGTCGTTTGTTTTTACAAATAATTGAATTATAAGAAATTAAACCCTATTGTGATATTATAAGAAATAAGAATAGTATTGTGTTTAAAAAAATCTAATAATTAGTGTTTTTGTGCCGCCGTCTGGTCTCCGACCAACGGCTAAAGCAATTAAATAGTTCTATATAAGTACATATTGTTTTGAATTTCCAGGAAAATCTGGTAAAAGTAATGTTGTTTGTTCTCAATATTAAACAGGATCAAAACAAGTTAAGGAGGCATTGGCCCATCATAAGATATGCACGGAATATCACTGTTTATAAAACAGCGGTGCAGAAAATGAAAATTCAGATCGCTGATATCTTTATCTTTTACTTCTATAATATAATATGGTTTTATAAACCATTGATCCAGGCATTTCCTGTTTAACCGGAGGTTTTGCTTTTCATATTTTTTCACATCCGGCTGAACCAATTGTTCTTCCAGTATAATTGAATAAATCCCGGGAGCAATTCGGAATGAAAAAGATCCGGCACTATCTGTGGTAAAACCATTGACTACCTTTAATTTGGCATTGTTAATACTGCCTGCCCTTATATAAAATTTCTTACCGGGATATGCAACCGGCCTGGCAAGATCTTCAATAACCATCCTGGGCGGGTTTGCTCCTCCGCAATATAGAAATGACTGTGTTACTTTTCCCGATACCTGGAATGTACGGGATTCATTTTTCTTTATTGCGTTACAATTAAAACCAGCTTGCTTCATTTCCCCATTTCCAACAGCAGGTTTGTTTACACCCATTACTAAAAAGGCCATGGAAAAGATAACAGTAAGTGGAATGAGTAATTTCATTACTTGCTTTGATTTTAAAATAAAAAATCAATATCCTTTAGTAATAATTCCAATAAAAGATATTTTTCTTTTTTGCTTCTCCCCCGAAAGAATCGGGGTGTGCCACAAAAAAAGAAACAAAAAAAGAGCCCCGAAATCGATAACACCCCGATTTCGGGAAGTAGCCCTGATTAAACTTTTGCACTTCCCGACATTTGGCCGGGATTTGAAAAACTGTAAACTCAAATTCAGTTCCCTGATCATGGCAACTCATAATTTGTAGCCTATTTTCAATAACACAACAGGTTAATTTCATAATTCAAGTGGCGTATCCTTTAAAGATACCAATTAACCGTAAATGCATAAAAAAGCCTCACAATTTCTTGTGAAGCTTTATAAAATTTAATTGTTTTTTCGTTAATCTTCTGAACTGGCATTTAAAGGTTTGCGTACATAATTATCCAATGACATAAAACCACCACCTTCAATAAAAAATACAATCACCAAAACCAGCATCAGGAAAGAAAAGGGCAATTCAGATTGTGCTCCTTTTTCACTTTCTGTCATATTTACAAAAACCACCGCTCCCAGCAGAATGGGTATTTGAATAAGCGACATCAACCGGGTAAAAAGCCCCACAAAAATTAACAAACCACCAATGATATGCACCCAGGGCAAAATAGTTATAAAACCAGTGAAATTGGAGAGTGTTTTGGAATGCTCAAAATATGATATAAGCTGGTCTTTGTTTTGAATAAAATCGAAGCCCTTATATACAAGGCAAATGCCAAGTACCAAACGAAGAATTACTACCCAATTTGGAACATTCTTACCCGATAATGACCTTTGATGGAGTAAACTCATAATTATTAGTTTTGGTGATGAGGTATTAAATTACAAATAATTTAAGTTTAATGCAAAAAAACTATCGCTATTTGGGAAATACGCGTAATATATTTAGTAACCAATGTTTATAACCCACAAAAAAGTACAATAATTATTTTGTAGATATTATTTTACACTTATCTTTGCCCTCCGAAAATTAGCAAGGGAGTTTAGCTCAGTTGGTTTAGAGCATCTGCCTTACAAGCAGAGGGTCGGCGGTTCGACCCCGTCAACTCCCACAAAAGGTACAATGGTTTCCATAAAATGGGAACCATTTGTGTTTTTTATGGCAATTGCTAATTCTGTTAAAATGAAAAGGCCGCAAAGCCAATTAATTTTCGTTTTGGCTTAATAAAGCTAAGATTATTAATGTCCACCCAAAATAAGGCAATGTTTTGTTGCAGGCAGCCTTTGGCATATTTAAAATATTATTTTGCCTTTTGTATATCCATAATTACTTTCTATTTTCAGAACTACTTCATCACCGTATGAATATTCATAACAGTATCTAGTCTCCAAGTAGATATTTTTTCCATCAATTTTATACAAATTACTACCTTTCCTTGTAATATTAACTACATATTTTCCAGCATCAATTTCTATCGGTGTTAATATTAATTCAATATCTTCTAATTCGTCAGATGAAGTAAGAGCCTTTGAACCACTTGTTGGAGTGGTACCTTTATAAAATGCTTCAATTTCGCATTCATCTGCGGTTGGTTTGCTTGGAGCCGATAGAAGAAGTAAGCAAGAGATAGATACAAGTAATTTTAGCATTTTAGTTATTTTAATTATAAAGCTTAGTCATCTAAATTATCTTCCGCATCATCTAAATCAGATTGTAATTGATCTGCATCATCTTCGGCGTCTTGAATTAAAAATTTATTTCCTCTAAATTTTATATCTTCTATTTCAGATTGTAAATCTTCAGCTCAATTATTAATATCTTCAAATTCAATTTTAGCATCTTCTAACTTTTGTTCGGCATCAGATAATTCATCCTTAACTTGTTGATATTCCGCTTCAAGGGTAACAATATGTTTTTTTAATGATCTTATTTCTGTTTCTTTAAAGATAGTATAGCTTGATAATAGAATAATTACAATTAAAGAAATATAAAAGCGAACTCGCATATTGTTTGTATTTGAATATTAGATTAACCACCATGCTGCCAGCAATAACCATTTGATCTTGAATTTCTAGAACATCTTGAACCTTTCTTAGTTGTTGCTTGGCATTGTCCAGTTGATTTGGAACTAGACTTTGTCGAATTTTGTGAATACTTATTGCTTTTTTTGGAAATGCATACACCACAAGTGCCTCCAGACGAACACCATTTACAACTACTACAGTTGCTACAAGCTGTACAACTTAAACTACCTGTACATTTTGCAACTATTTTTTTTGAACAGCATAATCTTTTTGGAGGATTACTAAAACTAGCAAACAATAAAAACACTGATATTAAAATCGATATTTGTTTCACAAAGTTTAAGTTTAGTAAAGAAGATTTAGAAAACTATAAATCTAATTTGTAGATACAATTTTCCTTTGGTTACTACAATGATCCGCATACCCAAAAAACAAGATATTTGATGTTGTAGGCCCGTTACTTATGTAATTTACTGAACGAAATTTATAATTTGAAACTAAATTTTGATGGACGCTCGTTCAAAAGAGATCGATACCAAATAGCACCTAAATGTAGAATTACATTGACCCTAAAATTTTGTAAAACACTAAAGTACGAAGTATTTTATAATGTTATTTAGAATTTGCTAATAAAGCTAACCCAATTAATCCTACTATAAAAATACCTGCATTTTTTCTTTCGTCTTCAATTTGATTAATTTTCTCCCAATGACGAGATAGTCTATTTACTGCTTTTGTTATAGCAATTCCAGGATTCTCGGGATCTAACTCAATAAAATCATTTCCATAAGCAAATCCAGTAACTTCTTTCCCTTTTTGCACAATGTATAAAGCTGGCTTTTTTAAACTTTTTGCATATCCAATTTCTTGATGCACAAATTTTGAATCATCTCCTTTTTGGGTTAGCAGAAATAATGCTACTGCAGATTCTTGAATCATTAATTCAATTTTCTGTGTTATCGATTTTTGTAAATCCATAACATGTTCAGCTATTAATAATTGTAAACCCTGTTTCGTACAATTTGTCTTTAATTCCTGTATTAATTTTTTGTCAGCTAAAGAATGGCTTAAAAAAACTTTCATAATATTGAGAAGTTTAATGTGTCGATGCTACTATCCAATTGTCTGTCCGTCCAATTTGTCACTTTTATTACTGAAATTTGCATTTAGGCAATGTAAGTGGATAAAGTCGCTTATTTTTTCAATGTTTAAGTTATATTTCTTTATGTCGTAGGGATGAATACAAATCGTTAATTGCTCACAATAATTGTCTGCACTGAGTGAAGCTAAAAATGATAGCACAATTTCTTTAATCACTTCTTCTCTTGTCATAGTTAATCTACCACGTCCAGTTCCAATTATTGGAATCACAAGATTATCTTTACTACCACAATGTGTTAGGAACGCCCAAAGCTCTACAAGTGAACTACGTAAATCATCAGGGGTGCATTTTGATCTATTTTGGTCATTTAAAGTAGTATTGCATAGTAGATAGTATTGCTTTTCATCTCTAAATACGGGAACTACAGTCCCGATCTTATATTCAGTAGGATTAGTTTTAACTATAAATTTTTCATACCAGTCTTTTGAGTCATTTAATTTGGAGTTTATGTCAGTGTCTAAATGACTACCAACGCCTTTATAAACTATATCTATAAAATATTTTAAAATACTGCTCGACTTCGAAACAATACCGTTATTGTCAACATCTAATCTATTATTTACAGGTACAATTAGCGCACCAATTGTTTTAAAAATATCTCCAAGTTGGATTGAAATAGAAACATCTCTGTTATTCACTTTATAAGTGTAAAAATGTTTTGGCAAATTTTGATATAACACTAGAATAACGCCTAGAATTAAAAATACCCACCAAAAAGATTTTAAGTCATTTGCAAATTTTTGCTTGTTGAAAAAGACGAGAATTTCTACAACCAACCATAAAACACCAAAAACAGAAAATAAACTTTTACCAACTCGGAAAAAACTTATCCCTTGCCACATAAGCCAAATATTATACTTTAATTTTTCATACCATTTCATAGTCCGAGCGCTTTATAAGTATTTTCGTTGTAATGAAAGGGGCCTGCTTTGTTTTCTTGTTTATAATTTTTATGGAGTGCTTCCCATTCCTCCAAAGCCTTTTGAATAATTTTTGCGTTGAAACTAATATGCAGAGCAAGTTCATTTTTAAGTATCAATGGACAATTTGTGGAGTCAAAACCTCTTTTACCATTTAAATTCACAACTATTATTGGAAGTCCCATTTTTTGAGCCTGTTCAATTTCCCATCTGACAAACTTGTATAAATATTGTGTTTTTTCGCCAACAAGTAGCACAAATAATTTGGTGTTTTTTAGCCGTTCTCTTAAGCTATTCTTAATAGTTTCTTCTGTACTGTGTTGCCAAATATTTGTCAAGTCATGAGCATTGTAAAAATCAAAGTCGGTATGATCACTTTGCTTCCAAGCAGTCATTAATCGGTAATATCTAATATCACTATCTGCGTCAAAAGCTACATATGTTTTGTTTCTGTATGGCATATTTGGTTTTATTAGACTTAGGCATATTTAGTTAATTGCTGCAACTACTGCAGGGCTAACTCTAACTTACTTATGCGGTTTAATTATTTCAAGTCCTACTGCAATTAAAAAATGATTTAGTAGTTCGATAGTTCGCTTTCTAATATTGCTAGCAGTCCATTCTGGGTAGTTCAAAAGGTTGTTTACCATAGCAAGATTAGATGCTCGTCCGTCTGCCTTGAAATAAACACTTACTTTTGTTGTAAATTCATAGTTTTTTGCCTGTGCATTTTTCCTTACACTAATTAAAGATAAGTTTCCTAAGCTATTTGTAAGTTTAAGTTTGTCGTCCATTGTAAACCTGCTTGTCCAATAAGAGTCCGTTGGTGTTTGAGGGAGTATATGCTCAATGCTTAATAATCCAAAATTTATAGCGATTGAACCATCATTTATTTGCTCTTCTATTTTTGCAAGTACTGGTTTTACGAGTCGTTTGCCATATAAATCAGGGGTTGAAAGTGTTGAGATTATATACTCTCTGTCTTCTGTGTTAAGCATAAACTCACTACCAATTAAATAAAGGTCAGCTTTAGTTTCAATTTTGGAATTGATTTTTGCGTATCGTTCAAGCCTTTCGTTTAGCGATGTTTTCATTCCCTCCATTCCAAGAGTGACTTTCTCCAATTGAATTAAAAAATCTTTTACTTTAACAGGTGCACTCGGATGTTTGGCTAAAAAGTAAATTGCAGAAGGTATCCAGTCTGTATGAGCAACTCGTTTTAAATTACTGAATTGGCTGTTAATAACGTCTGCAAATTGAGTTGATTGAAAGTCAAGTTTGAGAATATTCAAATAAGCATTCGTAAAAGGAATTAAAATATTATCAATAAAATCTCTTGGCTTGTCAGACGGTTTCACATATTCACGTATTTCTGCGAGTACTGATTTCTCTGCTTTCTTTTTTGCATAAATAGCTCGTAAATGACTAAAGAAGTCTTTGAAGTTGTCAATGCCAAGTTTAGTTTCGCAGTTCTCCCATTTTTCAGTGTATGTGTCTTGTTCTTTTTCTGATATTTTTTCCAAAATCTCTGATTTCAAAATATCTGCAATCGTTAAATCTTTCCCTCTATCATTTAAAACATTGAAAATACGAAAAGCCATTTCTTCATCTGTGGAAGCTACAACTACAATTACACACTTTTGAATTATGTAAGTAGCCAAATGCTCCATATCTTCTTGGGAGTACTTCTTTTTTGTAAACTCCTCAAGTAATGCCTTTGCATTTGATAGCATTTGAGCTTGTGCATCATTAGCACATGATATTTCTTCAGGCTTTTCAAAATAATTTGGAATCCCTTTCTCGTCTTGAATTATCTTATTGAAGAACTCTTGGTCTCTAACTCTTGTTTTAAGTCTAAATGTTGCTGAAGTTCCTTTAAGTTTATTTCCTTTCTGGTAAATGAAATCTGAAATCGTGTCTTTGTTCTCCTTTTCCTCAATCACATATCGTAAGCAGGATAGTAAGATTGTCAAAGTAGTAAGCCTTTGCTGCCCATCAACTATTTGGGCATTGCGAACATTGGGTCTTTTAATTATTACTGCACTTCCTAGAAAGTAAGGAGGAAGGTCATTAAAATCTTCCCCTTTAAAAGCAAAGGAATGTAAATCGTCTAAAAGTTGTGTACAATGTTCTTCTTCCCAAGAATACGGTCGCTGGTAGTTAGGTATTGTAAAAAGATAGTCGTCACAAAAAATATCTTTGACAACAAGTTTCTCTGCCGTGATAGAAGAAATTAGTTGAGTGTCGTTTGTCGTATTTGCTGCCATTTAATTTAGTTGAACTGTTTAGGGATTGTATTCTCATTTAACTTTAGTACTGTTGCCATAGCCTTGTCGCTAATTCATCGATAGGCTCAAATCACTCAAAACTCTTTCGCCAATACAAAAAACTCTCATCAGGTTGCCACAGTTAACTCAATTTCAAATTATTTAGTTTATCTGTACTACATTACTGAAGTCAAGAAATATTTATATCAATAAAATGATTAGCATACAATTTAGAATAAAAGTTTGAATGAAAATTGCGTAATAATACGGTATTATTTTTCGCAAAAACGAAATAAAATCTGAAGGTTTTCTAGAGAATGTACTTTTGCTTTCTAAATCTTGCCAGCATTTTTTTTGCAACTTGTTTTGATCCATACTTTTTACCTGGGTCGCAGTCTATACTTACTGTTGCAGACCAGATTTTATCGTTTTTTAATCCATTCTTATACAATTGAAACTTGAATGTCTGTGAGTAAGACATGTTTGTTGATGTGATGGTAGTATTAATTCCTCCAGCGCCGCCACTGGAAGTATAATTTTCAATTTGAAAATAATCAGAAGATTCTGGTAAAAGAAACAAAAGGGCTTTGTAGCCAAGTTTATCTAACTTGCTAAATTCCATTTTTGCTTCTTCAGTAGTCTTTCCCAAATAAAAGTATGATACAGTAATATCCTGCTTATTTAATTCTTGTTTAATTTTATTTGTTAAATCAACCAGGAATAACCTGGTTACAGAAGATCCAACTCCTAATATCATTATGCTGTCCATCTTAATATCCAGACTATCAGCCTGATTTTCCTGGAAACTTATGTCGGTGTTTAAAATAGTTAACTGTGAATAAACATTTAGAGAATAAAATAATAATATTAATATAAACGTAAATTTCATAAATATTTTAGCTAACTAAGCACATTGCAAATGCTAAGGTTTTGAATGCTATATCTTTCTTTTACTGGTGTAATTTACTGAACGAAATGTATAATAGAAATAAAATTTAAGGTTACCCGGCCACCTTAACCCGATGCCTAATTGCGCCCAAATATTGAATAGCTTCTTTATAACTTGAATTTTGCAATTTACGGTTAGCGGCGGTACCGTAGTATTCCTCTTAATGTAGATAGAAATTTTTTCGCGAATGAATAAGATGTACCAGGTAATGAAGTAGATGCAAGATTGGCTTTCCATTTTTTAAATACCATTTTTTCTGAGTCTGTTAAACTGTCCCGAATTACAGATAATTTACTAGTAGTACTAAACCCATTCAACAAATCTTCAGAGAGAAAATAGGTTACCTGGCAATCAGGATACTTATCGTCTAGTGATCTATTCAAATGAAAAATAGTTTTTGGAATTGAACAACTCAACCCACAAGTCACTCTTGCCTGCCAACCTGGCCCGGAAAGTGTATACCAAAGTCTTTTAATTTTTCTTCCATCAATAACAGTATCGCTAGTTTGTATTAAGCTGTCTACATGCTT
>Ga0154020_10008176_pt1 | contig 12145 bp, 12 predicted proteins | sample Klosneuvirus_201_FD_109709 | JGI IMG/M metagenome (GOLD analysis project Ga0154020, IMG submission 109709) | Active sludge microbial communities from wastewater, Klosterneuburg, Austria - Klosneuvirus_20160825_MG | ecosystem: Engineered > WWTP > Aerobic digester > Activated sludge | place... | reverse complement strand
CCCGAGCACCGCAGGGCAGCCTGAGCGCAGCGAAGGCCGCCTCCGTCGCACGCCGTGCGCCGCCCGGACGGCCCTTTGCCGCCACCGTCTCACGCATGCAAACGAACGTCCGCAACGTGCCGAGAGCTGCCGCAGCACGCCTGTTCCGACAGCCCGCAGTTCCGTTGCCACCCGACGCAGGGCCGCTCGAAAGCGGCGGCTCAGGTTCCGTCCCGAAGGGCCGAAATGGCTGCTTCCTGCACCGTTCTTCTTCGAGACAGTCTGCAGCCCGATTTGCAAAGGCCTAAAGGTTTTCCGGGCCAGGACGAAAAAGGCTTCAACGCTCTCACGGAAGTGGGCGCGGGGTCCGGACCAACCAAGGTCGCGTGGTGTTGCCCGTCTGAAGGGCCGCATCCACGACGCCCAAAGAAGGCCCGGGCGAGTTCCGGCGGTGCGTCGCCCATGGGCGCCAAACCGGTGGAGTTGCAGGCAGGCACCGTCAACCACGATGTCCCGACTGCGGAGCCTGCCAGGCATATGCCTGTGGTCATCAACCTTTGGAGCTTTCCATGGCCCTCTCGATCAATACGAATGCCGTTTCCCTGAACGCCCAGCGCAACCTGGCCATGAGCCAGTCGTCCCTGTCCACCTCGATGCAGCGCCTGTCGTCGGGCCTGCGTGTCAACAGCGCCAAGGACGATGCCGCCGGCCTGGCCATCGCCGACCGCATGAACGCCCAGGTGCGTGGCAACAGCGTCGGCATCCGCAACGCCAACGACGCGATCTCGCTGGCGCAGACGGCCGAAGGCGCCATCGGCAAGGTCGGCGACATGCTGCAGCGCATGCGTGAACTGGCCGTGCAGTCGGCCAACGCCACCAACGGCACCGCCGACCGCGCCAACCTGGACGAGGAATTCCAGCAGTTGGGCCTCGAAATCGGCCGCACGCTGACCAGCACGCGATTCAACGGTCTGTCCATCATCGGCGGCGATGCCGGCGCACAGCAGTTCCAGGTGGGCGCCAATGCCGGCGACACGGTCACCGTGACGACGCAGAACCTGGCCACCAACGGCGACATCACCGCGGTCACCAGCGGCGGCATCACCTCGGCCGGCGACGCCACCACGGCGCTGGGCAACATCGACACCGCGCTGGCCACCGTCAACGGCGAGCGCGCGCTCTACGGTGCCGTGCAGAACCGCTTCGACGCCATCATCTCGACGCTGCAGGTCAGCACCGAGAACGAAGCCGCCGCCCGCGGCCGCATCATGGACGCCGACTTCGCGACGGAAACCGCCAACCTGTCGCGCAGCCAGATCCTGCAGCAGGCCGGCACGGCGATGGTGGCCCAGGCCAACCAGCTGCCGCAGATGGTGCTCAGCCTGATCCGCTGAAGGCCACACCGCGACGGGGCCAACGCGGCCCTGCGGTTCATCTCGACGGGGCCTGCGGGCCCCGTCGCGTTTTGCCGGGGCCTGCGGGCCCCGTCGCGTTTTGCCGGGGCCTGCGGGCCCCGTCGCGTTTTGCCGGGGCCTGCGGGCCCCGGCGCCCATTTGGCGGTGGAAACGGCCTCATCTCCACCGATCACGCCGACCTGCGCTGCCGAAAATGGATTCAGCAGGCACATGAACTCTCCGGCCTGCGGGAGCCGGTTCCTTCGCACCGGAGACAGTTCAGCCCTCGCACGGAGAAACCGACGTGGCACAAACGATCAACACGAACCTGGTGTCGCTGAATGCCCAGCGCAACCTGTCCATGACCGGCGGGTCGCTGGCGACGTCGATGCAGCGCCTGTCCTCGGGCCTTCGCGTCAATTCCGCCAAGGACGACGCCGCCGGCCTGGCCATCGCCGACCGCATGCAGACGCAGGTGCGCGGCATGAACGTGGCCATCCGCAACGCCAATGACGGTATCTCGCTGGCGCAGACGGCCGAGGGCGCCATCGGCAAGGTCGGCGACATGCTGCAGCGCATGCGCGAACTGGCCGTGCAGTCGGCCAACGCCACCAACGGACTGAGCGACCGCCAGAACCTCGATGCCGAATACAAGCAGCTCACGGCCGAGATCGACCGCACGCTGAGCAATACGCGCTTCAACGGCCTGGCCATCCTCGGCGCCGACTCGGGCCCGCAGGTCTTCCAGGTCGGCGCCGACGCCGGCGACCAGATCACCATCACCACCGCCGACCTGGTGACCGACATGGCCGCCACCGGCATCGCCACGGGCGACCTGCTCGACGCCACCAACTCGACCACCGCACTGGGCAACATCGATGCCGCGCTGACGCTCGTCAACGGCGAACGCGCCCAGTACGGCGCCACCCAGAACCGCTTCGAAGCCGTCATCGGCACGCTGCAGGTCTCGGCCGAGAACCAGACCGCCGCCCGCGGCCGCATCATGGACGCCGACTTCGCCGTCGAGACGGCCAACCTCTCGCGCGCGCAGATCCTGCAGCAGGCCGGCACCGCGATGGTGGCGCAGGCCAACCAGCTGCCGCAGCAGGTGCTGCAGTTGCTGAAGGGCTGACGGCGCGACACCCCCGGCATCGGGGGAACGGGTCAGAAAGACCCTAAAGTTCCCGCGCCAGGTGTCGAAAACGGCGGTGAATACCTGGAATTCCGACGGTCCCCAGGGGGCCGGCGCGGTTCCATCACCCTACGGAGATCCACACCATGGCCATCTCATCCGCCGGCATCGGCAGCGGCCTCGATGTCAGAAGCATCGTCAGCCAGCTCGTCGACATCGAACGCCAGCCCATCCGCCAGCTGCAGAGCGAAGCCACGCGCCTGCAGACGCAGATCTCGGCTTTCGGACGGGTGCAGAGCGCGCTGTCGACCCTGCGTGACGCCTCCACCAGGCTGACCCAGGCCAGCAACTGGAGCGCCAGCACCGCCACCTCGTCCAACACGGCGCTGCTCGGCGCCACGGCCGCCGGCGGTGCCGCCAGCGGCAACTACAACGTCGTCGTCACCCGCCTGGCCGTCGCGCAGACCCTGGCCACCTCGGGCTACGCCAGCCCCGGCGCCAGCCTGGGCGCCGGCACGCTGCGCATCGAGCTCGGCGACTTCGACGCCGTGCCGCCCGTGCCCAAGGCCGGCGCCACCGCCGTCGACCTGACCATCGACCCCGCGAAGAGCTCGCTGACCGACATCCGCGACCAGATCAACGCCGCCGGCGCCGGCGTCGTGGCCAGCATCGTCAACGACGTCTCGGGCTCGCGCCTGGTGCTGCGCTCGGCCACCTCGGGCGCCGAGAACGGTTTCCGCGTGCAGGTGATGATCGACGACGACGGCGACCTCAACGACGCCGGCGGCCTGTCGGCGCTGGGCTTCGACCCCAGCGCGGGCGGCGTCAGCCTCATGGGCCGCACGCAGACCGCGGCCAATGCGCTGGCCACCATCAACGGCGTGGACGTCGAATCGGCGTCGAACACCCTCAACGGCACCATCGAGGGCCTGACGCTGAACCTGCGCCAGCTCGGCCAGGCCGAGGTCGTCGTCGAGCCCGACACCGCGGCGCTGAAGAAGTCGGTCGACGAGTTCGTCACCGCCTACAACGAAAGCATCAAGCTGCTGCGCGCGCAGACCAGCTACGACCCCGCCACCAAGCAGGCCGGGCCGCTGCAGGGCGACCGTTCCAGCAGCGCCATGCTCAACCAGCTGCGCGGCATCTTCACCGGCGCCGGCGGCGTCAGCGCCAGCTACCAGCGCCTGGCCGACGTCGGCCTCAACCTCAACACCGACGGCACCATCAAGGTCGACGACACGAAGCTCACCGCGGCGCTGGCCAACGGCGCCGAGCTGAAGAAGCTGTTTGCCAACGTCGACACCGTGACCCCCGCCAACGACGGCTTCGCGAACAAGCTGCAGGGCTGGCTGAATTCGTCGCTGAACAGCGACGGCACGCTGGACAGCCGCACGCAGAGCCTGCAGGCGCGTGTGCGCAACAACGAGCAGGCGCAGGCGCGGCTGGAAGACCGGGTCGCACGCACCCAGGTGCGGCTGGAACGCCAGTACAGCGCGCTGGACACGCGCATGGGCCAGCTCTCGGGCCTGGCCAGCTACGTCAGCCAGCAGATGACGCTGCTGAACAACGGCAACAACAACAACTGACCCGGCGCCGCACGCCCGTCGGCGGCGCGGCACGCTGCCCCCCCCCATCCGACGCCCCGACGCGGCCACCCGCATCGGGGCGTCGCCCGTTCTGCGCCGGCAGCGTCGCCCGTCGCCGGCGGGCCGGCCGGCGGTCGTCGGAACAGGGCCGGCAAGCGCCGGCCGGCGTGGCTCAAGTCACCGTGCGCGGCACCGATAAAAACAGCATCCCGACGCTCACACCCTGCCGCCCATGTTCGCTGCCTCGATCTTCACCCCCCGCCGCGCCGCGCCCAACCGGGCCGCCGCCTACCAGGCCCACGCGCTGGAGATCCAGGTCGCGGGCGCCGACGCGCACCGCCTGGTGGACCTGCTCTTCGAGGGTTTCGGGCAGGCCGCCGTCGAGGCGCAGAGCGCCCTGGCCAGCGGCGACACCGAACTCAAGTGCCGTGCGCTGACGCGCGCCATCCGCATCGTCGACGAGGGCCTGCGCGCGCACCTGAACCTGGCCGCCGGCGGCAGGCTCGCTGCCGACCTGCTGGATCTCTACGGCTACGTCGTGCAGCGCCTGACGCTGGCCAATTCACGCAACGACCCTGAACTCATCGCCGAGTGCCAGCGCCTGATGCAGCCGCTGCACGAGGCCTGGCTGTCGATCGGCAACACCCCGCAAGCCCAACGCTGAGCCCCCCGAGGACGCCCCTACATGGACCCGCAACTGCTCAGCTACTACGAAGCCATCGAACGCGCCAGCGTCGACATGCTCACCGCCGCGCGTGCCGGCAACTGGGACGAAGTCGTCAAGCTCGAAGGCGCCTGCGTGCTGCTCATCAGCCAGCTCAAGCACGCCGCGCAGGGCCCGGAAGACGCGGGCGCGGCCCGCGGCGTGCCGGCCGCCCAGGCACCGCAGGCCGTCGAACTGGCCAAGGCGAAGTCGCGCATCATGCAGCGCATCCTCGTCAACGACGCCGAGATCCGCCACCTGGCCGAGCCCTGGCTGCAGGACCTGGACGACACGCTGTCGGGCCGCCGCGCCCAGAGTCTGCACTGATCCGGCGGCCTGCCCTCCCTGGTGAGCGCGATGTTCGACAACACCCGACCGGCCGAACTCGACCCCCTGGGCGGCCCCGACCCCTGGAGCCCCTTCCGCGTCGCGCTGCCGGCCGAGCGCCTGTCGCTGCTGCGCGCGCTGCGCGACGGCAGCGTGCCGGTGGTGCTGAACGCGCCCGACGGCACCGCGATGACGGTCACGCTGTGGGCGCTGGACGCCGAGCAGGGCCGCATCAACCTCAGCCTCGACGCGCACGCGCCGCAGCTGCCCGCGCTGGTCGACGCCGACGAGGCCGTGGCCGTGGCCTACCTCGAAGCCGTCAAGCTGCAGTTCGACCTGCAGGACTTCATGCTCGTGCACGGCGCGGCCAGCGCCACGCTGCAGTGCCGCCTGCCCGACGAGATCTACCGCTTCCAGCGCCGCAATGCCTACCGCGTGCGCACGCGTGAAAGCCACGGCCCGCAGGCCGTCTTCCGCCACCCGTCGATGCCCGAGATGCAGGTCGAGCTGCGTGTGCTGGACGTCAGCATCGGCGGCTGCGCGCTGTGGCTGCCGCCCGACGTGCCGCCGCTGCAGGCCGGCACGCCGGTGGCCGACGTGCACGTCGAACTCGACGCCGACACGCGCTTCACCTCGGCCATGAGCCTGCAGCACGTCAGCGCGCAAGGTGCCTTCCACGGCAGCCCGGGCGGCAACGGCACGCAGGGTGTGCGCGTGGGCTGCGAATGGCGCGGCCTGCCGGCGCCTTCGGAACGTGTGCTGCAGCGCTGGATCGACCGCACGCAGCGCCGCCGCGCCCTGCTGACGCTGGGGTGACGATGACCCACGCCGCCAGCCGCGGGTTCACGCTCGTCGAATGCCTTGCGGCCTGCGCGGTGGTGGCCGTGCTGGCCGCCGTGGCCTGGCCGGCCTGGCAGGGCCACGGCCTGCGCGCCGCGCGGCTGGACGCCGTGGCCGCCCTCACCCGGCTGCAGGGCGTGCAGGAGCAGTACCGCTCGCTGCACGGCCTCTATGCGGCCGATCTCTCGGTGCTGCACGGCGTGGCCGCGGTCACCGACCAGGGCCGCTACACGCTGGCGCTGGAACGCACGGGCCCCGAGTCCTACCGCGCCACGGCGCTGGCGCAGGGCGCGCAGACCGGCGACCACGAATGCAGCGCGCTGACGCTCGAGGTCAGCCTGGGCTTCGCCACCCCCGGCCCCGGCCCGCAGTGCTGGAACCGCTGATGCATCGCCCTGCCCGCGGCTTCACGATGATCGAGGTCGGCCTGGCGCTCGCCGTGCTGGCCATCCTGGCTGCGCTGGCGCTGCCCGACATCGGCCGCCGCATGGAACGCCAGCGCCTGCAGAGTGCCGCCCAGGGCCTGGCGGCCGACCTCGCCGAGGCCCGTTTCGAGGCCGCGCGCCAGGGCCAGGCGCTGTTCGTCGAAGCCCGGCCCGCGCAAGCCCGCGACAGCGGCTGGTGCTGGGCCGTGGCGCGCAGCGCCGGCTGCGACTGCGCCGCCGCGTCGGCCTGCCAGGTGCATGCCGTGCGCAGCGCCGACTGGCGCGGCGTGCGCCTGGTCGAAGGCCTGACGGTGGCCCTGCAGCCCGGCGGCACCGCCGCCGGCCCGCAACAGGCGGCGTTGCTCGAAAGCAGCCGCGGCGAACAGCTGCGCGTCGAGGTCTCGGCCCTGGGCCGCGCACGTGTCTGCGCGACGCGGGGTGCGTGGCCGAGCGTGCCCAACTGCTCGTAGCGCTATGCCGCATTGATCAAGCTTCCCGCCACGGAACCGGCTCTGCCGGGCCGTTGGCGGACGGCCCCCCTGGGGGGTAACGAGCGCTAGCGAGCTTGGGGGCTCACACTTGCATGTTCATGACGTCGCTGTAGGCCTGCGCCAGCCGGTTGCGCACCGCCAGCGTGGCCTGGAAGCCGATCTGCGCCTTCTGCATCGCCATCACGGTGTCTTCCAGGCTCACCGCCGGGTTGCCCAGCGTCAGCTCGCGCTGCAGGTGCTGGGCCTGGAACTGGCTCTGGCTGACTTCCTTCAGCGCCGTGTCCATCGCGGCGCGGAAGCCGCCGGCCGGCGCACCGGTGGCGGCGTCGGTGCGCGGCAGGCCGTTGGGCTGCAGGCCGGCACGCGCCACCGCGGTGGCGAAGTCGAAGGGCTTGATGCGGAGGTCGTTCATGGCGTGCACTCGTGCGGGGCACCGAGCCCATCACACGGCGTCACTGTAGGTGGACGGCCATCGCCGGAAGGCGGGATCAGGTGCGTCTTTGGGGGCCTTCTCGCGCCAATGCCGGGCCGGCAGGCGTCGAACAATGGCCCGAACCCGCCAAGGCCGCCCTCTCTTCCATGGACCACGCCGTCGCCCACCCCCAGCCCACCCCGCTCGTGCCGCTCGCCCCTGCCGCCACCGGCATGGGCGCACGCTGGCAGGCCCTGCCCGCGCGCACGCAGCTCGGCGCGATGTTCGGCGTCGCGGCGCTGCTGGCCGTGCTGGCCTTCATGACCGTCGGCGCGAAGGACTCGAACTACCGCCCGCTGTACGCCAACCTGTCGGACAAGGAAGGCGGCCAGGTCATCGACCGCCTGACCCAGCTCAACGTGCCCTACAAGTTCACCGAGGGCGGCAGCGTCATCCTGGTGCCCAGCCACCAGGTGCACCCGCTGCGCATGAAGCTGGCCGCGGCCGGCCTCAACGTCGGCAGCGGCAGCACCGCGCCGGGTTACGAGCTGCTGGACAAGAACAACTTCGGCCAGACCCAGGGCCAGGAACGCATGAAGATGCAGCGTGTCGCCGAAGGCGAGCTCATCACCACCATCCAGAGCCTGGAATCGGTGAAGGCCGCGCGGGTGCACCTGGCGCTGCCGAACCAGAACGGCTTCTTCCGCGAACAGCAGAAGCCCAGCGCCAGCGTCGTGCTCACGCTGCACCCCGGCCGCACGCTCGACCGCAACCAGGTCGCCGGCATCGTGCGCCTGGTCTCGGGCAGCGTGCCCGAGCTCACGAACAAGGCGGTGAGCGTGGTCGACAGCACCGGCGCGCTGCTGTCCGGCCCCGGCGACGACGAAGCCGCGCAGGGCCTGGATTCGCAGCAGCTGCAGTTCCGCCGCGAACTCGAAGCCGGCCTGCACAAACGGGTGCTGGCGCTGCTGGAACCGGTGGTGGGTGGCGACAACGTGCGTGTCAGCATCACCGGCGACCTCGACTTCAGCCAGGTCATGCAGACCGCCGAGGCCTACCGCCCCAACCAGGGCGAGGACGCCAAGCCGGCCATCCGCGAGCAGCGCACCGAAGAAAGCAGCCAGCCCGGCAGCGCCACGCCGGCGGGCATCCCGGGTGCCACCAGCAACCAGCCGCCGGTGGCCGCCACGGCGCCCATCAACGGCGCCAGCCAGGCGCTGCAGGGCACACAGATCCCCGGCGGCGTGGGCGGCGGCGCGCAGCGCAAGGAAGCCGCCACGCGCTTCGAGGTCGACAAGACCGTCACCGTCACACGCAATGCCGTCGGCACGGTGCGCCGGCTGAGCGCGGCGGTGGTCGTCAACCACCGCAGCAGCACCGACGCCAAGGGCAAGACGACGACGGCGCCGCTGAGCGAGAAGGAAATCGAGCAGCTCACCGCGCTGGTGCAGCAGGGCATAGGCTTCAACGCCGAGCGCGGCGACGTGGTGAAGGTCGTCAACGCGCCCTTCCGCCAGGACGTGCAGCCCAAGGTCGAAGAGATGCCGGTGTGGCAGCAGCCCTGGCTGCTGGACCTGCTGAAGAGCGCCGCTGCGCCGCTGGCGCTGGCGCTGGTGGCGCTGGTCATCATCGGCAAGCTGATCAAGCCCGCGGTCAGCGCGGTGCTGAACCCGCCCCAGCCCGCACCGGGCAGCCAGCTCGACGAGGTCGTCGCCGACGACGCGCCGACACCGAACGCGCCGCCGGCGCTGATGGCACCCGACGCCGCCGACCAGATCGCGCAGGCGCGTGCGCTGGCCAAGGCCAACCCGGTGGCGGTGGCGAACATCGTTCGCGGCTGGGTGAATGGCGAAGCATGATGCCCCCAAGCTCGCTAACGCTCCACGCAACGCCAGAGGCGTTGCTTGCTTGGCCGTCCAAGTCCGCGCAGGCGGACTTGGAGCCGCGGCCTACGCCCCCCCGAGGGGGCCGTCCGCCAGCGGCCCGGCAGAGCCGGTTCCGCGGCGGGAAGCTTGATGGGGTCTGCGCGCCTTCGGCGCGGCAGACCGCTCGGAACTGAACATGGCCAGCGCATCGATGGACGACGAAGGACTGGAGAACGCCGCCATCCTGCTCATGACACTGGGCGAGGAAGAGGCGGGCGAGGTCTTCAAGCACCTGGCGCCGAAGGAGGTGCAGCGCCTGGGCGAGACCATCGCGCGCATGAAGGCCGTCAGCCGCGACCGCGTCGACCGCGTGATGCGCAACTTCGGCGAACTCGCCGCCAACGAGCACATGCTGGTCAGCGACAACAACGAATACGTCAAGAGCGTGCTGCGCCGCGCGCTGGGCGACGACAAGGCCAACCTGCTGATCGACCGCATCCTGCAGGGCAGCGACGTCACCGGCATCGAGAGCCTGAAGTGGATGGACCCCACCTCGGTGGCCGAGCTGCTGCGCAATGAACACCCGCAGATCGTCGCGGCCATCCTCGTGCACCTGGAATTCGACCAGGCCGCCGAGGTGCTGAAGACCTTCACCGAACGCCAGCGCAACGAGGTCATGGTGCGCATCGCCACGCTCGACGGCATCCAGCCCACCGCGCTGCGCGACCTCAACGAGGTGATGAGCAAGGTGCTGGCCGGCGGCGACCGCGGCCGCAAGAGCAGCCTGGGCGGCGTGAAGACCGCGGCCGAGATCCTGAACATGCTGGGCACCGCGGTCGAGACCAGCGTGCTCGACTTCGTGCGCGAGGCCGACAACGACCTGGCGCAGAAGATCATGGACAACATGTTCACCTTCGACGACGTCGAGAAGATCGACGACAAGGGCATCCAGGCGCTGATGAAGGAAGTGCAGACCGACTCGCTGGTCATCGCGCTGAAGGGCGCCACGCCGGCGCTGCGCGACAAGATCTTCAAGAACATGAGCAGCCGCGCCGCCGAGACGCTGAAGGAAGACCTGGAATCGCGCGGCCCGGTGCGGCTGTCGGAAGTCGAGGCCGAGCAGAAGGAGATGCTCAAGATCGTGCGCCGTCTGGTCGACGAGGGCCAGATCGTGCTGGCCGGTGGTGGCGACGAGGCCTTCGTCTAAATGGGCGCGCCGCCGAAGGGACCCTTCTTCCGCAACGTGCCGCCGCCGGCGGGCACGAAGCCCGCGTCGCCCTACCAGCGCTTCATCCCGCGCGAGGAACTGGGCGACTTCGCGAGCTGGATGCCCGGCAAGCTGGGCGAGCCGCAGGACGCGGCATCGGCCGCCCCCGCCGCCGCACCCGAGCCCACGGCCGCCGACTGGCAGGCGCGGGTGGCCGCCGCGCGCCAGGCCGGCTACCAGGACGGCTACCGCGACGGCCTGGTGGCGCTGGACAACTTCAAGCAGAGCTTCGCGCAGCAGGCCACGTCGCAGATCGGCGCGCTGCTCGACAGCTTCGACGAACAGCTGTCGGCGCTGGACGCCGAGATGGCCGCCGCGCTGGCACGCAGCGCCGTGCTGCTGGCCCAGCAGGTGCTGCGCGCCGAGCTGGATTCGCACCCCGAGGTGGTGGCCCGCGTGGCCACCGAGGCGGTGAACGCGGTGATGCTGAGCGCACGCCACATCGCCGTGCACGTGCACCCGGCCGACCTGCCGCTGGTCAGCGAAGGTGCCGCCGATGCGCTGGAAGCGCGCGGCGCGCGCCTGCACGCCGACGCCGGCATCGCCCGTGGCGGCGTGCTGGTGCAGAGCGATGTCGGCGCGGTCGACGCCCGCATCGGCGTGCGCTGGGCCCAGGCCGCGGCGGCACTGGGCTCGACGCTTTCCCTGGACGAGGACGCGCCATGAACGCCGCCGCCACCCGCCTGCACGCCACCGGCCCCGACGACCGCCTGCGTTCGCGCAGCCAGCGCTGGCAGCGTTACCTGGCCGACCTGCAGGGTTACGCCGCGCTGCAGCAGCCGCTGGAGACCGTGGGCACGCTGCTGCGCGTGACGGGCCTGGTGCTCGAAGCCGCCGGCGTGCGTGTGCCCGTCGGTTCGGTCTGCGAAGTGCACTGCCCGGGCCAGCCCGCGGTGCTGGCCGAAGTGGTCGGCTTCAGCGGCGACCGCGCCTTCCTGATGCCGATGGGCGAGCTGCACGGCCTGGCCAGCGGCGCACGTGTCGTGCCGCGCCCGGCGCCGGCCTCGCCGCCGCGCTGGGGCGCCGAGAACCACGCCTGGCGGCGCAGCGAAGACCGCGGCCTGCACCTGCCGATGGGCGCCGGCCTGCTGGGCCGTGTCGTCGATTCACACGGCAACCCGCTCGACCGCATGGGCCCGCTGGACGGCGTGCACACGCAGCCGCTGGTGCGCCGCGCCATCAACGCGATGGACCGCGACCCCGTGCGCACGCCGCTGGACACCGGCGTGCGCGCCATCAACGCGCTGCTCACCGTGGGCCGCGGCCAGCGCATCGGCCTCTTCGCCGGCACCGGCGTGGGCAAGAGCGTGCTGCTGGGCATGATGGCGCGCTACACCGCGGCCGACGTCATCGTCGTCGGCCTCATCGGCGAGCGCGGGCGCGAGGTCAAGGAATTCATCGAGGACATCCTCGAAGAGGAAGGCCGCGCACGCAGCGTGGTGGTGGCCGCGCCCGCCGACGCACCACCGCTGCTGCGCATGCAGGGTGCCAGCTACGCCACGGCCATCGCCGAGCACTTCCGCGACCGCGGCCTGCACGTGCTGCTGCTGATGGACAGCCTGACACGCTACGCGATGGCGCAGCGCGAGATCGCGCTGGCGATCGGCGAACCGCCCGCGACGAAAGGCTACCCGCCGAGCTGCTTCGCGAAACTGCCGCAGCTGGTGGAACGCAGCGGCGACGGCATGGCCGGCCAGGGCTCGATCACCGCCTTCTACACCGTG
>Ga0154020_10008175_pt1 | contig 12146 bp, 12 predicted proteins | sample Klosneuvirus_201_FD_109709 | JGI IMG/M metagenome (GOLD analysis project Ga0154020, IMG submission 109709) | Active sludge microbial communities from wastewater, Klosterneuburg, Austria - Klosneuvirus_20160825_MG | ecosystem: Engineered > WWTP > Aerobic digester > Activated sludge | place... | reverse complement strand
CCATTGATAATTGATAACTGATAACTGATTATTCCCGGATGCCTTCTGCTGAAGCAATTGAAATGGCCCGTGCGATTCCACCTGCCTTCATTCTGGGCATGGCGGCGATCATGGGCTCGTTTGTCGGCAGCTTCACGAATGTGGTTGTCTATCGCCTGCCGCGCAACTGCCTGAGCATCAACAACCCCAAGCGCAGCTTTTGCCCTTCGTGCAAAACGCAACTGGCGGCCAAGGACAACATTCCCATCCTCGGCTGGGTCGCCTTGCTGGGCAAATGCCGCTACTGCAAGAAACCCATTTCGGCGCGCTATCCGCTGGTGGAATCAGTGGTAGCGACTCTGTTTGCGATCGTGGTCTGGCGCGGCATGGTTCAGGGCGGGCCGGCCGTTACCGCGGATTGGCACGCGTGGCTGACCACGCTGACAATGCTTGTTTCCGTGGGCATATTGGTGCCGCTGGCACTGATTGATCTTGACCTGACGATCATTCCCGACGAGCTTTCGATCTACCCCCTGGCGTTCTTCGTGCCCATGGCAGCGCATATGACGCATTTGCGCCAAGGCCTGGATCCAACGATGGCCAACCCGCTTCTGTTTTCGCGCCTCCCCGAGTGGGCCAACGGCGTATGCAGCGCGCTCGTGGCCGGCGCCGCCGGCGCGGGCACGCTCTGGCTCATCGGAAAGATGGGCAACGTGCTGTTCCGCGAGAAAGCCAAAGCCATGGGCGGCGAAACCATGGGCTTTGGCGACGTAAAGCTGCTTTTCCTTATGGGTGTGATGCTCGGTTGGCCGAAATTGCTCATGGCCTTCGGCATCGCCGTCATTTTGGGCGCTGTGATCGGGCTGGCGCTGCGACTGACGGCCAAGAACCTGTACGTGCCGTTTGGCCCCTTTCTCGTGGCCGGAACTTTGGCGGCGCTGTTGCTACCCAGCGAACTCATGGGCGTAGTGGAGTGGTACATTGCGCTGATCACGCCCGGGAGACCATAAGACACTTTGGAGTGCGGCGGCTTGCCGCCGCTTTGGAAGGTGGGGCCTGCCCCACCGCCTGAACGACAAAGCGCCGGCAAGCCGGCGCACTCCAAATAGAGGATAGAAATGTCCAAATACATCACCGTCATCAACGGCCGTTTTCTCGACGAGAAAGATGCGAGCATCAGCGTCCTCGACCACGGCTTTTTGTTTGGCGATTCGATTTACGAAGTCGTGCGCACCGTAAAAGGCAAACTCTTTGGCGCTGATCGCCACTTGCAGCGCCTGCACGCCTCCGCTGAAGGTCTGGGCCTGCGCCTTCCCTTAATGGACAGCCAGTTCCTTGACCTGATGCGCGAGATGCACCAGCGCAAGCCCGATAGCGAAAGCTACCTTCGCGTGATCGTCACACGCGGCGTGGGCGAACTTGATCTACACCCCGCAAGCTGCAACGCCCCCACCGTGATCGGCATCGCCAAGCCGTTGCCGCAATGGCCCGCTGAGGCTTACGCCAAAGGCTGCAAAGTCATTGTCGCTGACTTGCGCCGCAACCCCAAGAACGCCACAAATCCCGCCATCAAGAGCGGGAACTACCTCAATAACGTGCTCGCGATCGTTGAAGCCCGCGCGCAAAACGCCGTCGAAGCCATCATGCTCAACGTACAGGGCAACGTTTCCGAGTGCACCACCAGCAACGTGTTTCTGGTGCGCAACGGTGAACTGCACACGCCTGACCTGGGCGAGGGATTGTTGTCCGGCATCACGCGCGGCTACGTTCTCGAACTGGCGCGACGCCTGAATATCAAGTGCGCCGAACGCGCGATCACACGCGAGGAACTGCTCGGCGCCGACGAAGTCTTCATTACAAGCACCACGCGCGACATCATGCCCGTGGCGCTCATCGGCGACGCCAGGGTCAGACAGTGCCCCGGGCCCATCACACTGCGACTGATGGAAGGCATGAAGCAAGTACTCGCTGACGCGGCTAACCTCTCGTGATGAAGCGCCTGCTCGCCATCGCCAATCCCATTTCAGGTCGTGGCCGCGCCGCGAAGCTGGGGCCACGGCTGGCGAAACTCTCGCGTGAAAGCGGCGTCGGAATCCATTTGCAACTGACCACGCATGCCGGACACAGCCAGGAACTCGCGCGCGATGCCAAACGCGAAGGCTTCGATGGCATCGTGGCCTGCGGCGGCGACGGCACGCTCAACGATGTCATCAATGGCATGAAGGACGCGCCGCTGCCGGTCATGCTCGTGGCCATGGGCACTGGCAACGTGCTGGCGAAGGAAATCGGCGCCAATCACAACCCCATGCGTTACCTGCGCTCGCTGCGCGAATGGAAACTGCTCACGCGCGACATGGGGAAGATGCAGGACGGCCGCCTGTTCGCGTGCTTCATCGGCGCAGGCTTCGACGGCGAATGCACGCGCCAGATCAAGCAAGCACGCGGCAAAGGCGCCATGAAGATGATCCAATACGTGCCCGCGATCTGGCGCGCGATCAAGGCCGCGAATTTCAGCGCGATTGCCGTGAAGGCCGATAGCGCGGAACTTAGAACTGCCAATTTCGCGCTCGCCAGCATCACGCCCAGTTACGGTGGCCCGCTGGCGCTCACGCCGGGCGCAATCGCCGACGACGGGCAAATCGACGTGCTCACCATTCACGAGCGCATCGGGTTTTTCTCGGTACTGCGCATGTTGACCTATGCGTTCTTGGGCCGCATGCCCTCGCACCCGCACGCGAACATCACGCGCGCCACGCGCGTAGAGATAACAGCGCAGGAACCCGACGGGCGCCAGGTGCCCATTCAGGTCGATGGCGATTTCGCCGGATATCTGCCGGTGAGTTGCGAAATGCTGCCCAAAGCGCTGACGATGTTCAACCCGCGCTGAACGGGACGTCTTGCGGTCTGCAGCGTTATCCCGCAGTCGGTCGCTTGGTTCCCTTTTTAGGGATCTTCAACTTCATGCCTGGTTTGATCTTGGCGACGTCAATGCCTGGGTTGGCGGCAGCAAGATCAACCGTGGTGAGGTTCCTGTCCTTGAACATTCGGTGGCAGATATTGGAGGCAATATCGCCCTCCCGCACTACATACTCCGTGAATTCCTCAGACACGGTTGGAACCGCGGCCTCGGGGGTTGTGGTGCTTTCGGGAGCCTTGGGAGATACGGGCGCCACGTTATCCGGCGCAAGTTCCGCGGGTATTTCCTGGCGTTGCAGGTCCTTGGGGCCGATGCGCGCCTTGAGTTTCTCGCTGTGGAAGCCATCGCCTTTGTCCTCGGCCACGACTTCACGCGCGTGATTCAGCACCTGATCCCAGATCAGGCCAAGCCCGAGGCTGACAATGCTTGCAACGAAAATGGCAATCTTCACTCCGCGGTCCATGGCATTCTCCGGCGACAATCCCAGACATCCTTCGGCAATCAGGCCGCGCAACTGAAGCCCCAAGCAATTCGGCACCGGCTTTGGCTAACAACTGGCGTCAGCCAGAACTAGAATTGCGCGCGCATGGGACTCATCTCCAGCATCTTCGGCCAAAAGAAAGCGGCCCCGCCAGCCCTGCCGGCACCCAAGGCCGACACACCCGGCGCGCCCGACCCGGTGGCAGCCCAGCCCACTCTGGATGACGCGGCCAAGCTGCCGCCTATCACACCGCCGCCCAAGCTCGGTTGGATTGGCGGCATCAAGCAGCGACTCAAGGGCGAAGTCGATGAATACGTCAACGAGAAGGCCGAAGAAGCCCGCGCCATGGCCGAGCAGTTCCGTGCCGACACGCTGTCGCAGGTGAAAACCCAAGCCTTTGAACTGCTCGACATCACCGAACAGCGCATCGACAAGAAACTGAACGAGATTGAAAAGCGGCTCGACGAGCACCTGCAGCAAGAACTCAAGATGCGGCTGCGCGCCATGATCTGGACGCTGGCATTTGTGCTGCTCATGGCCATCGTCAGCATGGTTTACGTATGGGCCAAGCACGAGGCCGGGCTCGACAAGACCCCCGCTGAAAGCACTCGCAAGTGATCCTCTCCCGGGCCCTCCAGAACGCAACGCAGTCCTTTGAAGCCACGCCGCAGGGCGCGCGCGCGGCATTGCGCTTTTCCGGAGCAGAGTTCTTTTTTGCCGGCCACTTCCCGAGTGACCCAATCGTGCCCGCTGTGGTGCAGATCGATATCGCGCTGCACCTGGCCTCACGTGCCTTTGGCCGCGCACTGGCGTTACGCGAAGTCACGCGGGCAATATTCAAGCGCCCGGTGGGGCCCGGCGATGAGCTGGAGTTCCGGCTCGCCTGGAGCGCGGCCGAAGAACACCTGACGCGCGTCAAGTGCGAGGTTCGAAGCGGCCAGCATTCAGTGGCGGAATTGGCCCTGCGCGTCGCCTGATCCGCAATAATTGTTCGAACAAACCTGCATCAACCTGCGTACTATGGTTGCAAGCGCCCCGATTGGGGCGTGAATCGTGCCAAGGGATCACCCATGCGTGCTCGCAAGTCTTTTGCCGGCCAAGCTTTGAGTCTTTCTTTGCTGTTGCTCGCGCTGCTTTTCATGGCACGCGCGCCGCTCTATGGCCAGGACAAGCCGGGTGAATCCGATGCCACGGAAGCGTCTGACAAAGAGAAGCTCGAAAAACTTGCCGCCAAACAGAAGGCCGTAAGGCAGCAGCTGGCCAGCTTGAAGGAGCGCATCCAGAAACTGCTCGAAGAACTGGAGAAGAGCGAAGACATCCAGGAACAACGCCGCATCCCGCAGCTCACGGCGGCGCTCAAACGCCTGGGCGAGCAGGCCCTGGAACAGGACATGGAGGCCATGGACGAAGCAATCCGCAAGGGCAACGTGCGCACCGCGGTTGCCCTGGGCGACACGATCCAGAAGAAGATTGAGGAGATCGTCGATATTCTCGAACACGGCGAAAAAGCCGGCGAAGACGAGCGCATCAAGGCTCGCAAAGAAGCCATCAAAGCCCTCGAAGACATGCGCAAGGAACAGGAAGACATCCGCAAGGACACCTCCGAACTGCGCAACAACGAAAACGCCCAACGCCTGCAGGAACTCGAGAAGAAAGCGCGCGAAGCCCGCGAAAAAGAAGAGCAGTTGCGCAACGAAACGGCCAACCTCGACAAGCGTCGTGAAGACCTTGAACGCCAGATTCAGGAGCTGAAAGAACTCAAAGAAGCCCAGGACAAGGCCAAAGAGCAGCTCGAAAACAAGCGCAAGGAAGAACAGAAAGCCAACAGCGAGACCGCCAAGAAGCTTGAGGAGTCCATCAAGGAACTTGAGAAGCTCGAAAAGGAAGCGCGCGAAGCCAAGCAGCGCGATGAGAATCTGGCCGCGCTTGACCAGGTCATGAAGGATCTCGAACGCCTGCAAAAGGATCAGCAGGCAGTGGAGAACCGCACCGAAAAAGCCGGTGAAAAACCCGAGCAGAAGGCCATGGACAAAATGGCCAAGGCTGAGAAAGAACAGGCCGAAGCCTACCGCGAAACGCGCAGCACCAACGCCGAGCGACAGGGCGCCAAAACGCCCCTCCCCCAAGAGCGCCTCGACAGTCTCAAGAACAGTCAGAAAGAAGCCGACGCTGCCCTCGAAGATGCCAAAAAGGCGCTGGCCGAAATGCCCCAATCCGCCGAAGCGCGCAAGGCCGCTGAAGCCCTGAAAAAGGCTGAAGACGCCGCCGAGCAGGCCCGCAAGGACCTCGAGAAAGGTGATTCTGACGCCGCCGAAAAATCCCAGGCAGAAGCTGCCAAAGCCTTGAAGGAGGCCGCTGAGGCGCTGCGTCCGCAGGCCCTTGAAAACAAGGATCTCAAGCAGGCCACGGAAAGCCAGAAAGCCGCGCAGGATCAGGCCAAGAACCTGGAAAAGGCCATGAAGGGCCTGGCCGATGAAATCGCGCGTCAGCGCAAGGAAGCGGGCAACAAGGAAGAGGCCAGCAAAGCCGACGAAGCCCGCGGCAAACTCGAAGACGCCCAGCGCGAGATGGAAAAGGCCCAGGAATCGCTCGGCAAGGCCGAATCCGAGGCCGCCCGTCAGCACATGGACGAGGCCATGAAGAAGCTGCAAGAGGCCCAGAACGACCTCAAGAAATCCGATGGCGCCAACGCCGAGGGCAAGCCCGACTTCAAGTCAGCCGCCGAGAAACAGAAGGAACTCGCGGAAGCACTCGAAAAGATGAGCAAGGACGTCGGCAACCTTCCGCAAGCCAAGACCGACAAGGAAGGCCTCAAGGACGCCGCAAACAAGGCCCGCGAAGCCGTCAAGCCATTCAAGAACGATGAAGACCCGCGCTTGAAGAACACCGCGCGCCAGCTCGACGACAGCCTCGAAAAACTCCAGAAGGAAATGGAGAACGGCGGCGAACCCAGCGCCGAAACCATGCGCGATGCCGCGGACCGTGCCCGTGCGTTCCAGAAACAGGCCGAGGCCGCCAATTCGCCCAACGCCAAGGAAGCCGCGCGCGCCGCGGAGGATCTCGCACGTCGCCTTGAAGAAGCCGCCGACGCCAAAGATGGCGCAAGTCAGGCGCAGGAAGGCCTGAAAAACGCCGCCCAGAAATCGGCCGAAGCACAGAAGTCGATGGAGGAGGGCAAGGGTCAAGAGGGCGTCAAGAACGAATCCGACGCCATCGACCAGATCAGCCGCGCCAAGGAAGGGCTCAAGCGCCGCCTGGAAGCCGAAAAGGGCTCGCGCGGCATGCAGGGTGCGGCCGAGCAGCAGGAAGACATGGCGCGCCGCGCCAGCGAAGCCGCGGGGGAGATGGAGAAGGCTTCCAAGAGTGCAGCCGACCCCAAGTCGCGCGAGAACGCCAGCGAAGCCTCCAAGGCAACCAAGGAAGCAGCCGAAGCCATGAAGCAGGCCGGCGAATCAATGAAAAAGGCGGCGGAGTCAAGCCAGGGTGAACCCAAGCCGGGCGAACAGTCTCAGCGCGACCAGCAAATGGGCGAGGCGGCCAAGAAGCAGGCCGAGGCGTCAAAGAAACTGGATGAAGCAATGCAGAAGCTGGAGCAAGAGCGCAAGGATGTCGAAGGCAAGCAGGCCGAGGCTGCCAAGAAAGTAGCCGACAACCAGAAGAAGGTTGAAGAGCAAACCAAGGAAGTCCGCGACGCGCTGGAAAAAGGCGCCAAGAACGACGGCCAGATGAGCGAGTCTGAGAAGCAGGCCCGCGACGATCTGAAGCAGGCCGAAGATGAAATGAAGAAGGCGCAGGAAAACCTTAACAAGGGCGATTTGAAGGAAGCCCAGAAAAACCAGGAAGAAGCTACCAAGAAACTCGACGACGCCGTTTCCAAGATGCAGCAGGCGCAGAATGAATCGATTTCACCCGAGAACCGCCGCAAGTTTGAGGAACTCGAAGAGCGCCAGAAGAACCTCGAGAAGAAGCTCGAGGACTTCAACAAGGATCCCAAGAACGCCGAGAATCCCCAGGCCAAGGAAGCGGCCCAGGCAGCCCAGCGTGAAATGAAGAAGGCCAAGGAAAAGCTCGGAAAGCAGAACTCCAGCGAAGCCGAGGAGGACCAGAAAAAGGCCGAAGAAGAAATTGAGAAGGCCAAGAAGGCGCTTGAGGAAGAAAAGAACCGCTACGTTCAGCAACAGCAGGAACAGCTGCTCGTTGACGTTGAAAACAACCTCAAGGCGATGCGCGAGAAACAGGTCGCAGTCAACTCCACCACGCAGGAGCTTGACCTCGACAAGCGCCAGCAGGGCCGCTGGACGCCCCCTTTGCGTCGCCGCGCCAAGAAGGTGTACGAGGATCAGGCCGAAGTCGGCAAGACCTGCGACGAAACCGTAGAAGCCCTGAAAAAGGGCAACTACGGCGGCTTCACCAAGAACATGGAAATCATCCAGCGCCTGCTGCGCGGCATTGAAGGCAATCTCGAAAGCCGCGACCCGGACACCGGCGAAGGCACGCAGCTTGACCAGCAGGAAGTGGTCGAGAAGATTGACCGCATGCTCAAGGCCGTGGAAAACGAGCGCAAGCGCCTGTCCGAGAAGCGCAACAAAAAGCCGCAGGAAGGCAAGCCGCCGGAGGGCCAACCCGCGCCCGAGCCGCTGGTTTCGAAGATCGCGGAAATGGAGCTCGTGCTCGAAGAGCAGAAGGCGCTGGGCGAAAAGATCAAGAACCTGGGAGAAAGGGCCAAGGAATACAGCCGCGACGACCTGCCCGACTACTTCCGCAAGCTCTACGAGCGCTACAGCGCCGAACAAGCCGCGCTGAAGAAGATCTGGGACGACCTGCGCAAGGGCATCCCCGGCGGTGAAGGCGGGTAACGAGCCAAGAGTGCAATGATTTGCGAAGCAACCGGCGCCCGAAAGCGTCCTATAATGAAAGAAAGCCGGCTAAGGCCGGAATTGGAGCAAACCATGAAACCCATCCTCCTTATGCTCGCTCTTTGCGGCTTCATAGGCACCCCGGCGCTGGCGCAGGAAGCCGGCCCGGAACGCGAAAAAACGCCCGAAGAACTCCTCAAGGAGCTTCACGAGTTGATGAAGGAAGCCTCCAAGGAAATGGAAGCCGCCGAAAAGGAGCTGGCCAAGGCGTCGCTGCCGCCCAACAAGGCCGACGTCATGGCTGAGCGCATGCGCGTGCTGCGGGAGAATCTGGCAAAAGGCGAGATCGACGAAGTTCCCGAAGGCCTGCGCGAGTATCTGCGCCAGCACCCCGAAGAAGCCGCCAAAGCCACCGGCAAGACCGTCGAGGAATTCAAGAAGATCGTTGACGATCAGGAAAAGCTCAAGGAACTGCTCAAGAAGCAGCCTGACTTGCTCAAGAAACTGGCCGAGAGCGAAGAGGCCATGGAGAAAGTGCTGCGCCACGAGCAAGAAGCCGAGCGCAAACTCAACGAGATCGTGAAGAAGCAGGAAGATGCGGTGGAGAAATCGAAGGACAACGTGGACAAGTCCATTGACGTTGCCAATCAGATCCGGCAACAGGGCCAGGGCAAGGGCAAGCCTGAAATGAAGGACAACGAAGGCAAAACGAAAGACCCCAAGGATCAGGGCGACAAACCCAAGGATGGCCAGGGCAAGAACGCCGAAAGCGATTACCAGCCCGGCGAGGGCAAGGTCGAACGCAAGGACGAAAAGGAAGACGATTACACCCGCCGCGAAGGCGACGGCTTCAAAGCCGACTCCAAGAAAAAGGACACGGCCGAGGGTGCCGGCAGCGAGGGTGCTGGCGGCGCGCCCGAGAAATACAAGGGTTTCTGGGACAAGTGGTCCAAGGCCGTGCGCGAACGCACCAAGGATGCTGCCAAGGAAGCACCCAAGAGTGGCGACAAGCCCAAGTAGCACCGTCTTTCACTCACCAGCCCCCGCTTCCGCGGGGGCTTTTTTCACGCCCTTTACAAAAACAATGAACCCAAACGCCTCCATATGCGTAACAATGGGTGTGCAGCACGTTGTTCACCCCGCCTTGCCGTACAGACCCTTGGGGAGTGCCATGAAAAAGATTCTGCTGATGTTGGCCCTTTGCGGCTGTGCCGCACCTGTGTTTGCCCAGGAAGCACCACCCGCTGAAAAGGAAAAGTCCACACAGGAACTCCTCGAAGAGCTGCACAAGATCATGAAGGACGCGTCCAAGGAGATGGGCGAGGCAGAGAAAGAGCTGGCAAAGGCGTCGCTGCCGGCCACCAAGGCCGACGTTTCAGCAGCCAAGGTCAAAGAGCTGCGCGAAAAGATGGCGCGCGGCGAAATCGACGAAATCCCCGAAGGACTGCGCGAATACCTGCGCGCCAACGCAGAAAGCGTCGCCAGCCTGCTCGGCGTCAGCGAAGAGGAACTCAAGAAGCTCGTGGAAGACCCGGCGAAACTCAAGGAACTGCTCAAGAAATCGCCCGAGCTGCTCAAGCGCCTGGCCCAGAGCGAAAGCATCATGGACAGCGTGCTCGAACACCAGCACAACGCCGAAAAGAAGCTCGAGGAAACGCTCAAGAAACAGAAGGACGCCACGGAGACCGCCGAAAAGAAGGTCGATGACGCCGTCGGTATCGCCGTGAAGCTCAAAAATGGCGGATGCTGAAGCGGCTCATCCGTGTCCCAGGATGGGACCAAGGATCCGAAAAAGGAAGGCGCCGAAAAGCAGGGCGGCAGTAACAGCTCCGGTAACAACGCCAAAGAAGGCTACCAGCCTCCCCCCGGCGAAAAGACCTCCGACACCACGGACACCGCAACGCGCGGCATCGACGACGCGGCTTTCAAGGCCGAGGCACGCAAGGGCGGCACAGCAGACGCGACGGGCAGCGACGGCGCAAGCGGCCAACCTGCCAAGTACAACGGGTTCTGGCGCAAGTACATTGAAGAGTTGCGCCGCCGCACCAAGAACGCACCCAAGTAACGCGTCTGACCACTCAAGCCCCCGCGCTGCGGGGGCTTTTCATTGGTAGTATCGCGCGAGATGCACAAGCCTCGCTATCTGGAACTCTTTGCCTCAGGCGAACTCACGCGCCGGCGCGTCGCGCTTTACGCGAAGCTTACGGCCTGCAACACCTGCCCGCGCGAGTGCGGTGTCAACCGCTTCGAGAAGGGCAACGGTTTTTGCCGCTCAACGAATCTGGCACGCGTCGCTCAGGCGAAGCCTCACTTCGGCGAGGAACCTTGCATCACCGGCGAAAACGGAAGCGGCACCGTCTTCTTCACGAACTGCACAGGCCGCTGCGCCTTTTGCCAGAACTGGGAAATCAGCCAACATGGCGAAGGCAGCGACTGGACGGCCGAAAGCCTCGCTCAGGCTTATCTCGACCTGCAAGCCCAGGGCTGCCACAACATCAACCTCGTCACACCCACGCATTACGTGGCACCCATCGTGCACGCACTCGAACTCGCGATCCCGCGCGGCTTCACACTGCCATTCGTGTACAACACAAACGGTTATGATTCCGTCGAAACGTTGAAGCTGCTCGACGGCATCATCGAGATCTACCTGCCCGACCTTAAATACGGCGAAGACGCGGCGGGGCTGCGCTACAGCGCATTCGGCAAGCTCGACCCCGCCACGAAAGAAATCCGCGCGGGCTATTTTTCAGCCGCAAGCAAAGCCATCGCCGAGATGTATCGCCAAGTCGGCGCCATCGCGCTCGATGAAACCGGCCTGGCTTGGCGCGGCGTACTGGTTCGCCACCTGATCATGCCCAACAACGTGGCCCAAACACGCCGCGTGCTCGAAGAACTGGCCGCGATCTCGCCCCACATGGCCGTCAGCCTCATGGCGCAGTACTTCCCCACGAACCGCGCCAACAAGATCCCCGAAATCGCGCGCGGCATCACGCGCGAAGAATACGAGGACGCTGTGGCCGCGCTCGAAGAACTGGGGCTCGGTGCCGGCTACGTGCAGGAATTCAGCGACGATTTCGGAAGCGGCAAAGACTTCTGCGTCCCCGACTGGCGCGACCCCCGCTGGGCAACACCTGCCGCCGCCACCAGTGGTTCTTCTGCATAGGAGCTCCGGCACATGAACCTGGCCTCCTCCGCACCGGTCGCTGAAACAACCACACCGCACAATGAACAGGTGTTCCTGCCACCCTTCTGGATAACAGTCGTTGCGCGCTTGGTTTGGTATCCTCTGGGCCTCGTCGTGCCAGTCTTTCCGGTCATCTTGCTGGCGGTCGGCATGTTAGGTCTTGCGGGTCCGACAGACCCTCGTGGCCCAAACCCTGGCGCTGCAATGCTGATGGTGTTCACAATCTTAGGCTGCGTGATCGGAATTCCGATTTCGTTTTTGGTCGGTGGCATTTGTTCTTACGTGCTAAGCCGACGCGAGCTACTTCTTGTACCTGGCGTTGCAAACCTCGGATGGACGCTATACATCGTCATCCTCCACATCATGCGTTAGCGGCATGATCGCCGGCAACTTTCGACAAATGGCAATCATGCAACGCCACGACCGGATGAATCCTGCTATGCTCGCGGCGCAACCTGTGCGATAATCCGTCCGCGTAAGCGGGGCCGATATGAAGGTCAAGTTCTGGGGTGTGCGTGGCAGTCTGCCAACGCCGGGGCCGAAGACAGCCCGTTACGGCGGCAACACCACGTGCCTGCAGGTGCTGCGCGACTCCGGCCCGCTGATCATCCTCGACGCCGGCACGGGCGTGCGCGAGCTTTCCGACCACCTGATGAAGTCGCAAAAGCCGCCCTACGATATCCGCATGCTCGTGACGCACACGCACTGGGACCACATTCACGGCTT
>Ga0154020_10008174_pt1 | contig 12148 bp, 11 predicted proteins | sample Klosneuvirus_201_FD_109709 | JGI IMG/M metagenome (GOLD analysis project Ga0154020, IMG submission 109709) | Active sludge microbial communities from wastewater, Klosterneuburg, Austria - Klosneuvirus_20160825_MG | ecosystem: Engineered > WWTP > Aerobic digester > Activated sludge | place... | reverse complement strand
GGCGGCGGTCGTCACGTCACGGACGCTCGCGCTCGCAAGCCATGCGTCGAGCGCGAGCATCGACGGGCCTGCCGACGAGGCTCGATAGATCACGAATCCTCGCGACCGAATGCACCTCGATCGGCCGATCGACGGTGGATCACGGCGTGTCGATGGGCCACCACCACTCCATCGATCGCAGCGACCGATCTCGGCGAGATCAATCGCCGCGATGTCCGGCATTGCTCTTCTCTACCCAACAGACCAAACCATGTTCCGTACCGGTGTTCGTGGTCGCTCCCTCCAAGTAGAAACATCGCGGTCGGTTCACACACGGGCAACGCGCTTCGCGAACCTCTGCGGTGGTCGCGCGACAGCGCGCCGGTGCACTGACCACGGTCGTGTTCGGGAGGCTCGGCGGTCGGTCGTCACGTCACGTACGATCAAGATCGCAGCTACGCGTCGAGCGGGTGCCGAATGATGAGGTCGAGCGCGAGGTGGCGGGCGGAACGGTGCCGGCGATCAACGTGATGATGTCGAGCGCGAGGCGGCGGACGGAACGATGCCGGCGATCAACGGTTGCGTGCGCACGGATCGTGACTTCGCCCGCGTCGTGCCCGGCACCTCGTACAAGCTGATCAATCCGTGACGACGCCAGCCTGTCGCGAGCAGCCACGTTCGCGGGAACCAGATCGCGAGCGGCTCGAAGCCATCCGGCGTGGGCCGAACGAACAGCTCGTCTTCGCGCTCGCGCCACCCCGCGAACATCCACCCCGACGAGAACCAGTCATGTTCGAACGCGACGTCCGGTCTCCTGGGCAACGCACCGTCCTCGCGATGCTTCCGCCAGTTGTTCAAGACGTAGGCGAGCGCGTTTCGCGCCTGCCTCGGGCTGGTGATGTACTCCGCGTGATAGCGGTCCGTGAACACCTGCCCGCGCCGCCGCACCTTCCACTTCAGCGCCGCGTTGAGGCGCTTCGCCGCGGAGACCTCGAATGCCTTCATGCCGCGCGCGAGGCACTCCTCGTCATCGGCCTCGACGAGCAGATGGATGTGATCGCGCTGCACGGAGATGTGCACGATGCGGCAGTCCTCGTGCTTGGCCGCCAGCGCGAGCGTGGCCCATCGAAGCGCGTGATACATGAGCCGCTTGCGCAGGCTGCCGATCACCGAGACCACTCGCAGCGTGACGTGAACCGGCGTGTTGGAGCGTAGCCGTGCGCGTTTCTTGTGCGGCGCGCCGGCCCGCTTGCCTTTCGGTGGCCGACCCGCGCCACAGCGCTTTCCACCGCGCGTGGAACGGGGCTTTGTGCCCGTTGCGTCGAGCCACGAGGTCTGCAGTCGATCGGCGAGGGTATGTCGGAGTCGCGTCATGATCCGACTATTCAAGCATGACGGTCTGACAATTGATTTCGCCGACATTATGTCATTCGTCGACCAACCGTGCTCCGCCATAGGTCTCCGCTGACACCTGACGACGACGCCTCTGGCGATCCGATCGACTGATCGATGGGCGAGCGGAAGCGATCCGAAAAGTACGCGAATGATCTCTCGGCTGCGGATCTGTCGAGAGTCATCGGCCCGTCGATGCTCGCGCTCGACGCGTAGCTGCGATCTTGATCGCACGTGACGTGACGACCGACCGCCGAACCTCCCGAACACGAACGTGGTCAGTGCACCGGCGCGCTGTCGCGCGACCACCGCAGAGCTTCGCGAAGCGCGGTGCCCGTGTATGAACCGACCGCGATGTTTCTACTTGGAGGGGAGCGACCACGAACACCGGTTCGGAACCCGGTTTGGTTTGGTCTTGGTGAGGGTCCGAAGGTGGAACGACGCGGAGTTTGATTTCGCCGACATCGATCGCCTGGAGGGGCTCACCGCTCCGTCGATGTCCACCGTATCGTTTGGCGTCGCTAGGCCGATGCTCGAGGAAGGGCACGCGGTCGAGGAGTTCGTGTACTCGGCTATGGATCTGTCGAGAGTCATCGGCCGTCGGTGCTCGCGCTCGACGCGTAGCTGCGATCTTGATCGCACGTGACGTGACGACCGACCGCCGAGCCTCCCGAACACGACCGTGGTCAGTGCACCGGCGCGCTGTCGCGCGACCCCGCAGAGCTTCGCGAAGCGCGTTGCCCGTGTATGAACCGACCGCGATGTTTCTACTTGGAGGAGAGCGACCACGAACACCGACGCGGACCGGATCTGGTCTGATCTCGAAGGAGAAGTGCTGCACGCGGCGATTGATTTCGCCGACATCGACCGCCGCGTTGGGCTCACCGCTCCGTCGATGACGCCGTATCGTTCGCCTTCGCTGGGCCGATGCCAGAGGAGGTTCACACGCGCCGAGCGTCACGGCCTCATTGCGTTGGAGGAGTGAGCTTCACGTGCTTGCCCGGCTCGACATCGAACTCGGCCTTCTCGGTGCGATCGACGCCGACGTACTCGACGGTGTGATGCCCGGCGGGGACTTCGCGGCCGAGGATCGGTGTCGTACCGATGTTCTTGCCGTCGAGGACGACGGTCACGAACTTCACGCTCGAGCCCTTCGGCGGATTGTTGAACGTGACCGTGCCCGTGCCCGTGGCCTGTGCGATCGCCGCGTCGACCTTCACGTCAGCGACACGCGCGTCGAATACACGTGCGGCATCGGGCGGCGTACGCGGCGCGGCATCGACGGGCGTGCGTCGCCCCGCATCGATGGGGATGGCCGCATCGACGATCGCCGGATCGACGCTCGCATCGATCGCGGGCGGATCGAAATCCGCGTCGACCTTCGGCTCGATGACCACGGCCGCATCGATCGCGATCCCCGTGTCGTTCGCGATACCCGCATCGGCCGCGCCGTGCGGCGAGCCGCGCATCATCGCGACCACGACGATGACGGCGACCGCGAGCAGCAGCAGGCCGATGATCGGGATCGCGAGCGAACGCCGGCGCGGCTCGTCGAGATTCGCGGTGACATCTCGAGAGGGCAGCACTGTCTTCGCGTGCGGGTCGGCAACGACACCGCCGAGCGGCTGCAGACCGAGGGCGGCGAGCGCTTCCGCGCCGACGGCGGTGACCGCGCCGGTGGCCCGGCCCACTTTCGGCTTGGGTGCATCGCGCCCCGCGGTGACCTCCGCGATCCAGCGACGGTGTGCTTCGCGTGCGGGCGCGAGCTCGCGATCGGCCCACGACTCGAGGGTTTCATCGCCGGCGGCGCCGATCACGCGCTCGAGCTCTTCGGCGAACTGGGCCGCGGTGGGGGTGCGGCGCGCGAGGTCGCGATCGAGCGCACGCATGACGACGGCGTCGAGACCCGCGGGAAGTGGCGTGGTCGTGACGGCGGAGGGTGGCGCGATCTGTTGGTGCTCGACCGCGCGGGCGATCGCGTAGATCGAGTCGCCGTCGAACAGCGGTTGGCCCGTGAGCATCTCGTGGAGGACCACGCCGAGCGAGAAGACGTCCGAGCGGCGATCGATCGACTCGTTCTTGACCTGCTCGGGAGACATGTACGGCGGTTTGCCTTTGACCGTGCCGAACTCGGTGACCGGGGCCTGGCGGTTCTTGACTAGCGCGATGCCGAAGTCGATGACCTTCACGTGCCCGTCGAAGCCGAGCATCAGGTTGTCGGGCGAGATGTCGCGGTGGACGACGCCGAGGAGCGCGCCGCTGGTGTCGCGAACTTCGTGGGCGGCGTGGAGGCCGCGGCAGGCTTCAGCGACGGCGCGTGCAGCGACGGCGGGTGGCATCGGACCGTCGATCAGCGAGCGGAACGAGTTGCCCGCGACGTACTCCATCACCATGTACAGCGCGTTCGCTTCCTCACCGAAGTCGTGAACGGTGGCGATGCCTGGGTGCGTGAGGCGCGAGAGGATCGCGGCTTCGTCGAGGAACATCGCGCGGACGGCGGCGGCTTGGGCGTACTCGGCTTTGATCGTCTTGATCGCGACGAGCTGCTCGAAGGCGCCCGGGCCGCGCTTGCGGCCGAGCAGCACCGAGCCCATGCCGCCCGAGCTGAGCTCGTGAAGGATCTCGTACGCGCCGAACTTCTGGGTCACTCGGATTCGTCTTGGTCGTCGTTGGGTCGCGCGACGATGCCGTGCTTGTACAGCAGCTCGCGAAAGTGTCGGCGCGAGAGGCCGGCGTGCTCGGCGGCGCGCGTCACGTTGTTCTTGTTCGCGTCGAACACCATCGCGACGTAGCGTCGCTCGAACTGATCGTTCCAGCGCTCCTTGGCATCCTTGAACGGTAGCGAGGTATCGACGACTTCGGCGAGCTGGGGGCTTTGCCCTGCGCCGGGGCCCGAGCCGTCGACGCGGAGGCGTAGATCGCGGAACGCGCTCGACGGTGAGAGGGCCCAGGATCGCTCGAGCACGTTGCGCAGCTCGCGCACGTTGCCGGGCCACGGATGGCGACGCAGGCGATCGAGGTTGTCGCCGTCGATCGGGCCGGGCGCGGTGCCTTTACGCACGTAGAACGTCTGCACGAGGTGCGGGAGATCTTCGAGGCGTTCACGGAGCGGGGGCAGCGCGACGTGAACGACCGCGAGGCGATAGAACAAGTCGAAGCGAAACTGCTTCGCTTCGACCATCTGCGAGAGAGAGCGATGGGTGGCGGCGACCACACGCGTATCGACGGTCACGGGTTTGTCCGCACCCACGGGTTGCACGGTCTGTGCCTCGAGGACGCGCAGCAGCTTTGCCTGTGCGGCGAGGGGTAGCTCGCCGAGCTCGTCGAGGAACAGCGTGCCGCCGGAGGCTTCGACGAACGCGCCCTTGCGTTCGCGATCGGCCCCGGTGAAGGCACCGCGCACGTGGCCGAACAGATGCGAATCGATGAGGTTCTCTGCGATCGCGCTGCAATCGACAACAACGAAGGCACCTCTCGCACGCTCGCTGGCGTCGTGGATCGCGCGTGCGGCGAGCTCCTTGCCCGTGCCCGATTCGCCCTCGATCAAGACCGTGGCATCGGTAGGGGCCGCCATCTCGAGCACCGCGAACAGCTCGCGCATCGCGACGCTCTTGCCGGCCATCGCGCCGAAGTGATCCTTGTCGCTCGGCGGTAGCGACGGCGCGTCGTTCGCGCTGATCTTCACCGGGGTTTCACCGAACTTCACCGTGGAACCGGGAGAGACCACGACCTCGCCGATCTTGCTGCCTTGCCACCACGTGCCATTCGTCGAGCCGAGGTCCTTGATGCGAATGCCCTCGGTGGCGATCGAGAGCTCTGCATGTCGGCGAGACACTTGTGGATCCGAGAGCACGAGGTCACACGACGCGTGCGCGCCGACGACGAGCGGCCGCGCACCTAGCGCGATGCTCTGGGGTGCGGCGCCTTGCTGGCCCAGGACTTGAAGCGTGTACGAGCGTGGAGCCGTTCGTCCTCTGGTCGCGTTCATCGCGAGCCCTGTCTGCAACACCGTGCGCCGATCGACCGTCACGAAGGCAGTCTAACCTGTTAGCGTGCTCGCGATGAGGTGCGTGGTGCTCGTGCTCGCGCTTGCCGCGTGCGGCGAGGATCCATCCCTGCGCGTCAAGGTCGACTTCGAGCGCCCTCCGATGCACGGCATCGTGGTTTCGGTCTACGAGTCTCCATCGACCACGTGCGAGCAGATCGAATACGGCGATCTGACCCAGGCCCAACTCGATGCGTTGCTCGTCGACGAGCAGACGATCACCGGCGGCGTGGTCGAGGGCACGCTCGATAACCTCTCGCGCACGGATCACAAGCTGATCGTCGCGCGCGGATATTCGGAGACCGGCGAGCTACTCGAGGCCGGGTGCGAAGAGCACGATCTCGTCGTCGAGAACGACAGCGTGACCATCAAGACGCACGTGATCGCGGGCGTGTCCGCAGAGGTGGTCGTCGACGATCAGACCGGGCTGCCGCTGGATCCGATGCGCATCGGCGTGATCGTCACGGATCGCGATGGCGTGCCGCTCGAGGGTCGCCCGGTGTCGTGGCGCATGATCGGCCCGTCGGGCAGCGACGAGACCCAAGCGACGAACATCGCGCAGACCGGTGACGGGACGTGGCAACCCGAAGCGCCGGCATGCACGAATAACAACGGCACGACGCCGGTGTATCCCGTCACACCGAACCTCGTCGGGGGATTCGCGACCTCGGTTCGCGTGGCGTGGGCGAATCAAGTCGCGACGCAGTTTTCGGGCGTCACGAACACGAACCTCGCACTCACCGATCTCGTGATCCCCGACGAGACAAAGCATCCGTGCGCCGTCTCCGTGAAGCGCTCGGGCACGACGGTGGTCAAGCGACTCGTCTGCGTCGACGGTACGTTCGCGCGCGAGTACCCGGTGACCGTCGCGAACGGCGCGGCCACGCTCGGCGCTCCGGCCTCGGCGCCGCTCGCGCGCCCGCCGATCGGGCTGTTCGCGTTGCCGATGCAAAGCGACGCGACGCAGCGCGAGGTCTACGCGCTCGACAAGGACGGCAGCCTCACCGCGCTGTTCGGCGCCGCGCCCGCGCAGTCCACGCTGAACTGTCCGAACTGCGCCGGCAATATCGTCGACGCGATCGTCGCGCCCGCATGCGGACAACGCGACGCCGAGAAGATGCTCATGGTGTTGCGTCAGGGCGTGAAGGATTCGGTGAAGGTCATGCCGTCGCGCGGAGGCGTCGCCGTCGACGTCGGGCTCGCGAACGACCCGACGCTCGAGCTCGTGTTGCGCAACGCCGGTTGCGTCGCGGCGATCGGACCGACCGGCTACGAAGAGCGACAGCTCACCGTTCTCGATCTGATCACGCCGCTCGGCGCGGCGACCCGCGGCGTCTATGCCTGCACTGTCGCGTCGTGCAAGCGCGTCGTGTTGCCGGTCGCGGAGGCTGCCGTCGGCTTCACGAAGACCACGCCGCCGTACGTGATCGGTACCGCGATCGACGCGACGGGCATCGTGCTCGCGACGTGGGGGCTGATCACGGATCCGATGGACCCGACGACCGATCGCCTCGTCGAGCGAGGACCGCGCGTGGCGTCGAGCAATCTGCCGGCGCACGTCGCGATCGGAGCGTTCGACGAAGATGATGGTCCCGACATGGTCTGGGATCTCCCGCGCGGTCGCGGCGCCGCTCTCCAGCTCGCGTACTCGAGCTCGCTCGGCGTTCGATTGCAGGCGCTCTCGAATCCCATCCCGGTGTCTCTGCTCGACGTGCTGGCGACCGATGTCACGCACGACGATCACGACGACATCATCATCGTCGCACACAAGGTGTTGTTCCCCGGCCAAGGAGGCGTCGTCGTCGTGCCGACGCATACCGTCGCGCCCGCGAGGTCGATTCCCGTGGTGACGTCATGCGGTTCGTGATCGCGCTGTGTGTTGCCTTGTCCGGTGCGGCGTGCGGCGGTGCGCAGAAGCCACGCTCCACCGGCATGCAGGAGCTCGCCGCCGAGATCGATGCCGAGTCCGCCGACGTGGCGCGCATCATTCATGATCTGCGGGCGGACTGTCCGCGCATGGCGCTCGCGCTGAAGTCGGTGTTCGCGCGGATGTCGGCGAGCTTCGATCGCGCGCGCACCGCGCAGAAGGACCCCGCGCTCGCGAAAGAGCTGACGACGTACCTGCGTTCGTACGACGACGTCACGAAGCAGCGCGACGCCGCGATCGAAGCGGACCTCGCCGAGAATTCGACGTGCGCGCGCGATGCGGCCGTGCGCGACACGATGATGACGATGCCGACGCTGTAGTCAGCGCGACGCGTGCCAGATCCGCGGTGCCCCATCACGGTTGCTGAGGAAGTAGATGTGGTGACCGTCGGGTGACACCCACGGATCGGAGTCGTTGAAGAGCGTGCTCAGCTCTTCGATGCGAACGCCCATCGTGAACGTCTCGGTCAGCGCCGTACGCGTCGCGACGAATAGATCTCGGGGTGCACCGCCGCCGGGTCCCGACGCGTAGTACAGCGTGAGTCCATCGCCGGTGAGATACGGCGAGCCGTCCTCGCCGGTCGTGCTGAGTGGAATGCGGACGGGCGCGTAGTAATCCGAGCCGAATCCTCCCGCGCGAGTGGCCTCGTAGAGATCGAGCCCCGTCCCGCTGCCGTTTCGGTCCGACGACAACGTCAGGTTCGCGCCGGAGGTCGTCGCGGATCCCGGTCGCTCGTCGAAGTTCGCGTCGTTGACGCTCGACAGCGGCTGCGGCATCGACCAGTTCGCGGCTCGACTCACGCGCGCGACGTAGTAAACGTCCAGCGTCACTGCGCCGCGATCGCTCGCGAACTGGAGGATCAGTCCGTCGGGTGTGATCTCCGGCGATCCATCGGACGGCCCGCCCTGCGCGAATTGCGCGAGGGTCGGCGTGCCCCAACCGTCGGCCACCGTCGCTCGCGTCGAGACGTAGATGTCCGTTCCTCGCGAGAAGTACAGCTCGAGCATGTCCGCCGTCAGCGTCGGGTCCTGGTCGTCCGCCGCGAATCCCGAGACCGGCGCGAGGTTCGTCCACGGCATCGTCGCCGGCGCATCGCTCATCACGTCCGGCGCGACATCGCCGGGCGTCTCCGTGTCGACCTGGGCATCGCGAGCCACCACGCCTGGATCGAGGCCGAGGATCTGCCGGCAGCTCGTCGTGCCGAGCACGACTGCGATCGCAGCCATTCGCCTCACCCGTCCACGGTACCGCGCCGTTGGCACCGGTGGAATCACCATGCAACGATGCCGAGATGACCAGGCACCGCGTGATCCTGCTCGCGATCGTGCTTGGTGCGTGTCCCAAGCCCGCCCCTGCGCCGACGCCACCTGCTCCTCCGCCGGATGCAGCGGTCGCGACGGCGGATGCCGGACCACCGGTGCCTCTCGACGAGGATCTGCCGCGGCTCGCGCTTCGTGCCGTCGAGCTCTACGAGGATGTAGTTCGCGTGTTCGCGGCCGCGGGGACAGACTGCATCGCAGCGGCGACGAAGCTGCGCGCGCTGCAGCCCACGTATGCAGCCGTCGCCGCGGCGAACGCGAAGGTGTTGCACGAGGGCGCCGCGAAGGCGCTGCGCGCGGAGCTCGAGCCACACGCCGCGCGCCTCGACGCGGCTGCGAAGACGATCGCGACAAGCTCGACCATGACGGCGTGCTCGGACGATCGCGAGTTCACGAATGCGTTCGACGATCTCGTCGGCGCGCCGTGATCAGTCGGCGAGCTCGGTCGACAGATCCGCGTCGTCGGGCGGCGTGAGGTCCCGCTTCATCGCCTTCGACAGACGCTTCGCGAAGCGCTTCGGACGCTGGCTATATGCATCGCGCCCCGCGTCGCGCGCGGCGGTCATCAGATCGTCGAGCGCGATCTCGATCGAATCGCGCAGGTGTTCGACCGCGTCGGACTGGATTCCCTGTGCGTACGTGTTCACGAACTCGCGGAGCATGATCAGATCGACGGCCGGCGACTGCGTATTGGCGATGCCTTCGAGCTCCTCGTGGATCGCGTGGAGGCGAGCGCCCGCGTGCTCCGCGACGAGCTCGAGCTGATAGACGAGCTCTTTGCTGCGACGGCGCCACGTGTGGAACCACGCCTTCGACTTCTTGCCCTTGCGCCGCGCGTCGCGCGCATCGGCGTAGACATCCTTGATGCCATCGACGACGACCTTCCACGGCAGCTCCTGCGGCAGCGCGGCCTCGAGTGCCTCGGCTTGCGCGGCGGCGCGCGTGGCGGCCTCGGCCAGCAGTTGCTTCAGCTCCTTGGTGGGAGGCAACGCCTCGGCCGCGTTGTCGAGCACGCGCTTCGCCGTCGTACGATCCTCGTCGGAGAGCGCGATGCTCGCGAGTGTCTCGGGCGCGACCGCATGATCGCGCGCCGTCGACAGCGAACGCCGCGCCTCTTGCAGCGCCGCACGAACCGCGCGCCGCTCGCCCTTGGGCAACGCGCCCGACACCATCGACAGCACGGCCCGCGCGCGCCGCAGCGCCTTGCGCGCTTCGTGCACCGCGATCGTCGCACCGTGATCCACCGACGATGCTGCTTCCTTCGCCTTCGTTACAGCTGCGTTGAACTCGCGCACGAGCATCTTGCGCAGATCGGTCGGATCCCACAACGCGGAGACTTTGGCGCCGAGCGGACCGAGCTTGTCGTCCTCGTGATAGCGAATCGCTTCGCCGCGCGACCCATCGGCCGGGACAACTTCGACCTTTCCGTCGCTGTTGCCGGTTGTACCGGCGGCCTTCGCTTCGACCTTCGCAGCCTCGGGCTTCTCGGGAATCGTCGTCGCCATAGAAGGAGCACCTTACTCCGTGACGTCCGGATTACCGTACTGTCATCGCAATTTCGTGCGCGTCTATCCAAGTTGTCACAGACGCGAGCGTTATCGTCGAGGCGATGCCCAAGTCGATCCTGTTCGAGCCCGTGGACAGCCCCTATCTCGTCCCGTTTGACGATTCGTTCTCGATCGCGAAAGCGGAGACAAAAGCCGAGAACGACGGCAAGAAGGACTCGAACAAAGCCGAACTCGATTCGACGGTCGTCGAGCTCTCGAAGCTGCAGCAGCGCCTGTACGCGAACGATCGCTACAGCGTGTTGTTGATCTTCCAAGCGCTCGACGCCGCGGGCAAGGACGGCACGATCCGCGCGGTGCTCACGGGCGTGAACCCCGTCGGCTGTCAGGTCTACGCGTTCAAGGCGCCCAACGCGGAGGAGCTCGATCACGACTTCTTGTGGCGCGTGCAGCGCAACCTACCCGAGCGCGGCCGCATCGGCGTGTGGAATCGCTCGCACTACGAAGAGGTGCTCGTCGTGCGCGTGCATCCGAACTTCCTCGACGGTCAGCGGCTCCCGTATCGGCCGAAGAAGCTCGAGGATCTGTGGGAGGAACGCTTCGAATCGATCGTGGCTGCAGAGAAGCACTGGGCGCGCAGCGGCACCGTGGTGCTGAAGTTCTTCCTGAACGTGTCGCAGAAGGAACAGCACGCGCGGTTCGCCGATCGCATCAACGATCCCGACGCGCACTGGAAGTTCGGTCCCGGCGACTTCGACGAGAGCACGAAGTGGACGGAGTACATGGCCGCGTATCAAGACGCGCTGCGCGCGACGAGCAAGCCGTGGGCACCGTGGTACGCGATCCCCGCAGACTCGAAGTCGTACATGCGCAAGACCGTCGCAGAGATCGTCGTCGCGACCATGAAGCAGCTCGACCTGCCCTACCCGACGCTGTCGCCGAAGACGCAGGCCGAGCTCGAGCGCGTGCGCGCGGCGCTCGCTGCGGAGAAGTGATGTATCGCGACAACAGCGACGTCTGTCCTCGCTGCGGCACGCCGCTCGTGCAGGCCGGTGCGGCGCGCGGATGCGACGGCTGCCGCGGTGTCTGGCTCCCCGCCGACAACGTGCGCGACATGGCGTCCGCGATGCAGACGCCGCCGTCGCCTGTCGAGCTCGTCGGAGTGCCCGCGACCGGGCGCCAGCCGCTGCCATGTCCGGACTGCACCGAGCCGATGGAGACGGTGGACGTCCTCGGGATCCCGCTCGACATCTGCAAGCAGCGCCACGGCATTTGGTTCGACGCGAACGAGCTCGGCAGTCTGTTGTTCCGCCTCGCCAAACCGCCGTCGTCGTAGGCGACGTGGTAAGAGCAGCGCATGTCGAAGGTCCTCATCATCGGTGCGGGTGGTGTCGGCGGCGTCGTCGCTCACAAAGCCGCGATGGAGAAACAAGCGTTCTCCGAAGTCATGCTCGCCAGCCGCCGTCTCGAACCCGTGCAGAAGCTCGCCGCAGAGATCGAGCAGATGCACGGTCGCAAGATCGGCACCGCGAAGGTCGATGCCGATAACGTCCCCGAGCTGACGAAGCTGCTCCGCGAGTACCAGCCGAAGCTCGTCATCAACGTCGCGCTGCCGTACCAGGACCTCCACATCATGGACGCGTGCCTCGAAGCGGGCGTCGACTACCTCGACACCGCGAACTACGAGCCGCCCGACGTCGCGAAGTTCGAGTACTCGTGGCAGTGGGCCTACCAAGATCGCTTCGCGAAGGCAGGGCGCATGGCGCTGTTCGGCTCGGGCTTCGATCCGGGCGTGACGAACGTGTTCTGCGCATACGTGCAGAAGCACCTGCTCGACGAAGTGCACTACGTCGACATCGTCGACTGCAACGGCGGCTAGCACGGCAAGGCGTTCGCGACCAACTTCAACCCCGAGATCAACATCCGTGAGATCACGGCGCGCGGTCGCTACTGGGAGAGCGGCGAGTGGAAGGAGACCGAT
>Ga0154020_10008173_pt1 | contig 12148 bp, 5 predicted proteins | sample Klosneuvirus_201_FD_109709 | JGI IMG/M metagenome (GOLD analysis project Ga0154020, IMG submission 109709) | Active sludge microbial communities from wastewater, Klosterneuburg, Austria - Klosneuvirus_20160825_MG | ecosystem: Engineered > WWTP > Aerobic digester > Activated sludge | place... | reverse complement strand
TGAGCAGGCTCCGTATCTTGGAGCATCGGTCGGCCTCGCCGTCGGTGTCGGCGCCCCCGCGCCCGCTCCCGGAGGCATCAGCATCGCGGGCGAGAGTACCTTCGCGGGGGCGCTCGCCGCGGCAGCGTTCACCGGCAACGGCCAGGGGCTGACCAATCTCAACGCCGCGAACCTCAACGGGATTCTCAGCGACGACAGGCTTTCCAGCAACGTGCCCCGCCTGAACACCAGCAACGCCTTTTCGGGTGCCCTCACCGCGGCATCATTCGCCGGCGATGGCGCATTGCTGACCGAACTCAACGCCGCCAATCTGAACGGGGCGCTCAGCGACGACAGGCTTTCCAGCAACGTGCCCCGCCTGAACACCAGCAACGCCTTTGCTGGCGCCCTCACCGCGGCATCATTCGTCGGCGATGGCGCGGGGCTGACCAACCTCAACGCCGCCAATCTGAACGGGACACTCAGCGACGGCCTGCTCTCCGGCAATATTCCTCGCCTGAACGCCACCAACTCGTTCGCGGGCGGCATCACCGCGTCGTCGTTCACGGGCATTGGCGCGGGGCTGACCAATCTCAACGCCAGCAACCTCACGACCGGCACGGTCGGCGCGGGCGTCCTGCCCGTGCGTGCGTGGAACAGCCTCAACTTGCCGGTCAACGTGGTCAACTCAGCGTCATTCACGAACGTGAGCGGCACGTCCCAGTCCTTCGCCATGCGGCAAGGAGTGGCGGTGATCAGTTGGAGTACAAGCGCCTACACCAATCCCGCCGGTGGCGCCTACGCGTTCCGCATCCGGGCCCTCACCAACGGCGTCGAAACCGTCGGCCCCGCGAGCGTCTTCTTTTTCAATCAGGCCCTGGTTCACACCACGATCAGCGGCAACGCCGTGGTGTCTATCCCCGCGACGGCGAACACGACGTTCTCGCTTCAAGTGCGCGGGACCGGAGCCGTCGGTTACCAGACCGATACTGGCGACTCCTTCACCGCGACCATCATCAACATCGGGCAGTAGCCCGCAGCTACACTCGTGTAACCCGCACGCCTTTCCATGGCCCGGCGGGCGCAGGAGACAAGCCGTGATGCCACCGTGCGCCCTCGGACCCATCATCGCGTTCTCCCTCGCGCTCTTGGCGCACGCCGCGCAGCCCAACCGCCCCGTCAAAGTCTTCATCCTCGCCGGACAGTCCAACATGGTGGGCCAGGCGGTTGTCGACCTGGAAGGCGAGCACTACAACCAAGGCAGGGGAACGCTAAAGGCCCTTATGGCCGATCCGGCCAAGGCGACTCTCTTTCGCCACCTTCAGGATGAAGCCGGCGGCTGGCGTCTCCGCAGTGATGTGCGGGTCCGGTTTCAACCCGCCGAGGGACCACCGCGAACAGGCCCGCTCACCATCGGCTTCACGGAGCATGAGGGTCGTCACCACTTCGGACCCGAGTTGCAGTTTGGCCACGTACTCGGCGACGCCCTCGACAACGATGTGCTGCTCATCAAAGCCGCCTGGGGTGGCAAGAGCCTGTACAAGGATTTCCGCCCGCCCTCGTCCGGCGGCGAGCCCGGGCCGTACTACACGCTCATGATCCGCCAGATCAAGGAGTCTCTCGCCAACATCGGGCGGGATTTCCCGAGTTCCGATGCGAACGCGTACGAACTGTCCGGGTTCGTGTGGTATCAGGGCTGGAACGACGGCTGCGACCCGGAGAACGCCGTGCCCGAGTACGAGTCCAATCTCGCCAACCTCATCAAAGATCTTCGCAAGGACCTCGGTTCGCCCGACCTCCCGGTTGTCATCGGCGAGCTGACCGGCCCGTGGGTACAGGCGCCCGTGGAGTGGGACCGGCTCCGAAAGGCGCAGGCCGCCGCCGCCGCCCGAGAAGAGTTCAAGGGAACGGTCGTGTTCGTTCCCACGCACGACTTCGTGCGCAAGGCCGAGGATTCACCGAATCCGACTCATGCCCATCACGAGTTCGGGAACGCCGAGACCTGTCTTCTGGTCGGCGATGCGCTCGGGAAGGCCATGCTCGGACTGATCGAACCCGGGCGTGCCGAGCCGCCCCCCGCCCGCGCTCCAATAGCCCAACACGAGCGGGGGGAGATGTCCGGCTACATGCTGGTGCCTCTGGAACGGGTTCCCAGCGAGTACAACGCCGGGTTCTCTCTCTACGCCGCCGCCTGGCCGCTCCTCGAAACCTATCCGGGCAGCAACTTCCAGACGGGCCTCTTCGGCACATGGATGTTCGCACAGTTCGATGGTGATGCCCCGAAGAAGTTCTACACGGACATCGAGGGTGGGCTGGGCTGGTGGCGAGACACTCGATTCGCGACCACCACGCCCAAGTTCATCATGGGAGGGGTGACACTCAACTTCTCCTCCTGGGCGAACGGCCCCGGGGCGGGCCAAGGGCGCGACTGGGACAAGCCGCAAGGAAAGTACGGTGTGGCACAACTCAGCCCGTGGGTCGTCTGGCCCCCAGATGGCCTAAACCTCGCACAGGGCACGTGTGGGGAACTCTTCGGATACGGGTATCTGCCGCTGCCGCTCATCGCCGCAAAGCCCACGACCTCGGGAACACCGCTCCCCACGGGCGACCAGTGCTGGACGCTCTTCCTGAACACCCAGAACTTCAAGGGGCCTGTCTGCTTCTTTACGCCGTACTTCTGGTCAGCGTCCGCCACAAAGCACCCCGAGTACGCCGGGATGTTCCTGGATAGTCGCCCTTCCGACCCCAACAAGGCGTTCCAGATGGAAACACAGTGGGTGCCCGCCACGCTCGCCAAACTCCCCGGCGGCGACGGAGGTGGGGACTCGCAGACCTTTGCCCGCACCGCGCCCGTCTCCTTCCCAATCGACCGCCAGGGCCGCACCGTTGTGCTTCATCGTCTGACGACCTATTCCCCTGAAGCACTCACCGAGCCAGTCCGCCAATGGTTCGCAGGTGGACCGCCGGCGAGCGGCGTCGTCGACCCGGCCGCGGCCCATGTCCAGCGATTCGGCGAGGGCGGGGGTTCGACGTGGCGGATCTTCCCGGACGGCGCGGGCCACGAAGACCGACGAGACATCGACTGGGCCCGCCTCGGGGCTCCCATTTTGCACGACCCGCACACCTTCGGGTATCAATGGAACAAGGACCTCGTTCATCCCCTGGCCGACGCCGGTGGACGCCGCGTCCGCCTCCCGGAGTACTTCCGCCTGGACAGCATCGATGGAAAGCGTCAGCGATGGTCACCGGTCACCCCGGCCGACGTTCCATTGACCAGCGGCCTTCAGACGCATCGATTCGAGACGCCTCCCCACGAAAGCCCGGGCCCGTACGAAACTCCCACCGCGCCGGATAGTCCCTTCCGATCACCCGGGCCCGCGGCGGGGCCCTTCGAAACGACCCTCGGAGACGGCAGTGTCGTCACCTACGCCTGGTACCGCTTCGCCGATCAGCCCGCCATGCTCAACGCGGACCTGACCGCGGCGGAGCGCGAAGAGGCGCAGCGCCGCGTCGAACTCCTGCACCGCGCGTGGACCAAGGACCGCGACTTTCTCGCTCCACCGACAACAGGCTCCCTCGCGTCGCTCGATCCCGCTCTCATCGTGACACCCCCTCCGGGCCTGGAGATCGGTTACGTCCCGATCGCCCTGCGACAGGAACAGCGCGGCGACCGGCGCTAGTTCCTATCGCTGGTACAGAGCGGCATCTCGCGAGCCCGAGGGACCGGAGCGCCTTCGGCCTTGCCCCGCGTCGCCGCGTCCTGGAGCGGCCCTGCCCGGCATGCCGCCCCAAACGACAACCCCCGAGTCCCGCGACCCGGGGGTTCTCAAACAGAGGACGGGGGGTGGTCTGACGAACGACCTTGCAGAGGCCCAGAGACGTGACGAGCCGGTGCGGCTGTCCGGCGTGGTTCTGACGGTGTGTCCGGATGATGGCGTGGTCAGGACACCGCATGGAAGGCGCCAGGAGTTCTCGACGCGTATGCCTCGCCGCAGTCCTCGACGCGGGCTCTTGCCGGGGGGGAGGAGGGGGAGGCCCGGCCTCGGCGATGCACGACGGATGCGTGGCCAGAAGTTGTCCGTTGCATCGGTGCTGACACCACCCACGAGGCTCCGCCCAGCGAGCGGGGAGGTTGTACCATGAGCACACTCGCCGACAGTCGCCCCCATACAACTCTGATCCGCGCGGAGCGAGCGATGCCAGCCCGAAGAGCCGCCTCCTCTTGGAGGCCCAGACTTGAAGTCGAAGAGTGGTACTTTGGCCTCGCGGCTGAGTGGTCCCGATGCCTTCGCTCAGAGGTGAGTCCCTCCAAAGCGACGACGGCGTTGGTGCGTGTCCACTCCGGGTCGCTTCGAGAGGACCCTGAGCGTGCGATCTCTTGGTTGATGTTGGCGTATTACCAGTGTCGAGACAAGTGCTTGCAACCGCTCGTACGTCGGCGCGCACTCGAGGCGATCCGGCGAGGTTCGGAAAGAGTGTACTGGCTCGATGGGTCCCCCTCGACACCGAAACGCCGGCAAAGGGACTACGAACGGCTTCGAGCATTGATCGGGGCGACTCCGCGAACGTGAGCGGGGCGCAAACCGCGGGGAGGATGGCGATCCAAGAGAGACAGCCCCCGAGTCTCGCGACCCGGGGGTTATCAAACAGAGCGCGAGGGGTGGTGTGACGACCTAACGTCCAGAGCTGCAGAGACATCGCGTGGCCGGGCGGCTTTCCGGTAGGTTGTTGCCCCCCGGACCGCGGCCCGCCTGCGGGCGCATGTCCGCGAGGTGCTCTTGGGCAGCATGGCCAGCGAACGGTGAGGTGCCACCATGTCCGAAACGATCAGACAGCGTGCCCAGCGGGTGTTCCTGGAGGTGGCCGACATGTCGGAGGCGGAGCGCGACGCCGCACTGGATCGAGCGTGCGCAGGGAACGCAGTCCTGCGCACCGAGGTCGAGGCGCTGCTTCGGACGGATGCGCGAAGCGAGGGGCTCATGGGCTTGCCGACGGTGGCCGTGTCCGCGATCGCCGACGCAGCCACGGCCGCCGCGCCGATCCGCGAAGGCCCGGGCACGCCGATCGGGCCATACAAGCTTCTCCAGTTGATCGGCGAGGGCGGCTTCGGCTCGGTGTTCATGGCCGAGCAGGAGAAGCCGGTGCAGCGGAAGGTGGCCCTCAAGATCATCAAGCTCGGCATGGACACGCACCAAGTCGTGGCCCGATTCGAGCAGGAGCGGCAGGCCCTGGCGATCCTGGATCATCCGAATATCGCCAAGGTGTTTGATGCGGGAGCCACGGCAACCGGGCGTCCCTTCTTCGTGATGGAGCTGTGCACGGGCGAGCCCATCGACGACTACTGCGACCGCCACAGCCTGACCATCCCCGAACGGCTGCGGCTGTTCGTCCAAGTCTGCACGGCGGTGCAGCACGCGCACACCAAAGGCATCATCCACCGCGACCTCAAGCCCGGCAACGTGCTCGTCTCGGCGCAGGACGGCAATCCGAGCGTCAAGGTTATCGACTTCGGCATCGCCAAGGCGACGGCATCGAAGCTAACCGAGAAGACGCTCTTCACCGAGCATCGCCAGATCATCGGTACACCCGAGTACATGAGCCCCGAGCAGGCCGAGGGCAGCCTCGACATCGACACGCGGACCGACATCTACGCGCTGGGCGTGATGCTCTACGAACTGCTCACCGGCAGCACGCCGTTCAGCAGCAGGGAACTGCGCTCCGCGGCGTACGCGGAGATCCAACGCATCATCCGCGAGGTCGAGCCCCCGAAGCCCTCGACCCGCGTCTCCACGCTCGGCGAGACGCTCGCCAGCACCGCCGCGCACCGACGGACCGAGCCGACCAGGCTCTCGCGGGTAATCCGCGGCGACTTGGACTGGATCGTGATGAAGGCGTTGGAGAAGGACCGCACCCGCCGCTACGAGACGGCCAACGGGCTGGCGGCGGACGTGCAGCGGCACCTGACGGGGGAGCCAGTTGTCGCCGCGCCGCCCAGTTCGGCGTACCGGATGCGAAAGTTCGTCAAGCGGAACAGGGTGCCGGTGCTGGCCGCGGGCGCGGTAGCGGCGGCGCTGCTCACCGGCGTGGTCGCCTTCGCGTGGCAGGCCAGCGTCGCAAGTGAGCAAAGGGATATCGCGGTCAAGGCCAGGGACGCCGAGGCCGAGCAGCGCAAACTGGCCGACGCCGCACGTACCGATGCCCAAGCGCAGCAGGCCCGCGCGGAAGCCCAGGAGGCCGAGGCCAAGAAGCAGGCGGCAATAGCCGAAGCGGTGGCGACTTTCCAGACCGACATGCTCGCCGCGGTCGACCCGAACAACCTGCCCAAGGACCCGGTGACGAAGGAACCGCTCAAGGACGCCGTGACGGTGCTGCAGGCGATGCAGGCCGCGGTCGAGGTGCTGGACGAGGGGTCGCTGAAGGACCAGCCGCTGGTGGAAGCAAGCGTGCGGAACACCATCGGAAACACCTTGCTCGCGCTGGCCCGCTACGAGGAGGCCGAGCCCAACCTTCGGAAGGCGCTGACACTCCGCCGCGCGGCCCTCCCCGCCGGGCACCTGAAGATTGCCAACAGCCTGAACAACCTGGCGTCCCTCCTGCACGACCAGAACAAGCTCGCCGAGGCCGAGCCCCTCTACCGCGAAGCGCTGCAGATCCGCCGCTCGGACCTCCCCGCCGGACACCAGGGCATCGCCACCGCCCTGAACAACCTTGCGTCCCTCCTATTCGCCCAGAACAAGCTCGCAGAGGCCGAACCCCTCTGCCGCGAAGCGCTGCAGACCCGCCGCGCGGCCCTCCCCGCCGGGCACCCGGCCATTGCCGACAGCCTGAACATCCTGGCGGCCGTCCTGTTCTCCCAGAACAAGCTCGCAGAGGCCGAGCCGCTCTACCGCGAAGCGCTGCAGATCGAGCGAGCCGCGCTCCCGGCCGGGCACCCGAACATCGCCAACAGCCTGAACAGCCTCGCGGCGCTCCTTCAGGAGCAGAACAGGCTCGCCGAAGCCGAGCCCCTCTACCGCGAAGCACTCCGGATCCGCCGCTCGGCCCTGCCCGCCGGGCACCCGGACATTGCCAGCGCCCTGAACAATCTCGCACTGCTCCTGAAGTCCCGGAACGAACTTGCCGAGGCAGAGCCGCTCTTCCGCGAAGCGCTGCAATGTTCGCGAGCTGCGCTCCCCGCCGGGCACCCGGACATTGCCAACAGCCTGAATAACCTCGCGTCCCTTTTGTACGAGCAAGACAAGTTCGCCGAGGCCGAGCCCCTCTTGCGCGAAGCGTTGCAGATCTACCGCGCGGCATCCCCCGGCGGGCACCCGGACATCGGCGACAGCCTGAGCTGGCTCGCGTCGATCCTTGCAGCCCAGGGAAAGATCAGCGAGGCCGAACGCCACTACCACGAAGCGCTGGAGATCCGCCGCGCGGCGTACCCCGTCGGGCACCCGCTCATCGCGAATGCCCTGAACAATCTCGCGAAGTTTCATTGGCAGCAAGGCAAACTCGATCAGTCGATCCCGATGTTCGAGGAGGTCCTCGCGTTGCAGGAGGCGGCACGTGGCCGGCAGCATCCCGCGACACTCATGGCCGTGGCGAACCTGGGCGTGAACTACAAGGATGCGGGCCGACTCGCTGAGGCCATCCCGCTGCTCGAAGAGGTCTACCGGGCGTCGAAGCAAGATCCAACGGTGGCCCGGATTTGGAGCGAGGCTCGGCCGCTGCTCGACGCGTATGCCAGGACAGCAGACCCGGCAAAGCCAGAGAGTGTCGCCAGTGCAATGACGCTGGCACGAGAGTTGGTCGCCGATGCACGTGCCAAACTCCCCAAGGACAGCCCGGAACTGGCCGCGCAGCTCGCCACGCTCAGCCTGACGCTCCTCAAGCTCAACGCCTGGGACGAGGCCGAGCCGCTGATGCGCGAGTGCCTCGCGATCCGCGAGCAGACGCAGCCCGATGCCTGGACGACGTTCAACACCAGGTCAATGCTCGGCGGTGTGCTGCTTGGGCAGAACAGGCTCGCCGAGGCCGAGCCGCTGCTGCTCAAGGGGTACCAGGGCATGAAGGACCGCGAGGCCGCGATCCCGCCGCAGGCCAAGGTCCTGCGCATACCCGAAGCCCTCGAACGCCTTGTAGCTCTGTGCGAAGCCTGGGACAAGGCCGAGCCCGGCAAGGGCTACGACGCCAAGGCAGAGGAGTGGCGCATCAAGCTCCTCGCCGCAAAGTCGGTGCAGGGAGAGCCGGATGCACAGTGAAATCGTGGACTGATCCCACGACACGCCCGCCATGTCGCTCCAAAGCACGACAACCCCCGGGTCTCGGTGACCCAGGGGTTATCAAAAAGGGACGGGGGGTGGTCTGACGAACCTTGTTCCGGAGCCCCGGAGACACGCCAGGGGGAGCAACGGTCCGGCAGGATCAAACAGGCGCCGCGGGGCCGGTCCGCGTTTGCCCTTTCTGTACAATCCCATTCAGCCCCATGGAGCAGCACGACGCCACCATCCTGATGAACGCCGCGGCCGACGGCGACAAGTCCGCGGCGGATCGGTTGCTGCCGCTGGTGTACGACCAACTGCGTCGCGCGGCCCAGAAACGTCTGGCAGGCGAACGAACAGACCACACCCTGTCAGCAACAGCGATGGTGCATGAAGCGTACCTCCGGCTCGTGGGGCCGAGGCAGGTGCCGTGGACTACCCGCGGCCACTTCTACGCCGCGGCCGCGGAAGCCATGCGGCGGATCCTGATCGACCACGCCCGTGCGCGGCGAGCGCGGGGAGGCGGGGCGGTGAGGCTGGAGGATGTAGCCGATGTCGGTTCGCTCGCAGCCGCTGATTCGGCACTAATCGTGGCAGTCGATGCCGCCCTCACCCGCTTGGAGAGCGAGGACCCCGAGGCCGCGGCCGTTGTACGGCTCCGGTTCTACGCGGGCCTGAGCGTGGACCAGGCCGCGGAAGCGCTCGGGATCTCGCCCCGGTCCGCGGCCCGCTTGTGGTCCTACGCCCGGGCCGTGCTCTTCCGATCACTCTCCGGCGACCCCTGAGGTGCGACCATGGCGGAATCGATCAGACATCGGGCCAGGCGCGTGTTCATGGAGGTAGCGGATCTCGCGCCTGAGGCGCGAGCCGCCGCGCTGGACGGAGCCTGCGCCGGCGACGCCCGGCTCCTCGCCGAGGTGCAGGCCCTGCTCGATGCGGAGGCACGGGCGGGAGACTTCATGGCCACCCCCACGGCCGATCGGGTCGGCAACCCGGCAACTGCGGCCGGAGCGGGCGACAGCCACGCGGCAACTGTCTTGGCCGCGGCCCCCCGCGAGCAGGTCGGCGAGCAGATCGGGCGGTACAAGCTGCTGGAGCAGATCGGGGAAGGCGGCTTCGGGAGCGTGTGGGCGGCCGAGCAGCGCGAGCCGGTCAAGCGCCGGGTGGCGCTGAAGATCATCAAGCTGGGGATGGACACCAGGCAGGTGATCGCTCGGTTCGAGGCCGAGCGGCAGGCCCTGGCGATGATGGACCACCCCAACATCGCCAAGGTGCTCGACGCGGGGGCCACCGAGACGGGCCGGCCCTTCTTCGTGATGGAGCTGGTCAAGGGCGACCCGATCGTTGAGTACTGCGACAAGAACAACCTCTCGATTGAGGATCGGCTGGAACTCTTCGCGCAGGTCTGCAACGCCGTGCAGCACGCCCACACAAAGGGGATCATCCACCGTGACATCAAGCCGAGCAACATCCTGGTCTCCACGCAGGACGGGAGGCCGCACACCAAGGTCATCGACTTCGGTATCGCCAAGGCGACCGCCAGCAAACTGACAGAGAAAACTCTCTTCACCGAGCACAAAGCGCTCATCGGCACGCCCGAGTACATGAGCCCGGAGCAGGCCGAGGGGTCGATGGACATCGACACGCGAACTGATGTGTACTCGCTGGGCGTGATGCTGTACGAGTTGCTCACCGGCACGACGCCCTTCGGAAGCAAGGAACTGCGTTCGGCCGCCCACGCCGAGATCCAGCGGATCATCCGCGAGGTGGAACCTCCCAAGCCCAGCACGCGTCTGAGCGCGAACACCGACACGATCGCCAGCGTGGCCGCCCGGCGCCACACCGAGCCCAAGCGTCTAGGCACCATCGTCCGCGGCGAACTCGACTGGATCGTGATGAAGGCCCTGGAGAAGGACCGCCAGCGCCGCTACGAGACGGCCAACGGGCTGGCGATGGACATCCGGAGGTATCTTGCGGGCGAGGCGGTGGTGGCCGCGCCGCCGAGCGCGGCGTACCGGTTCAGGAAGTTCGTCAGGCGGAACAGGGGCCAGGTGGTCGCCGCGGGCGTGGTGGCCGCGGCGCTGGTGCTGGGGATGGCGGGGACCGCCTGGCAGGCCAAGCGGGCCAGCGACCAGCGCGACCTGGCCATCGCCGCAAAGGAAGGCGAAACCACACAGCGCAAGGCGGCGGAGGCGGAACGCGACAAGGCGGAGAAGATCGCCGAGTTCATGAGCGAAACGCTCCAGGGCGCCGGCCCGAGCGTGGCCCGTGGTCGCGACATCACCATGCTGAAAGAGATGATGGACGGCGCGGCCGCGCGGATCGAGAAGGGAGACCTGAAGGACGCGCCAGAGGCGGAGCTCCGCCTGCGTGCGACAATCGGCAATACCTACCGCGACCTCGCGCTCTACCCCGAGGCGGTGAAGATGCTCGAACCCGCGGTAGCATTGGCGCGATCGCTCTATAGGAGCGATCACATGGAAATTGCCAAAGCTCTGCTCAACCTGGCGTGGCTTCGGGGAGAACGAGAGGACTATGCCGGGGGCGTAGCTCTCGCCCGCGAATCGCTGGACATGAGAAGGCGGCTGCGCACGGGCGACGACTCGGATGTGTCCAGGGGCATGACAACCCTGGCGGAACTGCTTCGATACAGCCGCGACTATGCCGCCGCCGAATCGCTGGATCGCGAGGCTCTGGACCTGGACAGACGTCTGTTTCCCGGCGATTCGGCTCGCGTAGCCGCCGACCTTGACAACCTCGGCAAAGTAATCATGGAAGCTCGCCGGAGCCCGGAGGGCACAAAGCTGCTCGCCGAGGCGTTGGCCATGCGGCGACGTCTCTACAAAGGCGACCATCCTGATCTCGTAGTCGGCATCCACAACTATGCTCAGGCACTCAAAGATCAGGGCGACGTTGCCGGGGCCGAGGCGCTCCTGCGCGAATCGCTCGATATGGTCAGGCGCTTGTTCCCGGGCGACCACGCACATGTCGCGAACAACCTTGCCTCGTTGGGAAACGTGCTCAGTTGGGCGAATCGCCCGGCGGACGCCGAGCCCCTTCTCCGTGAATCGTTGGCGATGAGGAGGCGTTTGTTCCCAGGAGACAACATGAGTGTCGCGTTGACGCTGGAGGATCTGGCGCTTGTCCGCGTCGCCCGAGGCGACATGACAGAGGGGGAACGACTGTTCCGCGAAGGGATGGAGATGAGCAATGGGGGCCAGCCATTGGGGTGGGCGGGCGGAGTGCTGCTCGACGCGTACCTGCATAGGGTCAACCGGCCGGGCGACCGTGCGCTGGCTGTGGCGCTGGTGCCACAGATGGTCGCAAGCGCTCGCGCATCGATGCCCGAGGCCAGCCCTCAACTGGCAGGCGCGTTGGCCCAGATGGGATCGGCGTTGCTCGGGCTGAAAGCGTGGGACGAGGCGGAACCGATCCTCCGCGAATGTCTGACCACCCGCGAGAAGACGCAGTCCGATGCGTGGACGACGTTCAACACCAGGTCCCTGCTCGGCGGGGCGCTTCTGGGTCAGAACAAACTCGCCGAGGCCGAGCCGCTGCTGCTCGACGGCTACAGGGGAATGAAGGAACGCGAGGCCGCAATTCCGCCGCAGGGGAAGATCCGCATCGCCGAAGCCCTCGAACGACTCGTCCGTTTGTATGAGGCCAAGGGCAATGAGACCGAGGCCGCGGCGTGGCGGAGCAAGCTCGAAGCGGCGCGGTCCGAGGATGCGGAGAAGACCAACTCTGATGCAAAGAAGCACGGCGACTGACACTTCGACGGCAGGCCAGGTCGCCTCCCCACAAACGACAACCCCCGAGTCTCGTGACTCGGGGGTTATGCGAATAGCGGGGGCTGGATTTGAACCAGCGACCTTCGGGTTATGAGCCCGACGAGCTACCGGGCTGCTCCACCCCGCAATCTAGTG
>Ga0154020_10008171_pt1 | contig 12149 bp, 9 predicted proteins | sample Klosneuvirus_201_FD_109709 | JGI IMG/M metagenome (GOLD analysis project Ga0154020, IMG submission 109709) | Active sludge microbial communities from wastewater, Klosterneuburg, Austria - Klosneuvirus_20160825_MG | ecosystem: Engineered > WWTP > Aerobic digester > Activated sludge | place... | reverse complement strand
TCCTGCGGAAGTCCTCCTGCGCGAAGACCGGCAGGCGCCGAGTCAGCGTCCGGTAGGCCGGCGCGCTCACGCCGACCTCCTCCAACACCCGGGCCGAGTCCAGCTTCGAGGTCGGCTCAATGATCCGCGCCAGCACCAGGTCTCGAAACACCGGGTCGCCGGCCGCCGCCTCGAACCCCAGGACCCGGTAGGCGTGCTCTAGCGCGTCCCACAAGTGCCCCATCCGCGAGGACGTGATCGGCAACGGGCCACCCTGCCGCGGCGCCAAACCGCTCAGGCCGAGATCGAGCTCGCCCTGCCCGGCGGCCAGCTTCTGCCGCGCGGCCGCCTTCAACAACTCCAGCTCGGCCTGCGTGTGCGCCGACCCGATGTGCTCCATCTTCCGGGCGCCTCGCCGGTTCGAGAAGACGATCTGCACCGCCGTCGCCCCCGACGAGGTCTTCACAGTGCGCACGTACGGGGCCACGAGGACACGATAGGACCCCAGGCTAGTGCACAAATCCCGACCGTCGCGACCACAAACCTGCAGGTCAACCCATCGCCGACCCGAGCAGGCGGCGAAAGTGGCCTAAGTCAGGTCACACCAACTTACGGATCGAGGCTTAGCTCGTGCCCGCAACTGTGCCTGGTTGCGCAACCATTGCATCCGAGAGCCATGCGCTGATCGGCTCGAGGGAGGCATACACGCCGGGGTCGCCCGGAGCGCATCCAGAGCCATGAGAAGTGACGGCGACGAGCCGCCCAGAGGGGTCGATAACGCCCGCCCCTGAATCGCCTATGCACGTGTTGTCCGCTAACCCCGTCAAACACAGGTCGTCTGTGGAGCGGCCCGTGCAGCCGTCCGTGGAGACGAGGTCAACCGTACGTGAACCACACCTGTAGGACCCAGGCGCAGACCCCCAGCCCGTCGCGGACCAACCACCTGACCGGCCGACTGGCGGCGGTTCGCCCGGGGGAAGCGTCTCCTCTGGAACCAAGACGGCCACGTCGATCCGCCGATCTGGATGCCGCAGGAGCGCGACTCCTGCTGTTTCGATGGGCGTCCTTGTGCACAGATCCACGGGCCCAACTGCGACCTCCAAGGGCTGATCATCATCGGTGCAATGTGCTGCGGTAATCACAGCATTTCCGACAATCGTCCCTGAGCACACGAACGAGGAAATCCCGGGGGCTCCAGCGTTAGCATAGAAGAGTGCCGCTGTCGCGCTTGGGTAGAGGCCCTCCATTCCTGGCTGAGAGGCACATGTTGCCAGTCCGAACCCAGATGACAGTATGCCGGCCATTGCCAGCAGCCGAACTAGCATCGCTCGGTCTCACTTCCGCACATCAGCATCCGAAACGGGATCACGATCGAACGAGATTCTGATCCATCGACGGTGTATTGCACAATTGCCCCGGCCCAACCTCCACCCCCGGGCCCAGTCTTTCGCAGTCCGATCTGTACTTCGCTGGAGACCTGGAGGTCGTCACAAGAAGATGGTGTCGAACCAGGCACAGAGTGGGCTACGTCGCCTGCTCGCGCTTGGGGAGGGAAGTCGTCGCTCGCCAGCGTGCTCCCCTTATCTTTGCGGAATGTGACCAATCGTATTCCCACTAGTGCAAAATCTGTTCCCTTGGTGCCTTTGGGGCGCACGTCGGTTATCTCAACTACCCCCGGCCCCTGGGTGCACACGGTGACGCCAAATGTGGTGCTTGCAGAGGCGCCCGGAACCGCAACGTACTGAGACCAGTAGTCCTCCGGCGGGGGTTGGACGGGTGCGTCTGAAGAAACCAATGTGGTGGCGTCTCCGACCTCTGGGCCAGTGCACCCCGTCAGGGTGCCCAAAACTGCCATCGAGAGAGCACTGGCCCAGAAGGCTGTCGGCCTAGGCAAGGTATCCGCGAATCCTTCCGGCGGAGGAAGGGTAGTCGTTGTTCCCGCAGAGCTTGTACTTGTTTGCCGTTGGCTGCGTGTACGTCAGTGCGTTCGAGGTGTCGTAATTCGACGTGCTTGTCACATCGATCCCTGCAAGTCCACTGATGTCGAACCCAACTCCGTTGGAGTACGCCTTTGCGTTGCTGGCGCTACGCGTCCACGTACCCTTTGCAAGGGGGCTGGTACAGGAGACAACTGAGAATGTGCTGGCCGAGCCTGTGGAATATCCCCCGGTCAACTTGATCGCTCGGTAGGAGTACTTCGTGTACGCGTATGTCCCCGAAACGGCGTTGTAGCAGGTCTGCTTGTAGTAGCCGAGTTCCGATTGAAGTAGATAGGACCGGTTGTTCGCGGATGCGCTCCAGGTCGCCGAGAAGCCACTAGTTCTGCTCACGGATCCGGATGACTTGAATCCGACGGTGTCGTTCGAGACGTTGATAGCAACCCCAAGCGAGACGCTTTGGGAGCCTTTGTAGGTCATCGAGGCTGTTTGCGAATAGTCAGGAGTTAGGCTCTCTCCGATAGATGCGTTCCGAAGATGATTGCGCGAAAGCAGCGTTTCCTTGCAGTCAAGCGACGCCTTGTCGAAGGAATCGCTGGCTTGGCTCACCTGTGTCTCGTCCGCAACAAGTCTGACGGCGGGCAGCGGTCGCTCGTCGCTGAGGCTTCCGAACGTGCTCGCCGTAACTTCTCCTTGCTTCTTCCCATCCCAGGCAACTATCACGACATCCACCTGCCCTGCCTTGCCCACGTAGTCTCTGGGCAGCGCTCCAAGTTCGGCGCGCAGATGGAACCTGCCGCGGGCGTCGACTGTGCCGCGCGCAAGTGGCAGGTTGTGGGTGGTGTCGCCAGGCTGCATCGCGTCCAGTGTCTCCTCCGATGGGAGTGCGGATGCATACACCTGTACGCCGTAGCCATGGTCTGCGAAGCCCGTAGCGGAACCGTCGAGAATCTTTGGGGCGGGAATTCTTACGCTATCTGGCAACGACGCTAGGGCGGCAGCGTTCACCGTGACCGGTGTGGGCCGGCCTTTCGTTCCGGCAGTGGCGCCGAGCGCCACTGCCGGAGCAAGCGTCAGGGTCAGTCCAGCGATGGCCGCAATAGCCAGGGCGGAGCGGCCAATGTGAGTGGGGGCAGACATGGATCTCTCAAATCTCGACGGTACTTGGCCGCCGACCAAGCCCCCCCCCGGTGGAGAGCGTGCGACCAACGTAGCGCGAAGCCGGCCATTCCGCGCGGCGCAAGCCGGGCATGAAGGTACTGCGGGCGACAGGTGAGTCCGGCTGGCCATCACCAGGCGCGGCGACCCGCCGTCGGACGTCCTCGTTGAGTGCGAATCGGAGTGAGCAACGACGCGAGAGCCGCGCTGCCCGGCATCCGAGTGCCGGTAATCCTTCTCTGTGGAGACCGCGAGCAGTTCTTCGCCCCGGACGTCGTCGAGGCTGCCGTGGGCAACAGCCCTCGGACGGCAGGTCTCAGACGGACTCGTCGCGGATGGCCTGGGGCAGGTGACCGGCCGAGTTCGCGTAGAACTGGGCCGCCTTGCGGGTGGTGAGGGTCTTCGCCGCGCCGACGGCGAGCCCGGTGAGCGCGGCATACGCGACGGCCCTGGCGATCGGTGCGTCAGGGCTCGTGGGGTTGATGTCATCGTGCGTGGCGCGCGACCAGATGAGGTCGACGACCTTGGTCGCGAGCAGCCCTGCGAGCACGGCTCCGCCGGTGCCCATGATCTTCCAGGCGAGTGGCCCCATGGTGGTCGGTCCTTCCCTCGTGTGTCGATCCGGGGGTCAGCCCGGGTGCCGGTCGTCGCCGTTGCGCGAACTCGCCGTCACTCTAACCGGCAGGGGTTACAGTGATCGGGTTCAACGACAGGGGAGCGCGCCAGCGCTGAGAGTGCGGTCCGCCGCAGACCCTCGAACCTGATCCGGTTAGCACCGGTGTAGGGAGTCGGGATTTCTCAGGTGGTCCTCCAGCACACCGCGGCACGCTCGCAAGGTGTTGGCGGCCACTTCCCCGAGGTACACACGCCACACCTCGGGAGATGTTTCACATGGCCACACAGATCGACCCACACACGCCGCAGAACCGGTTCACGACCGGGCGCTCACTCACCGCGACCCGCCCGCTGATGGGCTGGCGCACCGTCGACATCCTTACCATCGCCTTCCTCGGCGCGGCCCTGGGCGTCGCGATCTGGGGCTGGGGGGTGCTCTACAACGGGCCGTTCACCGCCCTGAAGATCGGCTATGCACCGCTCATGGGCCTGTTTGCCGGGCCGTGGTTCCTCGCCGGCGTCGTCGGTGGGCTCGTCGTGCGTCGCCCGGGTGCTGCCCTGTTCTGCGAGGTCGTGGCCGCTCTCGTCTCGACACTTCCGGGCACCGAGTGGGGCGCCAGCGTGCTCATCTCAGGTGTCCTCCAAGGGCTGGGGGCTGAGTTGGCCTTCGCGATCTTCGGCTACAAGGCATTCGGGATGGCGGTTGCCGCCTTCGCCGGCGCCTTGTCCGCCCCGCTGCAGTGGGGCTTCGAGGTGATGAGTCTGCCCGGGGGCGGCGGCGGCTGGAACGCCGAGTGGCTGTTGCGCGACAAGTTCGTCTACCTCGGCGCGATGTCGGTGTCCGGCGCCGTCCTTGCCGGCGTCCTCGGGTGGCTGCTCGTGCGAGCGCTCGCCCGTGCCGGAGCGCTCTCGGCCTTCCCGCCGGGGCAGGAGCACCGGGAGTCCCACGCTGTCTGACTCGGCGGCGGGCCGCACCGACCCCGTGCAGGCGGCCCGCGGCCGGGTGGAGGTCACCGACCTCAGCTGGCGACCGTTCGGCCGTCGCGACCCCGTGCTGCGTGACATCACGCTGACGCTCGAGCCCGGCGAGCGGGTGCTGCTCGTCGGACCGTCCGGATCGGGGAAGTCGACGCTGTTGCGAGCGATTGCAGGCCTTCTCGAGACCGCGGATGCCGGTGACCTCGCCGGCTCCGTGGCCGTCGACGGCGCCCAACCGGGCAGCCGACCGGGCGCCGTCGGGTTGGTGCTCCAGGAGCCGGGCGCGGGTGTCGTCGCCGCGTCGGTGGGGCGCGACGTGGCCTTCGGGCCGGAGAACGTGGGGATGCCGCCCGACGGCATCCGCTCGATGGTCACCGACGCGCTCGCCGCCGTCGGGCTGGGCGACCTCGCGCTCGACACCCCGACATCGGCGCTGTCCGGGGGACAGACCCAGCGGCTCGCCCTGGCCGGGACGCTCGCGCTCGACCCGGCGGTGATCCTGCTCGACGAGCCCACGGCCATGCTCGATCCGGAGTCGGCCCAGGAGGTACGCGACGCCGTGGCGGCTCTGACGTCCCGCCCGGGAGCCCCGACCTTGGTCGTCGTCGAGCACGTCCTCGGGCCGTGGGTCGACCTCGTCGAGCGGCTCGTGGTGCTCTCTGATGACGGTCGGGTCGTCGCGGACGGACCGGTACGCGACGCCCTGGCGACTCAGCGCGACCACCTGCTGTCCATGGGTGTCTGGGTGCCCGGTGAAGGGCCTCCGGAGCCGGTCGCGGTCGACCCGGCGCTGGTCGCTGCGCAGCCCCGGCGAGGGGGTCTGCCACCGCTGGCGGCCTCGCCACTCGCCGTCGACCGCACCACGAGGCTCGTCGACGGCAGTCGCCGAACGCGCCGGGCCGCTGAGCTGACCGACCAGGTCCGCGCCGTCCCCGGCACCCTCACCGCCCTCGTCGGGCCCAGCGGTTCGGGCAAGTCCACCGTGCTGCACACCCTCGCCGGATTCCTCACCCCCACACCGCCGGATGCCGTCCGGGTCACCTCGCCGGATGCGCTCACGCCCACCTCGTCGGATGCCGCCGGCCCGGCTGACCTGGATGCGGCCGGGCTCGCGCGGGCCCTCGCGTGGGTACCGCAGTGGTCCAGCTCGACGATCGTGGCCAGCACGGTGCTCGACGAGGTGCTCGTGACGTCCCGGGCCCTGAACCCGGAGGACTCCCAGGGCGCCGATGAGCCGCAGGCTGACGTCGACCGGGCCCGGGCGCTGCTCGCCGCGCTCGGTCTGGGGCACCTCGAGCGGGCCGACCCCCGACACCTCTCCGGCGGAGAGCAACGCAGGCTCGCCGTCGCGGCGGCCCTGCACCACGGCCCCCCGGTCCTGCTGGCCGACGAGCCGACGGTCGGCCAGGACCGCCGCACCTGGGCTGCCCTCGTGGGCCTCGTCGCGGCCTACCGCGCAGCAGGCGGGGCGGTGATCACCGCCACCCACGACTCCCACGTGATCGCCCGCGCCACCCAGGTCCAGCACCTGCGGGCGCCCGACCCGAAACCCGAGGTGCCCGCGAACGGCATCCCCCTCGTGGCGCGCTGTGGGCCGCTCGCCCTGCTCGGTGGGGCGCTGCTCGCGGTCCCCGCGGGGGTGTTGTCGCCGCACTGGTCGGTCAGCCTCGTCGTGCTCGCTGCCCAGCTCGTGCTGGCGGTGGTCGGTCTGTGGGCCCCCGGCCCCGGCGCGCTGACGCGGATACGGGGCACCGCGCTGCGGGTGCTGCCCGGGCTCGTGGCAGCCCTGTCCGTCGGCTGGTCGACGTGGTTCCTCGCCGGGCGTGACCTCGACCCCGCGCTCACCGTGGCGCTGCGCGTGCTCATCATCGTGCTGCCGTCCGCGGTGCTGATCCCGTGGATGGACCCCGACCGACTCGGTGACCACCTGGCCCAGCGGCTGCGGCTGCCCGACCGCCCCGTCGTCGCCACTGCCGCAGCCCTGCAACGGGTGCACTCGTTCGGGGCGATCTGGTCCGAGCTCTCGAGGGCGCGGCGGGTGCGCGGACTGGGCGTGTCGTGGCGGGCGCCGCGCACCGTCGCGGCGCACATCGGGGCCCTGACGATGGGGCTGCTCGTGCGCACCCTGCGGGCAGCGGCCGAACTCGCGGTCGCCATGGATGCCCGGGGCTTCGCCACCGCGCAGTCCCGCTCCTGGTGGCTGCCAGCGCCGTGGCGGGTGCGCGACACCCTGCTCGTCGCGCTCGCGACGATGCCGCTCGTCGTGGCGGTGACCGCGCGCTGACCGACGCGCCCGGCAAAGCCGTGACGCCCGGCATCCACCCGTGGGAAGGTCGCAGTCCGTACTCCTCCACGACGGGACACCACGAGGACGAAGGAAGGGGGGCAATGGCCGACCGGGAGGCGTTCGACACCTACGTGCGAGAGCGCTGGGTGCCGCTGCTGCGCACGGCGACCCTGCTCACCGGCGACCGCCACGCCGCCGAGGACCTCGTCCAGGAGACCCTCGTGCGCGCCGCCCAGCACTGGAGCCGCGTCGAGCCCGCCACGGCCGACGCCTACGTGCGCCGCATCCTCTACACCCGCTCGGTCGACGCCTGGCGATGGCGCCGCCACCAGCCGGACCCGGTCGACCACGCCGAGCACGGCGTCCCCCGCAGCGGCAGTGCCGCGGATGCCGTCGACGTGCGCCTCACGCTCAACGACGCCCTGCGCCGCCTGACCCCGCGCCAGCGCGCGGTGCTCGTCGCCCGCTTCTACGAGGACCGCACCGAGACCGACACCGCCCGCGTGCTCGACTGCTCGGTGAGCACCGTGAAGTCCCAGACCCGCCACGCGCTGGAGCGGCTGAGGGTGCTCGCCCCCGAGCTCGCGGCCACCTTCGGTCGAGAGGAGTCGCTCCGATGAGCACCGACCGCCTTGGCGCCGCCCTGAGCGACCTCGTCGACGACGTCGAGGACGGCCTCGCGCCGCCCTCCTCCGGTGACCTCTGGGCCGGCGGGCGGCGACGGCGGCTCACGGCCCGGCTCGTGTCGGTCCTCGCCGCGGCATGCGTGGCGGCGCTCGTCGGGTTGATCGTGTGGCCCGGCGCAGCGCCGCGGGCTGCCGTCCCGGCCGTGGGCGTCGACGACGCGGGAGCCGTGCACCTCACGGCGTTCCCCTCGACGATCGCCAAGCCGCCGTTCGTCGGGGCCACGGGTCGCCCGGGGGTGACGGCAGCGGTCGTCGCGACCCACGGCGACGTCGGCGAGCTGTTCGCGGCATCCCCTCGCGGCGCCGTGACGCGCCTCGTGCTTCCGGACGCGCCCCTGGGCACCTCGGGCCAGCCCGCGCTGTCGCCCGACGGGCGCTGGCTCGCCCGCGGCTTCGTGCTCACCGACCTCGTGCGCGGCGCCACCCTGCCCTCGCTGCCGGTTCGCCAGGGGCTGGAGTCGAGCCGGATGCCGGCCGAGGGCACCGACTGGTGGTCGCCGGACTCGCGGCGCGTCTACGTCGACGCCATCAACCAGGGGCTACCGAGGTCCAGCGGGTTCGTCGTCGCGACCGACGGCACGGTCACCGAGGCCCCGCTGCTCGCCGGTGGCCAGGTCCCGGTCGTCGCCGGCTGGCTCGACGACGACACCGTGCTCGCCTTCGTCGACGTCGGGTCCCCTGGGGCGAGGGGTCTCGAGGGCCGCACCTGGCGGGTGGGCGAGCCGACCTGGGAGGTCTCCGTCCCGGACCTCGAGCCGAACGCCGACGGGGAGGTCTTCGACGCGAGCGGTCTCCTGCGGGCCGACCTGTCGCCCGACCGCCGTCGAGTGCTGCTGACCGAGGGCATCCTCGACCCGGCGACCAACCAGGCGTCGTCCACCCGGGCGACCGTGTACGACGTCCGCACCGGGGCCAACGCCGGCCCTCCCGACGACGAGAGCTCGGGCACCGACCCGACGGTGTTCCCCCACACCTCGCTGACCTGGGACGGCTGGGGGTGCCGGCCGGCCTGGCGCCTTGGCGAGCCGGTCATCACCGACGGCACGGTCCGCACGACGGCTCCGGCGATCGACACCGGCCCGGTCGCGGTGTCGTCGCGCTACGAGTCGCCCTGCGTGAGCTTCGCGGGCGACGAGCTGCGGGGGGTGGGCCTGCGCAACTCCGCAGCGGTGTGGCAGGAGCGGGCGTGGGTCTGGGGCACGCGCCTGCTCGTCGCCGTTCCCCTGGTGCTGCTCGCCGGTTGGTTCCTGCGCCGCCGGTCCTGGCGCGAGGGCTCGCAGGCCCCGCAGGCGTTCCTCCCGCCGTCGCGCGGCTGACCACCGCCGGCACCCGACGCGCTCGAGGCCACCGCGGAATCCTGGCCCCGGCATCCACCCGTGGGAGGGTCGGCGCCCGTCTTCCTGGGTGACCCGCGAGGATCGGGCACGACGAGAGGGGTGGGCATGGCGGACCGGCAGGAGTTCGAGGCGTACGTGCAGCAACGGTGGGAGCCGCTGCTGCGCACCGCCGTGCTCCTCACCGGCGACGCGCACTCCGCCGAGGACCTCGTGCAGGAAGCCCTCGTTCGCGCGGCGAGGCACTGGCACCGCGTCGACCCCGGCGCCGTCGACACCTACGTCCGTCGGGTCATGTACACCCGCTGGATCGACGCGTGGCGGTGGCGGCGGCGCCAACCCGACCCGGTCGACCCGACCGAGCCCGACGGCATCCGACCCGCCCGAACCTCCGGCGACGGGGTCGACGCCCTCGCCACGCGTCTGACCCTGCTCGACGCGCTCGCCAGGCTCACGCCCAGGCAGCGCGCGGTGCTCGTCGCCCGGTTCTACGAGGACCGCACCGAGGTGGATGCCGCCCGCGTGCTCGGGTGCTCGGTCAGCACCGTGAAGTCGCAGACCCGGCACGCCCTCGAGCGACTGCGCGTGCTCGCACCCGAACTCGCCCACACCTTCGGCCGTGAGGAGGCCCCCCGATGAGTGCACCCACTGAGGAGCTCGGGCGAGTGCTGCGCGCGTCTGCTGCCGACACGCTCGAGCGCGCTCACCTGGCTGGCCCGGATGCCGCGACGCTGTGGGGCCGGGGTCGCCGCTCGGCGATGGTGTCTCGGCTCGCCGCGGCCGGGCTCACCGGACTCGCGCTGCTCCTGGTGGCTGCGGTTGCCCTGGTGATGCGACCGCCCGTGCTCGCGCCGCCGGCTGACGGCGAGGGGCCGCCGTACCCGCAGTTCGTCTCCGCTCTCGCCCCGGGGAGCTTCCGGGGCGGTCCGAGCCCTGTCTTCGCCCTCGTGGCCGCCGTGGGCGACGCACCCGTCGAGACCTACGTCGTCACCCGGGCTGGTCTGCTGGATGCCGTGCACGGCACCTCGCCCGCCGCACGAAGCGGGGTGCTCGCCCCCGACGGTCACCACCTGCTCACCTCCGAAGGCATCGTCGACCTCAGGGACGGTTCCCTCGTGCAGCCGATGCGCGGTGAGCCGGACCCCGGCGGCCCGGTGCTGAGCGACGGGCGGTGGAGTCCTGACTCCCAGCTGGTCCTGCTCGACACCGCTGACGGCCCGACCGTTCTCGACGCCTTCGCCAACCCGCTGTGGGTGACGGCCACCGACGACACCGCGGTGCTGCCCGCTGGCTGGCTGGATGCGGCAACCGCCCTCGGGGTCCGCGTCAGCGACGTCGACGGCATCCGAACCCTCCACCTCGTGACCCGCAGCCCGGGGGATGCGGCGTGGACGGACCTGCGCCCGATCGACGGCGGGGCGGTCGAGGGCCTCGGTTCGCCGTCGGCGGCCCACGCCTCACCCGACGGGTCGAGCGTGCTCGTGATCTTCCCCGCGGTCACCGGGTCGGATGCCGTGGCGGGGGTCCTCGTCGACACGCGGACGGGGGAGCGGGTCGCCTTCGCTGGCGGGGACATCGACGCCCCCGGGGACTGGGGCGCCTGCGACCCGGTGTGGCAGGGCAACGTGCCGCTCACGGCATCCGGCGGTCTGTACCGGGCAGCGGACGGCGCGGCCGTCATGGAGTTCTCGGACCGGCTGGACTTCGGCTGCGTCACCCTGGCTGGCAACGAGCTCACCGGGGCCCCGGAGGCGCGGTCAGCGGGGCTGGTGCGTGAACAGGTGTGGGGGGTGGCCCTCCCGATCGGGGTCGGCCTCGTCGTCATCGCCCTGGTGTGGAGCGCCGTGGCCCTGCGCCGCAGCCGCCGACGCGGCGAGCGCTTCCTGCCGTGGATCCTCACCTACCCCTTCTGACTGATTGCGCTCCAGCCACCTGCTGAACGGTGGCTGGAGCGCAAGAAGTGCGGATGCCCGGGGTGACGGGGGTGGCAGGCATACTGGTCGATCGTGTCCGCCAGCCCCGTGACCCCTGCCGCCGAGGACGTGCGGATCCCGCGGGAGATCTGGGTGCTCATCGCGTCGGCATTCGTCATCGCGCTGGGCTTTGGGCTGATCCTGCCGGTGCTGCCACAGTTCGCGCAGAGCTTCGGGGTGGGCGCCACCGCCAGCTCGATCGTCGTCAGCGCGTTTGCGTTCTTCCGGCTCGTGTTCGCCCCGGCGGGCGGACGGCTCATCGCCCGGATGGGGGAGCGGCCGATCTACCTGCTCGGCCTGGTCATCGTCGCCATCTCCACCGGTGCCACCGCCTTCGCCCAGAACTACTGGCAGCTGCTGGTCTTCCGCGGCGTCGGTGGCATCGGGTCGGTGATGTTCACGGTGTCCGCGGTGGCCCTCATGGTGCGGTTGGCGCCGCCGACGATCCGTGCCCGGGTGTCGTCCGCGTACGCGTCGGCGTTCCTGTTCGGCGGCATCCTCGGGCCCGTGGTCGGGGGGCTGCTCGGCAACCTCGGCCTGCGCGTGCCGTTCATCGTCTACGCCGTGGCACTGCTCGTCGCCGCCACCGTCGTCGGGGTCTTCCTGCGGGAGGCGTCGCTGCGCCCTGCCGACGGGGCGCCGGTCCTGCCCGTCATGACGGTGCGTGATGCCTGGCGCGACTCGGCCTACCGGGCGTCGATCGGCTCGGCGTTCGCCAACGGCTGGGCCAACTTCGGGGTGCGCAACGCGATCCTGCCGCTGTTCGCCGCCGTGGTCATCGGCAAGGAGCCGTGGGTGGCGGGCACGGCGCTGGCGGTCTTCGCCGCGGGCAACGCCGTGGGTCTGACCGTGTCCGGGCGGTTGTCGGACCGGCTCGGTCGCCGCCCGTTCATCATCGGTGGGCTCCTCATCAGCGGGGTCGCGACGGCCGTGACCGGGTTCGCCACTGATCTGCCGATGCTGGTCGTTCTCTCGGTCGTCGCGGGCGTCGGGGCGGGTGCGCTCAACCCTGCGCAGCAGGCGGGCCTGGCCGACATCGTCGGGCGCGAGCGCAACGGTGGCCCGGCGCTCGCGGCGTTCCAGATGTCGGCCGACACCGGGGCGATCATCGGCCCGATCCTCGCCGGGGCGCTCATCGACTTCGGCAGCTACCCGTTGGCCTTCGGGACGACCGGGCTCATCACGCTGCTCGCCGTCATCCC
>Ga0154020_10008170_pt1 | contig 12149 bp, 12 predicted proteins | sample Klosneuvirus_201_FD_109709 | JGI IMG/M metagenome (GOLD analysis project Ga0154020, IMG submission 109709) | Active sludge microbial communities from wastewater, Klosterneuburg, Austria - Klosneuvirus_20160825_MG | ecosystem: Engineered > WWTP > Aerobic digester > Activated sludge | place... | reverse complement strand
AGATGTTTATGAGTTTACTGAATACAAGCGTGAAAATCTTGTTTACGATTTTGTTACTTTAACTAAAGAAGAACGACAGGAAAAAAGAGATAATCTTACAAAGTTTAATGCGGAAAAAGAAGCTGAAAAATTAAAAGCAGCTTCCGAACCAAAACCTGAAATTAAAAAAGATCAGCCAGAGGAAAAATAAAGTGAACGTTTACGATATTGTATTTTATTTGTTTGCCGCACTTACCATTATCTCTGCATTTTTTGTAGTTACAAACAGAAACATTGTGTACTCTGCATTCTTCCTGCTTTTTACATTCTTTGGTGTTGCGGGAATTTATGTTTTACTCGGTGCTGATTTTGTTGCCATTGTACAGTTGATAGTTTACGTTGGTGGAATATTAATTCTTTTACTCTTTGGTGTGATGTTAACAAATAAGATTACCAATGTAGAAATTAAAACAGGAACAATTAATATTTATCCTGCAGTAATTGGTGTTGGATTACTAACAGGTTCATTACTTGCAGCACTTATAAATACTTCATGGAGATCAGTTCCTGCATCTGCACCACAAGCAACTACAGCAGCACTTGGAACAATTTTATTACAAGAATACGCACTAGTTTTTGAGTTACTTGGAATTATTTTATTGATTGCACTTATTGGTGCAGCATCGATTGCGAGAAGAGAAGCATGATGGAAGTTGGACTAAATCACTTTTTAGTTGTTAGCACACTTTTATTTTCGATGGGAATTTATGCCATCGTTACAAGAAAAAATGCAATTATGGTTTTGATGGGAGTTGAATTGATTCTTAATTCAGCAAACATAAATTTTATTGCTTTCACAAGATTCGGAAACTTTGGTTTGCAAGGTCATCTGATTGCACTTTTTGTAATCGTATTAGCCGCTGCTGAAGCTGCAATTGCTCTCGCTATTGTACTTAACATTTATAAAACTTTATCAACCGTAAACATTGATGAGATTGATAATCTGAAAGATTAGTAATGACAGAATCAGTTTTAATAAATATTTCACTCGCAATTTTATTTCTACCATTATTTGGATTTGTTGTTACTTTATTGCTTGGCAAAAAAGTAAAATCAATTTATCTGTTTGAAGTATTTATACTCACCATCGTTTTAATTTCCGCAATCGTTCTTGCTTTTGGAAAATTATCTTACTTTATAGATCATAAAATTGTATCTGAAATTGAATGGTTTAGATTAACTGATACTATTGTAATCAAACTTGGATTTTTAATCGATAACCTAACCGTTTTAATGTTGTTTGTTGTTGCTTTGATAAGCGCACTTGTTCATTACTTCTCTGTTGCTTATATGAAAGGCGATGAAAGATATAATCGCTATTTCGCATATCTTGGAATTTTTACTTTTTCAATGAACGGAATTGTACTTACAAATAACATTTTGATGATGTACATTTTCTGGGAACTTGTTGGCTTATCATCTTATCTTTTAATAGGATTTTGGTTTGAGAAAAAATCTGCTGCCGATGCAGGTAAAAAAGCTTTCCTTGTAAACAGAATCGGTGATCTTGGAATGTTTGCCGGAATTTTAATTTTATTCCTTACTTACAACACATTTTCATTCGATACAATATTTCAATCAATCAGCGCTGGTAAAATTCCTTTCAATTCTGATTTTTGGTTAACTCTAACAGGCATTTTACTTTTTATGGGCGCGATTGGAAAATCAGCTCAATTCCCTCTTCACGTTTGGCTGCCGGATGCAATGGAAGGGCCAACACCTGTTAGTGCATTGATTCACGCTGCAACAATGGTTGCCGCAGGTGTTTATCTTACGGTAAGAATTTTTGGATTGTTAACCGCCGATGCAATGATGTTTATCGCAATAATTGGAATGTTATCTGCATTTATTCCAGCAACAATTGCATTAACACAAAATGATATTAAAAAAGTTTTAGCTTACTCAACAGTTTCTCAGTTGGGTTATATGGTTATGGCACTTGGAGTTGGTGCTTATAAGTTTGCATTCTTCCATCTTGTTACTCACGCATTTTTTAAAGCTTGTTTATTCCTTGGTTCAGGTTCAGTTATTCATGCAATGCACCACGAACAAGATATTAGAAATATGGGCGGATTAAGAAAAAAACTTCCGCTTACTTATGCAACATTTTTGCTTTCATCTTTTGCAATTTCAGGCATCCCACTTACATCAGGATTTTTAAGTAAAGACGGAATTCTTGCAAGTGCATTTGCGTTCGGTTCATTAACAGGTTATTGGATTTTTGCAGTAGTTGGATTTTTAGTTGCTCTTTTAACAGCATTTTATATGTTCAGATTGATAATCATTACTTTTCACGGTGAACCAAGAGATCATCATAAATATGATCACGCACACGAATCGCCTTTTGTTATGGCAATGCCATTAGTTGTACTTGCAGGTTTATCAATTTTTATATGGTATACTCCAAATCCAATTAGCGCTGATCAAGGATGGTTTTTAACAAATTGGATTGAAACACCAGAATTGCATGCACCAAACTCAACTCGATTTGATTTTATGCAATCAGAAGTTGTTGCTGAAACTGAACATGTAGCAGAACATAATTCTTCTCATGGAGAGATTATGTACTCTGAAAAATACACAGAAGCAATGCACGCAGCACATTATCCAGCGATGTTCCTCTCATTATTCGTTGCGGTATTAGGAATCTTTACAGCTTTCGTTTTCTATCAGTGGAAGAAAGTTAATGTTGAAAAGTTAGCTGCTTCAATCAAACCATTATATAATTTCTCACTTAACAAATGGTACTTTGATGAATTATATCATAAAACATTTGTTGCCGGATTATTAGGATTTAGTAAACTCATTTACTGGTTTGATGCTACAATTGTTGATGGAATTGTTAATGGTTCCGCTACTGTAACAAAAGCAGTTTCTACATTTACAGGTGGATTTGATAAATATGTTGTTGATGGTCTAGTCAATTTTATGGCTTACTTAAGCGGTTTTATTGGTTTGATTTTCCGTAGAATACAAACAGGAAAAGTTCAAACTTACATTGTACTCGTAATATTTTCGATAATTATTTTATTCTTTTTCTTCTAAATAAAAAGTTTGTAAAACAGGTAACATAGCAATGAACAATTTTCCAATACTTTCATTTTTAACATTCCTTCCAGTTCTTGGAATGTTAATCGTACTTTTTCTTCCTAAGAAGGAAGTGCAAGCAATTAGAATTACAACTCTCATTGTAACAGGTTTGCAAATAGTTTTTTCTATCATATTAGTTATGGGTTATAACTACTCTGCTGGTGGAATTAACGATGCAAACTCATTCCAATTTAAGGAATTTTTTAATTGGATTAGTATTTCTGACTTTGCAGGAATTGGTAAAATTAAAATTGATTATTTCCTTGGTGTTGATGGATTAAGTACACCACTAGTTTTACTTACTGCAATCGTTACTTTTATTGCAACTTTATCTTCCTGGAATATCGATAAATCTGTAAAAGGATATTTTTTGATGTTCCTTTTACTTGATACAGGAATGATGGGAACTTTTGTTGCTCTTGATTTCTTCTTATTCTATATTTTCTGGGAATTGATGTTACTTCCAATGTATTTCTTAATCGGTATTTGGGGCGGACCAAGAAGAGAATACGCAGCAATCAAGTTCTTCCTTTACACTTTGTTTGGTAGTATTTTCATTCTTCTTGTTATGATTGGATTATATTTCAGTTCTATGGAAACACTTGCAGATGGAACAAGAGTGTTTACATTTAATTTATTAGAATTGATGAATACAGCTAACTACACAGAAACAGGAATTCTATCTCCTCTAAATCCAAATAACTTAAGATTGGTTGCATATATCGCTTTGTTTGTTGGCTTTGCAATAAAAATACCTATGTTCCCTTTCCATACCTGGTTACCGGATGCGCACGTTGAAGCGCCAACCGCAATAAGTGTTATTCTTGCTGGAGTTCTACTTAAAATGGGAACTTACGGAATATTAAGAATTGCTTATCCTATCTTCCCGGAAATCACATATCAACTGGCCTGGTGGATCGCATTATTTGGAATGATAAATATCATTTATGGTGCTCTCGCAGCAATGGCTCAAAAAGATTTTAAGAAGTTGATTGCATACTCATCAGTTTCACATATGGGTTTTGTAATGCTCGGAATGTCAGCATTAAATACAATGGGAATTTCTGGTGCAATACTTCAAATGTTTAATCACGGAACAATCACAGCAATGCTCTTCCTTATAGTTGGTGTTATTTACGATCGTGCGCACACAAGAGATTTAGAAGCATTTGGTGGATTAGGAAAACAAATGCCAATCTATACTGGATTTGTTACAATCGCATTCTTTGCTGCAATAGGCTTACCTGGTTTAAGCGGATTCATCTCTGAAGCACTAGTGTTCCTTGGTGGATTTGGTTCAGGAACAACAAGAATTTTAGCTGTTGTTTCAACACTAGGAATTTTATTAGGTGCAGCTTATATGTTATGGACAATGCAAAGAGTTTACCTTGGATCTTTAAATGAAAAATGGAAAGATTTATCTGATCTAACCGGTCGTGAATATGCAATGTTAGTTCCGCTAACAATAATTGTAATATATCTTGGTGTCAATCCATCACCAATGTTAAACTTAATGAATGCATCTGTAAATGCAATGGTTAAGTTTATTGCTGATGCTCAGGTTTTTTATAGTTCTATAAATACATTATAATTTTTTGATAAGTGAATAAATTGATTGTACCAAATTTATTAAATAGTCTTAATTCAGTTTTACCAGAAATAGCTTTGTCGCTTACTCTTGTTGCTATTGTTGTTTTTGATTTAATCTTTAACAAAAACAAAAAAATACTTCCCTACATTTCAATTGCTGGATTGGTCATAACATTTATTTTATTGGTAAGTCAGTTTGGTATATCAACTACAGCTTTCCCCGTTAGTGAAACACTTTCATTTCTTTCATTGGATGGATTTTCTTTATTCTTTAAAGTTTTAATTTTAATTACTACTACTTTTATTGTTCTCTTTTCAATTTCATCAAGTGAAGTTCACTCTTGCAGTGATAGACATGGCGAGTATTATGCTTTAATATTCGGAATGGTTATAGGAATGTTCTTTATGGTTTCAGCCAATGATTTAATTCTTATATATCTATCACTTGAATTACTATCATTATCTTCATACGTACTTGCTGGATTTGTAAAAACATCTATAAGAAACAGCGAAGCTCAATTAAAATATTTAATATACGGTTCTGCTTCATCTGGAATTATGTTGTTTGGTATGTCTGTTCTTTATGGAATAACCGGAAGCACAAATCTTTCTGAAATTAATACTTTAATAAATTCACCAGATGGAAATCAGTTAACATTTTTAATTTCTATTATAATGATTTTTGCAGGAATTGGATTTAAGATTTCTATTGTTCCCTTTCATTTCTGGACTCCTGACGTTTACGAAGGCGCACCAATTTCTATTACAGCTTTCTTATCAGTTGCAAGTAAAGCTGCAGGGTTTGCAGTTCTAATTAGATTTTTAAAAGTAACTTTTGCAACTTCAATAAATGGTTCAGGTTATTGGCAATTAATCCAGTTTATTGATTGGCAAATGCTTCTTATAGTTTTCTCTATCATAACAATGACTTACGGTAACTTTGCTGCTTTGTGGCAGGATAATATTAAAAGAATGCTTGCCTATTCAAGTATTGCGCATGCCGGATATTTAATGCTTGGCGTTGCAGTACTTTCTAATCAAGGAATTTTGGCAGTACTTGTTTACTTCTTTATTTATATGTTTATGAATCTTGGTGCTTTTTATGTTGTAATGTTAATTGCTAACAAAATTGACTCAGAAGAAATAGATGATTATAAAGGTATTGGTTACTCTTTGCCATTACTTGGTACTGCACTTGGTATTTTTCTAGTTTCGTTAACTGGCTTACCACCTACTGCTGGATTTATTGGTAAACTATATTTATTTATCGCTTTAGTTGATGCAAATATGATTACTGTTGCAATTATAGCTTTGTTAAATACTGTAGTTTCACTCTACTACTATATTCGTGTATTAAGAGCTATGTTCTTGGTTAAAACGGATATTAAAACTGAATTAAAACTTTCTGTATTAAACTATGTAGTGCTGTTTTTATTAATTGCACCAGTCTTAATACTTGGAGTTTATTTTGGTCCTCTTGTAAACTTTGCAAAAGCATCAGTTCAGATCTTAGGATTTTAATCACACTGGTTTGGATTTTTAATCTTATTCTTTTAAGTTTATACCAGACTAATTTAGTCTTATTTATGCTTAAACTATCAAAAAAATCAGAATACGCTTTAATGGCTGCAAGATATATGGCGATTAAAAACCATGGAACTGCAGTAACTGCAAAAGAAATAGCAGATCAACACCAAATTTCATTTGAACTTGTTGCCAAAGTGTTGCAAAGTTTAACTAAATACGATATAACAGTTTCATTTCAAGGAGTTAAAGGCGGATACACACTTAAGAAAAATCCATTAGAAATTTCATTAATAGATTTGATTCGTGCAGTTGAACCAGATTTCCAAATTACAAATTGCCTAAAAACCGATACTAACAAAAATGAATGTTCACATTCAGATTGTTGTAAGATAAAAGATCCTCTTGCAGAAGTTCAGAAAAAGATTGATAAAGTATTTTATGAAACTAAATTAGCTCATATTATTTGATTACATTAACGAATAAATAAAATTTATCTATATACACACTAACAAATAAAGATCAATCATGAGTAAACCTAACATACAAAACCTGTTTAATGACTTAAAAAATGAAAATCAGATTTTTCTAAGTTATCTAAAAGCAAAATTCCCTCTTTTCCATAATTCTAACTTTTTCTCTAAAGATTTTCAATATGGATTAAAAAGTTTTTTGGAAAAGAAAAACATTCATTTAACCGAAAACAATTTAATAATTCTGGCTGATCAATTTTCTACTTATTATGAAACACAAGGAATTTTTGTAAGAACTAGTTTACAAGGTTGGAAATTAAATTATCCTGAGTTTGTAACAGCAAAACCAGGTGATCCATTTTCATTTTAATTTATAAATAAGAGGTATGCAATGAGCAACACACAAATAGAATCTGAAATAACAATAACTGAAAAAGCCGTTAAAGAAATTCGTAAGATAATGGATGAAAATAAAATTGCTGGAGAATTCGGCTTAAGAATCGGTGTAAAAGGTGGCGGATGTTCCGGCTTAACATATAGCTTAGGTTTCGATCCGGAGACTCGTGAAGGCGATACAATCATCCAACAAGATAATGTTAAGCTTGTGATTGATGGTAAAAGTCTTTTTTACTTAAGTGGAACTGAGTTAGATTTTTCTGATGGATTAAATGGCAAAGGATTTATATTTAATAATCCTAACGCGACTAAAAGTTGCGGCTGTGGCGAATCGTTTAGTGTATAATTAAAGTGACTGAATATGCAAAGAAGAAAATTTTTATTTGCTCTCAGCAGTATTCCTGCTGTATCAGTTCTCGGTAAAGTTGAAAATCAAATAAATAAAATTAATAAATATATAAGGAGTAATAGTAAAATGGCAAAATTTGAATTGCCCCAACTTCCCTATTCTTATGATGCACTTGAACCATACATCGATAAAATGACTATGGAAATACATTATACAAAACATCATAATGCTTATGTTACAAATCTTAACAAAGCGATTGAAGGAACTGAAAATGAAGGAAAATCACTTGAAGAATTGTTCAAATTGATTTCCAAGCTTCCTATAGCAGTTAGAAACAATGGTGGCGGTCACTGGAATCATTCATTGTTCTGGACTTTGATGAAACAAAATGGTGGTGGAAATCCAACTGGTAAAATTGCTGATGCAATCAACTCAGAATTCGGATCGTTTAATGAATTTAAAACTAAATTTAATAACTCTGCTGCAACAAGATTTGGCTCTGGTTGGGCCTGGCTACTTGTCCAGGATGGAAAACTAGTTGTATCTTCAACCCCAAACCAGGATAATCCTTTAATGGATGTTGCAGAAGTAAAGGGGTTACCAATATTAGGTTTAGATGTTTGGGAACATGCATATTATCTCAAATATCAGAACAGAAGACCAGAATACATTGAAAATTGGTGGAATGTTGTTAACTGGGATAAAGTTAACGAACTTTATTCAAAAGCTTAATAATATTTTTAGGATATTTAAGAACAAGGATTGCGATTGAGGATTTTAGATTTTTAATCTTAAAATCAGCAATCGTTAATCTTTATTCTAAGTTCTTAATAAATCTGATTCAATTATATATTATTTTACTTTTTAAAGTCTATTTTAACAAAAGTTATGCAGCTTAAAATCCCAATATTCCCACTAAACTTAGTAGTCTTTCCAGGATCAAAATATCCGCTGCACATTTTTGAAGAAAGATATAAAAGACTTTTAAATAAATGTTTGAATAGTAATACAGGATTTGGAATTGTTTCATTGATTGATAAAATAATTTCTGATGTTGGTGTTTATGTTATAATATCAGAAGTAATTAAGACTTATGATAATGGTGAATTAGATATTGTTGTTGCAGGAATAGAAAGATTTATAATCAATTCAACTTCAAAACATTCTGATGATTATTATATGGCAGATGTTATTAATTACTTTGATGAGAATGAAGTAGTTGATGAAAAACTAATTGATGAGCTGCAAAATGATTTTGAAGAAATTGTCGAATTAGCAAATTATCAATTGGCGGAAACTTTCTGGAACAATCTAAAATCTGCTAAATTAAAATCTTATAAAATTGCTGAAAAATCAGGAATGAGTTATGAACAACAGCAGGAATTTCTAATACTAAAAAGTGAAAATGAACGTCTATATTTTTTAATCAACTATTTTAACTTGATAAAAGAAAAAGTAAATAATGCTGATCTGATTAAAAAAATAATTGTTAATGATGGTTATTTAAATTAAAAAAAGCGAACTTTTGTTCGCTTTTTTATTTCAATATGTTTTATTAAAAACTCTAATTATATTTTTCTTTAACTTGAATTCTGTTAAGTGCTCTAGCTAAAGCAATTTGGGCTCTTGAAATGTTCAGATCACTTTTCTTTTCAATTAATCTTTCTTCCGCTCTTTGTTTAGCTTTTAAAGCGCGTTCTTCATCAATTTCTGAAACTTGCTCAATTGAATCAGCTAAAACCAGAACTTTGTTATCCAGCACCTCAATTGTTCCGCCAGCAGTTGCATAATGATCTGATTTTCCATCAGGCAATTCAACTTTAATCATTCCAATATCAAACGTACTTATTATTGGTGCGTGATTTTTCAATATCTGAAATCTTCCTTTTGTTCCAGGAACAGTTATAGATTTTATCTCACCACTAAAAGCAGATTTTGACGGAGTAACTATTTCTAAATTTAATTCTGACATTATTAAGCCATCATCTTTTTAGCATTTTCAACTGCTTCTTCAATTACACCTACATACATAAACGCTGATTCTGGTAAATCGTCATACTTACCATCAATAATTCCTTTAAAACCGCGAATTGTATCTTCTAACTTAACATACTTACCTGCTTTGCCTGTAAATGCTTCAGCTACGTGGAATGGCTGACTGAAGAATCTTTGAATTCTTCTTGCTCTTCTAACAACAATTTTATCATCATCAGAAAGTTCATCCATACCAAGTATGTTTATAATATCTTGCAGATCTTTATAATGTTGTAGAATTTCTTTACAATTTTTTGCAACATCATAATGCTCCTGTCCTAAAATTCCAGGTTCAAGAATTCTAGAAGTTGATTCAAGAGGATCAACTGCCGGATAAATTCCAAGCTCTGAAATCTGACGGCTTAATACTGTTGTAGCATCAAGATGTGCAAATGCAGCAGCAGGTGCAGGATCAGTTAAATCATCAGCAGGAACATAAATAGCCTGAACGGAAGTAATAGATCCTTTATCAGTTGAAGTAATTCTTTCTTGCAAAGCACCCATTTCAGTCGCTAAGTTTGGTTGATAACCAACCGCAGAAGGCATTCTACCTAATAAAGCTGAAACTTCAGATCCAGCTTGTGTAAAACGGAAAATGTTATCAATAAATAAAAGTACGTCTCTTCCTTCTTCATCTCTAAAATATTCTGCAATTGTTAGGCCTGTTAAAGCAACACGTAGTCTTGCTCCTGGAGGTTCATTCATCTGACCAAATACTAATGCAGTTTTATCAATAACACCAGACTCTTTCATCTCACGCCAGAGATCATTTCCCTCACGAGTTCTTTCACCAACTCCGGCAAATACAGAATATCCACCGTGCTGTTTTGCAATATTGTTTATTAACTCTTGAATTATAACTGTTTTACCAACTCCGGCTCCACCAAATAAACCAGTTTTTCCGCCTTTACTATATGGTTCCATCAAATCAACAACTTTAAGTCCTGTTTCAAACATTTGTGCAGTTGTTATAAGATTCTTAAATGCAGGAGCAGGGCGATGAATTGGGTATCTTTTTTCTGCTTTAATTTCACCAAGACCGTCAATTCCATCACCAATAACATTTATCAACCTTCCAAGTGTTGCAGGGCCTACAGGAACTGAGATTGGTTTTCCAGTATCAAACACATCCATTCCTCTTACTAAACCATCTGTGGAATCCATAGCAACTGATCTAACTCGATTTTCACCAAGATGTTGTTGAACTTCAACAATTAATTCTTCAACTTTACCTTCTGTAGAAGTTCTTGGGATTCTAATTGCATTATAAATCTTGGGCAGATGTGTTCCATCAAATTCAATATCTACAACAGGTCCGATAATCTGAATTATTTTACCTTTTATCTCACTCATTCTTTTACCTTCTTAGTTAAATTTTGAGGGTTAAATTTAGACAAAGAGCCTTTTTTTTACAAATATTTAAGTAATTACTTTAGTAAAACCATCTTTTTAGAAACTGAAAAATCTGCCGTTTTTAACTGATAAACGTACATTCCACTTGCTAAATTGCCAGCCGTAAAATCCACAGTAACAATTCCTGCAGGTGCAACATCATCATACATAACTTTTACTTCCCTGCCTAAAATATCGAAAACACTTAATCTTATTCTTTGGGATTTCGGAATTTCGAATCTTATTGTTGTAACAGGATTAAATGGGTTTGGATAATTTTGAAATAATTGATAGTCAAATTCAGTAATATTAAAATCATCAACATCCGTAACCGGGATTATGAAAGTACTTGTTCCACCTGCTTCATTATATCTTTTCTTAAACTCCTGCATATATTTATTTGCAATGTAAACATCATTGATGATAAGTGTATTTTCATCATTATCCTGATCTGCAGCGTTAGACCAGTTATGAGATCCAGTTAAAACAGTTGGATTACTTTCAGAATACGATGGATCAAAAATTGCATATTTATGATGTTGAGTTGCATCAGTTGCAGTAAATAAATCTACAAAAGTATCTAAGAATGTATATTGAGAACCTGAAGTGTTTGCTTGATCAATCACTCCACGAATATCAGTTACTCCACCCACATATTTTTGATTTAATCCGTTAGCAAGATCAGATCTTGTAAAAGCATACTGAGCAAAATAAATATTATGTTGAGATGAATTAATCTCACTCAATATTTTTGAATTTGTACCATCAGAAGGGCTGAAATACAATCTTACATCTTTTCCACCAATTGTAAAAAAGTGAGTTGTATTATCTGTTTTCTGACTTCCAAATTTTGCTAATGTTGAATTTGGTATTTCGGTTGAACTTCCCCACATTTCTTGAAATTCTGTTGTATAAGCATTAGCTAAACCAGCATCATTTATTTCAACAACATTATTCTTCCAGTTAATTTCAGTTGAAGTAACATTCCAGGAACCAGTCCATATCCAATCATTTACTGGATTAGAATCTCTGCCATCAAATATGAAAAACTTATTGTGCATAATTCCATCTAGACTAGCAGTTCTTTTGAGTACCGGAATCCCGGCATCGATAAGTGTTTGCATACTATTTTGAGTTGTTCGATTATCGTAAACAACACGAACTTTAACTCCGCGATTTTTTGCGGCAACAATTGCACTTGCAATATTAGGCATTCCAAAAAAACTATACAGGGCTAAATCGATTGAATAATTTGAAGTATT
>Ga0154020_10008169_pt1 | contig 12150 bp, 7 predicted proteins | sample Klosneuvirus_201_FD_109709 | JGI IMG/M metagenome (GOLD analysis project Ga0154020, IMG submission 109709) | Active sludge microbial communities from wastewater, Klosterneuburg, Austria - Klosneuvirus_20160825_MG | ecosystem: Engineered > WWTP > Aerobic digester > Activated sludge | place... | reverse complement strand
GCTCCTCTGGTTCCTCCGCGACGAACTCGCGCTCACCGGGACCAAGTACGGCTGCGGCATCGCCCAGTGCGGCTCCTGCACGGTCCACATGAGCGGGAGCCCGGTGCGCGCCTGCCAGACGCCCATGTCGGCTCTGCAGGGCGCGACGATCACCACCATCGAGGGCCTTCACCCCGCCGGCGAGCATCCGCTGCAAGTCGCGTGGCGCGAGATCGACGTCCCCCAATGCGGCTTCTGCCAGCCGGGCCAGATCATGCAGGCCGCCGGGCTCCTCAAGCGCACGCCGCATCCGACCGACGCGGAGATCGACACCGCCATGAACGGGCACATCTGCCGCTGCGGCACCTACCCACGCATCCGCGCCGCGATCAAGGCCGCGGCGGAGAAGAACTCATGAGCGCCGACGAGTTCCTGCCCTGGGTGCGCCGCGCCGCAGAAGCGGCACCGCGCGAGGAACCCACGACCGCCCCGCACGCCGATGCGCCGGGTGCCCTCGAGCGCCGCACCTTCGTGCAACTGCTCGGCGTCGGCGGCCTCGTCATCGCCTTCGGCCCCGGCGGCGTGCGGCGGCTCGATGCCGCCGAGCGCGTGCTCGGTGCCAACGTCGAACCCTGGTCCCCGCACGTCTACATCCGCATCGCCGACGACGGCGTCGTCACCCTCGTCTGCCACCGCTCCGAGATGGGTCAGGGCATCCGCACCACCATGCCGCTGATCATCGCCGACGAGATGGAAGCCGACTGGGCGAAGTGCCGCGTGGAGCAGGCACAGGGCGACACGAAGTACGGCTCGCAGAACACCGACGGCTCCACGAGCATCCGCGACTTCCTGCCGAAGTACCGCGAGGCCGGCGCGACCGCTCGCGCGCTCATGGAAGAGGCGGCCGCGAAGGAATGGAACGTCGCCGTCTCCGAGGTCTTCGCGCGCCAGCATACGGTCGTGCACGGCCCCACCGGCCGCACCAAGTCCTTCGGCGCGCTCGTCCCGACCGCGCGCACCATCCCGCTCCCCGGACCGGCGAGCGTGCGCATCAAACGCCCCGCCGAGCGGCGCTGGCAGGGCCGGAAGATGCCGTCGATCGACCTCGTGCCGCTCACGACCGGCACGGCGACCTTCGGCGCGGACCTCACGCTCCCTGGCATGAAGTACGCCGCGATCGCGCGGCCCCCCGTCTGGGGCGGAAAGGTCGCCACCGTCGACGACAGCGCCGCACTCAAGGTGCCCGGCGTCGAACGCATCGTGCGCATCCCCGAGACGCCGGTGCCGAGCGCGTTCTTCCCGCTCGGCGGCGTCGCCGTGATCGCGAAGAACACCTGGGCCGCGATGCGCGGCCGTGACGCGCTCAGGATCACGTGGGACGCGGGCGCGAACGGCACGCACGAGACGGCAGCGTACAAGGCGGAGCTCGAGACGAGCATCCGCGCGCCCGGCAAGCCGGGCCGCACCAACGGCGACGTCGCCGCGGCACTCTCGTCCGCGACCAAGCGGATCAGCGCCGAATACCACGTGCCCTACCTCTCGCATGCGCAGATGGAGCCGGTCGTCGGACTCGCGCGCGTCGCCAGCGGCAAGGTCGAGGCGTGGGGTCCGACGCAGTCACCCATGGATGCGCGCAACACCATCGCGCAGTACCTCAAGGTCGACGTCGCGAACGTCGCCGTGAACGTCACGCTCCTCGGCGGCGGCTTCGGCCGCAAGTCGAAGCCCGACTTCCTCTGCGAAGCGGCGTTCCTCTCGAAGGAGATCGGCGCACCGGTCCGCGTGCAGTGGAGCCGCGAGGACGATCTGCGCAACTCGTACTACCACTCGGTCGCGGCGCACCGGCTCGAGGCCGGCTTCGATGCGTCGGGCAAGGTCACCGCCTGGCTGCACCGCACGGCGTACCCCTCGATCAGCGCGACCTTCGCACCGGACCTCCCTGGCCCCACGCCCGATGAGCTGATCAACGGCGCGAGCGACGTCCCGTGGGACGTGCCGAACATGAGCGTCGAGTGCTGCCCCGCCGTCGCGCACGCGCGCATCGGCTGGTACCGCAGCGTCAACGCGATCCAACACGGCTTCGCGATCGGTTCGTTCGTCGACGAACTCGCGCGGGCCGCGGGCAAGGATCCGGCCGCCTTCCTGCTCGAGCTCATCGGCGGTGACCGCACGGTCGACCTCTACAAGAACGGGTTGGTCGGCGCGCCCGACAACTACTACGGCGCGCCGTGGGCCGACCATCCGCTCGATTCCGCGCGCGCTCGGCGCGTGGTCGAGTCCGTGAAGCAGCGCAGCGGCTGGGACACTCCGCTCCCGCGCGGCCGCGGCCGGGGCATCGCGGTGCACCGGAGCTTCCTCTCGTACGTCGCGATGGTCGTCGAGGTCGAGGTCCGTCCCGACGGCACGGTGCTCGTGCCGCGCGCGACCGTCGCGGTCGACGCCGGTTTCGTCGCCAACCCCGACCGCGCGAAGTCGCAGATGGAGGGCGCGGTGATCATGGCGATGAGCAACACCCTCTACAGCGGCATCACCTTCGCCGAGGGCAAGGTGAAGCAGTCCAACTACCGCGACTATCAGGTGACGCGCATGCGCGCGGCGCCACATGTGGTCGACGTCGAGATCGTCGCGAGCGAAGGGTTGCCGGGCGGGATCGGCGAGCCGGGCGTGCCACCGGCGATGGGTGCGATCGCGAACGCGATCTTCGCGGCGACGGGCGTGCGCGTGCGCGAGTTGCCGGTGGGGAGTCAGCTCGCGGGGTGGGAGACGCGCGCGACCGACGACAGCGGACGCTGAGCCGCGCGCGGCTCGGGTCGGCGGTCCGCCTCGTGCCGCTTCGACTGCATCACCGCCCAGGCGTGGAACCCGAGTTCGATCAGGATGAGCGCCGCGAGGACCTTGATCCCGTGGCGGCTCATCCAGTCGATGAACGGGGGTATGCCGTGGGGTGCTGAGGACTCGGTCACGCCGGGAACGTAGTGCTGCCGTAGGCCGCCTGCCAGCGCCGCCATGCCATTGCCATGAGGAACCCTTGAGCCTGCTCCGTCCGTCGCCGCTGCGCCACGTGCTGCTCCCCGCTCTGGTCTCCCTGCTCGCCGCCTGCACCGGTGCGTCGCAGGAGGCCGGCGGCGACGCGACCGCCTTCACCCGCGACGCCAACGCGGGCCTCGCCGCCACGCTCCCGCTCGCGGATTCACTCGACTTCGTCGACGCGGCCCGCGGCTTCATCGCGCGCCCCACGGGGCGCATCCTCGGTCCGCAAGGCAACGTGCTCGTCGACTTCGACGCGCTCGCCTACCTCGACTCGGCCGCGCCCGCCACGGTGAACCCGAGCCTGTGGCGCCATGCACGGCTCAACGCGCGCATCGGGCTCTTCAAGGTCGCCGACGGGATCCACCAGCTCCGCGGGTTCGACATCGCGAACATGACGCTCATCGACGGCCGCAGCGGCTGGATCGTCGTCGACCCGCTCACGTCCACCGAGTCCGCCGCGGCGGCCCTCGCGTTCGCGCGGCAGCACCTCGGCGCGAAGCCCGTCTCGGCGATCGTCTTCACGCACAGCCACATCGACCACTTCGGCGGCGTGCTCGGCGTCGTCTCGGCGCGCGAGGCGGCCGACCGCCGCGTGCCGATCATCGCGCCCGCGGGATTCATGGACGAGGCGACGCGCGAGAACGTGCTCGTCGGCGCCGCGATGGGCCGACGCTCGAGCTATCAGTTCGGGAAGGACCTCGCGCCGGGCGTGACGGGTTTCGTCGACGCGGGGCTCGGCAGGAACGTCGCGTACGGGACGTTCGGGATCCTCGCGCCGACGATCACGATCGCCGCGGGGACGCAGGAGGAGACCATCGACGGCGTGCGCTTCGTCTTCCACGACACGCCCGGCGCCGAGGCACCGGCCGAGCTCACCTTCTTGGTGCCGGAGTACCGGGCCTACTGCGGCGCCGAGCTCGTGACGCAGACGATGCACAATCTCCTCCCGATCCGCGGCGCGAAGGTCCGCGATGCGCTGCGCTGGAGCGGCTACCTCGACGGCGCGCTCGCGCACGTTGCCGACGCCGACGTGCTGTTCATGACCCACACCTGGCCGGCCTGGGGCGCTCGCGCTCCCGCGTTGCTCACCGCGCACCGTGACACCTACCGGTACATCCACGATCAGACCGTGCGCCTGCTGAACGCCGGCTACACCATCGGCGAGGTCGCTGACCGTGTCGCGCTCCCCGCCTCGCTTCAGACCCAGCTCGGCGCGCGCGGCTACTACGGCGACGTGCGGCACAACGTCCGCGCGGTCTACCAGTTCTACCTCGGCGCGTTCGACGGGAACCCCGCGCACCTCGACGCGCTGCCGCCGGAGGCGTCCGCACCGCGCTACGTCGCGCTCATGGGCGGCGCAGCGAACGTCGTCGCGGCGGCGCAGAATGCGTACGACGAGGGCGACTACCGCTGGGCCGCGGAGCTGCTCGACCGGGTCGTCTTCGCCGAGCCGGGCAACGACGCGGCGAAGCAGCTCCTCGCGCGCACCTACGAGCAGCTCGGCTACGGCGCCGAGTCGGCGACCTGGCGCAACGCCTATCTGACCGGGGCGCACGAGCTGCGCAACGGCCCGCCGGCGCGCGGGGTCGACCGTCGCGCCTTCCTCGCCCTGCTCGCCGAGACGCCGGTCGAACGCTTCCTCGAGGCGATGGCCGCAGGACTCGACGGACCGGCCGCGGAAGGAAAGGACTTCACGGTGAACCTGGTCCTGTCCGACACGCGCGAATCATTCGTGCTCTGGATCGAGAACGCGGTCCTGCATCACCGCGCCGGACCGCCGACGCCGGATGCCGACGCGACGCTCACCCTCACCAAGCAGGTCTTCATCCGCATGATGGCCGGCGATGCCGGCGTGAAGGACCTGCTCTTCGGCAAGGAGGTGCGGATCACCGGGAGTCGCATCGACCTGCTGCGCTTCTTCTCGCTGATCGACAAGGCACCGGGGACGTTCGCGATCGTCACGCCGTAGGACGCGCGCTCACCTGTTGGCCTCGTCCACCGCCGTCCTCATGCGCGAGACGAAGCCCGGGACGAACCGCAGGAATCGCGCGTTCGGCACGAGCGGCTTCTGCGCGTAGATGATCCCGCCGTCGTGGGAGAGGCGGTTGGACCACCCCGGCGTATCCGCGAAGAGCACGTCCTCGGCCCACTTCGTCGGTGCGCCGGCGAGCTCGCCGCTCCGCGCGTCGAAGCGCGCGAGGTACCAGGTGACGCTCGAGCGGAACAGCAGCTCGTTCGACGACATCCAGAGCGGCTCGATGCCGATCGGTGATACCTGACGCCGCTCCGCGCCGAGAGGGTACGCTCCGACCTGGAGACCGCCGACCGTCGCGGCATGATACGCGAGGCGCTTGCCGTCGGGCGTCACCGTCGCGAAGAGCGCGTCGGCGAGGATCGTGTCGACCTTCACCGGCCGGGTCGAGATGTCGATGCGGTAGGTCGCCGACGTCTCGCCGTCACGCGTGAGGAGCGTCCGTTCGTCGGCGAACTCGAAGACGTCATGCACGGCATTGGCGCGCGGCCCGCTCATCAGGGTGTCCGGCGCCGCGGCGGAGGTCGGTGAGCCGTAGAGCAGCGCGGCGCCCGCGCCGTCCTCGACGCGGACGGCGATCCGGTCGCCCGCGGCGTTCCAGAGGGGGAACTTGATGTTGGCCGCACGCAGCCAGGTCTGGCGCTGTCCGGTCTGCAGGTCGTAGATCCGCAGTTCCTGACCCTCCTGCGTCGCGACGACCGCCGCGAGCCGGCGGCGATCGCGGTTGAGGTCGAACCGCAGGAAGTTGGCGCGCTCGATCGGCATCGGCACCGGCGCTCCGCCGCGGTGCAACGTGACCATGCGCGCGAGCACCTCGCCGCTCGACGGCGCGTAGCCGAGCAGTCCGCTCTCGGTGAGATCGTACTGCGCCGACCCGATCGCGTCGCGATTGATCCCGGAGACGAGCGAGACCGAGCGTCCGATCAGCTGCTGCTTGCGATCGTAGGGCGCCGCGCGCATGTCGCCGTCGAGCGACACGTAGAGCATGTACTTGCCGTCGACGAGCCGGAACGAGACCCCCGACACGAGAGCGCCCGGCGAGCCGTCCACCGCGCGCGTCCGGATGCTCTTCGTCTCTCCGGTCCGCGGATCGACGAGCACCGCGGTCTCGTTGAAGCTGCAGAGCAGTGTCTCGTCGTCGGGGATCCACTGCCCGAATACGCAGCGCGCCGATCGCGGCAGCACGCGGTCCTCGACCACGCCGACCTCCGGATCGATCCACAGGAACCGGAATCCGCCGCCGTTTACCGCGAAGAGGCGGGTCGGCGAGACCCATTGCAGCGTGACCGGCGCGTCGTCGTCGAGCAGGCGTCGCGGCTCCCCGCCCGCGAGCGGCACGATCATCGTGCGGTCGCCCATGATGAACGTGACCCGCTTGCCGTCGGGCGAGACACGGGGGGCGGTGCCGCCGTTGGTGCCGTCGATCACGCGCGTGGAGGCGTCGACGAGACTGCGGTACCAGAGCTGGGACGAGTCCCCGCGTTGCATCGCGTACACGAAGAACGAGCCGTCGGGCGCGAGCGAGAGGTTGCTCTTCGTGGCGCCGAAGCCGGTCGCGCCGACCGAGCCCTCGCGCGACATCGGTGCGCTGTCGGGCAGTGCCGCGTCGAAGACGGCGTTCGCCTGCGTGGCTGCGTCGCGCCGCTTGCCGGCCAAGATCGCCACGCCCTCGAGCAGCGCGACGGCGAGCAGCGCGGTGAACATGACCTTGCCGCCATTCCCCGACATCCACGCGATCGGCTTCGGCACGGGCGCCGCCCCGGCGTGGGCCACGGTGTAGCCCGCGGTCCCCGGCGACTGCAACGCGTCGGCGAACGCCTGCGCCGTGGGGTGCCGGTCGGCCGGCAGCTTCGCGAGCGCCTTGAGCACCGCCGCATCGACCTGCGGCGGCACCGTGTCGCGGAGCACCTGCAGCGACGTCGGCTTCTCGCTGATCAGCCGCGCGACGACCACCTGCACGCTCGAGCCCGTGAAGGGCGCGTCCCCGGCGAGCATCTCGTACGTGACGGCGCCGAGCGCATAGATGTCGGCGCGCGCGTCGAGCGACTTCTCGCCCATCGCCTGCTCGGGGCTCATGTACTGCGGCGTGCCGAGGCTGAGGCCCGTCTGCGTCATGCGCGCACCGCCGGCCGACTGCACCGCGAGCGCGATCCCGAAGTCCGCCACCAGCGCATGGCCGCCCTGCAGCAGGATGTTCTCGGGCTTGATGTCGCGGTGCACGATCCCGAGCTGATGCGCGGCGCCGAGGGCATCGGCGACCTCGCGCGCGATCCGCACGGCGTCGTCGATGGGGAGCTGACGCTCCCGCTCGAGCCGCGACCGCAGCGTCTCGCCGGTGACATACGGCATCACGTAGAACAGGAAGCCGCCCGCCGCGCCGGAATCGAGCAGCGGAAGGATGTGCGGATGATTGAGCTTGGCGGTGGTCTTGATCTCGCTCAGGAAGCGCTCGCCGCCGAGCGCGGCGGCGAGGTCCGGATGCAGCACCTTGATCGCGACCTCGCGCTCGTGCCTGAGGTCGTGGGCGAGGTACACCGTCGCCATGCCGCCGGCGCCGAGCTCGCGTTCCACGCGGTACCGGTCGACGAGGGCGGCCGCGAGGCGAGGAAGGTCGGTGCTCATCGTCCGGTCCTGTTCATCGTGTGTTCGCCCGCCAGCGAGGGATCCAGTTGATCATCAGGTCGATCGTCGCCGTCGCATCCTCGTCGACCGCGACGAGGACGAAATGCTTGCCGTCCGGCGCGACATCCCATACCGGCTCGAACCCGACGTAGAAGTAGTCGTCGGCGAAGAGCGCGCGCGGCGTCTCCACTCGCGGCTCCGGTCCGAGGGACGCGCGCGTCACGTACACCGAATCGATCGTGCGGTAGAAGATCTCGCCGTTGCGTGCCCAGCGCGGCTCCGCTCCCCCGGCGGGGGACACGCGCCACCGGGCGCCGTCGCCTCCGAGACGCGAGAGATACACCTCCGACCGGCCGGTCTCGGTGGACGTGTAGAGATACCACTGCCCGTCCGGTGAGAGCGCGATCCCGCGTTCGTCGAACCGCGAGGCGCGCTCCGGCCGCGCCTCGTCGCTCCGCGGGGCTCCGGAGAGGATGTCACGCGCGTTCACGCCGACGTCTTCGCGCCACAGGATCCGCTTGCCGTCCGCCGTGAGCGCGTGCTCGTACACCCGGTTCGTCCGCGCAAGCAGCGTGTCGTGCGTCCCGCCACCCGCCGCGTCGACCGCGATCAGATACGACTGCGTCGCGCCGCCCGTTCGGTTCGACGCGAACATGATGCGACGGCCATCGACACTCCATTCCGGCGCGAGGTACATGGAGTCGCTCGTGACGCGCACCGTCGAGCCGTCACTCACCGTGGTGACGAAGATGTCCCCGCCGAGCGTGGCGCGGAGCGCGTTGCTGTGCGCGATACGCTTGCCGTCGGGCGAGAATCGTACCGATCGGTACAGGCTGCGCTCGGGCTTCACGTCGCGCGCTCGGCCCGCGCGATCGACGATCACGAGGCGCCGGCCCGATCCTGTCGCGCTTCGCCGGACCGCGAGGACGCCGTTCCGCGACGCACTGAAGGAGATCACCGGACGTCCCGCCCTCCCGTCCACCACGGCCCGCGGCGCGCCACGCGGCGTGAACCGGCCAGGGTCGACCTCGAGTCCCCACACGGTCCCCTCATTCAGGTAGAGCACGATCCCCGGATCGACGTACTCCGCTTGTTGTCCGCGAACGCCGAAGGAACGGAAGGAGCCATCCGACAGCGAGTACACGCCGACCTCGGTGAGATCCTGGTTGTCGCCCACCGAGAGCAGGAGGGACTCGGCGGAGAGTCGGTGAGGCCAGAGAGCGATCCGAGCTCCCAAGGGTCGCGTGAGCGAGTCGATGCCGGCCCGCCCGAGGATGATCCGGCGCAGTCCGCCCGTGATCAGCGTCGTATCGTCGACCCAGGCGATACCGCGGACCGCGACGGCCGTCAGTGCGGCCGTGGTGGGCAGCCCGCCCGCGACGCTCACGATGCGGATCGCGCCGGCCGCGGCCGACGCGTAAGCGAACGATCGCCCGTCCGGCGAGAACGCGTAACCGATCGACTCTCGCTCGACCTCGGTCTCCCGGCCGCTGGTGAGGTCCCGGATCACCAGACGCGAGGTCGCGACCGAGTCCGGAGCGCTCAGCGCCAGCAACGACGCGTCCGCACTCAAGGTGAGCGAGGTCCCCGCGACAGAGGACTCATTCGCGAGTGCCCCGGCGAGCGGGACCACCAAGGACGGCTGGTCGGGAAGCGAAGGCGCGGTGCCCCGGCCGAGGAACCACCCCGTTGCGACCGCGACGAGACCGACGCCTCCGGCGAGCAGCCACCCATGTCGTCGTCCCTGTCGTCCGGCTGGCAGGTGCGACGTGAGCAACGCACTCGACGCCCGTGCTCCCGTCTCGCTCCGCAGTGCCTCACTGAACTCGGCCACGGTCGCGAAGCGGTCCGCGGCCAGCTTCTGGAGCGCCACCTGGATCGCGGCATCCACATGCGCCGGAACCGCCGGCCGCAGCACCGTCACCGGGCGAACCGTCTCGCTGAGCAACTTCGCCACGATCGCCTGCGGGTTCGCCCCCGAATGCGGCGGCTCACCCGTGAGCATCTCGTACAGCACGGCGCCGAGCGCGTAGATGTCCGCGCGATGATCGACGTTCTTGTCCCCCATCGCCTGCTCGGGGCTCATGTACTGCGGCGTGCCGAGCGAGAGCCCGGTCTGCGTCATCCGCGGGCCGCTCGCCTGCTGCACGGCCAGCGCGATGCCGAAGTCGGCGACCATCGCGTGGGCACCCTGCAGCAGGATGTTCTCCGGCTTGATGTCGCGGTGCACGATCCCGCGCGCGTGCGCCTCGGCAAGCGCATCCGCCACCTCGCGCGCGATCCGCAACGCGTCGGCCATCGGGAGCTGCGTCTCGCGCGTGAGCCGGTCGCGCAACGTCTCGCCGGTCACGTACGGCATCACGTAGAACAGGAACCCGCCCGCCGCGCCGGAGTCGAGCAGGGGCAGGATGTGCGGATGGCTCAACTTGGCAGTGGTCTTGATCTCGCTGAGGAACCGGTCGGCTCCGAGCGCGGCGCCAAGGTCGGGATGCAGCACCTTGATCGCGACCTCCCGCTCGTGCCTGAGGTCGTGCGCGAGATAGACCGTCGCCATGCCGCCGGCGCCCACCTCGCGCTCGAGGCGGTACTTGTCCGCCAAGGCGGCGACGAGTCGCGGATCGGGTTCAGCCATCGCTCATCTCCATTGCCGCAGGCATCGCGTACGGCCGGGCGTGTCCGCCGTACACCGTGCGGGCGCCAAGGGCGCGCAACCGCGCCCAGCTCGCCGCCACCACCGCGGCATCCTCCTCGCCGACCATCGACTCGAGCGTGAGGTCGCCGGTGAAGCACTCGCCGGAGTCGAGCACGAGCGAGACGCTGTCGTCCGAATGCCCAGGCGTTGGCACCACCTCGCCGGCGATGCCCAGTGTCGCCAGCCAGCCGCGCGACTCGTCGCAGCGCTTCACCACGTTCCCCGCGGGCACGATCTCGGTGTAGCGGTCCGTGGGCTTGATGTGCCGCTTCATCGCCGCGATCGCCGCCACCTGCGGCTCCCACACGATCAGCGTCATGCCGCGGCCCTTGAGATCCTGCGCGGCACCGGCGTGATCCATGTGATAGTGCGTGGCGAATCCATGGCGGATCTCCTCGAGCGGGATGTCCGCGCGCTGCAACGCGTGCAGCAGGTCATCGACCATGCCCGGCCAGCCCAGGTCGACGAGCAGGCGCGACCGGCCGGCGCTCACCACCCAATGGTTGGTGGAGCGGTAGCCGACGTTGACGATCGTGTGCGACGGCGTACGGATCGCTTGCGGACCGGAGTAGTGGGGGGCGACGCGACTCTATGGTAGCGTCCGATGCGTGAAGCGGCTAGGCGGTACGCATGCTGGCGCCGCGCGACTCGATCGCCGCCTCATCGGCGCGCCGCGTCCGCGGCAGAGGATCGCCGACCGCTCGATCCAGCCCCGGTCGACGAGAACGAAAGGGATCCGCTCGAGTCGGGACCCGGACATCGACCACCCCAAGGTCGAGCCCGCGTTCTATCCGTGCTTCGAGTCGATGCCTGCCGTCCTCGCTGCGCTTTCGTGGATCAGGAACAGCGCGGCAGCGGCGCCCCGGAGAATCCGGTGCCGCTGCGCGCCGCGGCGATACCGATGGTTCGCCGGTACACGCCCACCTGCCGCACCGGCTTCCCGTCCTTCATCGCCGGCTCGTAGCGGAGCTGGTTCATGCTCTCGCGCGTCGCCTCGAGCAGCTCGCGCATCTCGCTGCGCGTCACCCTCACGCTCGACGTCTCGATCGCCCCGGTGGTGTCGATGACGAACTCGAGCTCCGCGTAGTAGCACCCCTCGCGCAATCCGGTGGTTCCGACGGTGCTCATCGCCAGTCTCGGCTCGCCACCCTTTCGTCGCGCGGCGCGGTCGACCTCGCAGTCGCGGTACACCGGACCAGCGAACGAGGTGGCCGAGTCGGGCACGCTCCCGGAGCAGCGGCGCGGACGTTGCGCCCCGGCGCCGGACGGCACGAGGAGAGCGACGCAGAGTAGGAGACCGAAGCGCATGAGATCCTCTCCTTAGGTCGGCGGAATCGGTGTGAGGGTGGAGTGAAGATTATCGTATGCCGTTCGCAGCACGCCAGCGGCTCAGCATCCGCGCCCATGCCTGCAGCCGCTCGTTCGCCGTCTGTACCATCACATCCGTCGCCGGCGAGTCACTCCCCTGCAGCACGCCGATCACCGACTGGTGCGCCCCGGCGATGCCCCCGAATCCCTGCGCGCCCACGAACTCGTTCAACCCCTTCGACCGCGCCTCCCCCTCGAGCCGCTGCGCCTCGAGCATGGCGTCGTAGAGCGCCACCGAGAGATCGTGCTGCTGCCTGAGGGCGGGCAGCGGCGTCCGCACCCGCGGGTCCATCCGCACCGTGAAGCTCTGCGTGCTCACCACACCGTCCACCGTGAGCCGCGCCGTGTACGTCCCCGGCATCACCCACGGCCCCTCGGGCTCGCACTTGGTGTTGAAGGGCGTGCCCGAGATCGGCAGCGAGCAGAG
>Ga0154020_10008168_pt1 | contig 12151 bp, 11 predicted proteins | sample Klosneuvirus_201_FD_109709 | JGI IMG/M metagenome (GOLD analysis project Ga0154020, IMG submission 109709) | Active sludge microbial communities from wastewater, Klosterneuburg, Austria - Klosneuvirus_20160825_MG | ecosystem: Engineered > WWTP > Aerobic digester > Activated sludge | place... | reverse complement strand
CCTTCATCGACCTGACGTTTGAAGCGAGGAATTACTGAACCACTTGAATCTAGCACATTCCCAAATCGTGTTGTAATGAATTTTGTTTGACCGACTTTATTCAATGACTGACAATAGATCTCAGCTATACGCTTTGTTGCTCCCATGATGGAAGTCGGGTTGACAGCTTTGTCTGTACTAACCATCACAAATTTTTCGACCTTGTATTTACCGGAAAGATCAGCAAGGATTTTAGTTCCTTGAACATTTGTCAAAATTGCTTCTGACGGATTGGATTCCATTACAGGAACATGTTTATAAGCAGCTGCATGAAATACTACATCAGGACGAAAGAAATTGAACACGCGTTCCATTCTGTCGTACTGTCGGATGTCTGCAATAACAGTTTCGAAATTTTTCCAACGATAATTTTCATTTAACTCCAGTTCCAGATCGTACAAAGGCGATTCAGCCTGATCAAGAATAATAAGCTTCTTAGGTTTAAAAGGAATGATTTGTCTTGCGATCTCACTTCCAATTGAACCGGCGCCACCGGTAATTAAAATTGTTTTATCAGTCAATTGATTTCTGATGATATCAAGATCAAGCTGGATAGGCTCACGTTCGAGCAAATCTTCGATCTTTATTTTCTTGATCTGTTTAAAACTCAATTCGCCGTTTATCCATGAAGTCACAGGAGGAACATTCATAATATGTACATCATGTGCCAAACATTTTTCAATAACAGCTTGTTTCTTTTCTGCAGAAACATTTTGAATGCTGATGATCAAATGAGCAACATCATTGGCTATTAATAATTGATCCAGTTCAGAAGTGTTGAAGATCCTTATTCCTTCGACAGTTTTTCCTTCCTTCGCTGCGTCATCATCAATGAATGCCGTTACTTTAAATCGTGTATTGGCATCTCTGTCCAATGCACGTTTTGTGATCAGTCCTGATTCACCGGCACCATAAATAATAACCTGTCTTTTATCGCGTGAAGGATTTTTTAATTCCTGATAGATCGTTTTGACCAGAATCCGGAATGCGGTGATGGAAAAAACAGAAGCGAAGTAATCGATGATAAGTACAGAGAAGGGGACAAGATAAATTCCGATAGTATGAAATGAGATGACATTCATAATAGCCATTGCTACACTTCCTATGGTGATCGTATAGAAAACTCGGAGTGCATCTCTTGTACTTGTATATCTGATGATTCCCTGGTAGATCCTCGAAATAAGGAAGCTCACGATCCGGGTAACAATTACTGTTGTAAATGCATACTTCCAGAGTACGATCTCACTTTCCGGAACCCGGAAATTAAAACGAAGCTGATAAGCTAACATTAACGAACCCAAACATATACAGAGATCAATTGCAAAAATGATCCATCTGGGTGTATTTCTGTCTGAGAATTGAAAAGCCATCCTATATTTGTTTCCGAGAACTCAAATATATGTTTAATAACATTACAAAGTATATAGTATTTAGTACTCAAACTTTTTGCTATTTTGCACTCATAAACAAGAAAAATGAATCCAAAATCTTTGGTAACCGGTGGGGCCGGTTTTATAGGAGCACATGTTGTGAATGAATTGGTTGCTCTTGGGCATGATGTATGGGTTATCGATGATTTAAGTGGCGGATTTATAGAAAATATTAACCCTAAAGCGAAATTTTTGAAGGGAAGCATTACCGATTCAAAGTTCATAGAAAGGGTATTTTCTGAAAATAAGTTTGATTACGTTTATCATTTAGCAGCCTATGCTGCTGAAGGCTTAAGTCATTTTATAAAGCGTTTTAACTACGAAAATAATCTGATTGGAAGTATAAATTTGATAAATGAATCAGTGAAAAATGAAGTAAAGTGTTTTGTTTTTACTTCCTCTATTGCAGTTTATGGTGCTGCTAAACCTCCAATGAAAGAGACGACCATACCGTTACCAGAAGATCCTTACGGAATTGCAAAACTTGCTGTGGAGCAGGACCTAAAAACGACTCATGAAATGTTTGGTTTGGATTATATCATTTTCAGACCACACAATGTTTATGGAGAATATCAAAACATGGGCGATAAGTATAGAAATGTTGTAGGTATTTTCATGAATCAATTATTGCAAAATAAGCCTTTAACGGTATTTGGTGATGGGGAGCAAACACGAGCATTTTCGTATATAGGAGATGTTGCTCCGCATATTGCTAAATCTGTTCACGTTCCTCAAGCGATCAATCAAATTTTTAATATTGGTGCTGACACTGAATTTACTGTTCGTGAACTTGCAGAAACTGTTATGGAAGCGATGGGTTTACGAAATGATTTAAATCATCTTCCTCCAAGAAATGAGGTCGTGCATGCCTACGCAAATCATGATAAAGCAAAAGAAATTTTTAATATTAAATCAACAATATCTTTAAGAGATGGATTGTTTAAAATGGCAGATTGGGCAAAGAATGCCGGTAGCAGAAAGAGCAAAAAATTTGAGAACATTGAAATTTTAAAAAACCTTCCTTCTGTTTGGCTTGAAGATTAATGATGAAACGAATATTGTTTATTGCAGCACATCGCCCGGATCGATCGCCAAGTCAGCGATTTCGCTTTGAGCAATACATTGACTTTCTGGAAAAAAATGGATATCACTGTCACGAGTCATGTATTATAAGTGAGAGGGACGAAAAACATTTTTATAACCCCGGGAGTTTTCCGTTCAAAGCCTATATATTTCTAAGAAGTTTCGCAAAACGACTCTTGGAATTTATTAGATTTTATAATTACGATATTATTTTTGTGCATCGTGAGGCCTTTATGACAGGGACAACGATCTTCGAACATCTATACAAAAGAACAAAAGCGAAATTGATATTTGATTTTGATGATTCTATCTGGATCCATAATGTATCGGATGCCAACAAGAAATTAAGTTGGTTGAAGTCACCTGAGAAGACCGGAAAGATTATCGCAATTGCTGATTTGGTCTTTGCAGGAAACCAATATCTCGCAGACTATGCCGGAAAATTCAATAAAAATGTAGTGATTATTCCTACGACAATCGATACAAATGAATATAAGAATTTACATCTTAATAGTCATTCCGCTGTATGTATTGGTTGGAGTGGGAGCATGACGACAATTAAGCATTTTGAGTACGCTATTCCTTTTTTAGTTGAGATAAAAAAGAAATATGGAAGCAGAGTTTTTTTTAAAGTGATCGGTGATGCAGGATATAAAAATGAAGAACTCGATATCATTGGAATTGGCTGGAAAAAAGAAGATGAAATTAAAGAACTATCAACAATAGATATTGGTATCATGCCACTTCCACATGACGAATGGGCGAAAGGAAAATGTGGATTAAAAGGCCTGCAGTATATGGCTTTAGAGATTCCTACAATCATGTCGCCCGTTGGCGTGAATGTAGAAATTATCAAAGATGGTATAAATGGTTTTCTGGCAGAAACTACTGAAGAGTGGATTGCCAAGTTATCATCACTGATTGAATCAGCAGAATTGCGAAATCAAATTGGAAGATCCGGAAGAAAAACTGTAGAAGAAAATTATTCCGTTTCTTCACAAGAGAAAAAATATTTAAAGTACTTTGATGACATAATTAAATCATCAAAATAACTTTTACTACCTTGACCTCAATAAAATTACAATCCTATGGAAATGACTGAAAATCAAGTAAAAAGCATTGCATTGACCGATATACACGTGGCTTTGGGTGCTAAAATGGTCCCATTTGCAGGTTATTTAATGCCTGTTTCCTATGCCGGAATTAACGTTGAACATGAAACGGTTCGCAACGGCGTTGGTGTTTTTGATGTCTCTCACATGGGAGAATTTATCTTGAAAGGGGAGAATGCGCTTGACTTGATTCAGCGTGTGACCAGTAATGATGCATCTAAACTTACGGATGGAAAAGTTCAGTACAGTTGTTTTCCGAATGGCAAAGGTGGAATAGTAGATGATCTTTTAGTTTATCGCATTGACGATAAAACATACATGCTGGTTGTGAATGCTTCGAACATTGATAAAGACTGGGAGTGGCTTCAGAAGAATAATACGAAGAATGTTGAAATGCATAACATTTCCGACAAGACTTCATTACTTGCAGTTCAAGGACCATTAGCAGCGCAAGCTTTGCAATCGTTGACAGACATGGATCTTGGTGCGATGGAATATTACACTTTCAGTAAAGGAACTTTTGCCGGTGAAAAAAACATATTAGTTTCAGCTACGGGCTACACAGGAGCCGGCGGATTTGAAATTTATTTTGAGAACGCTCAGGCCGATAAGATCTGGAAAGCAATTTTTGAAGCTGGAAAACCTTATAATATTCAACCGATTGGTTTAGGAGCACGCGACACCTTGCGACTTGAAATGGGATTCTGTTTATACGGGAATGACATTGATGATACAACATCGCCAATCGAAGCAGGATTAGGCTGGATCACTAAATTTACAAAAGAATTTACTGATAGCGCTCTTTTGAAACAACAAAAAGAGCAAGGTGTAAGTCGTAAGTTAGTAGGATTTGAAATGATCGACAGAGGTATTCCGCGTCACGATTATATCGTTCAGGATGCTGCCGGCAATGCAATTGGAAAAGTAACCAGCGGTACACAATCACCTTCTTTGCAGAAAGCAATTGGCATGGCCTATGTAAAGCCTGAATTTTCGAAGGAGGGTAGTGAGATCTTCATCAGTATCCGTGACAAGGCTATTAAAGCAAAAGTTGTAAAGGCACCATTTTATAAGAAATAATTTCTATTTTCACTTCTGAAATCGATTTATGAAGAAATTATCAATTGACGCATGCTTTTCGCCGCATCTTTATCCGGTATACGAAACCGCTGATAGTATTGTGGTAATCATAGATATTTTCCGCGCAACTTCTGCCATCTGTACTGCATTTGAATATGGAGTAGAGAAAATGATTCCGGTTGCAACCGTTGACGAAGCGCGACTTTGGAAAGCCAAAGGGTATTTAGTTGGAGCAGAGCGGGATGCAATTCCTGTCGAAGGATTTGATTTTGGAAATTCACCATACAGTTATATGGGCGAAGAGGTGAGAGGAAAAACAATTGTTATTACGACTACTAACGGTACCCAGGCAATTGAAGCAGCAAAGAATGCACATAAAGTGGTTGTCGGTTCTTTTCTCAACATCAATGCTCTTTGTGAATGGTTGATCAGTGAGAAGAAAAATATTTTATTGTTGTGTTCAGGGTGGAAAAACAAATTCAATCTGGAAGATGCACTTTTCGCCGGTGCTGCAACAGAATTATTGACTCAATTAAGTGATGAATTCAAATTGGGTGATGCATGTCTTGCATTAAAGTTTCTATACCAACAAGCCGAACAAGATCCAATTAAATTTCTTGCTCATGCTTCGCATAAAGAACGCCTTGCACGGTTGAATTTAAAAAAAGACATTAAGTATTGCCTGACTCCGAACCAGACGAATGTGATTCCTATTCTTCATGAAGGCGCATTGGTGAGATTGGTAGTACCGGTAAATGCCGTCTGAAATTAATTCTAATACCGATAACAGGCTCAGCACTTGAAACTCCATCATAAATCTTTGATCAAGCTGCTGCAACAAGCTTATTCAGCAGAAAAGGCGGCCGCTTTTGCATATCAAGGTCATGCTGCATCGGTGAAAGACCCTTTACAAAAACTTGCGATCCGTCAAATTGAAATTGATGAGTGGAATCACAGAACAGAAGTTCTGAAGATCATGCAGAAGTATGACATTCCTGTTTCTAAGTTTAATGAATTAAAATTTCATGTTATTGGCAAAGTCATTTCATTCAGTTGTCACGTAATTGGATGGTTCATGCCATTTTACTTTGCAGGAAGTCTTGAAAGTGGAAACGTCTGTGAGTATTTTCGCATGATGCATTATTTTCATGAGATTGGAATTTCGGAGCACGATGAAGTTCTTTATGAAATGGGAATAAAAGAGAAGGAACACGAAGTCTATTTCCTGAGCATGATTGAAAATCATAAATTGCTTCCATTCTTTGAAAAATTGTTTTCATGGGGAAGGAATAGTAAGAATGATGTGGATCTGGAAAAAAAATATTCGGTGAGTGAATCGGAGATCTATTGCAGGAAGTAATTATTAAAGAAACAGACCAATTAATAAATTCTATAGCGCGCCTTTATGAAACAATATCTGATCGATACATTTCGCTTCAATGAACAAGCGAACTTACGGTTGTTAAATAAGATAAAAGCTTTGCCTGATGGTGAGCAATGCATAAAACTATTCAGCCATTTGATAAATTCGCAGGACAAATGGATGTCAAGAGTGTTGAATAATCCGGAGCAAACAAAAATGGATTGGTGGACTCCCATTTATGCTATTGATAAACTAGATGGCAGATTGGTTAAATCAGTCGACTCATGGGTTTCTTTTCTGGAAGGTTTATCAGACGAAGAGATCAACCAAACAGTACAATTCATCGGCTACGACGGAGCAAAATGGGAAGCGAAAATTGTGGACATCGCCTTGCAATTGAATTATCATTCCATCCATCATCGCGCACAAATCCAAACCATCATCCGCGCCCAAGGCTTCGAACCCGATTTCCTTGATTACATCGGCACAAAATACAAACGCCTAGGTTAACCGGATTTTTTTCTTTTTTCTTTTTTCTTTTTTCTTTTTTCTTTTAACTTTTTTCTTTCAGTTCAGTTCAGTTCACTTCATTTCACTTCACTTCACTTTATTTCACTTCATTCCCCTTCATTCCCCTTCATTTCAATGAAAATCCTCCCCACCAACCTCAACTTTTTCATCTTCAATGACAGTCCAAGGATTCAGCACTGGCATTCCCGCCTCAACCCAAGCCGTATACCAAATCGAAGCAACATCAATAATGGAAGCTTGTAACCGTCGTTCCACTTGTCCATTTAGAATCAGGTGAAATTGTTCAGAGAAGTCGTAACTGTACACTTGAATTGTAGTTGATCCTCTTTGTTCAAATGAATATTTTTCATCGCTCTCAGTAGACTCTGTCAACAATTTCTCAAAAGCTAAGACTGAGTCGAGTGCTGCGTAACTATCGTGCACAGCCGACCAGATAAAAGGCTGGATCTTGTCGATGTACTGACATCTTCCCATGAAGTAATCATAGTTAGTCGCAAACAGTTCAGGCAGTCTTGATTCCCACAAGCCGTGAATACCATGCTGATTGGTCATTTGTCCGTTGTAGTTTTCAGTACAATGCAACGGAACATGCGAATCAGCAATGTAATGTCCAATATTAGCAGAGTAGTAGAGGATAGCGTCCGGATCATTTTTCCTGAAAGCTTCGACCAGTCGATAAAACATTTTGTTTATATACCAAGGACCAATTCCATAAGCTTGCAGTGTATCTTCCGTAAATTTTTCTACGGCATCCTTCCAATAGATTGGAAGAGTATCAAACGGATTTTCTCCATAATGATCGGCATCAATAAAATGTCGGGGTGCTTCTGCAGGATCGGAATGTCTGCGTTTATCCGGATCGACTGAGTGATTGATCAAGTAATCTATATTCGATTTATAAAACCCGAACATTTCCGGAGGCAAAGCAAAGCAAGCAAACTTATTTACTGCCCGATGACCGTAAAAGCCCCAGGCCTGAATTTCATCTGGTCTGAAAATGATCACGAAAATAAGTAATAGCCATTTCATCATGCAAAGATGACCCGGCTGATGCTTTTTTACAACCAATAGAAGCGGGTTCTTTTTTTAAAGAAAAATGAATCCCGATAGCTATCGGGAAGAAAAAAGAAAAAAGAAAAAAAGCGAGCCGACTAATTAACTACGAAGCTTCATATTTCATTTCACTTCACTTCACTTCACTTCACTTCATTTCACTTCACTTCACTTCACTATTTATAAATGTCCGCCGCGATCTTCTCTGTCAATGCCTTTGGAACAAAGTAAGTCATTGCAACAGAAATTTTATTTAGCCAACCTGGAATGATCTCATTCTTTTTCGCAAACATTCCATCTATTGCAAACTTCGCTACAACATCTGCTTTCATAATTACCTTCGATGCTTTTTTAATTATTGAAGGCGAAGCAGTCATACCGGCTGCATTCATGAAATTAGTTTCAGTTGTACCCGGACTTAAACAAGTGACAGAAATGTTTTCATTTTTCAATTCAAGTCGTAGTCCACGAGTGAACAAGACCATGAATGCTTTTGATGCAGAATAAACTGCCAACGTTGGGACAGCCTGATAAGCTGCAGTGCTGGCCACATTCAGGATATACGACTGCTGACCGGAAGCTTTCATGATTGGAATCATACGATAACTCAATTCGACAGGCGTCATCATGTTGATCTGCATCATATCTTTTGTGGCCGACAATTCTGTCTTCTCAAGACTACCCCAAAGTCCGTAGCCGGCATTGTTGATTAGGATATTAATAGGCAATTTCTTTTCTTCAATAAGTTGAACCACCTTGTCGATTCCTTGCTGATCAGTCAGGTCAGCTAAAACGTAACTGCATTCAACACCATGCAATGTTTTAATCTCTGTAGAAAGTTTGTCGAGCGCATCTTCCGAGCGTGCTACAAGCACTAAATTGCATTTACGTGAGGCCAGTTCAAGAGCCATTTCTTTTCCGATGCCTTTACTGGCACCTGTGATCAAAGCATAATTCATTACGAATGGGATTAAACAAAAAATGGAACCAGAGACCTGATTCCATTAATTTATGAGTTAGTCAAAAGCTTATTTAACCAGCTTTTGGAAGTGGTGATAGAATGGAGTAGTGCTGTCTTCCGATTTCGGCATGTATTTACCGATGATCACCGGAATGTACATTACACGACGACGACTTGCTGCACCAGTATGCGGAGACATAGCTACACGATGCCAGATACGGCCATCATGAACGACAACATCACCTGCTTTAGCATCAACAAGCATTTCGTTTTTATCTTCATCATTGTTCATGAAATACGCTTTCTTGAACAACATTGAGAACATGTTTTGCTTATGAGTACCGGGAATGATACGAAGTCCGCCTTTATCTGAAGAAGAGTCATCAAGGTAAAGTCCAACATTCAACATGGGCATAACTTTCTTTCCGTAGAAAATGTCGCGCATACTGTCTGTGTGCCAGCCCATCTGGCGGAAATTACTGTTCGAGGTATTTACATAGTGATTTACGATCACGCCGTCTTTCTCGTTTTCAGCAATTCTTGAGCCTTTAGGCATCAAAACTTTAAGTGATTGAATTCTTTCGCTTGTTACAAAACCATGTACAGTCTCGCTGTATTGGCTTGTAAAAGGGAAACGGTGTACAATAGCTGTTCCATTTTCATCGTGTCCGAATTTAATTGGAACGCCATTGATTTTTTTAATTCCACTAGAGATCCACTTCTTTTGAAGGTCCTCAGTTGAAGCGATGATGCTTTTCACCTCTTCAGGTGTAGCAGCGCCGCTAAAATGGATAAATCCGTTTTTATCGAAAAACGAAATTTGCTCCTCGGTCAGTTTATTGCCGAGAGTAAATTTAGGATACTGGGTGTTACTCATTTTCAGTTTTTTATACAAGAATTACCTGCCTGATAGTCAATTCGTTAGGCATTCCCCTTATAAATTTTAGCTGTTTTTGTCAAAATTTTGCTTGGTGCACAAATATATAAGAATCTTTTTATTTACAAATACTAATTAGGGTATAAAATGCGATGTTTTTTGAACATTGAGAACTTAATTAGTCGTTTTGGGTTGACAGCTATACACATACGCTTTTAAAACCTATTAAAATTCATTGCTTACAATTAAAAACGTTCAAAAAATCAATTATTGCCGCTTTTTGGGAATTTCAATGTGAACGTACTTCCTTCATTAAGTGTTGATTGAGCGATGACTTTAATTCCGTGAAAATCAGCAATTGTTTTTACTATTGGCAAGCCTAATCCGTAGCTCATATCGTCTTCCGGTCTGAACCGCTTAAAGCGGTCAAAGATGAAAGGGAGTTGATTTGGTGAAATTCCATCACCGGTATCAGTCACACTAACAGTATAAAAGTCACCTTCCCACAATCCGGTTACCGTGATCTTGCCTGATTCACAGTTGTATTTTATTGCATTCGTGATCAGATTGAAAAGGAGTGTATGGATAAGGGATAAATTGCATGGAGTAAAAACGAACTCGTCTTTCCATTCATTGATTACAGTAATTCCCTTGCCTTGTGTTAGTTCTTCCAGTTCTTCAAAGATTTCCCGAACGATCATTTGGAGGTCAGCACTTTCATTTTTTAAATATTGTGCATTCTCGATTCTACTTATATAGAGTAAATTTCTCACCACCTTTGTAAGTCGGCTTAAGGTCTTTTGCGAATCTACCATTCTTTCAACGACAGAATCCGGTATGCCGGGATCAGAGATCATATTCTCAATTCGGTTTTTAAGAATGGAGATGGGAGTAAGAATTTCATGAGAAACATTCATGATGAATTGCCTTTCCGTTTCAAAAGTCTCACGGATCTTGACCATCATTTCATTGATGCTTTTATCTAGATGCGAAAACTCTGTCGTTGTTGTCTTGACCGGATGCGGATCAAAAGTTGAAGGATGCTGTACATCTCTCAATTTTTCATTTACTATTTTATTGAATGGCCTAAGTAGAAGTCTTGCGAATAATAGATCGAAGAAAATGGAGATCACAACCACTGCGACCATGATCCATATTGTAAATTTTCTGATCGTAATATTCAACTGATCGTAAGCACTTAATCCTTCCCCGATCGCAATTGAATAAAGCTGATTGTCATAAACGAAAGCCTGAGTTAACACTCGATGTTTAACGGTCTCTTCGTCGATCTTTCTTTCTGCATTTTCTATATGGTATTTTCCGAAATCGGGTGGGAGAATAGCCAGGGGTGTGATCGAAACAAATTCCTCTTTAAAAATATTGTAACTGTCAAAACTGCAATCCTGATCGAGTGTAATTTCATCCAATCCCCCGACAGCAACCATGCGCATTGTTTTTTCCAATCGTGCCACAAGCCTTTTGTCGAGATGGTTGTAAGCAACTTTCTGTATCAACACCGGAATAATAGCGCCAATCACCAAAATGATGACCACTTTGGAGATAGCGTTATATAGCGATAGTTTGACTTGGATTTTCACTTTTTTCGTTTTTCGTTTTTCGTTTTACGGCTTTCGTTCGTAGCAATTCGAAATACGAAAAACGACAAACGAAAGGCGACAAACGAAATTATGCCATATTCAACCGATACCCAATCCCCCTCACAGTTTCAATAAAGTCGGAATTTCCGTAGGCAGAAAGTTTTTTACGAAGATTTTTCATGTGAACATCAATGTAATTGGATTCATAATCTTCTTCCAGTACATCGCCCCAAATGTGTTCTGTCAGTTGTACCCTTGTGATTACACGATTCTTATGCAGAGCCATGTAGTGAAGAATATCAAATTCTTTTTTAGTCAGATTGATTGCATTTTTTTCGAAGTAAACCGTTCTGTTTTGAATGTCCATTGAATACTCATGGATCTGGATCATATTGTTTTTCAGTCCGTGTTTTCTTCTGAGAATGGCTTGCATTCTGGCTTGAAGTTCAAGTAGTGAAAACGGTTTGGCCAGATAATCATCAGCGCCCAGATCCAGTCCTGTGATTCTGTCATCGATGGAACCACGCGCAGTAAGAATGATAAATGCTGCATCTTTCCCACCTTCTTTTGCTTCCTTCAAAAGTTGAAAGCCATTATGTTCAGGTAAGCCAATATCTAGCAGTACAAAATCATATGAGTTAACGAAGATCTTTTCAGAAGCACTTTTTCCGTTGAAAGCAACATCGCAATGATAACCTTGTTTGGTCAGAAAGATTTCAATTTCGTGTGATAATTGTCTTTCATCTTCTACAATAAGTACATTCATATTTCAATGATATTTATTAAAAATCAAAACTCTTTTTTTACTTCATCGATCGCTTCAAGAATTATTCTGCAAGCATCTTCAATTTCCAGATCAGATATGATCAAAGGCGGAGCAATTCTCAAGCAATTTGCTGCGAAAAGAAACCAGTCGGAAATTAATCCTTTTTCATAACACCTTGCAATGACATCCTGATTGAATTTTTCGCTTTCAAATTCAATGCAAAGTAACAAACCTTTTCCTCTAATTATTCTGATGTTT
>Ga0154020_10008167_pt1 | contig 12151 bp, 6 predicted proteins | sample Klosneuvirus_201_FD_109709 | JGI IMG/M metagenome (GOLD analysis project Ga0154020, IMG submission 109709) | Active sludge microbial communities from wastewater, Klosterneuburg, Austria - Klosneuvirus_20160825_MG | ecosystem: Engineered > WWTP > Aerobic digester > Activated sludge | place... | reverse complement strand
GATGCGGCTTACAGACAAGTTGCCGCCAGGTTTGATAAAAATGATGCTGTCAGAATCGACAATTCTGGTAAGCATACCGCTTTAACGATTACCAATCTCGACAAGCTTGATGAGCCGCCTAGCTTAACTCTACTCAGTGAACAGGTCACCGGATTGTTGCCTAAGATTGATCTCACCGAGTTGATACTGGAGATTGATGCGCACACAGAATTTGCTGATGAGTTTACACATGTTAGTGAATCCAATGCTCGAGTTGATGATTTATCTGTCAGCGTTTGTGCAGTGCTGCTGGCCGAAGCCTGCAATATTGGCCTTGAGCCGTTAGTCAAGCACAATGTGCCGGCTCTTACCCGTCACCGTTTAAGCTGGGTGAAACAAAATTATATCCGCGCAGAAACGCTTGTCAGAGCAAACGCGCGGCTGGTAGACCATCATGCGACTCTCTCGCTGGCTAAAAAATGGGGCGGAGGAGACGTCGCCTCAGCGGATGGCATGCGTTTCGTGACGTCAGTGCGTACTATTAATGCTGGACCTAATCCAAAATACTTTAGATCTAGTCGAGGCATTACGTGGTACAACTTTGTCTCAGATCAGTATTCCGGGTTTCATGGCATTGTGATCCCTGGCACCTTGCGTGATTCCATCTTTGTGTTAGAAGGATTATTGGAGCAGCAAACCGGCTTAAATCCTACTGAAATTATGACGGACACCACTGGCGCCAGTGATATGGTTTTCGGCCTGTTTTGGTTGCTCGGATATCAATTCTCACCGCGGCTGGCGGATGCAGGTGAAGCTGTTTTTTGGCGAGTCGATAAAGGCGCCGATTATGGTGCCCTCAATGATTTAGCGCGTGGCTGCGTAAATACACATCGGGTAGAGCAGCACTGGGATGATATGTTGCGAATCGCCGGGTCGCTGAAACTGGGAACTGTACGAGCGTCGGAGCTCATTCGCTCACTGTTAAAAAGTGAGCGACCTTCCAGCCTGGCCCAGGCAATTATCGAGGTGGGTCGAATCAATAAAACATTACACCTGCTAAATTACATCGATGATGAGGACTACCGTCGTCGAATATTGAACCAGCTAAATCGCGGCGAAGGCCGACATAGTGTTGCACGAACAATCTGTTACGGCCAGCGAGGAGAAATTCGTAAACGATACCGTGAAGGTCAAGAAGATCAGCTTGGCGCATTAGGGCTCGTGACTAATGCGGTGGTTTTGTGGAATACCATATACATGCAGGCCGCACTAGATTACTTGCAAGTGCAGTCTGTGAACATCAGAGAAGAGGATGAAGCTAGGCTGTCGCCCCTAGTGCACGGTCATTTTAACGTGCTCGGCCACTATTCTTTCACTTTAACTGAGCAAATCATGAAAGGGCAGCTCAGGCCACTGAACCAAGCGCCGGGAGACATGTATGTTCCTTAGCGTACGTTTTCGTACCATTGGACTTCAAACCCCGTTATACGGTAAGAACGCCAGATATTTAGTTCAGGGTTGCAAGCTTCCAACAATATTGAATCGAGCATTGTGCTTCCTTAAAAGCAATATAGTGGTGTATTACATCACTATGTCATAAATTAAAATTTTTGACATAAAAAATACCTTTGATATAAAAGGTTTTTTTTGTGACAAAAATTAGTGTCAGAAGTTATTATGAAAATTGGCTATATTCGGGTGTCCACAGGTGAACAAAACGACGATTTACAAATTGCTGCTCTAAAAGCCATTGGCTGCGAATTATTATTTAAAGATACAGCCACTGGAGCTAACATTATAAAAAGTTACTAGCAGGGCAAGAACATATAAGTAACGTGGCTAAATCCCTCAATGTTTCTATTCGAACCCTTTATAGAGCGATTGAAAAGGCTCCTGTAATCTCAAATTAGGCATTAAACGCTGCAAGACGACTCTAGCTGTTGTCGCTGCATTAGTAATTCAGGAATATTTAAAACTTTCCATATAGCAGTTGTGGGGTAAATAGCCGTCATACCGCTTGGACTTGTAACAACGTTTCCTTCCACTTTCCATTTTTCTGGGTATTGCCACCAATGGATGCCTAGAAGCTTCATCAAATGACCACCTGTAATGATGGACTGATCTTTTGCAAAGATAGAACCGTGTGTACGGTAGACAAACACTGGACTTCCTGAATATCCAGAGCGACTACGCATATCCAGTACAATTGAATTACCAGTGTATCCTAATGGATGAGTTACCTTGGCGTTTAGAATGCTAATATTTCCAAATCTTAGCGAGGGCTGATTGGTTTCTGAGCCATCGTTATCTACAAATCTGCCAACCATAAAAACATCATCACCAGCATTAATTTCATGTTCTTTGATTTCATCAGGACTAAGATAAAAATTTTGGGGATAGTCAGGTGATAGCATTAATGGCTGAACTTTATGCACTCCTGGTTTTAAAAAGTTAATAGGCATTACAGCGATATCGTAAAGACCCGGAATGGTGTACCAATCATTTTCTGTAGTTTCGAAGAGTTCTGTGCCACCCTCTTTAGTGTTAAATCTGAGTATACCGCTTCGAGTTTCGCCCAAAGCCACATGCGCATTGGTAATGCCATAAATGTGATAAAGGGTGTCCGGATGGTTTTTAAATGGAATGCCCACGAGGAATCCAGTACCTCCAAATTTAGAACCCCTTCTTGCATCCTCTTTGTTTGGATAGAGGAAAAAGGGCAAATCTAACATCCATTGATATTGACCTAATTTAGGCATTTGTAATTTCCAATAAATAAACTCGCATTACATTATCAATTGATAATCTAGCTACTTATATGATTTATTCTGTGTCGCACGATGGTGGAAAATCAGGTGCATTAGTTCGAAATCGTTCCGCTACGCCCCGCCATTTGAAACGAAAGCGGCTTTGAACAGCTGAGTTCGAATTTCAGTCAAGGCTTCGTTAGGTTCGAAAATGAAAAATTAGCTACTGCGGCTACGTTCAATAAGTCTAACTGCTGCATGTATGGTTGCTAGATAGTAGTAAAATAGCCAACTATACCAAATTGGTTTGTCGTAATCAGTTTTTTGGCCTTGCCGATGATGCCGAATACCAAAATTATTGGCGATATTAAATAAATCGCTCTCATCCTCTTTGATTAGAACTTGTTTTAGTTGAGGCCGTAAGTACTCAAGAACATCTGCTAAATCGCGAATTGCATCACGACGTTCATCCATAGAAGAGCGATATCGGCGAAATTTTGTCCTCGCAGCCTCAACACGAGCAGATACATTTTGCGAATCTACGGTTGGTAAGGGAGCTTCAAAAAGCGCATCTAGACCAGTATCCGCTAAAGAAAGAATTTCTCCATCATTCGAAAGTTCATAGCCCTTATCGTATAGGGCAAGAATTTTATTTATTTTTTCTCGGAATTCCAATTTTCCTGGCTCGCGTTCAAATGTACTGCAATGCCAACCACACTCACTCCAACTATGCCAGTGCCGTTCAATTGGCTTGGAACAATGCTCGTAAAGAAACTCTATCATATCGAACATATCGTCTTCAGTGTAAGACTCGATTTTTGTTCGAATAGGCGCTAAGTTTCTCTTTCGCAATTCAATTAACAATACACCTTCTATATCCTGCCCAAGTGTGCCCGAAATGAAATCTGCATCAACGCATTCATAGCCAAGTGCTTCTTGAAAATAACCTTCATCCTCAAAATGAATAAAGACATTACGAAATAGAGTGCGAACAGTATCGAGATCGAAGCTGTCTGCTAAGGGATTTTTTCCCGTTCTTACAGAATAATATGGCTTGTTACGCATGAATTAAGTTTATAACAATTTACCAACTTGTATAGTTAATCTTATGCCGTACAATCGCAGAAAAATCAGCGGCAAGAGTTGGAAATTCGTATGCTGCGAGCCTGATTCCTTTTGCTTTGGTAACCCCCTTTGCGGGGGCAACGGTTCAAAGGGCTGAGGCCAATAGGCTGATAATCATGCCCCTTACACAGGAGCGAAGCGAAGCGAATGGAACGGGCGGGGATTGAATGACAGACGGCTTCGGCCATAAACGTGTCAATGCCCCGCTGTGGTTATGCTTGGGGCAGTGGAGGTGCTGAAACCCTGAAGCCGATCTGGTTCAATTCTAGTCGAGATAATCTCGTTTTAGTCTTTTAAGGTCGCCAAGAGATGTCGAAAGCTGACCAGCAGAAGGTGGTGTGTCGTCATGTGGCCCTGGCGTAACGTAAGAATGGGCGGCTCTTAGCTTACCAGGGTGAGCGGGATCTTTGGTCAGAAGAGTATAGACAGAATTACTGAATGCTCCAAAATTCTGACCATCATAGTTCGTGATGGAAGCCATAGAATCACCATTTTTCCTGCGCTGCCTGACAAGGATTTCCTTGCCAAAACGCTCTATAGCCTGACGTATTTTGATTGCTCCATCTTTTCGCTGCTCAAGGTCATGTGATTTTATGAAGGGCTGCGCTCTGGCAATCATTGTTGCCAGATCATCGTTCTGATTCCTAATTTCTGTTCCTAATAGATTGTCATTTTTGACAATCTGAAATTGGGCAACATCACGATGCGCCCAACGATGCCCTATGTCTTTCCAGCTCGAATGATCCTGAGTAAGCACAATAACTTGTAACCCTTCATTCAACAGGCCTTCTATGACTGTTGATGCAAAGTTTGGGCGAAAATCATCGTCACTCGTCAAAACAGGGTCATCCATGATGATGAAACCTGTTTTTTCTTGAACAGCACGGGCCAGGAACATTGAGAGTCCAAGGCAGTGAAGCTGAGATTGGCTAAAAACTGCAACGGCATCACGGAACTTAGGATTGCTTCTATCATCACTTGCAGAAAGACCAACCTTAATATCAATCGTCCTTTTGGTTTTTTGTCCACGGCGCTGCACGGCATCAAAGAAAGCTGGTTCGTCTGGCCTAAGATAGTCCCACCATTGCTTCACTGAGATGCTCATATCACTGAACTTCTCATCTGAAACCTTGCCATTTGCTGCTTCAATTTCTTTTACGGCGGCATCAATGCTTTTAATTTTCTTGTCATGTACGGCCAATTGTAGAAGGCCATCCCATAAGCTGCCTGGTTCACGCGCAAGAGCAATTAACTCTTCCCATCCTTTTGTATTGACGCTCTGGTCAACAGCATTTTTAAGAGGCACCGCAAGCGCCTGTGTAGCTTGTACGTATGCTTCGTTGCTTTGTGCATATTGAGCCTGTCTTGCTATCAAATTATCTAGGACAAGCGTAAGTGCTGATTCATCGTTCCAAGATTCTAGGGAATCTTGGATAACAGTTATATAAGCCCTCGTAGCGGCAATGGAATTTTTATATGCCATAGCGTTGCGAATTATCCGCCGTGTTTTAGCAATCCAATTTGAGGTAATAGTCTCATCGCCGACAAGAGCGCGTATGCGCCCTAAGTTAAATCCCTTTAGACGCCTGGCTTTTGGTTTTTCTCGTGCGAATTTTGGCAACGATCCATCCCTCATAGTGGCGAGGGCGGCAAGGCTTGCATCTAAGGCCTGCAATGCTTGCTTAATAGATTTTTCAGCCACTTGATATGTATCCGTTGCTTTAACTTGTTCGCGGATGGCCTTAATCCGTGCCGGCGTCAAAGCGTCAATCGATCCGCAAAGAGGGCAGTCAGATAGATCATGCCCTTCAGCCGCTTGAGGTAACAATAATGCAGCTTTGAATAAGCCGACAAGACGACGCGTTTCCGCATCTATTTTTGCGCGCTCGGCGATAAAATTTTGAGCACATTGTGGCAGTGTTGTTGAATTTCTATCCCATGCCGTAAAAGATGAACGGCCAAACAAGTCGATAGGGAATGATCGAATGCGCCGCCGCTCCAATTCTTGCTCTATTTGTGTTGCCTGGGCTGCAAGCTGACCACTTGGTGTTATTGCCAAGTTGGTCAGAAATGTTGTCGTTGCGGCTAAAAGATTTTTCTCAACGTCTTCCTGTGTTTTTGATTTGCGGATTAACACAGAAGATTTAGCCAATTCCGGTATAGGTTCAACGGTCTGAAGAAAACCGATTTCTTTTGATGAAGGCGCAATAATTTGCGCTGATAACGCGGCAACGGCAGCGCGAAAATCCTCTAAATCCTGCGTATCTAAAACGGCACGAAAATAAGATGCTCTGTCATTTGGCCCTGCTGAAAAAATATAAGCTAGGGTATGCTGTGCAAGCACAGGTGCGCTCAGTGGTGCCTGGAAGAGCTTAATGCCCAAGCGATTCTGAATGTCGGCTTCTTGGCACGGCTGGTTATCAATCTCTATTTTACTGATACAACCCTGGTTTCCTTTTTTATAATCCTCGGTCAAGCTACGTTTAACGCGTCTAATTTGTCCATCTGGGCAAAAAACATTCGCCGCGACAAAAACTGCTGTTTTTTCTGGTATGTGAACATTTCTGAGCGAATCAGAGAATTCTTCTTTGGTGCTTGCCAGAAGTTCGCGGCGTGCAATATGGCCGGTTAGCAAAAACTCCATGGCTTCTGCCATGCTGGTTTTACCTTGGCTATTTGCACCCCAGAGAACGGCAACAGTGGGCGGCAGCTCAAATGATTGCTGAATTGTGCCAAAGCTGCGAAAACCCTGAATTTCAATTTTCTGTAACTGTGGCCTGTTCATTTTTTGCCTGCTTCTTGTCGTGGAAATTATTGATGGCGTCAATCATTCGCTTCTGCGCATCCGCTTTAGGGTCTGTAAGCCAGGCATCTAGCAGAGCGTTCGAAAGCCCATCTTTAGATAGATGAAGCCTCAGACGGTCTGTATTCGATAAGCTCTGCGGATTTTCTTCCGGTTTTTCTAATTTTGAAATTTCCATTTATCGGCCTTCCCTAAAACGTAAACGTTGCCTGCACCCGTTCATCAACGGGTCGCAGCTTGGCATAGTCCAGCATGTCGCGAATGGAAGCGCCCTTGTCGCGCCACTCATAGAAAACGTCTTCGCCCAAGAGGACATAGTGCCATTCGGCATTGCTGCGCTGCTCGGGTGCCAAGGGGTTGATCTTGTCACACCAGGCCACGGCGGCGCGCTTCTTGCGCTTGACGTTTGGGGTGTTTATCTGGCCCTGGGCCTTGGTTTCCACCAGATAGATACTGTCGCTGCATTTCACCAGAAAGTCGGGGTGATAGAAGGCGGGTAAGCCGTCTTCCTTGATATAACGCAAACGGGTGTAAATGTGCTTTTGCTCATTCAATTTACAGAAAGCGTCAACCGATCCATCGCGGTCGGTCATCTCAATAAATGCCCGCTCAAGCCCGCCGCTGCGGGAAGGATATGGCAGGCGCAAATAGATGCTCTTTTCCACGGCCAGGGAAGAGCTTTCGCGCATAGTGAGCTTCGGCACTTCTGACAAGAGCCGGTGCGTGACTTCTGCATCGGCTGCCGTGGCCGTTTCTTCGGCCTCAAGAAGCTGCCGCGCCCATACGCGCATGACATGTTCGGTCACGTGGTCAATCAATAGAATTCGCCAATTCTCATCGGCGAAGGGGTCTATCTCCTGTCCGAAAAGGCGAGTGCGAATATACTGGTCAATACCGTTCGCCAATTGGGCGCGGTTGATTTGCACATGCGGGAATTCTGTCACCTTCTTGAACTTGGTCGAACTATCTGTGAGTGGCTGGCTCAAGGCTTCTGTGATGCGCCGGACTATCCGGGCTAGATAATCATTATAACCAGTCGCGGTCATCACGCCGCCATTGACGCGATAATCGCCAAAGCGGGTGCGTTCCTGCACGTCAAGTGAATGGAATTTTTCACCCTTTCCGATCATAGCTTTGAGCTGTTCAAAGCCGAAGGTTTCTAACGATTCCAGCTTCTCGGTATCGATGGCACGGGTTTGTATCTCTTCTTCTTTCTCGCGAAGGATGAAAGGAATAGCAAAGTCATATTCTTCAAAGCCAGGTCTGAGCGGCACGGCGATAAGGTCGCCAGTCGAAGATGTATTGGCGTCGTCTTCGTCGTCCATTTCACCAACAAGGCCTTCGCTCATCAGCTCTTCATAGAAATCGATGAAGGCAGGGTGCTCCACAATCGACAGAATATCGATCATGCTGGCTGGCGTCTTGCCGGTTCGTATCAGGCGACGGTTATCGTTTTTAATGTCGTCATAATCGGCTCCTCGCCACATAAGGCGAAGGCCTCGGCCAATAGTCTGCTCTAGTAGAATGCCAGCACTCGATGCGCGCAACGGCACAATAACGCAAATGTTGTTCACGTCGAAGCCCTCGCGCAACATCAATACGCTGATAATAACGCGGGGATTGGCATGGCGGTCAACGTCGAAAAGACGCTCGCGCAATACCCTCCATTCATCAGGGCGCAGCTCACCCTTGCGATTGGAATCCACACGCAAAATCTCATCTTCGCTGAGGCCTTCTAAACGAAGGAAGTCAACAATCAGTGGGGTGACGGTTGTATCTTCGCACACAACAAGCATTTTGGGGTGGCGAGTGGGATCGATATTGGCAAAGTCTCGTTCTAGCTTGCGTAGCTTAGTGAGTCCGGCACGCAACATAACGCGCTGTCCTTCAGCAAGCTGCGGGTTGCCGTTCTCGTCACGATAGGCTTTGAATTCCAACTCTTCATCGGACAATGCCCCTATTTCGCTGCGTCGATCCAGGACAAGGGATTTCACAAGCCCTTGCATCATGGCTGCCTTCAGGTCGAAATCCACCACGATATGTGGAAAGTAGGTTTTCTTCGCCTTCTTACCCGTGCCGACTTCGTTGTAGGGGGTAGCGGAAAAATCCACCTGGAAAAATCGCTCGGCCTTCGGTTCAGCGATTGCGGTCAGGCTCTTTTGCCATTCTACTTCTGAAACCTCACCTTCACGCTTGAATTCGTGAATGTGGTGGGCCTCATCATTGAACACCATAAGACTTGGTAATTCGCGTAAATAATTGAGGATGCCGCCGCGCTCATAGCGACGATTCAAGACATTCAAATCATTGCCCTGGCTGGTGCCAGGTGTCAACGGCAAGAGACTTTGCACCACGGCTGCGGGATTAGCCCGATCACCTGGCGCGGCAATTTCTTCTTCAGCCTCGTCCTCAGCTTCTTCGCTCAAGATATGCCAATTGCTGATGGCTATCAGGCCGCCGGCCGTTACCTTCCGGCCGATCTCTTCTTTCGGACAAACAGTGCCCTGCACAAAACGGAAAATTTCGTCGCGATACGTCGGCGGAATGAATAGCTCCTGGTAGCTTGCCAGGTCTGATGTGGCAAAATCGCGTTTACCGTCACGCTCTTTGCCTTCAAAGGCGTCGCGCAAGCGGTCATAGACGATAAGGCCAGGTGCCACGATAAGGAAATTTCTTGTATAGCGGCCGTTTTCCGGGGTGCGGTTGGCGTTTAAAATCTGCCACACCATAAGGGTCTGCAACACCCATGTCTTGCCGGTTCCGGTCGCCATTTTCAAGCAGTATTTCGGATAATCGTTTTTGCCCGCGCCGATAATCTGCGCGGCCTGATCACTTACAATCAGCACTTCGGGGGCGATTTCCTGATAAAGGCCTTTCAGTGTCGTCATGCCTAAAACTTCATGGGCATAGATGACATTCAAGATGCCAGAGCGCTGCCCGTCATGGAAATTGAAATTGCGGGTGTCTTTGAAGTCTTCCTGAAACCACCATTTCAGCAGCTCGGCCGTGGTGGGGCTAACCTGGTCAAGAATGGGGGCCGTGCCTGATTCCAGACCTATGCAAACCTCGGCCACGCGGTCACTGAGTTTGTTTGCAAGGGTAAGGTCATTGATGCTCGCCATTATGCCACCTCCGCAATCGCTTCAGCTTCAAAACCAAACACGTCCACCACGCGAATACAGACACGGCGAAGGCCGTCTTTTATCGGCAAATCGGTCAGGCGGGCGATGGTGACAACACGGTATGGGTCATCGTCGTTCTCGGTGTTGCCGCGATAATCCTGCCAGATTGAGCGGAACACCTGGCCGTCATAGTCGGGGTCAACGCTCCAATACTCGATCAGCGCCGTAGGATCGGAATTGACGATTTTTTGCAGCTTCTGCCGGTTGGCGTCGTCCAGGTTCAAAGCATCGGGCGACAACAGAACATAGTTATCTATGCTCACGGTCAGGGCTTCTTTGTCGCCCTGACGGGTGCGCTCAATCGGCTTAATTTTGACGTATTGCAGCGATGAAAACCGCACTTCCTCGGCCTTCAGCTTGCCGCCTTTTTTCTTCAATCGGTCGAGAAGGTCGGGCGGGATGACAAGCACTTCCAGCTTGTCGCCCTGGTTGAGAGCCTGAATGTCGTGACCGATATTGGAATCAAAATTCCAGCCAAGCACCACAACCTTATCCCATCCGCCCATAAGGTTGTCGCGGATTTCGATAGCGCGCTTCAGCGTCGTGAGGCCGGTCAGCTTATTGGGGCTATCGGCCAGAACAAGGGTGCGTGTGTGCGGGATGCGCGCCATGTTGCGGTTGGGGTTTTCCTCAACCGGCAAAGGCAGTGCGCCAAAAAGGCCAAGCACAATTTCAGAAAGGTCGCCGATACGGAATTTTCGGCCCATTGTGCTGCGGGCCATTTCCACCTGATAATCACCGACATGCTGATAAAGAAAAGGCTTGGCGTCTTGGTCAATTAGCCGCTTACGCGCAACCATGCAGGATGGTTTACCAAGGTCAGTTGCAATCCACTTTCGGCCCATTTTTTCGGCAACGGCCGCAGTTGTTCCCGAACCAGAGAAAAAATCTGCAACCGTAGCGCCCTCTTCAGTCGATATACTGATAATTCGCTCTAGCAGTTTTTCGGGCTTTTGCGTTGGGTAGTTAAGTATTTCCTTATTGTTTCCTTGCAAATTCGGAATGTCATCCCATAGGTTATTCGCAAGCCTTCCTTCATTATCACGCTCGTTCCAATAGGCTTTTTCTTGAATGGTGTTTCCTGAAAGATAGAGCCTGTTGTCATTTTCTAATGCCTTCAGTTTCTCCTTTCTCATTCTCCATCCTTTAGCAGGGCAGGGCCAAACTTTTCCGTTATTGTCTACATAATCGTAGGTAGTTTCTGGGCCAGGCCCGCCGGTCTTTTGCAAGGGATAAAACCTATAAATCCCTCTTCCGTCCTTATCGTCTCGATTATACATCGCACGAGTGCTTTCAGCGAGGGGCTTATAGACTGGTGAGAAGAGATAATTATCTGAGCGTGAATACCAGAAGATCATGTCGGTATCGCTTGGCAGTCCTCTCGATACTGTTTTCCCGCTTGAGCTGCGAAGCCATGTGATATGGCTTTGAAAGTTATCCCTGCCAAAAATTTCATCCATCGCAATTTTAACGTAGTGACCAACATGCCAATCCAAATGCACAAAAATACTTGCTGTGTCTGACATCAAAGAACTCATCAACACAAGCCTCGGTATCATAGTAATTAGATAGCTTGCCGTTCCGTCTTGCCATGTGTCCGAATAAGCAAACTGCTCAATTGCTGTTGGCTTTTGTTCAATATCACCGCCTGGCAAAGTTATGTTCGTTCGGTAATCCGCCTTACTGTCGAACGGCGGATCGATATAAATCAAGTCCACTTTGCCGCGCATGGAAGGCGTCTCGTCATTGCCGGCGAGAAGAGCAGCCATAGCCAGAAGGTTGTCGCCATAAATGAGCCGATTCATCGAAGCCTGATTTAGGTCGTGACTGCTGCGCTCGGCCTTCACAAGCATATCCTGCCAATTGGTATCACGCGACGGAATCACCAGCTCGCGGGTCTGCAACCCGATGCGATAATTGCTTTCCAGGCGTTCCATGATGCGCTCAGCTTCGCGTTTGCCGTCCGCGACGATTTTAGGCAGTTGTTCCAAAAGGCTTGTCATTGATCGTTTTTTCCTCTCGTTTTAATCATGGCTGGCTATACCATGTGGATCGGCCACCGCCATGCCGGACAAGCAGGCCTTTTTCCACCAGTGAACCAAAAGTTGCTTTCAATGTGTTCGGGCTTGCGCCTGTCTCGCGCACCATGTCGCGGGTTGTGACGCGGCCCTGGCTCTGAACATAATCCAGGATTTTGACGGCCAATTCGGGCAGGACGGCCAGGGCATTCTTTTCGCGCTCCACTTTCGTGGCCAGGCGGCGCTTTTGCTGCTGCAAAGCACGCATGAAAAACATAAGCCAGGGTTGCCAATTCG
>Ga0154020_10008165_pt1 | contig 12156 bp, 7 predicted proteins | sample Klosneuvirus_201_FD_109709 | JGI IMG/M metagenome (GOLD analysis project Ga0154020, IMG submission 109709) | Active sludge microbial communities from wastewater, Klosterneuburg, Austria - Klosneuvirus_20160825_MG | ecosystem: Engineered > WWTP > Aerobic digester > Activated sludge | place... | reverse complement strand
GAGCTCGCGTCTCGACAGCTGGGCCTGCATCTCGGAGTAGTCGCGGCCGTAGATCGCCTCCATGATGCGGCTCTCGAAGTAGTTGGTGAAGCCCTCGTTGAGCCAGAAGTCGTTCCAGGTGGCGTTGGTCACCAGGTTCCCGGACCAGGAGTGGGCGAGCTCGTGCGCCACCAGCGAGACCAGGGAGCGGTCGCCGGCGAGGATGGTCGGCGTCGCGAAGGTCAGGCGGGGATTCTCCATGCCGCCGAACGGAAAGCTCGGCGGCAGCACCAGAAGGTCGTAGCGCTCCCAGCGGTAAGGACCGTAGAGCTTCTCGGCCGCGGCGACCATCTTCTCCGTGTCGGCGAACTCCCAGGCCGCCTTGCCGACGACCGCCGGCTCGGCGTAGACCCCTGAACGCGCTCCCAGGCTGCGAAACTCGAGGTCCCCGACCGCCAGCGCCAGAAGATAGGACGGAATCGGATGGGTCATCTCGAAGCGGTAGGTCCCGCTCGCGTTGCGGGCCGCCGGGTTCGCGGCCGACATCAACGCCAGGAGCTCCTTCGGCACGCGAATCGTCGCGCCGTAGGTCATTCGCACGCCCGGGCTGTCCTGGCATGGAACCCAGGTGCGGGCGAGAATTGCCTGCGACTGGGTGAACAGGAAGGGGCTCTTGCCGCCGGCGGTCTGCTCCGGCGAGAGCCACTGCAGGGCGGCGGCCTCCGGCCGCGTGCGGTAGTCGATGCGCACCGTGCGGGTCTGCGGTGCGAGCGGGATGGCGAGCTCCTGGCCGAAGATCGGCACTGCCGGAGCGAGCGTGAACGGCGCCGCGGCGGAAGCACCATCGAGGTGGACGGCGGCGATTTCGAGATCGCGGGTGTCGAGGTGCAGCGTCATGGCGGCAGGATCGCGGCGCTCGAGGGTGAGGGTGGCGCTTCCGGTCAGCCGGCGCTCGGCGAAGTCGACCGCGAGGTCGAGCTCGAGGTGGCGAACGGCAATCTCCGCCGGACGGCTGAACGAGTGGGGATCGGCCGCGGCGAGGGCCACGGCGGGAGATGTGGCGCGAATCGGTGCCAGGTCGGCGGAAAGCAGCAGCGCAGCAGCGCCCAGCAGGCGTCGGATCATCGGTGGGTCGTCCTTGCTTCAGGCAAGTAGAAGTGCGGTCTGGCCGGTTTCGCCGGGTCGGAGATAAGCTCCCTGCCGGTGCCCAAGCGAATCATACCTGTCGCCTCCGGCAAAGGCGGGGTCGGCAAGACGACGTTCTCGGTCAATTTCGCGCTCGCCCTCTCGCGTCTGGCGCCGACGGTACTGATCGATCTCGACACCGGTACGTCGTCGGTGCGAAGCTCGATCGCGGCGCCGATCACCAAGGACCTCTACCACTTCCACCGCAAGGGTGCGGCGCTCTCCGACTGCATCACGCGCCTCGACCCTTCTTTCGACCGCACCGGGCAGTTCCGCAAGTTCGGCTTCGTCGCCGGTCCGCGACACTTCATCGAGGAGCTCGGGAACCCGAGCGCCGATTTCCGGCGGCGTCTGTCGGAGGCGGTCAACACGCTGCCGGTCGACTACGTCGTGCTCGACCTGCGCGCCGGGCTCGACGTCAACGTGCTCGACTTCCTGCCGTATACCAATTCCGGAATGCTCGTGGTGACGCCGAACCTGCCGCAGGCGACGCTCGCCGCTTCGGACATCGTCAAGGCGATCCTCTTTCGCACCCTGAGGCTGATCTTCGCCCCCAGTTCCGAGGTCTTCAACCTGCCCGGACTCGCCGACGGCCGCGAGCTCATCCACGACCTGCTCGACCAGGCCGAGGACGTCTACGACGACCGGGTGCAGAACCTCGACGCCGTTGTGCGCGAGCTCAAGGAGCTCTTCGGCGACCAGCCGCTGATGCGCGTCCTGGAGTGGGTGATCTCGGACTTCCGCGTCCACTACGTGCTCAACATGTTCAACGGTGTCGAGGAGAGCGGACGCTCGGCGATCGACCCGTTCGTGCGCAACATCGCCGAGAACGTCTCCGCGGGACTCGAGATGACCCAGCTCGGCTGGATCGTGCAGGACCCCCGGGTGCACCGCGCGAACTGCACCGGCATGCCGCTGCTGCTCGACGGCGAGCCCGATCGCGTCCGGCCGGCGACCGTCGATCCGGTGCTGGCGGAGCTCGAGTTGCTGCGCTCCTCGATGCTCGGCGTCGACCGGCGGGTCCCGGCGCGGACATCGGGGAAATCGACGGCCCCGAAGCGCAAGATGGCGCCCGAGCTCGACCTCGCCGGCATCGAGTCGCTGCTGGGAGAGCAGCTCGAGTCGTTGAAGGCGATGTTCGCCGACCGCCGGCAGGACAGCGTGCAGCAGAACTTCACCTATGCGGTCTTCCGGGCCTTGAACCTGATGGAGCCGCCGCGCCTGCCGACCGAGTTCGGCATGAGCCGCCTCGCCCCGCCCGAGAGGCTGGTGACCTGGATCCTGCGCCGCATGGCGCTGACCTCGTCGCCGAGCCCGCAACTCGTGCGCTGAGACGCGCCTCGCCGCCGCCCGCCCCGGTCGCTCCCGCTCCCCCCCGCCCGATACCGGCCCGGCGCCGGACGCCAAGGCACGCTCGCCCGGGACAACGGCGTTCGTTTGCTAGACTGGCTCGATTGTGGCAGCCACCAAAACCCCCTCCAGCGTCGGTCTGATCAGTCTCGGCTGCGCCAAGAACCGCGTCGACAGCGAGATCCTGCTCGGCGAGCTGGCCCGCCGCGGGCACGCGATCACCCCCGACATGGAGAGCGCCGAAACGGTGATCGTCAACACCTGCGCCTTCATCGACGAGGCCAAGCGCGAGTCGATCGACGCCATTCTCGAGGTGGCGGCGCGCAAGGGCAAGGGGGTCGGCAAGCTCCTCGTCGCCGGCTGCATGGTGAACCGGTTCGGCGAGGAGCTGGCGCGCGACATTCCCGAGATCGACGGCTTCATCTCGCTCGACTCGCTGCTGGAGGTCGAGTCGATCGTCAATCTCGGCGGCGCGGCGCCGCCGCCCTCGCCCTCCCACATGGTCTTCGATCACACCGCGCCGCGCCTTCTGACGACGCGGGGCTATGCCTACCTCAAGGTCGCCGAGGGCTGCAACAACCCGTGCACCTTCTGCGCGATTCCGCTCTGGCGCGGTCGCTTTCGCAGCCGGACCATCGCGAGCCTGGTGAACGAAGCCCGCCAGCTCGAGGCCCAGGGCATCGGCGAGCTCTGCCTGATCGCCCAGGACACGACGCGCTACGGCGAGGATCTCGACTACGGCAAACACGGGCTCACCCGCCTGGCGGAGGCGCTGCTGGCGTCGACCGGCTTCAAGTGGATCCGCTTTCTCTATGCCTATCCGACGACCCTCGACGAACAGCTGCTGAGGCTGATGGGGCAGGAGGAGCGCCTGGTGTCGTATGTCGACATGCCGCTCCAGCACAGCCATCCCGAGATCCTCAAAGCGATGCGCCGCGGCGGCAGTCCCGAGCGCTACACGCGGCTGCTCGAGCGCGCCCGTGAGCTCGCCCCGGACATCTTCCTGCGCACCACCTTCATCGTCGGCTTCCCCGGCGAGACCGAGGAGCACTTCGACCACCTGCTCGAATTCGTGAAGCGCAGCCAGTTCGACCACCTCGGGGCTTTCGTCTACAGCCCGGAGCCCGGGACGCCGGCGGCGGAGCTCCATCATTCGATGCCGCCGGTGCCCGCCGCCGTCGCCCGCCGCCGCCACCGGCGCCTCCTCGCGACGCAGAAGCCGATCGCCCTGGCGCGTCGCAAGGCGCTGGTCGGCCGGACTTTCGACGTCCTGGTGGAGGGCGTCTCCCCGGAGACCGAGCACCTGCTCGAGGGCCGCCATCACGGCATGGCGCCGGAGATCGACGGCCGCCTGCTGATCAACGACGGCTCGGCGCCCGCCGGGAGCTTCGCCCGGGTGGAGATCACCGATGCCTTCGCGAGCGACCTGGTCGGTCGGATCGTCGGACCGGTGGACACCCCCGGCGTCGAGATCGCGGCCTCGGTAGCCTGAGCTCGATGCAGGTCGTCGCCGACGCGCTGGGCCCCTGCGAGCTGCCGTGTCCGGCGGTCGTGACGGTCGGCAACTACGACGGCATCCATCGCGGCCAGCGGTCGGTCCTGGAGCGCGTCACTGCGCGCAGCCGGGCGCTGGGCCTGCCGGCGGTGCTGGTGACCTTCGAGCCCCACCCCCTGGCGGTCCTGGCGCCGGAGCAGGCGCCCGCGACGCTGCTCACCCGGGATCAGAAGTGCCGACTGCTCGCCGCCGCCGGGATCGACCTCATGGCGGTCATTCCGTTCACCGCGGCGTTTGCGGCGACCCGGGCCGAGAGCTTCGTACGCGACTTCCTGTTCGGCAGGCTGGGCGTCCGCGAGCTCTACGTCGGCCGCCAGTTCGCTTTCGGCAGGAACCGCGAAGGCAATCTCGCCCTCTTGGCCGGGCTCGGGGAAGAGCTTGGATTCGCCGTTTTCGGGCTGGAGGAGGAGCGTGCCGGGGGCGATCCGGTGTCATCGACCCGGATCCGCAGGGCGCTGGTGGCGGGCGGGGTCGAGCGCGCCGCGGAGCTCCTCGGCCGGCCCTACAGCCTCACCGGCCTGATCGTCGAGGGCGACCGCCTCGGCCGCCGCCTGGGGTGGCCCACCGTGAACCTCCGCCATGACGGTCAACTCCTTCCATTGGAAGGGGTTTACGCCACCAGGGTCGAGTTTCCCGGGGGTGGCGGCGCGGCCGGAAGCTTCGACTCGGTCACCAACCTGGGCCGCCGTCCGACGGTCTCCGCGGACCACCCGCCGGTCATCGAGAGCCATATTTTCGACTTCGACCGCGAGGTCTACGGCCAGCGGATGGAACTCTTCTTCCACAAGCGGCTGCGGGATGAGATGCTCTTCCCGTCGGTGACCGAGCTTTCGGCCCAGATCGGGCGGGATGCCTCGGCCAGCCGAGAATACTTTGCGCTTCTCCGGCGTTCTCATGGGAATACCGGGCAGGGTGACGCGATCCGAGATCGCTGAAGACCCTGCGGGTGCAGTGTCTTATCAACAGAAAGGGAGCACAGCGATGGCCAGCAGCAAGATCGTGACGGTCGACCAGAAGAACTTCCAGTCCGCCGTCATCCAGTCCGACAAGCCCGTCCTGATCGATTTCTGGGCCAGCTGGTGCGGCCCGTGCCGGATGGTGGCGCCGCTGCTCGACGAGCTCGCCGACGAGCTCGATGGCAAGCTCCAGATCGCCAAAGTCAACGTCGACGAGAACCAGGAGCTCGCGATGCAGTTCCGCATCTCGAGCATCCCCGCCTTCCTGCTGTTCAAGAACGGGGAGGTCGTCGAGCGCGCGGCCGGCGCCATGCCGAAGGCGATGTTCAAGAACCTCGTCGCTGAACACATCTGACCGGCTGAATTGAGCCGCGACCGGGATCGGCGCTGCGCCGGCTTCGCGGCGCTCCTCGGAGCGCTCGAGGCCCGGGCGCTCGTGCTGCTCTCGGCCGCCGGCGACGATCCCGAGCGCGCCTTCTTCACCCATCCGGCGAAACTCGGCGAAGCGCTGGTCGTGCTGCCGGCAGGAGGTGAGCTTCGTCTCGGCTACCTCACGCCGATGGAGCGCGACGAGGCCGCCGCGACCGGCTTGGCGCTGCTCTCGCCGGACGACCTCGATATCGCCCGCTGGTCGCGCGACACGCCCGAGCCGGGCGCCTTTCACGCCAACGTTCTCGCCCAGGCACTGCAGCGCTCGGGGGTTGCCCCGGGCCGCATCGCTCTCGCCGGGCGCCTGCCGTTCGGGCTGGCTTCGGATGTACTCGCACGGCTGGGCCGGGAAGGCTGGAGCTTCGTCTCGGCGAGCGAATCCCTCCTCGGCATCCGCAAGCACAAGACCGCCGACGAGCTGGCGGAGGTCCGGCGGGTCGCCGGAGTCACCTGCGAGGCGATCCGCTCCGTGGCTGGCCTCCTCGCCGCCGTCACGGTCCGCGAAGGGGCGCTCGAGCTCGAAGGTGAGCCGCTGCGCGTGGCTCGTCTGAAGGCCGAGGTCGCCCGTATCTTCGCCGGCGCCGGACTCGAGCAACCGCGAGGCAACATCATCGCGCCGGGCGGAGAGGGCGGCGTACCGCACAGCTCCGGCACCCCCGCGCGGGTCCTGCGTGCCGGCGAGACCCTGGTCGTCGACCTCTTTCCGCGCGGCGGCCTGTTCGCCGACTGCACCCGCACCTTCTGCGTCGGCGAGCCGCCGGCGAGTGTCGCCGCCGCCTTCGCGGCGGTGCACGAGGCGCTCGCTCTGGCGCATGCCGCCGCCCGACCCGGAGCGCGCGGCTGGGACCTCCAAGTGGCGGTTTGCGAAGCGTTCACCGCTCGCGGCTACGCGACCCCGCTCTCCGAGCCCGGAACGCTCCATGGGTACGTCCATGGTCTCGGGCACGGCGTCGGCTTCGAGCTGCACGAGTATCCGAGCTTCAAGCGCCACGCCGAGCACGAGGGGGTGCTCGAGGTGGGCGACGTGCTGACGCTCGAGCCTGGCCTCTACAATCCTGAGCCGGTTGACGGCTACGGCATCCGGCTGGAAGATCTGGTCTACCTCGACGATGCGGGGGCGGAGAACCTCACGCCACTCCCCGAAAGCTTGGATCCGCGAAGCTGGAGCTGAAGGCGCCGGCAATCGGCCGCGCCTGCCCGGGTCGCGACAGGAGAATGGAGACTGCACCATGAAGGGTTCCGCCAGGATCGGTCTGTTCCTCGCCCTCGCCGTTTCCTCCCTCACCGGCTTCGCGGCCGTCGGCTCGGCCGACGATGCCCCTGCCGCGCCTCCGCCGGCGATCTACCGGGGCCTCCTGCCGGTGGCCCACTTCGACCTCTCGGCGCCGCTCACGAGCCTGCGCCCAGACCTTCCGGATGCCTACAAGGAGGAGCTCGAGTGGCCGGACGATCTCGCGACCGGGCTCGAAGGTCCGCTCGGCAGGCAGGAGGTCGACGCGGCGGTGCAGCGGGCGTTCACCTTCCAGCCCGGAGTGGAGATTCCAGGACCTTCGGCCGGCTTCGACGGCCCGTCCAATCCGACCGGCGCGACGCCGCCCGATCCGAACGGCGACGTCGGACCGAACCATGTCGTGGTGATGTACAACTCCCAGTTCGCGGTCTACAACAAGGCCGGCGTCCTGCAGTTCGGACCGGTGAACATCAACACCCTCTGGTTGGGTTTCGGCGGGTCCTGCGAGACGCAGAATGCCGGCGACCCGGTGGTCGTCTATGACCAGCTGGACGACCGCTGGTTCCTGACCCAGTTCACCGCCAGCGGCGCGACCTTCTTCAACTGCGTCGCGGTGTCGCAGACCGGCGACCCGACGGGGAGCTACTACCGCTGGGCCTTCACTACCGGCAGCAACTTCCCGGACTACCCGAAGCACGGCATGTGGTCGGACGCCTTCTACATCAGCACCCGCGAGTTCATCGGCGGCTCGGGCGGCGCCTTCGGCGGCGTCGGCGTCTACGCCGCCAACCGGGCGCAGCTCATCGCCGGCAACCCTGCACCGCAGGTGATCTCGTTCCTGCAGCCGCCGGGCGCGACCCCCTACAACGTCGGCGACGGGCTCCTGCCGACCGACCTCGACGGCACGACGTTGCCGCCGCCGGGGACGCCGAACTTCTATGTCGGATCGATGGACCAGGGGGGAGCGTACGGAGCGCCGCAGGACGCGCTGTCGTTCTACAAGTTCCACGCCGATTTCGCGATCCCGGGCAACTCGACCTTCACCCTGACGAACACCCTTCCGACCGCGTCGTTCGATTCGGTCTTCCCCTGTTCGCCCACCGCGCGCGACTGCATTCCGCAGCCCGGCACGGCAGTCAAGATCGACATCCTCTCCTACCGCCAGCGTCCGCTGCACCGTCTGGCGTACCGCAACTTCGGCGTCTACCAGGCGCTGGTGACCAACCAGTCGGTCGAGGCTACGGCGGGAATCGCCGGCGTGCGCTGGTACGAGATCCGCGATCCCGACGGCACGCCGACGATTTACCAGCAGGGAACCTACTCGCCAGACAGCGTGCACCGCTGGATGGGGAGCGCGGCGGTGGACGGCTCCGGTGACCTCGCCGTCGGCTACAGCGTCTCGGATGCGACGAGTATCTTCCCCGGCCTGCGCTACACCGGCCGGCTCGTCTACGACCCGCTCGGCACGCTGCCGCAGGGGGAGGGGGTCTTCCACGCCGGGACCGGCGCGCAAACCTCCACCGGCCATCGCTGGGGCGACTACACTTCGCTCTCGGTCGACCCGACAGACGACTGTACCTTCTGGCACGTCAACGAGTATTACCCGGTAACCGCTGCTACCGCCTGGCGGCTGCGGATCGGCGCCTTCAAGTTCGCCCAATGCGGCACGCCCGACTTCTCGCTCGCGCCAGCACCGCTCGAGCAGAAGGTCTGCGCACCAGCGGACGCCGTCTACTCGCTGGGCGTCGGTTCCTACTTCGGCTACGCCGGCAGCATCGACCTCTCGGTGACCGGCCTGCCAGGTGGGACGAGCGCACTGTTCAGCGACGACCCCTCGGTTCCGCCGGTGACCGGCACCTTCACCGTGACCGGTACCGGGTCGGCGGCGGCGGGCACCTACGCCATGACCGTCACCGGTACGCCGGTCAGCGGGCCGGCGCATACGGTCGACTACAGCCTCGAGCTCTTCACCACGGTGCCGTCGGCGCCGGTGCTCTCCCTGCCGGCCAATGGCGCGACCGGAGTCGCCCTGCGGCCGACGCTCTCGTGGGGCGCTGCAACGCAGGGCACCACTTACGTCCTCGAAGTGGACGACGATCCGGGCTTCGCGACGCTGATTTACACCGCGACGCTCACCGGCACGAGCCAGGCGCTCCCGAGCGACCTCGAGTCGAGCTCCATCTACTACTGGCGGGTGCGTTCGATCAACCTCTGCGGCACCGGCAGCGACTCGGCGACCTTCAGCTTCACGACCCTCACCACGTTCGAGACCTGCACCGCTCCGGGTACCGCCGCCTATCAGCGGCTGTACCAGGGCTGGGAGAGCGGCATCGGCGGCTGGACCTCGACCGGTACAGGCAACTCCTGGGCGCAGACTGCGGTGCGCAAGCACAGTGGCAGCTTCGCCTGGCTGGCCGGAGACCCGGCCGTCCAGTCGGACCAGCAGCTGGTTTCGCCGTCGGTCGCGATCCCGTCCGGCGAGGGTCCGGTGGCGCTGGTCTACTGGAACCATCAGACGATGGAGTCGAACGGCCCGACCGGCTGCTTCGACGCCGGCAACCTCGAGGTCTCGACCAACGGTGGCGCGACCTGGACGCAGGTGACGACGGGTCTGCTGACCGATCCGTACGACGGTCTGGTCGATGCCGGCAACATTGCGCTCGGTGGCCGCCAGGGCTGGTGCGGCGATCCGGCCGACTGGACGAAGTCGGTGGTCGACCTGACGCCGTACGCCGGCCAGACGGTGAAGTTCCGCTTCCGTCTCGGCAGCGACACCGGCAGCGGCCGTGAAGGTTGGTACGTGGATGACATCGAGGTGACCAGCTGCGCCACGAACCTCGTCTTCCAGGACGGCTTCGAGGTCGGCACGACGGCCCGCTGGAGCGCTGCCGTTCCCTGACGTCCGCAGTGCCGCGACGAGCGGCGCGATGAAATGCCAGGCGGCCCGCTTCGCACCTCGAAGCGGGCCGTCGCTCTTTTGTGGCGTCGAGCTCGGGTAGGATTCGATTCTCTCTGGGGGGTTGGCATGCAGGATTACGAGAAGCTCGGACTGTTCTATCTCGGCCGTCCGGTCGATCCGGCGAGCGGCAAGGTCCTCCCGGAGCCGCTGCTCTACGACTCGCGCGACCTGGTGACGCACGCGGTCTGCCTCGGGATGACCGGGAGCGGCAAGACCGGGCTCGGGATCGCGCTCCTCGAGGAGGCGGCGATCGACGGCGTGCCGGCGCTCGTGATCGATCCCAAGGGGGATCTCACCAACCTGCTGTTGACCTTTCCCGACCTCTCGCCGGCCGAGTTCGAGCCCTGGGTGCAGGAGGAGGAGGCGCGCCGCAAGGGGCTCGATGTACCGGCCTACGCCGCAGCAGAGGCGCAGAAGTGGAAGCAGGGGCTCGCCTCCTGGGATCAGGACGGCGAGCGCATCCGGCGCCTCAAGGCGGCGGCGAGCTTCCGCATCTTCACCCCCGGCAGCAACGCCGGCGAGCCGATCTCCATCCTCGCCACTTTCGCCGCGCCGCCGCCCGAGCTCGCCTCCGACGACGAGCTCTTCGGCGACCGCGTGCAGTCGACCGCGACCAGCCTCCTCGGCCTGGTCGGCATCGCCGGCGACCCGCTGCGCAGCCGCGAGCACATCCTGGTGTCGTCGCTGCTCGACCGCGCCTGGCGCGCCGGCGCGGGCTACGATCTGCCGCAGCTCATCGCCGACGTGCAGAAGCCGCCGCTCGACAAGATCGGCGTCCTGCCGCTCGAGAGCTTCTTCCCGGCGAAGGAGCGCTTCGAGCTGGCGATGACGATCAACGCACTGCTCGCCGCGCCCGGCTTCGAGGTCTGGCTCAAAGGTACTCCGCTCGACGTCCAGCAGCTGCTCTACACGGCCGACGGACGGCCGCAGGTCGCGGTGCTGTCGATCGCCCACCTCTCGGACGCCGAGCGCATGTTCTTCGTCGCGCTGCTGCTCAATCAGACGCTCGCCTGGATGCGCACCCGGCAGGGGACGAGCAGCCTGCGCGCCCTGCTCTACATGGACGAGATCTTCGGCTACCTGCCGCCGACGGCGAACCCGCCGTCGAAGAAGCCGATGCTGACCCTCCTCAAGCAGGCGCGTGCCTTCGGACTCGGCGTCGTGTTGGCGACGCAGAATCCGGTCGACCTCGACTACAAGGCGCTGTCGAACATCGGCACCTGGCTGCTTGGCCGGCTGCAGACCGAGCGCGACCTGGCACGGGTGCTCGACGGGCTCGAGGGGGTTGCCGGGGGCATCGACCGCCAGGAGCTGTCGCGGCTTCTCGCCGGCCTCGGACAGCGCCGCTTCTTGCTGCACAACGTGCACGAAGAGAAGCCGGTGCTCTTCGAAAGCCGCTGGGCGATGTCGTACCTCGCCGGACCGCTCACCCGTGACCAGATCCGGAAGCTCAAGGGCAACGGTGGCAGCGCGGCCGCTACGGAGGCGGACGCTGGCCCGACGATCGCTTCGCCGGCCGCCGCGACGCCCGGTGCCGGCGTCGCGGGGAACCGTGGTGGGCTGCCGATTCTGCCGGCGGAGATCCCGGTGCTCTTCCGCCGCCCGGCGGGCAGGGTGCAGGGCTATTCGGGCGCGATTCTCGGGCAGGGGAGAGTCCACTTCCAGAGCTCCGACGCCGGGTGGAGCTTCACGCGCGAGGTGGCGCGGGCGCTGCCGATCGCCGCTGGCGAGGCGCTGCTGGTCGATTGGGCCGATTCCCAGTCGGTCGAGCCCGGCGAGCTGAGCGAGACCGCGCCGGCCGCGGCCGCCGGCTTCGCCGGCCTGCCGGCCGAGGCGACGCGGGCGAAGAGCTTCGAGAGCTGGGCGAAATCGTTCAAGGACTACCTGGCGCGCGCCGAGGAGCTGGTCGTCTTTGCGAGCAAGGAGCTCGGCGAGAGCTCGAAACCGGGGGAGAGCGAAGGAGCGTTCCGGGTCCGCCTCGCCGACCTGGCGCGCCAGCGGCGCGACGCCGAAGTCGACGCGGTGAAGGCGCGCTTCGCGCCGAAGTTCACTGTCCTCGACGACCGGATGCGGCGGGCGCAGGCCAAAGTCTCCGAGCAGAAATCGCAGGCCACAGCGCAGACGATCTCGACCGCGGCCTCGGTCTTCGGCGCCCTTGCGGGCGCCTTCTTCGGGCGCCGCAAGCTCTCCGGGGCGACGCTGTCGCGTGCCGCGACCTCCGCTCGCTCCGCTTCGCGCTCGATGAAGGAGTCGCGCGATGTCGGCCTTGCCGAGGAGGGGGTCGAGGTCGTCCAGGCGCGGATCGCCGAGCTCGACGCCGAGCTCAAGGCAGCCGTGGCGGAGGTCGAGCAGCGCACCGATCCGCGGACGATCGCGCTGACTTCCAGGGCGCTCAAGCCGAAGAAGACCGACGTCGAGCTGGTGCGCGTCGGCCTGGTCTGGCTGCCGCAGCCGCCCGCCTGAGCTCGTCCCCGGGAACCAAAACCGTTCTCGCGCGTTGGTAGGGTTGATG
>Ga0154020_10008163_pt1 | contig 12158 bp, 14 predicted proteins | sample Klosneuvirus_201_FD_109709 | JGI IMG/M metagenome (GOLD analysis project Ga0154020, IMG submission 109709) | Active sludge microbial communities from wastewater, Klosterneuburg, Austria - Klosneuvirus_20160825_MG | ecosystem: Engineered > WWTP > Aerobic digester > Activated sludge | place... | reverse complement strand
TCTTTCCCTCATTTTAGCCACACCTCTCAGGCTAGTCGACCTTGGGGTTTAAAGTCAAGTCATTTGTCATAAAATCCCCTCCCCCTCATAATGGTTTCCCACTCCCAGCACCCCCCTTTTCCCTTTACTCACAATAACTAAAGGGATAATGATCTTCCTCAAAAATTAACATTCTATTAAATTCAGTAGCTGGTATAAATACTTCTAGAACGTTCATCCAGCCATTCACAATGACTTTGTTACAAAGTATGATTACGTATCATGCTTAATAAATCCTTGGCGGCAAATGGTTTAGTCAGATAATCGTTAGATCCCGACATTCTGCCTCGAGCTTTATCAAATAGACCATCTTTGCTGGATAACATAATCACCGGAATCGATCTATAAATCGGATTCTTTTTAATTAACATGCAAGTTTGATATCCATCAAGTCGCGGCATCGCTATGTCAACAAAAATAATATCAGGCTGATTATCCACAATTTTAGACATTGCTTCAAACCCGTTTTCTGCCAGAATCACTTCACACTCCGAAGGCTTCAGAAATAATTCAGCGCTTCTTCGGATCGTATTGCTGTCATCAATAACCATGACCTTAATACCTTTCAATATACCGGTATTATCCATATACACTCCTTGCGAATATTTGGCAATAATCTTATAGGCCCACGACTATTTATTCTTTCTATCAACTTTTATTTGTTAGAAGCCTATTACTGATATTTATAGCTTTTCAAAGTAGTCTTTCAGGTGAAAATTAAATTTATTTTCTCCAGAATGCGGGTGCGAATACAACCAATACCGTAAAGAGCTCCAGTCTACCTAGCAACATGGCAAAACTACATATCCATATCTGAGAATCTGTCAGGGATGCATAAGTCGTTGCAGGTCCAATTTCACCAAGGCCCGGTCCTAGATTGTTGATACAAGCCACTGCTGCAGAAAAAGATGTAACGACATCCAATCCACTAAATGTAAGCGCAAGGGTCATCAGCGCAATACTTGCAGCATAAATAAACAAAAATATAAGTACTGCAAGAATAACGCGGTTTGCCACCACACTTCTGCCCAGCTTGGCTGGAATAACCGCATTGGGATGCATGATTGTGATCATTTCACGATATACCTGCTGATATAAAATTCGAGCCCGGATCATTTTGATACCACCGCCGGTAGAACCTGAAGAGGAACAAAATCCAGACAGAAATAACATCCATAATGGAACAAACATAGGCCATAAGCTGTAATCTGTATTGCTATATCCGGTAGTGGTCGCAACGGAAACAGTATTGAAAGCAGCATAGCGTAGTGCTGTCAGCGGATCCGGGTAAACATCGGCGAGCCACAAATAGGATGCCAACCCAATACAACTGAATAAAACGATCATTACATACCAGCCAGCTTCAGAATCATACCGATAGGAAGTTAAATTTTTCCCTCGCCAGGCCAGAAAATGCGTCGCAAAATTTATTCCTGCAATCAGCATAAATAGAATCGCGACCGATTCTATGAGTGGTGAATCCCAATAACCATAGCTCGCATCATGCGAAGAGAAGCCACCTAAGCCCAGAGTCGTGAATGCATGCATCACGGCATCAAACCAATCCATACCCGCCCATCGGTACGCCACAACACAAGCCAATGTTAGACTTGCATATATTGACCAAAGCCCCTTAGCAGTCTCTGCGATGCGTGGAGTAAGCTTGTTTTCTTTCATAGGTCCGGGTATTTCTGCGTTGAGCAATTGCCGCCCCCCTACTCCCAATAATGGTAGAATCGCTACTGCTAGAACGATCAAACCCATCCCTCCAAGCCAGACCATTTCTCCGCGCCATAAATTAATAGACGGCGGCAATGCATCCAGTCCCGACAACACAGTACCGCCCGTTGCCGTTAATCCTGAAGCAGCTTCAAAATAAGCCATACTGAGGTTAAGATCAGGCAGGTAGAATAACAGTGGTAACATAGCAAAGGCTGGCAACACTGACCAAACAAGGACGACAAGCAAAAATCCATCCCTTGTCTGCAATTCACGTTTATAGCGGCGTGTTCCCAACCACATAAACGAACCAAAACCCATAGTAATCAAAATGGATACTTCAAAGACAAATCGTGCACCATCGTTGATCCACAGAGCCAGACCAAGCGGAATCAACATCGTAAGTCCAAATACCAAGACCATCTTGCCAAGCACATTAACAACAACAAAAAGTCGACTCATGCCATTTCTTGATTACAGAAAACCAACATTGACTTGAAATAATTTTTCCACTTCGCGAATCATCTTTCTGTTGGTTACAAATAAAATCACATGGTCTTCTTGCTCGATGATTGTGTCATGATGAGCAATAATGACCTGTATATTACCATTCGACTCATTCAAAGCCTCTTCTTGCTCTGCAATCAGATTTTCTTCAAATATCCTTCCAGAATCAGGCAAACCTCTTACGAGAGCACCAATCGTAGCGCCCTTAGGTAACTTGATTTCTTCTATTTTTCTTCCTACCACATGGGATGATTTTGCATCCCCATGCACCACCAATTCCAAAGCCTCTGCTGCGCCACGACGTAAGCTATGTACCGCAGCCACATCGCCATGACGCACATAAGCCAGTAATGAGCCAATCGTAACTTGTGCGGGTGAAATAGCAATATCAATGCGACTGCCTTGTATCAAATCGACATAGGAACGACGATTAATCAGCGCAATGACCTTATGCGCCCCCATGCGTTTTGCCAACATCGCTGACATAATATTATTCTCTTCATCATTCGTCAGCGCACAAAACATATCCATCTCGGCGACATTCTCACTTTCCAGCAATGTTTCGTCTGTTGCATCACCATGCAACACCAACGCGCTACTCAATTCCGCCGCCAGACGTTCACTAGCCTGATAATTATGTTCAATAATTTTGACCTGATAATCTTTTTCCAGTGTTACAGCGAGACGTTTCCCTATTTTTCCACCACCGGCGATCATCACATGTTTAACTGGTTTATCCATTTTCCGTAACTCTCGCATTACTGTTCGTATATCTTCGGTGGCAGCAATAAAGAATACTTCATCCTCAGCCTCGATGACGGTGTCTCCTTCAGGGATAATTGGCCGGTCTTTTCTGAAAATGGCTGCCACACGTGAATCCACACCAGGAACATGCTTACGCAATTCCTGTAGTTGCTGCCCAACAAGCGATCCGCCTTGCAATGCACGCACAGCAACCAAACTCACTTTCCCCGACGCAAAATCGAGCACCTGTAAAGCTTCAGGAAACTCTATTAATTTCTCAATATACTCCGTCAGAATCTGCTCTGGAGAAATGGCAAAATCGACACAGAAATTCTCGGTAGAAAAAATATCCGGGTGCGCCAAATATTCAGTCGATCGAATACGTGCAATCTTAGTGGGTGTGTTAAACAAGGAAGCGGCAAGCTTACAAGCCACCAGGTTAGTTTCGTCGTGTTCGGTAACTGCCAGAATCATATCCGCATCATGAGCTCCGGCACTCTCCAATACGGATGGATGCGATGCATTACCAACAACTGTCCGCAAATCCAAGCGTTCCTGCAATAATGTCAAACGCTTGGAATCAACATCGACAATTGTGATGTCGTTAGCTTCACTGACCAAGCTTTCCGCAACCGATGAACCCACCTGGCCAGCCCCCAGAATAATGATTTTCAATTGAATTACCTATTCCTTCCGATTCTCACGCACCCAATCGCGCCATTGGGCAAATAGACCAGGATCTAATGCCGCAATCACTGATCGTTGCCAGGGCGAGCCCGCCCAATAATCATCTTGATCAAAGCCGCACATTTTTCCGCCCGCCTCTTCGAGAATGAGCGAGCCTGCCGCATAATCCCAAGGCTTCTGCCCGCCATGCAAATACAAATCAAAATAACCGGCGGCGGTATAACACCATTCGAGAGCACAAGCACCATAATTTCTCTGTGACGCATACGGCGGATAGGCAGCAACTTTTGCCGCAAATTTTCTATCAAGCCGCTTCAAATCCACATTTGCCATTGCACTCGATAACGTAGGCACATATTTCTTGATAGGCAATACTGTTCCATTTAGAAAAGCACCGCCGCCCTTAGTCGCATAAAACATTTCATCAGCCACTGGATTATAGATCACCCCTAAAACACCTCTGCCTTGCTCCATCAATGCCACAGAAATTGCAAAATAAGGGAGTCCATTCAGAAAATTGGATGTGCCATCAATCGGATCGACACTCCACAATCCGGCTTTACCCTGAATCCATTGCTCTTCCTGTTCCCGTTTTGACATCTCCTCGCCCATGGTAGCGGCCGGATAAATCTTTTGTAACTCGTTGAGCAAAGCATGCTGTGCCGCAACATCCGCCTCGGTAAAAAAACTACCGTCCGACTTGATTTGCCGATCCACTTGCAGATAACGCGGCATAATAACCTGCTGCGCAACCTCCCTAACAACTGTGATAACTTTTTCTAGCACTTTTACTCCGTACGCCACTTGATCGAGCAGCCGATACTGGGGATTTGATTTTCCGGGCCACGACCTGTTTTGGCAACCTGCAGCATGGCTTCAAACAGATCACGGCGCACATCGGCGGGTGCCGCTTCTTTCCTTGACGCATCCAGGCGTCCGCGATATTGCAGCTCCAGTTGTTTATTAAATCCAAAAAAATCAGGTGTACACACCGCGCCATATCTCTTGGCAATTTCCTGAGTTTCATCCCAAACATAAGGAAAAGGGTAATTGAGTTTCTTGGCAACCAATGCCATATTTTCAACCGAATCTTCAGGGTAATCGGCTGGATCATTCGACATGATCGCGATCGCATTCATACCATGTGACATCAACTCATTCACATCACGAATTATGCGATCCTGTACGGCCTTCACATACGGACAATGATTACAGATAAACATCACCAGCAATCCGTTTTCCCCTTTCGCAGAAGTCAGGTTATATCGCTTACCATCAACGCCCAACAAATCAAAATCAATCGCTTTCCAGCCAAAATCACACACCGGTGTTTCCAGACTTGCCATATAACATCCTCCCTACTATCGATGATATTTTAAAAAATTACACTTCAGTTTGCCACTTCTCACAATCAGCGCGATGCTCAGACAATGCTGAATACTTATCGTGCTATATTAGCATGAGTCCATTATTGAAATTGTTACTTGCCCAGACCCAATCATGTACGCGCGCTTCTATCACCCGGCGAAAATTGCCATTGGACAGCTCATTGAGTTATCTGACGGGAACAAACATCATGCTGCGCGGGTATTGCGGCTGAAAAAAGGCGATGCAATCACCATATTTAATGACCATGGCGGTGAATTTTCTGCGCACATCGAAAATATCAGCAAATCAAGCACCACGGTTTTGATTGATGCCCATCATGATATGGACTGTGAATCGCCCCTTGATATAACACTTGCGCAAGCCATATGCGTTAATGAGAAAATGGATTGGATTATACAAAAAGCGGTGGAGTTGGGGGTGACCAGTATACAGCCGGTTACGACTGCTCGCAGCATCGTGCATCTATCCGATGAGCGTTCTTCCAAACGCCTGCAACACTGGCAGAAAATCATTATTTCAGCGTGCGAACAATGCGGCAGGAATCATTTACCGCAGATATTGCCTTTGATTTTGCTACCGGAATGGTTAAGTAATAAGAAAGCCACGCAATCATCGCACGATTTAAATTTGATGCTTTCCACGACAGCGACAGAAAGTTTAAGAAACATACCGCAACCACCTGCCAGTACCCACATCGCACTCTTGATTGGACCTGAAGGCGGATTTACGCAGGAGGAAGAAGTGGCTATTCTACATACTGGTTTCATCCCGGCACGTTTGGGAAAGCGTATATTGCGCACAGAAAGTGCGGCTTTAGCGGCAATTTCCGCATTGCAAGCCCTGTGGGGCGACTTCTGAGTGGGTAAGCAGACAATCAATAAAGAGCACCTCTAAAAATTAAAAGCTCCAAATAAAACGAGGCGTAAAAAAATGGTGACGCAGCATATGTCTGATATGCAAGAAAACATTTTTTGCAAGCAACAAAATATTGTAACGAAATTTGTATTTTTGAGATGCCCTAAATAGAATCTTGACTAACAATGAATAACGCCACTACTGATTTTGTTTCCTGGTTCCGCTCCGTTGCACCTTACGTCAACGCATTCAGGGGAAAAACCTTCGTCATTGGTTTTAGTGGCGAAATGGTCACCGATGCGAAATTTGTCAGCTTTATACACGATATCAATCTACTCGCCAGCCTCGGCGTCAGATTGGTACTCGTCCATGGCGCACGCCCGCAAATTCAGTTACGTCTGGATGAATCCCAATTGGAAACGCAATCAGTCATGGGCATGCGCGTTACCGACTCCGCCGCGCTGCGATGTGTCAAAGAATCGGTGGGGCGAGTGCATCATGAAATCGCCGCACTGCTTTCGATGGGCTTACCCAACTCACCGATGGCCAATGCTTCCATCCGCGCAAGTAGCGGAAATTTTGTCACGGCTTGCCCGTATGGCATCATTCAGGGTGTCGATTTGATGCATACCGGAAAAGTGCGCAAAATTAATGCGCAGGCTATTCAAGGTCGTTTGGAACAAAACGATGTCGTGCTGATTTCACCGCTGGGCTATTCGCCGACCGGCGAGATTTTTAATTTAACGATGGAGAATGTGGTTACCGAAGTCGCGATTGCACTCAGCGCCGAGAAGTTGATTTTACTTTTGGATACCCTGGATAGCGCAGCAACTTCCGCGGTGCATTCTGAAGCCTTGCCACGTGAACTCACTGTCGCGGAAAGCAAATCTTTACTGGAAAACAAAGCACCGGAAACCACTGCTTTACTCTCCGATGAAATCCGGTCATCGCTACGCTGCGCAATCAAGGCCTGTGAAACGCATGTTACACGAACGCATCTGATCAGCCGTCACAGCGATGGCGCCATCCTGCAAGAGCTTTTCACGCACGCTGGCATCGGCTGGATGATCTCGCAGGAAACACTGCAAGCTCTGCGGAAAGCAAGAATAGATGATGTCGGCGGCATTCTGCAACTCATCGAGCCACTGGAAACTGAAGGCATTCTGGTGAGACGTAATCGTGAATTACTGGAAATTGAAATTGATCGCTTTACAGTTTTCGAGCACGATGGCTTAATCCTGGGCTGCGCTGCGCTGTACCCGTTTCCTGAAGAACACGCCGGCGAACTTGCCTGCCTAGCGATCCACCCGGATTATCGTGACTTTGGGCACGGCAACCATTTGCTCAAACATATCGAAAACCAAACCATTTCCCAAGGTATCCGTAAATTGTTTGTGCTCACAACGCATGCTACGCATTGGTTCATTGAACACGGCTTTACTGAAGCCACGTCGGCTGAATTGCCCAAAGCTAAACAGAACTTATACAATTATCAACGCCGTTCAAAGATATTGATCAAACACTTGTGATTCAATCAGAATCACTTAAATTCACGACGATGGTTTACTGATTGAGGTGAACCTTTCATAATGTTGGCTTTTTCCCACCTAAACATCCTTTTTGACTGATCTGGAGCAAGTAAATCAAATGGCAAGAATGGTTAAATGCATTAAACTGGGCCGCGAAGCCGAGGGATTGGATTTCCAAACCTATCCTGGGGAACTGGGCAAGCGTATTTTTGATAATGTCTCCAAAGAAGCTTGGCGTCAATGGATCGAACACCAAACCATGCTGGTCAACGAGAATCGCTTGAATCTTTCGGATATCAAGGCACGCAAATATTTGGCTGAGCAGCTGGAAGCGCATTTTTTTGGTTCGGGAGCGGAAAAACCGGTGGGTTATGTTCCTCCTGAGAATTAATCCTGATCCCGGATTCTCCATTAGAAAATTTACCTGATGGAAAATCCGGGCTGATCGAGAAATTAGCTATGGCATATTGATTTTATTGATATTAAGAATTCCCATCAATAGATTCAAACCGTCATGCACCAAATGTTCCAGAATTGGTGCATAAAATGGCATACTGAGTGCCAGAACGAAGAGGCCGATAGAGAGCGTCAACGGAAAGCCGACCGCGAAAATATTTAATTGCGGTGCAACGCGTGTCAGAACACCCAAAGCAAGGTTGGTAATCAGTAACGCCGTGAGAACGGGGAGTGACAATTGAAGACCCGATTTAAAAATTTCTCCACCCCAATTCGCAAGCGTAGTAAATGTTACGTCTGTAGTTCCCTCTGAGCCAACTGGCAATGTGCTAAAGCTTTGTGAAATCAAAGAAATCATCATCAAATGGCCGTCGATTGCAAGAAATGCCAGGCTGGCAATAACCCCCAGAAAACGCCCTATGATATCTATCTGTCCGGAGTTTTGTGGATCAAAGAAAATTGCAAAACCAAGACCCATTTGCAAACCAATTAATTCACCCGCCATTTCCACTGCAACAAAAACAATTCGCATGACAAATCCAATAGCGATACCAATCAACACTTGTTGCAGCAAGATGATCAAACCAATACCTGAAGACGGATCAACCTGCGGTAAAGATTTTTCTATTACCGGCATAACCAGAATAGTGATCATAATCGCCAAGCCCAGCTTTACCCTGACAGGGGTGCTTGGATTCCCCAGGATCGGAGCAGTCGCCACCATCGCCAGGATTCTGCTGAGCGGCCAAAGAAATGCTGCTAGAAATGTATTTAATTCTGTAGTGGTTATACTGATCATTATGCTAAATCACTCGTTTTACTGACGGAGTGGAATTCCATTATCGATCAGATCAACGATCGGAATCAGCTTGCGCAGCATCAAACCATGCCCTGCCAGCGTTAACTGGCTGCCAACCAAGGAATGCTGGTAAAGAGTCGCTGCATATAGTCTGTCATGATAGCAATCATCCAGGGTCCGGCCAGTACCATAACCAGAAACATCACCAATAATTTGGGTATAAATGACAAAGTCATTTCATTAATCTGAGTCGCTGCCTGGAAAATACTGACCAACAAGCCGGTTGCCAAAGCTGAAAGCAACAAGGGGGCAGAGATCATAAATGTGATTTCAAGCGCTTGTCGACCGATAGTCATTGCACTTTCTGGAGTCATACTATGTTTCCTTTCAGGTATAGAAGCTTTGCGTCAATGAACCGATAATTAGATGCCAGCCATCGACCAGTACAAAAAGCATTAATTTGAATGGAAGTGAAATGATCATCGGCGATAGCATCATCATACCCATGGCCATCAGTACGCTGGATACAACCAGGTCAATGATTAAGAATGGAATGAATACGACAAAACCAATCTGGAAGGCAGTTTTTAGCTCACTCGTGATATAGGCTGGAACAAGTATTTTCAGCGGCACTTTATCTCTGCTTTCGAGCTCTTCACTGTTCGAGATTTGTACAAAAAGCGCCAGATCCGTTTCCCGAGTCTGGTGCAGCATAAACGATTTCAGAGGCTCACTCGCTCTTTCAGCCGCCTCCACAATACTTATTTTATCTTCAGAAAAAGGTAAATAAGCCTCCGTATAAACACGGTCAATGACGGGTGACATAATAAAAAAGGTCAGAAATAACGCCAATCCGAGTAATACCTGATTAGGTGGAGAAGATTGTGTGCCCAATGCAAGTCTAAGCAACGACAAAACAATAATAATCCGTGTAAAACTTGACATCATTAATACCATTGCAGGCAAGAATGTCAGCGAGGTCAACAATAAAAGTGTTTGCAAGCTCAGTGTATAAGTTGCACTTCCATCGGCATTGGGAGAACTGGTGAATGCCGGAAAACCCGATTTTTGCGCAAATGCCGGCAAAGCCATAAACCCCACAAAGAGAAAAACTATCTGAAACAGATTACGTTTTGTTAATCTGTTCAGGCAGCGACAAGAACCTGCCCTGAGCCTATGAAGAATCGATATGCACTGAAAGAACGAATGAATTATCGATACAAAGCTGTTATGCATTTTCTTTTTTCATACTCTGGTTAAGCTGCGTAGCAAATTCTTCAACAAGCGGGTTATTCTGTGCTGTTGCATTAGTAGCATCCGCTGAAGGTTTGTTCATGGCATATAACTTGTTGACACGGCCGGGAGCCACACCAAGCACCAGCCAAGTGTTATCAATTTCAACAACGACCACCCGCTCTCTCTGGCCAACCCCGGTAGCCGCAACGACCTTTACTACACCTGCGGCGGCAGTTGATATCAACGAAAACCGTTTGATTAACCATGCAATACCTCCTATAATCGCCAACACCAGCAATAATCCACCCATCATCTGCAACGTACTTTCAGTTGATATCACGGATGATGGTGGCATGTAGCCTGGTTTTCCTGTTTCAGCCAAAGCAGGAAACGAAAGTGTCAGCATCAAAAATATCAAATATCGACTCGGCATCTATAAGCTCTAGCGATTAAGTTTGCGAATACGTTCACTGGGTGTAATGATATCCGTCAACCGGATACCAAACTTATCATTAACGACCACTACCTCACCTTGCGCAATGAGGCAACCATTAACCAGCACATCCATGGGTTCGCCGGCCATGCCGTCGAGCTCAACTACTGAACCCTGGGCGAGTTGCAGCAAGTTCTTGATAGCAATCTTGGTACGACCCAACTCAACCGTCATCTGCACGGGGATATCGAGAATCATGTCGATATCATGACGGGCATTATTCGCTACGCCATCTTTTGAGAGTTCCTGGAAAACTGACGCTGTTGCTGCCTGTGTCCCAACTATCGTGTTGTTATTTTTCTCTGTCACATTTGATGCCAAGTTATTTGCTTTAGCTTTAGCATTATCTGATTGCCTTGGGGCAGATGCTTCTTGCTCTGCCATCGCAGCCGCCCAGCCATCAACTTCTGTTTCTTTTTCTGCAGAGTCATTTTGAGAAACTGCCACCTGTTCCGCCATAGCCGCAGCCCAGCCGTCGGTCTCAGTTTGATCGTTTTCTATAGGCCCCGACATATTAAATCTCCAATAAATTATTCAGCTTCCGATGGGGAAATCATTCCATTGACTCTGAGTGCATACTGTCCATTCATGATGCCATAGTGACAATCCATAACAGGTACGCCGTCAACATGTGCGCTAATGGTTTTAGGAATTTCCAGCGGAATGATATCTCCCGTTTGCATACTCAGAATTTGTTCAAATGTAACTTTCGTATGCCCTAGATTAGCAACCAATTCCACTTCAGCGCTTTGCACTTGTTGTGACATCAGTTTGATCCAGCGTTTGTCAACTTCCAGATGATCACCTTGCAATGCACTATATAAAGTGTCCCGAATTGGTTCAATCATTGAATAGGGAATGCAGATATGCAATTCGCCGCCCTGGTTACCCATATCAATATCAAAAGTAACCGTAACGACCACCTCATTGGGTGTAGCAATCGCGGCAAATTGAGGGTTCATCTCAGATCTAATATATTCAAACTTAACCGGATACACTGATTTCCAGGATTTCTCATAATCTTCAAATATCACATTAAGCAAACGCTGAATAATACGTTGTTCAGTCTGGGTAAAATCCCTTCCCTCCACGCGCGTATGATATCTGCCGTCGCCGCCAAACAAATTATCTACGATCAGGAAAATCAGGTTTGGATCAAATACGAACAATGCTGTTCCTCGTAGCGGTTTCATATGAACCATGTTGAGATTGGTCGGCACCACCAGATTACGAACAAACTCACTAAACTTGATAACTTTAATGGGACCAACTGCAATATCCACTGTACGACGCATGAAATTAAATAATCCGATACGCAATAAGCGTGCAAATCGTTCATTTATGATTTCAAGTGTCGGCATCCGTCCACGAACAATGCGTTCCTGCGTAGCAATGTTATAGGACCGAACGCCTCCGCTTTCTTCTTCATCCTGCGCTTCCTCGCTCTCGCCAGTGGCGCCTCTAAGAAGTGCATCAACCTCGTCTTGTGAGAGAAAATCTTCAGCCATGTGCGGTTACTGGATCACAAATGACGTAAATAATACTTCCAGCACATCCTCTTGCAGTTCTGATGAAATCAGTGATTGTTTGATCTCATCCACAATCTGCTGACTTATAGATCCGGCCAATAAATAGTTTGAATTTTTGGTGATTTTGCATGTCATAGAAGGATGGAAAAAATAGATGCAAGAACCTTAAAAGATGA
>Ga0154020_10008162_pt1 | contig 12159 bp, 10 predicted proteins | sample Klosneuvirus_201_FD_109709 | JGI IMG/M metagenome (GOLD analysis project Ga0154020, IMG submission 109709) | Active sludge microbial communities from wastewater, Klosterneuburg, Austria - Klosneuvirus_20160825_MG | ecosystem: Engineered > WWTP > Aerobic digester > Activated sludge | place... | reverse complement strand
TGGGGCCGCTACTGGGGATGGGATCCGAAGGAGGTCTGGTCGCTGGTGGCGTTCCTCGCCTACATGGCGATTCTCCACGCCCGCTTCGACAAGCAGATCGAGGACTTCGGCGTCGCCGTCGGCGCGATCGCCGCCTTCTGGATGATCCTCATGACCTATCTCGGGGTGAACTACGTGCTCGCCGCGGGTCTCCACTCCTACGGCTTCGGCAGCTCCAACCTGGTGACCATCATGGCGGTCATCGCCGGGATCGAGGTTCTCTTCCTCGGCGCCGGCTGGATGGCCGTGCGGCGGCGCCTGCGCGCTGCTTGACGCGCTGATCCGGCGCTAGCCGGAGGGGGCCGCGGCGACGACGTCGCGCGTCGCGGCCTCCGGTTCGACAAAGGCGAGGAGGGCGTCGCCTTCGGCCTCGAGAGCCCGCTGGTCTTTTTTCAGGAGCTTCCCGAACGGCGTCAGCGCGAGCGTTGCCGTCTTCTTCTTGCGCTCGACCTTGAAGGTCCCGGCGACGAAGCCGTCGATGAGAAAGGTCGCCGGCACCTGGAGGTTTTTCGTCACCAGCCGCGGCCGATGGGCGTCGGCGACGATGCGGCTGCGATCGTCGTGGCCGAGAACGAGGTTGTCGTACTCGGGGAGGAAGCGCACCGGCGCCGGGGTCGCTTCCTCCGGGCGCGGCGCGTCGGGGAGGTCGAAGAGCTCTCGTCCGCGTGCGTCGCGGAAAGTGGCGAGCTCGCCGCGCAACGCCGCAAAGGTCGCGCGCAGGCCGCCGATCCCGGACCAGTTCTGCGCGTCCTGGATGCTCGCCGGCCCGAACGCCGCGAGATAGCGCCGCACGAGCGCCGGCAGTCCCTCATTCCCGGTCGGAATCTCCTGGCCCAACCATTGCTCTGCGAGCGCGAAGTCGGCGGCGGCCGGGAAACCCCACGCCGAGTCGTCCGGCACCTGCACCAGCGGCAGGTGAGTGCGCACGGCGTAGCCCAGGAAGCGGGCGTCGTCAACCGGGAAGCGCGTCGCGAGGTGCGCGCGAGCGGCTTCGAAGCTCGCCGGCTTGGCGGCGAAGAAGCCTCGAGCCTCGGCGAGGAGCGCCACCATGTCGAGCCCTTCCACGCGCCCGCCGAGGACGCTCCGCATGCCGCGCGAGAGCATCTCCTGCAGGCTGCCGCGGAAGGTGCGAAGGTCGTCGGCGGTGAGCAGATGCAGGGTGCCGCGCCAGGCGGTGGCGCGCACGACCCGGCGTGCGTGGAGCGCCGCGGTGAGCGCCGCGCGCTCGAAGCCGGCGAGGCGCGTCCAGAGTCCGAGGTAGGGCGGCCGCGGAATCTGCGCCTGCATCCCGGCGAGCCGGGCGACGGCGGTCTCGACCGGCACCGTCGCGCGCTCGAGCAGCATCTGCCGCGCCAGGGTCGCGCGATTGAGCGCCCGGAGCGAGAGCTCCGGGGTGCTCACGGCACCGTGGCCGACCAGGCGCCGCTGTTGCCGCTCGTGAAGCCGTCGGCGAAGACGAGATTGCCGGTGCAGCTGCCGGGTATCTGGGCATGGGTGAGCGCGATGTCGTCGACGTACCAGCCCTCTCCGGCTTGGGAGCTATCCGTACCATAGCGCCAGGCGAGGCGAACGCTCTGGCCGGCATAGGCCGAGAGACTGACCGTCCGTTGCTGCCAGGTGGCGAGCTGGGCGGCGCTCGAGAACGCCGGCGTGCCGTTGGCGAGCGCCGGGCAGGTGTTTCCCGTGTGACTGATCTGGTCGGGATAGCCCGGTGGATTCGGCGTGAGGCGGGTCCAGCTGGCGCCGCCGTCGGTCGAGATCTCGACGATGCCGCCGTCCCACCCGGCCTCGATATCCCAGAGAGTCCAGAAGGAGAGCTGCGAGCTCTGGGCCGCGGTGAGGGTCAGCGGCAGCTCGAGCGTGATGCAGACGTTGTTCGCCTGGATCGAGTAGAAACTGCGCGTGCCGGTGCGCTTGCGGGCCGACGTCAGGTGCCAGCCGGCATGCTCGGGCGCGAGCGGCTGCGGGCCCGCGAGGCGATCCGGCGCGCTCGAGGTCAAGGTGTCGAGCGGCGGATCTCCCGGCTCGGCGCCGGTCGCGAAGGTGCCGTCCTGCGCCGGACCGCTGGCGGTGGCGCCCAAATGCACGATGTTCGACTCTTCGTTGCCGCTCGCGGCATCGACCGCGCGCACGACGTAGAAGCTCGGAGTCAACGGCGGCGCACCGGCATCGGCATAGGCGAGTCCCGAAACCCCCACCGCGATGCGGTTGCCGGCTGCGGGGACGAAGCTGTCGGTGGCGCCGCGATAGACCGAGTAGGTCGCCGGGCCGCCGCAGTAGACCGTGCCCGCCGGCCAGGCGAGATGGACCGCGCAAGTGGCCGTGCCCTGATTCGTCGCGCTGGCGATGCCGGCGAAAGCGGGCGGCGCGGTGCAGCTCCCAGAGGTCGACGCTTCGACGCAGGCAGAGGCCGCCGAGCCGCAGATGCCGGTCGCGTCGCGCTCCTGAATACGGTAGCCATAGGTGACGACGCCGGAAGCGGAAAGGTCGTCGTAGGTAGGCGAGGTCAAGCCGCCGGCGATCGTCGCGAAGTTCCCGCTGCAGCCACCGAGCGCACGCTGGACATTGAAAGTCGCGCCGACAGCGCCGCTCCCGGTCCAGTCCAGGTCGATCCGGTGGTCGCCGTTCGCCAGCGCGACGAGGCCGGCCGGGGCCGCCGGCGCGGTGCACAGGTTCGTCGGATGGAGGATGAAGAGGCCCTGCTCCATGTGGGATGCGGGGATGTTGCCGCTGGCGAAGAACGGATAGTTGTTCCAGGTGCCGCTGAACTCAGCGTCGTTGTTGGCCGGGAAGAGGTCGAAGTAGCCGACTTCGGTGAGCTGCGCCTGCGCGAGATCGGTGAGCGCGAGGATCCGCAGCCCCGAGCTGTAGTTCGACTGGAAGACGAAGTTGGCGCGCACATAGAGGTTGTGGTCGATCGCCGGGGTGGCGTGGCTGAAATAGCCGTTGCCGCCGGCGAGGACGAGATTGTCGAGATCGAGGGCGTCGAAGATGTAGGTGCGCGTCGGCGTGACGCCGTCCTCGTCGAGCTCGTCGTTGAGCAGGATGTAGCGCTGGTCGTCGGTGAACCAGGCCTGGTGGCTGTAGCCACTGCTGTTGTAGTGCAGGCTGTCGAGTCGCACCGGCGCGGCGTGGTTGGTCACATCGAGGATGTCGAGGTTGTGCGCCGAGCCGCGCGCGGCAAGGCAGATCTCGTGGCCGGTGTAGGTGGTGTCGGGGCCGTGGTAGACGAAGCACTGGTTCTCGTGGATGTAGCCGCCGTCGTTATAGCAGGCGACGAACTGCGGGCTCGTCGGGTTGGCCAGATTCACGATGTGCAGGCCCGTGCTGCAGGTGTTGCTGCCCACCAGGTAGGCGTAGCCGGTCTCTTTGGTGATCGAAATCGTGTGCGTGTTCGTGACGCCGGCGTAGTGCGCCGTCTCGGTGAACGTCACCGGGGGTGTGGCGACGTCGCGCAGTTGGGTCAGGTCGAAGACCTGCATGCCGTGCGGCCCGCCCTGATCGACCACGATGTAGGCGTAGTTCTGGTACTCGCGAACATCGCGCCAGAGCGAGACGATGCCGTTGTGACTCGGAAGCTTGCCGGCATAGAGCGGATTCTCGGGATCGGTGATGTCGATGAAGGCGGTGCCGTTGTTGAGCCCCAGGAGCACCCACTCGTGGCCGGTCAGGGGATCGGTCCAACCCCAGAGACTGTTCGTCTTCACCGATTCGCCGCTGTCGGTGCCGAACAGGGTGTGGCTCATGAACTCCATGAGGTCGATGTTGCTGCACGGATAGACCCCGCCGGAGGTACCGCCCACGCACGGCTGGACGTGTTCGGGAACGAGCGGCGCCGGCTCGGCCCTGGCGCGGGAGAGTTCGGTGGAGACCTGCTCGAGGTAAGCCGCATCCGCCGCCGGCGGCTCGTCGGCAAACAGTGCGCCGCAGGCCGGCACAAGGCAAAGGGCCCCGACAACGAAAGCGAGCGGGTAGCGCGAATTGCAGGTCGGCATCGCGGCGGGTCTCCGGTGTCGGTCAGCGGTTGGGAAAGGCGGCAGGCTAGCAGAATCGCCTGGGGGTCGGAATGTCCGGATCCACAGCTCCGGGTCCACCTCTCCCGGAGACCCCCGGGCACGGTTATGCTGATCGCATGCCTCCGCCGCTCGTCCTCGGCATCGAAACCAGCTGCGACGACACCGCCTGCGCGGTGGTCGACGGCCTTGGCCGAGTGCTCGCCTCGGTCGTCTCGAGCCAGCTCGCGGTGCACCGGCCGTATGGCGGCGTCGTGCCCGAGCTCGCCTCGCGCGAGCAGCTCGCCAACTGGCCGGCGGTCTACGCGGAGACCCTGGCGCGCGCCGGAGTCACGATCGCCGAGGTCGGCGCGATAGCTGCGACCGCGGGCCCGGGGCTCATCGGGTCGCTTCTCGTCGGGCTGTCGCTCGGGCGCGCCATGGCGTGGGCGCGCGGCCTGCCGTTCTTCGCCGTGCACCACCTCGAAGGGCATCTCTATTCGCCCTGGCTCACCACCGACGGGAGTCCCGCTGCCCCCTTCCCCGAGCGCTTCGTGGGGCTCGTCGTCTCGGGCGGGCACACCAGCCTCTACCGCGTCGTCCCCGCGAGCGCGGCGCCGGTCACGCTCCTCGCCGAGACCCGCGACGACGCCTTCGGCGAGGCGTTCGACAAGTTCGGCAAGCGCCTGGGCCTGCCCTATCCGCAAGGGCCGCTCCTCGACCAACTGGCGGAGCGCGGCGACGCCGCCGCGGCGCCCGTCGCGCGGCTCGCCGGCACAGAGGAGCTTTTCTTCTCCTACTCCGGGCTCAAGACCCAGGCGGTCCGCGCGCTCGAGAAGCTCGAATCGCAGGGCCTCCGCATGCCGCCGACAGAGCTGTTCACCGCGCAACCCGCTGTCGCGATTGCGGCGATTCCGCAGCCGTTCCTGGACCTCGCCGCCGGCTTCCGGGAGTCCGCGGTCCGCCAGGTCCTCGACCGCCTCACCCGTCTCCATCGCCAGCAGCCGTTCGCGGAGCTCGCGGTCTCGGGCGGTGCGGCGGCGAACCGGCTGCTGCGCCGGCGGCTGCCGGAGTGGGCGGGTGAACGTGAGGTGACGTTGCGTCTCGTACCGCTGGTCTACTCCGGCGACAACGCGGCGATGATCGCCTTCGCGGCCGTCGCCCGGCTCGAACGGGGCGCGCTCGACGACCCGTTGCGGACTGAGGCGGCGAGCCGGCTGCCGCTCGGCGCATGAAGCCTCTCGCGGCCGCCCTGGTCGGCGTTCTCTGGCTGCCGCTGAACGCGCTGCAGCTCCTGGCGACGCTGCTCTGGTCGGCGTTCTGGATCTCGGTGGCGCTCGCGGTCGCGCTGCTCTCCCGGCGGCGTGGACCGGCGCTCTGGCTGGCGCGGCATGTCTGGGCGCCCGGCATGGTTGCCATCGGGTTGTCACGGCTGCGGGTCGTCGGGCGCGAACGGCTCGATTTCCGGCGCGGCTACTTCTTCGCGGCCAATCACCAGTCCTGGCTCGATATCCCGGTTCTCTTCGCCGCGGTGCCGGCGCCGCTGCACTTCCTCGCCAAGCAGGAGCTGGCGCGGGTGCCGTTCCTCGGCTGGTACATCGCCGCCATGGGGATGGTCTTCGTCGACCGCACCGACCGCCGGAAAGCCGTCGCCAGAGTCGACCGTGCGGGCGAGCTCTTGGCCGCGGGGGGGAGCCTGGTCTCCTTCCCCGAAGGCACACGCTCGGCGCCGGGCGAGCTCGGCCGCTTCAAGAGCGGCGGCTTCGCGGCCGTCCTCGCCTCAGGCGCGCGCGACATCGACGTCGTGCCGGTGGCGATCGTCGGGGCGGGACGGATCCTGCCGCGCGACGGCTTCAAGGTCCGGCCGGGGACGGTCGAAGTGCGTTTCGGCACGCCGATCGCCGTCGCCGGCTTCGCGCACCGCGACCGCGCGGCGCTCGCCCGCCGCGCCGAGGAGGAGGTGGCCGCGCTCCTCGGGCTGCCCGCCCCTTCGGGGCCGGCCGCAGCCGCGGTTGCCGCGAGCGCGACAGCGCCCAACGGGCGCACGGACTAAAATCGATCCGCTGCAAGCGACGCACTGAAAACGAATGCCGCTGGCGACAGGAGTTGACTGATGAGTATTGGCGAGAGACTGCTCCCCGAGTTCGATCACGAGATGTCCGGCACACGCAAGGTTCTCGAGCGGGTGCCGCTCGAGCGCTACGACTGGACACCCCATCCGAAGTCGTTCTCCCTCGGCCGGCTGGCCAATCACCTAGCGGGTCTCTTGCGCTGGGGCTCCGGCGCCATGAGCTCGCAGGAGTTCGACTTCGCGAAGGGTGGCTATGTCCCGAGCACCTTCCGCACCCGGGAGGAGCTCCTCGCCGGCTTCGACGCCAATCTCGCCGCGACGCGGGCAGCCATAGCCGGTGCCGCCGACGAGGCGTTCGAGGAGTCGTGGACGCTGCGCAACGGCGAGCACGTCATCTTCACCCTGCCGCGCGCCGCCGTGCTGCGCCAGATGGTCTTCAATCACAACATCCATCACCGCGGCCAGATGACCGTCTACCTGCGCCTGCTCGATGTGCCGGTCCCCGGGCTCTACGGTCCTTCGGCGGACGAAGCGTGAGCGTGCGACCGGCCGTCCGCGGCGCGCTCTTCTCCGGGGCCCTGCTGCTCGCGCTCTGCCTGGCGCTCGGTGGCGCCGCGCCGGCGCCGCTCGCGGCGGAGGAGCTGCCGCCACGCTTTCGCGGCGCGGTCGCCGATTTTCTGGCCGGCAACTACAAGGAGTGTCAGATCGCCTTCGGCCGCGCCGCCGCCGAAGCGCCGCGGACCGGGCTGGCGGCGCGCGCCCGCTACGGCGCCGCCTGCTGCGCGGCGCTGCGCAACGACGCCGACGGCGGTTTCGAGGCGCTCGGCCTGGCGCTCGCCAACGGTTTCCGCGATCTCGAGCGCGCGCTCGTCGATCCCCGCCTCGAGACGCTGCGCGCCGACGCACGCTGGTTCCGCTTCGTCACCCTGACCGAGGAACGCCTGCAGGCGCATCAGAAGACGCTCGATCCCGACCTCCTGCGGCTCTATCTCGAACAGCGCCAGGAGCGCGGCGCGCCGCGCTCCGCCGCCCTCGTCGAACGCGCCGTGGCGCGCCGCCGGGAGGCCTGGGCGCTGGTCGAACAGGGGCGCGTGAAGCAGGCCGACGATGCTTTCCACGCCGCCGCCTTGCTGGTCGAGAGCGACCGGCCGGCCGAGGTCGAGCGGGCTGCCGAGCTCGCGCGCCAGGCGCTCTCGCGAGACCCGGATCTGCTCGCCGCGACGCCGCTGGTCGCCACCGCGGTCGATCGCGGGCAGATGCTCATCGGAAAACCGCAGAAGTTCGGCACGCAGTTGGTCGAGGTCGAGGGTAAGTGGCAGGTCTACGACGTCGATCCGGCGGTCACCGACGCGGAGCGCGCGGAATGGGGCCTGCCACCGCTCGCTGAGGCTGTGGCGCGCGCCGGCGAGCTGAACCGGCCCCCGACCCCCCCGACCCCCCCGACCCCACCGGTCGCGCCAGGGAGCAAGCCCTAGACGAATCGGTCTCTGCGGCAGGCCCACCGCCGTGCCGGCCGCCGCGGAACTGTCTACAAAGCGCCGCCTTCGCGGCCGCTTTGGCGGCCCGTGGAGGCCGATCCGCGGGCGCCAAGCCTTACAGGGCAGGCACTTGGCGCGTTGGCACACCTCTTGCCCTACCCGGTCGGAGCCGGACCCGTGCGAGGGCTGCGCTCACTGCGAGCGCAGCAGTGCCCGCGTGCCCGGGTCGATCTTTCCCACACTCCATCCGCACGACCCAAGGAGAAACTGCATGAAGATCCGCCGCCTTTCGCTCGCCGCCCTATTTCTTCCGACGCTCGCAGCACTCGCTGCCGCCCCGACCCTCGCCGCCGACTTCGCGCTGATGGGTAGCTATTGGGACACCGACGTGGCCGGCAATACGGCCGGCGGCGGCGTCATCCTCGGGCTCCCGCTCAGTGAGAGCTTCGCCATCGAGCTCCGGGCGACCTACTTCGAGCAGCTGAGCGACGACACCCTCGAGAACGCCTTCCATAGCCACGACCCGGTCTTTCTCAAGCAGGGCATCCAGGCGCTCCCGCTGGAAGCCGGAGTGCGCTTCGGCTTTGCGCCGGGCGAGATGTTCCGTCCTTACGTCGGTGGCGGCGCGAGCTACTTCCTGCTCGACAGCGACTTCGGCGAGATCCAGGACGAGCTCGGCTACTACGCGGCGATCGGCGCGACGGTGGGCGACGGGAGAGGCGCCGAGTTCTTCTTCGAAGGGCTCTACCGCAAGGCGACCGCGCACGTGAAGATCGACCCCCAACACTTCGACGAGATCGGCGACATCAACGTCGACGACAACGCCGCCTTGAAGCTCGACGGAGTCGGCGTCAACGTCGGCGTCCGCTGGACGTTCTGAGATGTCGGGCGAGGTTCGGCAGCCGTGCAGTGTCTGCGGCAACGTCTACGACAAGGCGTTCGAAGTTCTCATGGACGGGAAGCGCCACACCTTCGACAGCTTCGAATGCGCCATCCACCTGTTGGCGCCGACCTGCGCGCACTGCGATTGCAGGATCGTCGGGCACGGACTCGAGGCGGCGGGGGTGATGTACTGCTGCGCTCATTGCGCCGGGAAGAGCGGCGAGCAGCGCCTGCGGGACCGGGCCTGACAACTCGCGCCGACACCCTGCAGGAGAGGGCCCGGCTCCGGCCGGTACCCTCGCCGGGCGGCCCGGGCTAGCTCCAGCGGAAGAGCTTGAGCGCGCCGGCGAAGCCGATCAGGCCCCAGCCCAGGAGGATGGCGAGCTCGGGGATCTGCGAGGCGAGGGTCGCGCCCTCGAGCATGACGGCGCGCAGGGCGTCGTTGAGGGCGGTGAGCGGCAGCGCCTGGATGAACGGCTGCAGCGCCGCGGGAAAGCGCTCGTTGGAGAAGAAGACGCCGGAGAAGATCCACATCGGGAACATCACGAAGTTCATCAGCCCCGAGACGCCTTCGATCGTTCGCGGCCGCGCCGCGACCAGGAGCCCCAGGCCGACGAACGACAGCGCGCCGAGGACGCAGACCACGGCGACGGAGGCCGCCGGCCCGCGCATCGGGACATCGAGCGCCACGATGGCGAAGCCGAGCAGAATCGAGACTTCGAGGGTCAGGAAGACGAGCCGCGCCAGGACCTGCGCCGCGAGCAGCTGCCAGCGCCGCATCGGCGAAGCGATGAAGAGCTTCAGGAGCTTCCCGGCGCGCTGCTGGACGAGCGAGAAGCCGATCGCCCACATGCCGGTGCCCATGAGGTTCATGCCGAGGAGGCCGGGGACCAGGAAGTCGATGTAGCGCGCGCCGCGCTCCTTCATCTCGAGCAGTTGCGGCTCGAAGCGGTCGGCCCTGCCGGCGGCCCGCTCGAGCGCCTGGTCGACCTCGAGGTGGGCGAGGCGGCTGTCGGGCCGGGTGGGATCGAACCAGTAGGTCGGCGGATCGCTCCCCAGCACCACCAGCGCGAGTCGACCGGAGGCCAGGGCATGTTCGGCCTCGGAGCGCGTCAGCACCTGCGGCGCGAGGCTCCCGGCCTCGGCGAGCGCCGCCATCCGTACCTGGGCGAGCGGACTCTCTTCGATGCCGACCGGCAGCGGATCGGGCGGCCGGTTGCGGAAGGCGACGCCGAGGGCGATCGCCAGCAGCACGGGGAAGAGAAAGACCCAGAAGATCGCTTCGGGCTCGCGCAGGAACTCACGCAGCCGCGCGAGCGTCAGCTGGACGAGCGGCGAGGAGAGCGGCCCGCGGGCGCGCCAGGTCCTCATGCGGTCTTGGCCTCGTTGTCGTCGGCTCCGCCGGTCGTTCCCGTCGTTTCGCTCGCGCCGCTCGCCGATCCACCTTCGAGGGTTCGCCCGGTGAGGGTGATGAAGAGATCTTCGAGCGTGGCGTGATGGGTGGCCAGCCGGCGGGCCTCGATCCGGCCGGCCGCGAGGCGGGCGAGGAGCGGCGGCACCACCCGGTGGACCTCGCGCACCGTGAGCCGGATCGTCAGGCCATCGCGCCGGACCGCCTCGACCCCCGGGAGGTCGGCGAGGATCTCCGCCGGAATCTCGCGCTCGGTCGCGAGCTCGATGACGTGCTCGGCGCCGAGCGAGGCGACGAGCGCCGCGGGAGCGCCCTGGGCGAGAATCCGGCCGCGATCGATGATGGCGACCCGGTCGCAGAGCCGGGCCGCTTCCTCCATGTAGTGGGTGGTGAGGAGGACCGTGCGGCCGCGCGCCTTCAGCCCCGCGACGATCTCCCAGATCTGGCGGCGGGAAGCCGGGTCGAGCCCGGTGGTCGGTTCGTCGAGGAACAGCACCTCGGGGTCCCCAACCAGCGCGCAGGCGAGCGACAGGCGCTGCTTCTGGCCGCCGGAGAGCTCGCGCACGAACGCCCGCCGCTTCTCCTCGAGGCCGACGAGGGCCAGCGCCGCCGCCGGTTCGAGGCCGTCGCGGTAGAAGCTGCGGAAGAGCTCGGCGAGCTCCAGCACCCGGAGCTTCTCGGGAAAGCGGGTCTCCTGGAGCTGCACCCCGAGCCGCGCCCGGAGCGCCTGGCCGTCCCCCTGCCAGCGCTCTCCCAGGACCTCGAGGGTGCCGCCGTCGGGGGAGAGCAGGCCCTCGAAGAGCTCGACCGTGGTGGTCTTGCCGGCGCCGTTCGGACCCAGCAGTCCGAAGCACTCGCCGGAGGCGACCACGAGATCGAGACCGTCCACCGCCACGAGCTCGCCGTAGCGCTTGACCAGGCCACGGCAGGCGAGCGCGGAGGCAGGGAGCGAATCGGAGGCCGCCGCGGGTGGGGTCCGCATCACGGCAACTCTACCCGACACCGGCCGGGAAGACGCCAGCTGATAGGCTCTTCTGCCCGGCGGCGGCGCTTTCGAGCCCCCGCTGCCGGTTTCAAGCCCATGCCTCCGGCCTCCCACATCCGCAACTTCTCGATCATCGCGCACATCGACCACGGCAAGTCGACGCTCGCTGACCGCATCCTCGAGCGCACCGGCGCGGTGACCCAGCGCGAGATGCACGCCCAGCTGCTCGACGACATGGATCTCGAGCGCGAGCGCGGCATCACCATCAAGGCGCGGGCCGTGCGGCTCGACTACAAGGCCAAGGACGGCGAGACCTACGTCTTCAACCTGATCGACACCCCCGGGCACGTCGACTTCTCCTACGAGGTGTCGCGCTCGCTCGCCGCCTGCGAAGGGGCGCTGCTGATCGTCGACGCAGCGCAGGGGGTCGAGGCGCAGACGCTGGCCAACGCCTATCTCGCCGTCAACGGCGGTCTCGACCTTCTGCCGGTGATCAACAAGATCGACCTGCCCTCGGCCGACATCGACCGGGCGAAGGAGCAGATCGAACAGGTCATCGGCATCGACGCCTCGAACGCGGTGCTGACTTCGGCGAAGACCGGCATCGGCATCGACGAGCTCCTCGAGCGCATCGTGACCGACATCCCGCCGCCAGTCGGGGATCCCGATGCGCCGCTGAAGGCGCTGCTCTTCGACTCCTGGTACGACACCTATCGCGGCGTCGCCTGCTTCATCCGGGTCATCGACGGCACACTCAAGCGCGGCGACAAGATCAAGTTCGTCGCCGCCGGGCGGATCTACACCGTCGAAGAGCTCGGCACCTACCACCCGAAGCCGCGCGAGGTGCAGGAGCTTTCGGTCGGCGAGGTCGGCTACGTCTACGCCAACATCCGCGACCTGATCCAGGCCAAGATCGGCGACACCGTCACCCATCCCGACCGCCCGACCCTCGACCCCTGCCCGGGCTTCATGGAAGTGAAGCCGATGGTCTTCGCCGGCCTCTTCCCGGTGGTCTCGGAGGACTACGAGGACCTGCGCGACGCGGTCGACAAACTCCGCCTGAACGACGCCTCGTTCACCTTCGAGCCCGAGAGCTCGACGGCGCTGGGTTTCGGCTTCCGCTGCGGCTTCCTCGGCCTGCTGCACATGGAGATCATCCAGGAGCGCCTCGAGCGCGAGTTCAACCTGGCGCTCATCACCACGGCGCCGGGCGTGCGCTACCGGGTCAACATCTCGAACGGCACCCAGATCGAGATCTCGAGCCCGGCGCAGCTGCCGGACCTCTCGCGCGTCGACTCGAT